>WBZO01000888.1_pt2 | contig 46194 bp, 29 predicted proteins | sample 5204261 | NCBI WGS metagenome assembly WBZO01 (sample SAMN12412400, study PRJNA552823) | activated sludge metagenome | isolation source: activated sludge from anammox sidestream of wastewater treatment plant... | place: USA: North Carolina | collected 2017-09
AGGGAGAAACTTGTCAAAAGCAACTCTGATATATGTTTGATCGCAATAAAAAACGTTTCGCGAAACCGCATCTCTGGCTGATCGCGCTCGTCGGTGTGATCGTGCCGAGCCGCTTGCGCGCCGATTGGCGGCAGGAGTGGGAGGCCGAGTTGCGCCATCGTGAAGCGCTGCTGACAGACTGGAACCGGCTCGACTGGCGCAACAAACTGGACTTGCTCTGGCGTAGCGCGAGCGCCTTCTGGGATGCGCTCTGGCTGCAACCAAAAAGATTGGAGGACGAAATGTTTCAAGACCTGCGCTTCGGCGCGCGAATGCTGCTCAAGCACAAAGGCTTCACGCTGGTCGCCGTGCTTTCACTGGCGCTGGGTATCGGCGCGAACACGGCGCTGTTCAGCGTGGTGGATGCAGCGCTGCTCAAGACCTTGCCGGTCGCCGAGCCGGAGCGATTGGTGGTGTTTGCCTGGTATGCCGGGCACCCGTTCAGGGTAGGTGGCGCGAGCGGCACGTCGAACGTGCCCAGGCCGCCGGGCACACGCGGGCTTTCGCTGTTTCGCTACGAGGTCTTTGACAAGATGAGCCAGGCGCGCGCCGCCGCGCCAGAGGGCCCGCTCAGCGATCTCTTCGCCTTCGCCCCGCTGCGTGAATTGACTGCGGTGGTAGGCGACCAAGCTGAAATCGTCAACGGACAAGCCGTGTCCGGCGGCTATTTCGCCGGACTGAGATTGCAACCGAGCCTGGGGCGCGCACTCACTGGTGATGATGACAAGCCCGGCGCCGCGCCGGTGGTCTTGCTCAGCCACCAGTTTTGGCAGGAGCGGTTTGGCTCAAGCCCTGCCGTCATTGGCCAAACGCTCAAACTCAACAGGCAAGCATTCACCATCATCGGTGTGACGCCGCCCGCCTTCACCGGCGCGTTGCAGGTGGATTATCACCCCGTCGTCACCATCCCGCTCGCCCAAGAGCCGTTGCTGCGGGGTGAGCAGAGCTTGTTGGGCAATGGCGTCTGGTGGCTGAATTTGATGGGGCGGCTCAAACCGGGCGCGACCTACGAGCAGGCGCGCGACAGTTTGAATGGCGCTTTCCAGGCCGCCGCGTTGGAAGTCATGCCGCCGCCACGCAAAGCGAACGAACCCGCGCAACTCGATCCGAAAGATTATCCGCGCCTGATCGCGGAATCCGGCAGCCGCGGGATGTTGGACAATCGCAGACGTTATTCAGGCGCCATCTACGGGCTGTTCATTGTGGTGGCGCTCGTGCTGCTGATTGCCTGCGCGAATGTGGCGAACCTGTTGCTGGCAAGGGCGGCCTTGCGCGGCCCGGAGATCAGCGTGCGACTGGCGGTCGGCGCGGGGCGCTGGCGTCTGGTTCGGCAACTGCTGACCGAAAGTGTGTTGCTCGCAGTGTTGGGCGGCGCGGTCGGCGCGCTCTTCGCCCTCTGGGGCAAGAGCGCGCTTCTGGCGCTGACCGACAAAGACACAGGAATTTTGCCCAACGGCGTTGATCTCAGTCTGAACTGGCGTGTGCTCGTGTTCACGCTGGCTGTCTCGCTGCTGACCGGTGTGTTGTTCGGCCTGGCGCCCGCGTGGCGCGCGACGAAACAGGATTTGGCGACGGCTCTCAAACAGAGCCGCCGTACGACGGGCGCGGTGTCGCGTTTGAGCGGAGGGCTGATCGTCGCACAGGTCGCGCTGTCGTTGTTGCTATTGGTCGGCGCGGGTTTGTTCATCCGCACACTCTACAACCTGCAACAAGTCAACGTGGGCTTCAATCAGGAGAACCTCTTACTCTTCACGTTGCAGCCGCAGCAGGGCGGGTACCAAGACGAACGGCTGTTGCGATTCTATGAGCGACTCTTCGATCGCCTGGACAATCTGCCCGGCGTGCGCGCAGCGACGTTCCAGCGCACACAGATCATCGCAAACGACAATTCGTTTGCCGACATCTTGCTGCCCGGCGAGACGGAACAGACCGCTGAGGAGCACGAGACCATGAGGCAGATGGCGCGCGAGAACTATTTCGCGACGATGGAAATTCCGTTGCTGCGCGGGCGCGGCTTCACGGCGCAAGATGACCAGCGCGCGCCCCAAGTCGCTATCGTCAATCAAACCTTCGCGCGCAAGTTCTTCCCCAACGAAGATGTCCTCGGCAAGCGCGTCACGATTATCCACAACAAGCGTGAAGTCGAGATCATTGGTGTCGTGGCCGATACCAAATACATGAGCCAGCGCGAGGAGTTCCAGCCGCTGCTCTACACGCCCTGGCAGCAGGAAGGCGAAGCGATCGGCGAGATGTATTTCGCCTTGCGCACGGCAGGCGAACCGACCGCGCTCGCCGCCGCAGTGCGCCAGGTGGTGCGCGAACTGGACAGCAATTTGCCGGTCACGGAAGTCAGCACGCAGACAGCGCGCTCGCAGGCCACGTTGGGACAGGAACGCCTGTACGCGCGTCTCCTGAGCTTCTTTGGCGGTTTGGCGCTCCTGCTCGCGGCCATCGGGCTTTCGGGCGTGCTGGCCTATTCGGTCGCCCAACGCACGAACGAGATCGGCATTCGCATGGCGCTCGGCGCGCAAGCCCGCGATGTGCTGCGGCTGGTGATCTGGCAAGGGATGAAGTTGGTAGTGTTGGGGCTGGTCGTCGGCGCATCAGGCGGATATGCCTTGACGCGTCTGCTGGCCAGCCAATATTTCGCGAGCAACGCCTGGCAGCGCCAAATGGCCGAGCAGCTTTACGGAGTGAAGGGAACTGACCCCGTGACCTTTGCCGTCATCGCGTCGCTGCTCGCGCTGGTTGCGTTGATCGCTTGCTGGCTGCCCGCGCGCAAAGCGGCGCAAGTAGACCCGCTCGAAGCGCTGCGCCACGAGTAGCGAGGAGCAAACGTGAAACCACACATCTGGTTTATCAACTTCATCGGGCTGATCGTGCCGCGCCGCTTGCGCGCCGATTGGCGGCAGGAGTGGGAAGCCGAGTTGCGTCATCGTGAAGCCTTGCTGGCCGACTGGGACAAACTCAATTGGCGAAACAAACTTGATTTGTTGCGGCGCAGCGCGAGCGCGTTCTGGGACGCGCTCTGGCTGCAACCAAAAAGATTGGAGGACGAAATGTTTCAAGACTTGCGCTTCGGCGCGCGAATGTTGCTGAAGAATCCCGGCTTCACCGCCATGATCGTCTTGACGCTGGCGCTCGGTATTGGCGCGAACGCCGCGCTCTTTTCGGTGGTCAATGGCGTGCTGCTCAATCCGCTGCCTTATCCGCAGCCCGAGCAATTGATCACGCTGCATCAGAGCAAGCCGAATTTCGCGACGGGCGCGATTCCCTATCCGAATTTTCGTGACTGGCAAAGAGAGAATCAGACGTTCGCGGCGATGGCGATTTCGCGGGGCGCGAGTTTCAGCCTGATTGGCGCGGGCGAAGCCGAGCAGGTGGACGGGCGCTGGGTTTCGGCGTCGCTCTTTTCCGTGCTGGGCGTGCGGCCTCAGCTTGGGCGCGACTTTGCGCCGGGCGAAGACGAACGCGGCGCCGGCCCGGTGGTCATCATCAGCGCAGACCTGTGGCGGCGCAAGTTCGGCTCTGCGCCGGATGCGCTGGGCAAAAGCCTGACGCTGGATGACAAGAGCTACACGATTGTCGGCGTGCTCCCGGCGAGCTTCAATCTGTATCGCGGCACGGATGTTTATGCGCCCATCGGCCAATGGAACAACCCCGCATTGCAGAATCGCAGCGCCGGTTTGTCGCTGCACGGCATCGGACGGCTCAAGCCCGGCGTCACGCTCACTGCGGCGCAGGCCGATCTGGACGGTGTGATGCGCCGTCTCGCCGAAGCTTACCCCGACGCGAATCGAGGCAATGGCGCATCGCTTGTCCCGCTCAAGGAAAGGCTGGTCGGCGATGTCGGGCCGAATCTGTGGATGCTGCTGGGCGCGGTCGGGTTCGTGCTGTTGATCGCGTGCGTCAACGTCAGCAATCTGCTGCTCGCGCGCTCGACCGGCAGAACGCGCGAATTCGCCATTCGCGCCGCGTTGGGCGCTGGACGGTGGCGATTGCTGCGCCAACTGCTGACCGAGAGCGTGCTGCTGGCGCTCATTGGCGGCGGACTCGGATTGACAATCGCGGCCTGGGGAACGAAAGCCGCGCTGGCCGCTTTGCCCGGCGGATTGCCGCGCGCGGAAGAGGTCGGGCTGGATGGGCGCGTCCTGATTTTCACTCTGGCGATTTCGCTGCTCACGGGAGCGATTGCGGGGCTGGCGCCGGCGTTGAAGACTTCGCAAGGACGTTTATCCGAAACGCTCAAGGAAGGCAGGCGCGGCGCGGGCGGCGGACGCCATCGCGCGCAAGGCGTTTTGGTCGCGGTGGAGATGGCGCTGGCGGTGGTGCTGCTCGTCGGCGCGGGCTTGATGATCCGCAGTCTGAGCGCGCTCTGGAACGTTGATCCGGGTTTTCGTCCGGACAATGTGTTGACCTTCGGAATCAGCTTTCCGCCCTCGATGAGGTCGGCAAGCCCGGAGGCGGCGCGCGCCAACTTGCGCGAACTGAGCGACAAGCTCAACTCGGCGCCGGGTGTTCGGGCGGCTTCGTTCTCGGCGGGCGCGGCTCCCTTGCAGGGCGAAGACGACGTGTTCTTCTGGCTCGACGGCCAGCCCAGGCCCGCGAGCGCGAGCGAGATGCATATGTCGCTGGTCTATCGAGTCGAACCCGGCTATCTGACGGCCATGGGCATCCCGCTCAAGCAGGGCCGCTTTTTCACTGCGCAGGATGAGACGGGGACCCGGCCCGTCGTGGCGATTGACGAGGTCTTCGCACGCCAATACTTCCCGAACACAAATCCCATCGGCAAGCGCATCAACCTGGGAGACGACAGAGGCGCGCTCGAGATCGTCGGCGTAGTCGGCCACGTGAACCAGTGGAATCTTGACGCCAATGACAAGCAATCGTTACAGGCGCAACTTTACGAACCGTTCAGGCAATCGCCGGGCGTACCTCCCGGCGTGGGCGTGGTTGCTCGCGTCGAGGGAGCAGCCGGAAACGCCGGGCCTGCTTTTTTTGACTCGATCCGCCGCATCGTGCAAAGCCAGAATGGTGAGAACGTCATCTTCGGCGCGCAGACAATGAATGAAGTGATCGCCGATTCGCTCACTCGCCATCGCTTTGCGATGATCCTGCTCAACGCCTTCGCGGCGGCGGCGCTGCTGCTGGCGAGCGTCGGTCTGTACGGCGTCATTTCGTATCTGGTCGGCCAGCGGACGCACGAAATCGGCATTCGTCTGGCGCTGGGAGCCGGGCGCCGGGATGTGCTGCGTCTCGTCTTGAATCACGGGATGAAAATGGCGTTGGGCGGCGTGGCGCTGGGACTGCTGGCCGCGTTGGGCCTGACCCGGCTGCTGGCGAAGATGCTTTACGGCGTAAGCGCGACCGATCCCCTGACGTTCACGGTCATCGCGTTGCTGCTCGTGGCGGTGGCTCTTGCGGCCTGCTTCGTTCCGGCGTGGCGGGCGACGAAGGTTGATCCGCTGGTGGCGTTACGACACGACTGAGCATAGGTACGGTACAGGGAGCGGTAGCGACCTGGCGCCCCGTCAGGAGTTGGCTCCGTGAGCGCCAGGCCGCTACCGCTCCCTGTACCGTACCGGCGCGCTCCCTCTCGAAATTCAAGCAATAACTCTTGCCAAACCCTGTGCCCCGCCATTGACAATCCATAGTTGCGCGACCATATGTGGAGACGCAACCTATGGAGATGCTCGCTATGCCCAATCTTTTGGATAAAGAAGTCAAACGAGGCAGTACGGAAATGTTGATTTTGGCGCTGATCGAAGACCGGCCGCGTCACGGCTATGAAATCGCCAAGCTGATCGAAGAGCGTTCGGACGGGGTGCTGCAATTTCACCCGGCGTCGCTCTACCCATTGCTCTACCGGCTGGAAAAACGCGGCCTGATCAAAGGCGCGTGGATCGAGAAGGCCGGGCAGCGGCGACGGCGGTTTTACAAGCTCATGCCGGAAGGCAAAAAAGTGTTGAACGAACAACGGCAAACGTGGGCGGACTTTTTCGCCGCGCTGGATCGGGTCGCAAAAATCAAACCGGCATGAGGCCGGCGTGAGTCACATCATGAATCCGAATTGGAACCAGATCGTGCGCGAACATCTCGCCGCGTTGCGCCTGCCGCTTTGGATTATGGCTTTGGCTTGATCTCAAAGATGGATTGTGAACGGAAGAAACAGACATCGAATTCCAGGAAGAAGTTCATTTGGCCCAGGAGTACAGGAACTTCTTCTGAAACCGTCCAAGCGAACGCCAGTCGCACGGGCGCAAACGTCCCTACGCTGGCGGAAACGATAACCCCGCGCGCTTCATCGCGCGCCAGATTGCCCGTGAGTTGTACCGGGACGGTTTGTTGCGCCCAATCCAGTCCCAGTTGTAAGCCGATTTGAAAGGGCAGCACGTTGACCATCGCGCCACTGTCCACCAATCCAGTCGCCGATATGGTGTGTTGTTGATGTTGGAGCATGAATGGCAGATACGGCAGACTGCCGCTGGCGCCCAGCGCCGGATTGGTAATGGTGTAAGGAAACTGCAGTGGTTTAGCCATGCTGACCTCGTTTGTCTTGTTCCAGCAGATCGTGCAAGGTCGTCGCAGCTTCAAACGCATCGTAAGGCGACCAGATTGGGTACTCCGCGCCATTCGTAAAGGGAGGCGCCGATTCTTCGCGTGCGATTTCGCCAATCAGAAATTGCATGGCGCGGATTTTCTCTACCCGCGGCAACGCTCGTAGTTGAGGTAATAATTCGACAATGGTCATAACCGCTCTCCATTTGATCAAAAACAAGTATAGCGCACGGCGCAGGGCTGACCAAAATAATGAATCCGAATTGGAAACAAATTGTGCGCGAACATCTCGCCGCGCTGCGACTGCCGCCTGAACGCGAGATCGAGCTCGTTTCGGTGGTCAATGGCGTGCTGCTCAATCCGCTCTCCTTTCCGCAGCCCGATCAGCTTATCACGCTGCATCTTCGCGCGGCCCAAGTTTCAGCTCTCGCATTTTCCTTTCCTGCCAGCGACCAGAAAGGAAAATGCAGAAAAGGAAAATGAGATCCGAAAGTGAGTGAGTTACTTTTGAACCTGTCCACAAAGCCTCGAGACGACACAGAGCGAGCCGTTTTCAGCCTAGTTCAAGCGCCAGGATCGTTTTGCGATCCCGCACGTAGAGCTTCGTGCCAACCAGCGTGGGAATCGTCCACGCCAGCCCGGACATCAATTCAATTTTGCCGTGCGTCTTCAATCCTTCCGGCGTGGGCGTCGCCAGCGCAAGGCGTCCGTCTTCATCAAGGATGATGAAACGGCCATCGGCGTAAAGAAAACTCGCGCGTCCCAGACTGCGATCACGCCACGCGATCTTGCCGGTTTTGACGTTGATGGCGGTGAAGGGCGCAGGACCGAAATCGCCGCTCGATCCGAAGACCAGATCGCCGACGCGGATGCAGTTGCCAAAATGCGCGCGCATCAAGCTGTGCGCCCAAACTTGCTCAACCGTCGTTTTGTCGCCGCTGCGCGTGAGTTTGATGACGCGGCTGCCGCCGCCGTAAGCCGACGAGACGAAGAGCAGATTGTCCTGGCCCCACACCGGCGTGCTGGTGTTGAGGCCGAAATCGGTCGGATGCGGATGGCTCCACAATAACGCGCCGCTCGCCGGCTCGACGCCGACGATCTCGCCGAACATAAACGCGACGAGTTGTTCCTGCCCGTCAACGTTGATCAGGATCGGCGAGGAGGTCGAGTTTTTGAAGTCGTGTTTGCTCCACACCACTGCGCCGTCTTTTTGATTGAAAGCCATCAACGCGCTGCCCGGTCCGCCCACCATCACGATCACCGTGTTTTTGTAAGCGAGCGGACTGCACGAATAGCCGTTCGGACGCACGGTTCCATTGAACTCTTTGAACAGATCGCGCGACCAGACGAGTTTACCCGTCTGTTTGTTCAGGCAATGCAGCTTGCCCGTCACACCGGTGGTGAAAACATAAGCGTCCGCGATCAAAGGCGTCGCGTGCGGCCCCGGCCCGTTCGACATGTCCTGTTCCTTCCAGAACGGCGCGTCATAGGCGTATTCCCAGAGCGTCTTGCCCGTCGCCGCATCGAGCGCGATGGCGACTTCCTGCTCGCCCCTGCGATACATCGTGAAGAGCTTGCCGCTTTCCGCCGCGATAGCGGAGAAGCCTTCACCCAAATCGCGCTGCCACAAACGGCGCGGCCCCTCGGCAGGCCAACTCGCAGCCAGCCCGGTCGCCGGCGATTTGAAATCGCGCTGTGGCCCGCCCCATTGCGGCCACGCGCTCGATTGGCCGAACGCCAGACCACCCAACCAAAACAAACATAAGCTGAAGCTCGCCAGCCGTAGTAATCGGCGACGGGCAGAAAATCTTCCCTCCATTTTTATCTCCTCCCAAGATTTGTGGGGCAGGTTGGTAACCTGCCCCACAAATCTTGATTGTTTCAGGGCGCCGTCAAAGACGACATGAAAGACTCCTCCGCAACTCGCCACGTAGTGACGAATTTATTCGTCACGTGACGAATAAATTCGTCACTACGTGGCGCCGCGTTTTCATTGCGTCTTGTTGGCGGCCGGCTTGGCGAAAAGCGCCGGATCGAGTTTGCCGTTGATCACTATGGATTCAACCGTGAATGTCTGTCGCGGCCACGGCTGGCCGTTAAAACTCGTCGTCACCTTGAAGGGCAGCGTCAATCCATCCACCGCGCGGAAATCCGCAAAGTTCTGCGCGACCTGGCCGTAAACGCCGTCCGGCCCGCGCCCCGTGTATGTCAAACTCAAAATGCGCCCTGTCTTCGGTTCAAGCCCGAGTTGTACGGCCAGGCCGCCGACTTCAACCGCCACTTGTTCAGTAACCGCCTCGCTCGCCTGGTTGGCGCCAAGCGCGGCGGCCCTGAAATCGGCTTGTTTGCGCGCGCGCAAGAGCATCAGCGGCTTGCGATTGATCTCCTGCCAGAGCCATTGCTGATGTTGCGCCGTCAGGGGGCGCGAGTTTTGTCGCGCAATGAGCAGCGCCGCGCCAGTCGCCCGATTGAGCACGGCGGCGTCCTGATAATTGCCGTAACGCTGGTCTTTGCGCGCCTGGTCCGGAAAGGCCAGCGCGTAGCCGAAGTCAACTTCCGGCGTCACTATATTCTTATCCTGATAACTGCGCAGTCCGTCCAGCAATTGCGCGCCGCCCATTGCGGCGACGGCCTGCTCGATCAGCGCCTGCCCTTTCTTCAGCGCCGCCGCCGTAGCCGCGCTCGTGGCCGATTTGCGTTCCGGTTCAAAGAAGTTTTGCGGCGCGGCCTCGAAAAGCTTTTTGCACTCGTCCGAACCGAAGAGGTAGATGCGCCCTTGATAGACCGTGAACAGATCGGGAATGCCACTGGTCGGCGCGCCCATGCGCGCGCAATGGCCGCCCAGTTGGATTTCGTAGCGCGCCGGGTTCTGCTCGAACGCCGCTTTGTTCGCGGCGTTGGCGAACATGTAGCGGAACAACCCGCGCGTCACAGTGATGTTCAATTCGCCCTGCGCCTCTTTGCCTTGCGCGAGCATGACCGGGTCAAGCCCTCCGAGCGCGTCAAACGGCGGCTGCCGTTGCGCATAAGTTTGACCGGCCAATGCGCCGCTTAGCAGCAGCGCCGAGGCAAACAACAGCTTATTCACATAAGTTTTTCCAGGCATAACAAATCCTCTCTTATTCCTCGTGATACGGTTTCGGTGGTTCCACCACTGCCTAATCTCCGTTGTCCCTCCGAGACGGCGCCCGATTTCGATTACTCGCTGCGTAAAGCCGCCAGCGGATCAATCCTTGTGGCCCGCCGCGCCGGGATGAAACAGGCCGCTGCCGCCACCGCTGCCAGCGTCACCGCCACTGCCAGCCAGGTCAGCGGGTCGGTCGGCTCAACTGCGAAAAGCAGCGTAGACATCAGCCGCGTCAGCGCAAACGCGCCCGCCACGCCCAGCGCCAACCCGATCAAGACCAGCGTCAAGCCTTGCCGCAAGATCATCCGCAACACGCCGCTCGCCGACGCGCCCAACGCCATGCGAATGCCGATCTCGTGTGTGCGCTGGCTGACGGCGAGCGCCATCACTCCCGCAATGCCAGCGGCCGTAATGAACACGGCCAACGCCGCGAACAATCCCAATAACATTGTCGTCAGGCGCGGCGACGCTATGGATTCGTTGCGCGCATTCTCCAGCGTCTGCGTCTGATCAATCGCGTTCTCAGGGTCAACGGCGTAAACCGCCTGTCGCAATTGCTCCATCATCACCGACGGCGCCACGGTTGTTCGCACAAGCAGATAGCCCGCGCCGCTCGTTTGCCGCATCGGGCGATAAAGTTCATCCGCCGGTTCCCGATTCAAGCCGTACTGCCTGACGTCGCCGACCACGCCGACAATCGTGATCCAACTCTGCCCCTGATTGAATGAGATGCGCTGGCCCACCGGGTCTTCATTGCCCCAACGATGGCGCGCCAGCGTTTGATTGATGACCGCCACCTGCCGGGCTTGCGCGTCGTCGGCCTCCGTGAACAAGCGTCCTTTGAGCAGCGGCAACCGGATCGTTCGGAAGTAGTCCGCGCTGGCGATACGGAAATCCACTTGCGGCGTGGGTTCGTTCGGATTCGGCGCGCGGCCCTCGATTTGAAAGTTGACGTTGTTCGGCCCATTGGCCAGACCGAATGGATTGAGCGGATAGGTCGAAGCCATCGCCGTCGAGAGCGCGCCCGGCACGGCTTGCGCGCGTTCGATCAGACGCAGGCTGAGATCGCGGTATTGCTGGCCCGTCGTATGCTTCGACCAATTGCCCGTCACGCGCATCACCAACACGCGTTCAGGATCGAAGCCGGGGTTGACCTCCCGCAGCTTGAACAAACTGCGCAACATCAATCCCGCGCCGACGAGCAGCGCAAATGAAACCGCCACCTGCGCCACGACCAGCGCGCCGCGCAACCGTTGGCGTCCCGCGCTGACCGCCGGCTGGCCGCCACCCTCTTTCAACGACGGAACCAGGCTTGGCCGCGCCGAGAGCGCAGGCGCCAGGCCGAAGACAAGTCCAGTGACGACCGATACGACCAGCGTGAAGAGCAACACCGTATTATCCAGGCTGATCTCAGCCGCGCGCGGCGTAAAGCGCGCCGCGAAATTGACGAGCAACCTCAGGCTCCACGCCGCCAGCAACACGCCCAGCGCGCTCCCGATGAGCGACAACAACATACTTTCAGTCAGCAACTGTCGAATTAAGCGCCCGCGTGTCGCGCCTAGCGCCGCGCGCACCGCCAACTCGCGCTCGCGCCTCATCAGCCGCGCCAGAGTCAGATTGGCCGTATTCGCGCAGGCCAACAACAAGACCAGCCCGGCCGCGCACAACAACACCAGAAAGGTTGGCTGCGCCCCCTGTGTCAGTTCTTTGTGCAACGAGGCCAGCGTGAGACCGAAGCCGGCGTTGGCCGGATAGTCGTCTGGATAGCTTTCCTTCATTCGTCCGGCGATCATCGAAAGATCGGCCCGCGCCTGCGACTCCGACACGCCCGCTTTGAGTCTCGCAAAGACGCTCATCATCCTCGCCTGGCGGTTGGCGATGAATTGCTCGCTCGACCGCGTCGGACAGGCGGAAGTGGGCATATACACATCGTTCTCGTTCGGATATTGCGGCAATGGCGGCAACACGCCGATGACCGTGTGCGGACGGTCATTCATTCTGAAAACTCTGCCGACAACGCTCGGATCGCCTTTGTGGCTGCGCTGCCAGTACTTGTAGCTCAGTATCAATACCGCGTCCGCGCCGTGCGCCTCATCGCTCGGCGCGAAGGTCCGGCCCAGCAGCGGCGTAACGCCCATCAGTTCGAAAAAGTTGGCCGAGACGACCGCCGCCTGTATGCGCTCCGGCTCCGGCCCGCCGAAGAGCGTGAAGGCCATCGAATGATGCTCGGCCACATCGGCCAGCGTCTGATTCTGAGCGCGGTACTCCTCAATTTCCTTGACCGAGAAGTTCAAATTATCGTTGCGCGCGAGCGGGGCCTGTTGCTTCAAAACGACCAACTGCCCGCCTTGCTGATAAGGCAGTGGGCGCAACAACACGCCGTAAACCACGCTGAAGATCGCCGTGTTCGCCCCGATGCCCAGACCGAGGGTCAAAACGGCCAGCAATGTGAAGCCGGGATTGCGGCCGAGCACGCGCGCGCCGAAACGCGCGTCCTGCCACAGCGTTTCGAGCGGCCGGTTACGTTTGACATCGCGGCACTCTTCCTTGAACCGCTCGACTCCGCCAAAACTGCGCAGCGCCGCCAGACGGGCCTCTTCAGGGCTTATACCGCGCCGGACGTTTTCCTCGGTCTCCATCTCCAGATGGAAGCGCATCTCGCGTTCCATCTCGCGTTCCGTTCGTTTGATCCTGAATATCGTGCGCAGGCTGCGCAACAGACTGTTTGGCATACGCTGAACTCCTCCCAAGAGTGGTGGGGCAGGTTGATAACCTGCCCCACCACTCTTGATTGTTTCAGGGCGTCGTCATGGACGACATGAACGACTCCTCCGAACCTGCCTCTGTTCATTGCTTCCGGGTCTCGCTCATTGCGGCCTAACCGGCCTGCAAGACCTGTTCAATCGCCGCCGACAACCGCTGCCAGTTCGCAGTCTCTTCGTCGAGTTGTTTGCGCCCGGCGCGCGTCAGCTTGTAATACTTCGCCTGCCGGTTGTTGTCGGAGGCGCCCCACTCCGACTTGATCCAGCCCTGATCCTCCAGCCGATAGAGCGCCGGATAGAGCGATCCCTGGTTGATGTTCAACACGCCTGAGGAAATCTGTTGAATCCGTTGCGAGACGCCCCAGCCGTGCATCGGCTCCAACGCGAGCGTCTTCAAAATCAGCATGTCGAGCGTCCCTTGCAAGAGATCGGATTTGGTTTTGGCCATTGGTTGCTCCTCCTAGATTATCTACAGGAGGCAACATAGAAGTCTTCTTGTAGAACGTCAAGGGCAGTTGGCAAGCTCGACCTTCATGGGGCTGAAAAAAAACGCGGCGCCGAGGCTCCACTTCACAAAATTGGAAACGCATTCGTTATCATAGCGTTTGCCGCTTTCCCGAAAATGGGAGCGCCGCTTCGACAACTACGAACAATTGTCCCGCTCAAGGGAAGGCTGGTCGGCGATGTCGGGCTGATTCTGCGGATGCTGCTGGGCGCGGGACAATGTTTCCATTCCACCAGACTACATCTCAATCTGAGCGCAGATGCGCGCTATCCAGCTTGCCGCACCGCCGCCATGAAGGCTGCGCTCCGGCGGCGCGAGATGGGAACGCGCGCCCCGCTGCGGAGCACGGCCGTCAACACGCCCGCGCGGTCACGAGTCAATTCGCGCACAGCATCGAGCCGCACCAATGCGCGCCGGTGCGCGCGGAGGAAGCCGTGATTGCGCAAACGTTCTTCCAGCAATTGCAGCGGCTCGCGGTGGAAGTAGCTGCGCGCGCCGGCCCACAATTGCGCGTAATTTCCGGCGGCCTCGATCCAGTCAATCTCGCTGACGTTCAGCGCCGTTGCGCCGCGCGCTGTCGTGACGACGATGTGTTCGTCACGCGGCGGACGCGTCGTCGCGCGCAATCGTTTGAGCAACCGCTTGATCGTGGCGGCGAAGCGAGCTTCGCTGACGGGCTTGACCAGATAGTCGAGCGCTTCGGCTTCAAAGGCGCGGAGCGCGAATTGATTGTAAGCGGTCAGGAACACTACTTCCGGCATGCGCTCCGGCGCGCGGCGGCGGATCACTTCAAAGCCGTCTATGCCTGGCATCTGAATGTCCAGGAAGATCACGTCGGGCGCGGACGCCTCCAGTGCGGCAAGCGCTTCCGCGCCGTTGCGGCATTCTCCGGCGACGGCAAACTCCGGGAAGGCCGCCAGCAGTTGGCGCACCCCACGGCGCGCGGCGGGTTCATCATCGGCGATCAAGACTTTCCATTCAGCCTGCTTCACGATTCGACTCCGAAGCGCTCTCTCGAAAGGGCAGGCGCAGCGTAGCAATCGCGCCGCCTTCTGTGCGCCTGGCCAGTTCGAGCGAAGCGCGTTCGCCGTACAGGGCGCGCAATCGCTCGCGGGTGTTTTCGAGGCCGTGGCCTTGCGGGAAGACAAACTCCGCGTCAATCCCCACGCCGTCATCCGTCACGGTAAGTTCGAGCGTTTCATCCGCGCGCCGCGCGGCGATGAGCAGGCGCCCCGCGTCGGGATGTTTCGCAATGCCGTGGCGAATCGCATTCTCCACCAATTGTTGCAAGGCGAAACTGGGAATCAGCGCGGACAGGAGCGCGCCGGCGACGTTGAACTCAGTCCGCAGCCGATCAGAGAAGCGCGCTTCTTCGATGGCGACGTACTGCCTGACGAGTTCGAGTTCTTCGCCGAGCGGGACTTCATTCGCGCGATGGCTGCTGAGCGTGGTTCTCAAGACCTCGCTCAATTGTTCGACGATGCGCACGGCGGCCTGACGCTCGTTGTCGCGCACCAGCACGGCGATGGTGTTGAGCGTGTTGAAGAGAAAGTGCGGGTTCACCTGCGCCTGCAACGCGGCGAAACGCGCGCTCGACAGTTGCTCGGAAAGACGCGCCAATTGCACGTCGCGCTCGCGCGCTTCGACGAAGTAACGAATGGCGTGCTCGATGCCGACGACGCTCAGGTACACGGCGACGCCGAAGGGCAGCGTGATGAAGACCCAGCTCAGCCAATCCACGCCGACCGCGCGAAAAAGCTGCGCCGTCCCGGTTTGCAGCGCCGCGCGCACCGCCTGCGGATCGAACGCCAACCCCAGCCCCAGTTGGAACAGTTTGCCGCTTGTCGCCCAGGCGACGCAGAACAGCAGAGACAGGACGAAATGCAGGAACGCGTTCCGCGCAAGACGCGGTCCGGTTAAGGGCAGGCGTTTCGAGAGGCCGAAGACCGCAGGCGTGAGCAAGCCGTAAAGCAGCCAATCGCCGCCTTCCCACAGCAGATCGCGCGTCGTCACCGGACCCCAGCCGTTAAGCCGCGTTTGGGCGATGCGATTGATGGCGGCGAATCCGGCGGGCGCTATCCAGGCCGCCGAAACGAGCATCCATGGTTTCAGTGACTTCAGAGGTTTCATGGGTTGCACTGATTGAAGACGTTGAGCGATGCGCACGCCGCTACGCTAGCGCAGCCGCCGCCATCGGACAAGAAAAATGAAGACATCCCCGCCGCTTTTGACCGTTCGCGTCAGCAGACGCGCCGTTCGCGTATTGCTTGTTGTCTCGTCAATTTTCAGCCGCCTAGAATGCCGCATCCTTTCTGACACTGTACAACGGTCACAACTTTCGGAACTGACAACAAAGGAGACGCTATGTTGAACCCGCTACGCTCGCTCTTCCTGATTGCATTTGTTGCGCTCACCGTTACGGCTTACGGGCAAACCGCCGCCCCAACTGCGGCCAATGACAACCACGAGGCTGACCGCGCCGCGATTCGCGCGCACATCGAAAGTATCTGCCAGGCTTTCATTGACTGGGACATTGATAAAATCCGCGCCACCCACACCGAAGACTGGCGCGGCTTTTTGGAACGCTCGCAGACGCCGATCAAGGGAATAGACGAATATATGCGGGCTAACGGCATTCCCTGGCCGCAGCCTGCCAACGCTCCAAAGCGCGCGGCAAACCCGGATGCGGCGTCAAGAGGCTTCAAGGTTTTTGATTTCGACGCGCATTTTTACAGCCCGGAATTGGCGGTGGTTTGCTTCAATGTGGATTTCGGACAGAAGTCCGGCGGCGACCTCATTACCAACGTCAGATACCGGATCATGGACGTGTACGCCAAACGGAATGGGCAATGGAATCAAGCGGCTTCGCACACGGTGGTAGACCCCGCCTGGCGAGCGCAGCAAATGACTTTGCCCGCGACGCTGCCGCCACAAGCGAAACAACAATTGCTGCAAGCGCGCGAAGCTGTCTGGCGCGCCTTCTTCACCAACGATCAGGCGCAGTTGGACAAGCTGGTTCCAGCCGATACCATCGTGCTGGAAGCCTCGGGGGAAAAACCCTTTGTGAAAAAAGCAGAAATCATGGCGGCGGCCAAACAACTTGCGCAAAGCGGCCAAAAACTCGTCCGGTTGGAGTTCCCGCAAACTGAAATGCAGGTGTATGGCGATACGGCCATCCTCTACACGACCTATTTGTATGAGTTGGAAAATCCGCAAGGCGCGCGCCACACAAGCGCAGGGCGCGCGACTGAAATCTTTGTCCGTCGCCAGGGCGCCTGGGTCAATCCCGGCTGGCACATGACACCGGCTAAGTAGCTAGCGCAGACCCCAAATGCAGGACAGAAAAATGTCGTTCCAGGCCGGCCGGATTATTTCCGAAATCCTCCACCAGTCTGTCGGAAAAGCTGCTCAGGGCTTGTCCTATCGGCAACCACGTGATCCTTCCTGCTCCGTTAGGAGCGCGCGATTCAAACAAAGAATTATTTCCAGCCAAACCCTGCCACTCCGCGCCACGCCGTTGACATTTCATAGTTGCGCGACTATATGTAGCGCCACAATATATGGAGGCGCTTGCTATGCCCAATCTTTTGGATAAAGAAGTCAAACGAGGCAGTACGGAAATGTTGATTTTGGCGCTGGTCGAAGATCGCCCGCGTCACGGCTATGAAATCGCCAAGCTGATCGAGGAGCGGTCGGACGGCGTGCTGCAATTTCACCCGGCGTCGCTCTATCCGCTGCTCTACCGGATGGAAAAACGCGGCCTGATCAAAGGCGCGTGGATCGAGAAGGCCGGGCAGCGGCGACGGCGGTTTTACAGGCTCATGCCGGAAGGCAAAAAAGTCCTGAACGAGCAAAGGCAAACGTGGGCGGACTTTTTCGTCGCGCTGGATCGCGTGGCCAGGATCAACTCAGCGTGAGAGGCGCCATGAATCCGAATTGGAACCAAATCGTGCGCGAGCATCTCGTGTCGCTGCGCCTGGCTCCCGAACGCGAGGTCGGGATCGTCGAAGAGTTGGCGCTGCACCTGGAAGCCGCCTACGAAGACGCGCTCGCCGCCGGTTTGTCGGAAGCGGAAGCCGAGGCGCGCGCTTTGCGAAGTTATGACTGGCGGTTGCTGGAATGTGAATTGAGCCGTGTGGAACGGTCGCCGGCGGCGCGAGCTATACAAACACCGCCGGAATTGATCGAACGCAAAGGAGGAATGCGAATGGGATTGTTCATACAAGACCTGCGCTTCGGCGCGCGAATGCTGCTGAAACAACCCGGGTTCACTTTGATCGCCACGCTCACACTCGCGCTCGGCATCGGCGCGAACACGGCCATTTTCAGCGTGGTCAACAGCGTCTTGCTCAATCCCCTGCCCTACGAGGAGGCCGGCCGCCTGGTGATGGTGTGGGACAACAACGCCGAATTGAACCGGCTGCACGAAGGTCCTTCGCCCGGCAATTATCAGGACTTGCGCGGCGTAAGCGGCGTCTTCGAGTCCAGCGCGGCGTGGTACGTGACCGCGCGGACGCTGACGGGCGAGCAGGACGCCGAGCAGGCGCAATGCGCGCTGGTCACGCCCGACTTCTTCACGACGTTGCGCGCGCAGGCGGCCAGTGGGCGCGTCTTTTCGGCGGCGGAGACCGAAGGCTCCTCGATGACGTTGGCGACGCAATACGCGGCGGGCGACCGCACGGTCGTCATCAGCGACGCGCTGTGGCGCAGGCGTTTCGGCGCGTCGCCAGATATTGTCGGCAGCGCTGTCACGATCAATGGAACTGACTGGCGCATCCTGGGAGTCATGCCGCCGCAGTTTGCGCTGCCCGACCGCGAAGTGGATTTGTGGGCGCCGTGGGACATTTCGCGCACTTACGCGCCGCGGTTCGCGGATGGGCCGCCGCGTGATTTCCGTTTTTTGAAAATCGTCGCGCGGTTGCAGCCAGGCGTGACGCTGGAGCAGGCGCAGGCGCGGTTGGCGGCCTTTTCCGCCGGTTTGGCCGAACGCCATCCGAGAGAAAACAAGGGCTGGCAATTGCAAGCGACGCCGATGCTGGAAGAGCAGGTCGGCAAGACTCGTCCGCTGCTGCTGTTGTTGATGTCGGCTGTGGCGATGGTGTTGTTGATCGCCTGCGCCAACGTGGCGGGTTTGTGGCTGACGCGCGCCGCCGGACGACGGCGAGAGGTCGCCGTCCGCTCTGCGCTCGGCGCCACGCGCGCGCGGCTCGTGCGCCAGTGGCTGACGGAAAGCCTGCTGCTCGCGCTTGCGGGCGGGGCGTTCGGGTTGGCGCTGGCGCGATACGGATTGACCGCGCTGCTCCGGCTCGCGCCCGAGGGCATCCCACGGCTGGATGAAGTGACGATTGACCGCCGCGTGTTGCTCTTCACGCTGGCGGTGACGGCGTTGACAGGCTTGTTGACGGGACTGTTCCCGGCGTGGCGCAACGCGCGGACTGAGTTGGCCGCTACGTTAAAGGATGGCGGAGAGAAGGGCGCGGTTGGCGGAGCATCGCAACGCTTCCGCCACGCGCTGGTCGTCGCGGAGATTGCGCTGGCGCTGATGCTCGTGGTCGGCGCGGGACTGCTGACGCGCGGTTTCGCGCGGTTGATCGCGGTCGAGCCGGGCTTCGAGACGCGCAATCTGCTGACTATGCACATCTCGCTCAACGGGCAAACATACGGGCAGGGGAAAGCCGCGATCTACTATCAACAATTGCTGGAACGGCTGCGCGCCTTGCCCGGCGTGGTGTCGGCGGCGGCGGTGACGACTTTGCCGATGAGCAGAGCAGGGACGGATTTCGAGCGCCCGTACTGGCGCGCGGGCGAACCGGAACCGAGCGCGGCGGCGGACAATGTTTCTGTGCGGATGGCGACGCCGGAATACTTCCCGACGCTCGGCATCCCGCTGCTGGCAGGCCGTAACTTCACCGCGCAGGATCGCGCCGAAACGCCCGCCGTCATCATCGTCAGCGAAAGCTTCGCCAGGAAAGTCTGGCCGGGCGCTTCGGCTGTCGGCAAACAACTGATGCTCGATTACACGCGCGGCAAGTACGCATACGAAGTCGTCGGCGTCACGCGCGACATACGCTATTACGGCCTGAAGAGCCGGCCGCAGGCCGAAGTCTTCATCCCGCACGCGCAAAACGCCTACCTGCCGATGAATGTCGTCGTTCGCACTGTCGCTGATCCGTTGCAACTGGCCGGCGCGGCGCGGCAGGTGACGCGCGATCTTGACGCGGCGCAACCGGTCAGCCAGGTCAACACGATGGAACGGTTGATCGAGCGTTCCGTCGCGCCGGATCGGTTTGCGCTTGCGCTATCCGGACTGCTGGCGGCGCTCGCGCTGCTGCTCTCCAACGTTGGGATTTACGGCGTGTTGTCGTACACGGTCGCCGCGCGCACGCATGAGATCGGCGTGCGGATGGCGTTGGGGGCGACCGCGCGCGACGTGTTGCGGATGGCGCTGGCACAGGGGATGCGGCTGACGCTCGCGGGGATCGCGATTGGCCTGCTCGCGGCCTGGGCGATGACGCGGTTAATGGAACCGCTGCTCTTCGGCGTCGGCGCGACTGATCCGTTGACGTTTTTCGGAGGGGCTTTTTTGCTGTCCGTTGTGGCGCTGCTGGCTTGTTACATCCCGGCGCGGCGCGCGACAAGAGTAGATCCGCTGGTCGCGCTGCGGCACGAGTAAGGCGAACTTTGCTCGAAATCCATTGCCAAATCTCTGGCTCGCGTTGCAGTATCCGCCGTTGTAACAATTTCCATCCGGAGGCGCTTAGTTATGAATTCATCGAAGAACGCGTGGGAGTGGCTTGGGCGCGGCCTGAGCCGGCGCGAGATGTTTCGCCAGGGCGGGTTGCTGGCTCTTTTTGCGGGCGCTCTGCGCGGCTCCGCCAACGCCGCTCCAACGACCGCCGAGGCGGTTCAAACAGGGCAGAACATTTATCAGGCGATTGGCGTTCGCCCGATCATCAATTGCCGGGGAACGTTCACCATCATCGGCGGCTCGCTGGAATTGCCTGAGGTGCGCGCGGCGAAAGAGGCCGCCGCGATGCATTACGTCAATCTGGATGAACTGGCGGACGCCGTCGGCAAACGGATAGCCGAATTGACCGGAGCGGAAGCGGGCCTGGTCACTTCGGGTTGCGCGGCGGCGCTCGCGCACGCTACAGCGGCCTGCGTCGCCGGAGGCAACCCCGACAAACACGTCCGCATTCCCAACCTCAGCGGCTTCGCCAAAGACGAAGTGATCATCCCCAAACATTCGCGCAACGTTTACGACTCAGCGGTGCGTTCAGTCGGCATTCGAGTGATCGAGGTCAACACGCCCGAAGAATTTGAAGCGGCGCTGGGGCCGCGCACGGCGATGGTTTACGTGCTGGCCGGGCCGCGCGCTGAAACCGGCCCGATGGCGCTGGAAGTTCTGACTGCGATGGCCAACAAGAAAAACGTTCCGACGCTGGTGGACGCGGCGGCGGAGGTTTTGACCATCCCCAACGCGCATCTGCAAAAAGGCGCGGCGCTGGTCGGATACAGCGGAGGCAAATGTCTGCGCGGGCCGCAGTGCGCCGGGCTGCTTTTGGGGCGCAAGGATTTGATCAAGGCGGCGTGGGTTCACAGCGCGCCGCATCACGGTTATGGCCGCAGCATGAAAGTCGGCAAGGAAGAAGTCATGGGGATGCTGGCCGCCGTCGAGATGTGGATGAAGCGCGATCATCAGGCCGAATGGAATCAGTGGGTGGCGTGGATGGAACACATCGCCAAACGTGTCTCCGCAGTTCCGGGCGTCACGGCCACCGTGCAGGCTGACAAGCGGCCACTTTCCAATCGCAGCCCCGGACTCAGCATTCGCTGGGACAGCGCAAAACTGGGCATCACCGGGGCGGAGTTGAGCAAAATTCTATTCACCACCGAGCCGCGCATCACCGTCGCGGGAGGCGGCAGACCGGGCGCGAACGCGACTGAAACCGGCATTTCGATCACGGCTTACATGATGCAGCCGGGCGATGAGAAAGTGGCGGCTGATCGGTTGCACGCGCTGCTCTCAAATCCTCCGCGCACGCAGCCACAACCGCCGAAAGCGCCTGTGGCTGATCTGAGCGGCCAGTGGGATGTGCATATCGAATACGCCGGCGGCAGTTCCAATCACACTCTACACCTGCGGCAGCAGGACGGCCGCATCACCGGATCGCATCAGGGCGATTATGTGTCGCGCGATGTGTATGGCTCGATTAACGGCGATGCTGTTCGCCTCTCCAGTTCCTACACCGAAGAGAACGGGGATAATCTCTCCTATGAGTTTGTGGGAACGGTGAGCGAAGACGCCATCTCCGGCACGCTCGATCTGGGCGAGTATCTGGGCGCCAGGTGGAGCGCCAAGCGGCATAGTTACCGCCGCGCCGCTCCGCGTCCGGCGCCTCAAAAAAGCGCCGGGAATAACGAATGATCGGCTCAATCGCCGGGTCTGCGCGGCCTCTGTTGTTATTGCGCTTTTCGGTTGGAGCCGCTCGATTCAGTGTCCACAACTTCAAAGTCGGAGCCTTTGAGCCGCGTCAGACTTTCCAATCCTTTCAGCCGCCGATCAGGCGCGATGGATAATCGCCAGTCGCCGCCGTTATCGGCCACGAACATGCCGTGTTTCTTCAGTCCTCTGAGGATCGCCTGCGCGTGCGGCGGGAAACCTGTGATGTCGAAATCCCGCCGCAGCCGCAGCCGTTCGCCCATGCGCGCCAGATTCTCATCAGTCAACCGGCTGGCGAAATGCCGCGCCGGATAAACATAAGCGCGCCGCGTCCGCCGAACCGTGAAGCGCATCGCGTGCGTGACCATTCCGCGCTCGCATTCGTCGTAACGCGCGATGGCGGGAAAGACGGGCAATCCAGCCGCGTCCGCCGAAGTCCAGCGTTCGGGACGCATTTTGTTCGACTTCAAATCGAATATCGAAGCCTGCGCCGCTTCCCACCCCGCGTCGGTCCTGCGCGCCACGTAAAACTCGTAGAGCAATCCGTTCACCGGATCAACGACGATGCCGTGCCGGTCGCCCGTGCCGTGTCGCTGAATGAAATCGAGCGTGGCGCCCGGTTTGGGCAACGCCCCGATGTCTTCATTGCGTTGCAGCGGCCAATTCTCAATCGGCATGTTGTCGGGCACGGGATACGGCCCCGGATCGGATTCGTTCGGATAATCCCTGATCTTCACCGGCACGCGCGGCTGGTCGGGCGGGACGATGACGAAGTTCATGTCCAGGTTGAAATCAATCCGCTTGTCTTTGCCGATGGAAGCGATGATCGCCGCTGAATTGGCGTGCGCGGGCAGCGCCGAAATATCCTGATTCCAGGGGTTGTCCGGTGGGAAAACCTGCATGGCCGCCAGGATGCGGTCGGCTTCAGGCGTGTCGAATAAGACTGGCTGCGTGATTTTGGGCAGCGGCGCCCGCGACTGCGTGGCGATGACGGTCAGTCCAAACAGCGCGCACATTGCCGCCAGAACAAACACTCGCGACAAAATATTCATTTCGATTTGTACCTCCTCGGTTGGACAACCGATTTTGGCGATCGGTGGCTACCGGCTTGACGGGCGAAGCTCGTGGATTGTGACTAAAGAGATGGTCGTCGGGATGCCGTTCTCAACGCCGACTTTCAAGAGAGCCTGATAATACTTCGGCGTCCCAGCCGCGCCGCCCACCTGGCGCAGACGCTCGGTGAACTCCTGAAGATAATTTTTGCTCGTGGCAAATTCTGCGGCGGCTTCGGTGCCCGCGCTGTGGCTGCCAGCGAACACTATGACGGTGTTTTCGTACAGGATGTTCGGCTTGACCGTGATCAACGCGTAATCTTCGATCAGGTCGCCGGTTTGCTGGTTGAATCTGGGGCGATACAACTGTTCCTCGCCCGGTTGCGGATGGCGATTTTCAATCATCGCGCCGACGGTGTGAACGAAGTCCTCGGTGACGGGCAGCTTGCCCGACCAGTCGTTGGACAGGAAGCCGCCGAGCAGGATGACATCGTGATTCTTCAAATCCTCGGCGCTGACGGTGCGGGATTGCTTGAGGATCAGGCTGCGGTCGGCGCTGCGGAAAAGGTCAGTCAGGTGGTATAGCCCGACCGCCTCACCGACTCCGGTGAAAGTGTCGAGCGAAAGAATCAGGCGCGGATCGGGCGTGATGTTGCTGACCGTTGTGGAGCGCGACAATTGAGCGAATCGGGTGATCTCGGCGGCTTGCGCCGCATTCAATCCAATCGAGCGTTTGACCTGTGCTTGAGGGTCGTTGCCCGCGACAATCAGGCAACTCAGCGGATTGCTCAACACCAGCAAAGTCGGATCAGTCTTCTTGAGAAACGGCTCCCAAACGGCGTTGGATAGAGCTTGAATCTTCCGAGCCTCAGCCGCCTGCATTTGCCGGCGTAGCTCACGATTGGAGACTGCGAAAAAGATGATGGCGCCCGCCAGCAGGATCACGCCGCCACCTAACGCCCACATCCGGAAGCGGTTTGGCTCCGCAGCCATTACTTCAGCGGATGACGCCCCAGCGGTCAACGTTTCAGCAGGAGGCGCTTCGGCAGTAATCGCTTCGACTGCGACGAGCGGCGCGATTTCCGATTGCCGGGGTTGTCGCCGTGTGAATTGCGGCTCGTAACTTCCAATGGGAATTTGCAGCCGGATCGCGTCATCATTCCCTTCGTGCTGATAATACATCTCCAGCTTTTTGCGCACGTCGTGCGCGACGACGCGGACAATCGGGTCATCAGCCGGATGATAGTTCGCTCCGCGATTGAAGACCTCGCGCCCAAGCAGGTATTCGTTCAATTCTCTTACCCGGTCATTGAGATAAAAATCGCAGATCAGGCGCAGGAATTTTCGCTTCTGGGGCGAGTGCGAAAAATACTTACTGTCTAAAATCGTCTCTAACGTCTGCCGTACTTCCGCTGGCTTGATCGCGGTTGAGTCAGTCGAATGATTAGGCGCGTGCTCTGACATAAATTGTCTGTGGGGTTCTCTGATCGGTAGATAAGTCTGTGGCTCCCAGGGAGCCGCGTGCGAGACTACTGAAAATTGGAAGATTTTCCTGTTAAGAGGTGGTCTTAACTGTTAAGTCAGACCAAAAATCATCACTTTTCTCCCTGCGTTGACAGGCTCTATTTGGAACGCTTTCATCAGCTCATTAACCGTTAAACGGCTGTAAACAGATTGACCACGTTTCCTTCTTCAGTATTACTACCGCCGACTGGATGACACTGCGAATTATAGTTAAAAAGCAGAACGCTCTCCACTTTACGGGCCTTGCTGGGTAACAAATTTAATCGCCGATTTCCGGGGCATGAAACCGATTCACATTCCGTGATGCGGAATAACCGTTGACCACCAGAGCAATCAGTCGCCTCCCGCTGGCCGGGACTCAAGTGTCTCGACCGGCGGTATCTGCGCTGGCGATGAACTCTAACCCAATCCACAAGGAGTATACCCTTATGTTAAGCCAAAGAGGTCGGCCCGCATTACGCGGGTTGGTCTACCTGACAGCGATTACTCTGCTGAGCTTGCTCTCGGTTGTCGCAGTCCAGGCCCAAACCAGCACGGTGGGCAGCATTAACGGGACTGTGCGGGATCCGCAGGGCGCCGGCGTCCCCAAGGTTGAAATCATATTAAAGGAGGAGCGGACGGGGTTTTCGCGAACCGTCAAAACCGATGACAACGGTTTCTATTCGGCGCTGAGCCTGCCCGCAGGCGTTTACACCGTGACCGCATCTCCTCAGGGATTCAAAAAATCGGCCAACACGGGGTTGGAACTGCACGTCAGCGAAAGTCTGACTGTGAATTTCTCCCTTCAGGTCGGAGAAGTGTCGGAGACCGTCACCGTGACCGGCGAGGCCGCCCAGGTGGACACCACAGGCGGCAAGGTGAGCAGTCTGGTTTCGGAAAAGCAGGTCACGGAACTGCCGCTGAACGGGCGCAATTACGCCGCGCTGGTCACGATGATTCCGGGCGTTTCAACCGCCGGGTCATTCGCCGCTCGCGGCACCGGGCTTGATTCCAACGTTGACATGGCGGTCAACGGCAATCAGTCGAACGCGAATTTGTGGACGGTTGACGGCGTCAACAACATGGACGTCGGATCGAACGCCACGCTGCTGGTCTTTCCGTCGGTTGACGCCATTCAGGAATTTCGCGTCGAACGCAACGCCTTCAGCGCGGAATACGGCCAGGCGCAGGGCGCGGTCATCAATCTGATCACCAAAGGCGGTGGCAACAGTTATCACGGCGCGGCCTTTGAATTTCTGCGCAACGACGCGCTCAACGCCACCGATTTCTTTCTGAATTCGGGCAACCAGCCCAAACAGAAGTTGAGATATAACAACTTCGGCTTCAACGTCAACGGGCCGATCAAGAAAGACCGGATTTTCTTCTTCTGGTCGGAAGAGTGGCGCCGTGAAGGGCGCGGCACCGTGTTGACATCTAAAGTCCCAACCGCGCAGGAGCGCGTCGGCGATTTCAGCGGGCCGATTCACACGGCGGCGATCCCGACAGACCCGGTGACCGGCCAGCCTTTTCCAGGCAACAAGATTCCGGCCAATCGGCTCAGCCCCGCTGGCCTGGCGATCATGAAAATCTTCCCGCTCCCCAACAATCTGGCTGATCCGACGGGGACCAACTGGATCACCTCGACGCTGGAGCCGGTACGCACGCGCCAGGACCTGATTCGCGGCGACGTGACGATCAACAGCAAAATGAACCTGATGGTTCGCTTCATCAACGAAGCCTGGGATCGTGAAAATGCGGCGGGCAATTTCTGGGGCAACACTCCCTTCCCGACTCTGAGTTCGGATTGGAATCAGCCCAGCAAGAGTTTCGTCGTCAAGCTGACGAACACGATCACCTCGACCATCGTCAACGAGTTTCAGTTCTCACGTTCGGGCAACGACATTTTCGTGACCACGAACAAGGCGGGCGAGGCGCTCAACGAGGAGATCGCCTCCAAATTCCCTACTGTCTTCCCGCGCGTCAAAGGCACCGGCCTTCCGACCGTCGGTTGGGGCACGGACGGCTACCCGACCTTGTGGCATCAGGCGCCCTGGGACAACCACGAAGACCTCTGGGTTTTCAAGGATGATTTCTCGAAGGTCGCGGGCGGCCACAGCCTCAAATTCGGCGGGCTTTTCAGCCACAATATCAAGGACGAGTTCTTCGACGGCGCGAGCGGTCTTTACACTGTTCAATCAAGCAACGGACGAACCGGCAATCTGATTTCCGAGCTTCTGCTCAAAGACCTGCCGCTGACCGAGTACACTGAAAAAGACCATCAGGAGAGGACTCTGGGCCGCTGGCACGACATAGAATTTTACGGGAACGACACGTGGAAATTCAGCCCGCGTGTCACGCTCACGCTGGGTTTGCGGTGGTCGCGCTACGCTCCGGCCTACTCGGACAATGATCGCGTCAGCAACTACATTCTGAGCCGTTATGACGGCAAGAATCCGCTGAGCGGTCTGGTTCAGGCCAATCAGGCCGGCCAGGCCGGGCTGAGCCGCTCGCTGGTCAACCCCTACAACGGAGGTTTCCAGCCGCGATTGGGCATCGCCTGGGATCTCTTCGGTGACGGCAAGACCGCGCTCCGATTGGGAGCCGGGCGCTACATGAGCCGTTCACAGGTCATTGAAGACCTGCTCCGAATGGCCAGCAATCCTCCCTGGACAACTACGGTTGATACCGGTTGGCAGGGCGGAACGACTCTGACTGATTGCCCGACCTGCCGCAGTCTGGACACCATCGGCCCCGAATTGAAGAACGCGGTCGCGGGCGTCGGTTCAAGCACTCAGTTTCAGGCGACCAATGTTGACTTCCGTCCCCCTGAGAGCTGGCAATGGAACGTCACCGTCTCCCGCGAAGTTCTGAAGGATACGGTGGTCGAAGCTTCTTATATCGGCAACCACGGCACTCACATCTGGCGGCGAGGCGTGGAATACAATCCCCTGAAGCTGAGCGCCCGGCCAGCGGTCGCCCAGGCCCAGCGGACGGATCCGGATGCTGTTCAAGGTCTGGTTGACGCCAACCGCGTTCGCACGGGACTAGGCCCCATCAACGGAACCGAGTCCACCGGCAACTCGTCTTACAACGCGTTCCAGCTCTGGGTCAATCGCCGATTCTCCAACCGGCTGGCGTTCCAGGCGGCTTACACCTGGAGCCACGCCATCACGAACATTCCGCTGACTTCATACACCAGCGCTACGACCGACCCGTTCAATTACGAGATTGATCGCGGCACAGCGGACCTCGACCGCCGGCACATGTTTGTCGCCAATGCGGTCTACGTGATGCCTTCGTTCAAGAGTTGGGGCGCGTTCGCCAGCAACATCCTGGGCGATTGGCAAGTCAACGGGATTCTCTCGCTGCTTGACGGCAGGCCGATTGACGTCATCAGCGGAGCGGACACGGCGGGACTGGGCGGCGCCGGCTCTCAGCGTCCAAACCTGGTTTCAGGCGTCCCGATCTATCTCAAGACGGGCAATCCGCTGCAGTACCTCAACCCGGCGGCGTTCGCCTTGCCCGGTGTCGGACAATTCGGCACTCTGGGACGCGGCGTCGTGGTCGGGCCGGGCCTCAAGAACGTTGACTTCTCAATCAATAAGAACTGGCGAGTGCGCGAACGTTTCGGCATCCAGTTCCGGGCTGAGATGTTCAATCTCTTCAACCACGCGAACTTCACTTCGGTTGATACCGGCCTGTCTTTGCAGAATGTCGCTGCAAATGCGGACTTCGGTAAATCAACCAACACGAACTTCGGCAAGATTGGCGGCAACCGAGGCCCACGTGAAATCCAGTTCGGATTGAAGCTCACTTTCTGAGACAATCCGGCCTCGCAAACACAAGACGGAGGGCTGGCAGTATTCGGCCCTCCGTTTTGCCTTATCCTGAGTGAAAGCGACGCCTGGGTAGCTATGTATCTAAGTTCGGTCTTCTTTCCCCTTCTGTTTCTGCTCGTCGTTACACCTTCCCCTCAGGATTCAATCCGACGGCATTATGAAACTGCGGAAGCGCGCAGACGCGCAGGCGATCTGGCCGCCGCCGAAGCCGAATACATCGCCATTCTGGCCGAAGGCTACGGCAAGCTTGGGAAAATCTATCTGGCGCAAAAGGCGTATGAAAAAGCCGTGACGACTTTTGAAGCCGCCGCTCTTTCTCAACCTGATTCATCAGAAGCCCTCATTGATCTGGCGATTGCTTATTTCGACGCCGGGCGATACGAAAAAGCTTCCGAGCCGCTGCAAAAGATTCTCGCGCTCAACCCGCAAAACGCCTCCGCGCGCCAACTGCTCGGCAAAACCTGGTTCATGCGCGGAGAGTTTGCCAAAGCCTCAATCGAGCTTGAAACGGCGCTCAAGCTCGCGCCGCGCGATTATGAAGTCGCGTACACGCTGGGGCTGGCTTATCTGAAACAGCGGCAGGTTGTTTCGGCGCGACAGATTTTCAACCGGATGCTGCGCGCGCTCGGCGACCGATCACAACTGCGCATCAGCTTTGGCCGGGCTTACCGCGAAACTGAGTTTCTGACCGAAGCCATTGCAGAATTCAAAAAAGCTGTCGCGCTCGATCCCAAATCTTCCCGCGCTCATTACTACCTCGGGCTGACTTACCTGCTGAAAGACGGAGCCGCCCGATTTGGCGAAGCCGCCGAAGAATTCAAAATCGCGCTGGCCTCGAACCCGGATGAATACTTTGCCAATTACTATCTCGGCATCATTCACCTGAAAGAACGGCGATTGGAATCGGCGGTCGGCTTGCTGGAAAAGGCATCTCGCTTGCAACCCGACAATCCCGATCCCTGCTTTCAGCTTGGCCAGGCGTATCAGGCGTTGGATCAGCGCGACCGCGCGATTGAATCGCTCAGAAAAAGCATCGCCCTGAACACTTCCGTCAGCCACAACGATTATCAGGTTGGCCGGGCGCATTACCAGCTTGGCCAGGCGCTGCTCAAAGCCGGACAGACGGAAGAAGGCGAGCGAGAGTTGAAGCTGGCGGCGGAGATCAAATCCGAAGGTTTGAAAAGCGAAGCGATGAAGACCGCGCTTTACCTCAACCCGGACGGCGCGGGCGAGCCTGACCGCAAAGTCAGCGAAATGATTTCAGCGAAACCGAGGGCGGTTGATGAAAAAGCCTCCGCCGAATTGCAGAGCGGCGCCGATTATTACGCCAAAGTCGTCGCCAGCGCCCACAACAACATCGGATTGCTGCGAGCCGAACGGCAGGATTTTCGCGCGGCGGCGGAACAGTTCGCGCAAGCAGCACGCTGGAATCCGCAACTTGGCGAGATTCATTTCAACTGGGGGCTGGCCTGTTACAAGGCCGAGTTGTACAAGCAGGCGATTGCGCCGCTCGAAACCGAATTGAAAGCCAACCCGGCCAACATCGCGGCGAAGCAATTGCTCGGAACCAGCTATTTCATGACCGATAACTACGCGGGAGCTTCCAACTTGCTCTCCGAAGTGGTCGCCGTGAAAACCAACGACGCCGGACTGTATTACATGCTCGGCATCTCGCTCATCAAACAGAACAAACGCGAAGCCGCGAATCAAATCGTCGAGCGGATGATCGCGCTGCACGGCAGCAGCCCGCAGCTTCACATCCTGCTGGGGCAGATGTACTACGACCAGGGCGAGACGGCGAAATCGCTGGAAGAGTTGAAAACAGCTTTGGCGATGGATGGCAAGACGCGGCTGGCGCACTTCTACACCGGTATGATTTACGTCAACCAGGGCAAGCTCGACGATGCGGCGCGCGAGTTCGAGAGCGAGATCGCCATCAATCCGAACGACATTCAGGCGCGCTATCACCTGGGCTTTGCGCTGCTGGCGAATCAACAAAGCGAGCGCGGCGTCAAGCTGATGCGCGAAATCATTGCGATGCGTCCCGATTACGGCGAAGCGCATTACGAACTTGGCAAAGCGCTGCTGCTGCAAGGCGCCACGAAAGAAGCAATCGAGAGACTTGAAACGGCTGTGAAGCTCAAGCCGGACGAGGCTTTTGTTCATTATCAACTGGGCCGCGCTTATCTGGCCGCCGGGCGCAAGGCCGAAGGCGAAAGCCAGATCGAAATTTCCAACCAGCTGAAAGCGAAGGAACGCGGGCAGTCAAATCCGTGATATTTGGAACTGTATGTGTATGAGGAAGTTTTTTTTCAACGCAAAGGAGCAAAAGATCAAAGGGGCAAAGATAGTTCGTAGATGTGAACCATCTTTCTCCCCCATATTCTTTGGCCCTTTGATCCTTTGTTCCTTTGCGTTGACTTTGTTCTTCATCCCGATCATCGGCCAGCAGCCCGCAGCCGTGCGCTTCACAGACATCACCGCGCAGACGGGGATCACATTCCGGCACGTCGCATCGCCTGACAAAAAATATCTGGTCGAATCAATGAGCGGCGGCGTGGCCGCTTTCGATTACGACAACGACGGATGGCTGGATATTTACTTCGTCAATTCGCTGAGCGTTGATTTGATGAAGACGGACGGAAAGACGCGGAGCGCGCTCTATCGCAACAACGGCGACGGCGCGTTCGCCGATGTCACGGACAAGGCAGGCGTCGGCGACATCGGCTGGGGAATGGGCGCGGCTGCGGGCGATTACAACAACGACGGCTTCGACGATCTTTACGTCACCTGTTTGGGCGCGAACCATCTTTTCAAAAACAACGGCGACGGCACGTTCACCGATGTGACGCAAACCGCCGGCGTGAATGATCCGCGCTGGTCAACCGGCGCGGCGTTTGTTGATTACGACCACGACGGCAAGCTCGATCTCTTCGTCGCAAATTACGTCGAATACGACCTGAAGAACCTGCCCGAATTCGGCAAAGACAAAACCTGCCAGTACAAAGGCGTCGCCGTTCAATGCGGCCCGCGCGGCATGCGCGGCTCGGGCGATTCGCTGTTTCGCAACAACGGCGACGGCACGTTCACCGATGTTTCAAAAAAAGCGGGCGTCCACGATCCCAACGGCTATTTCGGGATGGGCGTGGCGTGCAGCGATTTCGACGACGATGGGCTGATTGATATTTTCGTCGCCAACGATTCGACGCCGAATCTGCTTTATCACAACAACGGCGACGGCACGTTCAAGGAAATCGGCTTTATCTCCGGCGCGGCGCTCAGCGCAGACGGCGCGGAACAAGGCTGCATGGGCGTGGCCATCGGCGATTACGATCACGACGGTCGCTTCGACATTTTCGTCAGCAACTTCGTAGACGATTACAACACGCTCTATCGCAGCGACGGGCGCAACGCCTTCACCGACGTTTCGTACAAGGCGAACGTGGCGACCATCAGCATGCCGATGGTCGGCTGGGGCACGCATTTTCTGGATTACGACAACGACGGATGGGGCGACTTGTTCATCGCCAACGGGCACGTTTATCCGCAGTTGCAGTATTACCACCAGCGCAAATTGCTGCACCGCAACAACCGCAATGGAACGTTCACGGAAGTCGCAGCGCAAGCGGGCGCGCCGCTGATGCAGGAGCGCGCGGGACGCGGCGTTGCTTTCGGCGATCTGGATAACGACGGTGATGTTGATATGGTCGTCAACGATCTGGACGGCCCGCCGCAACTGCTGCGCAACGACGGCGGCAATGCGAACAACTTCGTGATGGTCAAAACGATTGGCGTCAAAAGCAACCGCGACGGCATCGGCGCGAAAGTCAAAATCGTCTCCGGCGATCTGACGCAAATCGGCGAAGTGCGAAGCGGCGCAAGCTACATTTCGCAAAGCGACCTGCGATCGCATTTCGGTTTGGAGAAGCTGACAAAAATTGACCTGATAGAAATTCGCTGGCCGAGCGGCGTCGTTGACAAGATCGCCAACGTGAACGCGAACAAGTTGCTGACAATCAAGGAGGGCCAGGGATTGGTCGAGCAGAAAGATTTCAGGAAGACGACTCTGACAACGAGCCGTTAGATCAATTCGCAATTGAGCGGCGAAATGGAACAAGCATTCAACACAAAGGGACAAAGGAACAAAGGAACGAAGGCCTTTCTCCTTGTTCCTTTGTTCCTTTGTCCCTTTGTGTTGAATGCTCTGCTCGCTTCGCCAGCGTGGGCGCAAAGCGCCGCCGACAATCTTGAGCGCGCGGCGGCGCTCATTCAAAACAATCGGATCGAAGAAGCGGAGCGCGAGTTGAATCAGGCTTTGAAAGTCAAACCGAACGATGCGGCGGCGTTCAACCTGCTCGGCGCGATTCGCGCACAACAAGGAAAGCTTGACGAGGCTGAAACTCTCTTCGCGCGCGCCGTCCGCGCTGATAATCGGCTGGTCGGAGCGCATCTGAATCTGGCGCGGCTTTATCTGCTCAAAGGCGCGCCGGAAAAAACAGTCGCGGAGTTGAAAGAGGCGCTGCGTTTGGAGCCTGACAACGTGGAGGCCGGTTACAGGCTGGCCTGGATGCTGCTTTCGCTCGGACGCTTTGATGAATGCATCAGCTTCGTTGAACAGGCCGGACAGAAGTCCGCGCCAATGCTGGCCGTGCTCGGCGACGCTTACAGCAAAAAAGGCGCGGTTGATAAAGCGGAGGCGAGTTATCTCGCGGCGCTCGACGCGGACGCCGCAAACGCCGATGCGCTGCTGGGGCTGGCCGGAGTCGCGCGAATCAGGGCGGATCGGAAAACCGCCACGCAGTACCTGAATCGCGCGCGCGGCGGCGTCAATAACTCGCCCGAACTGCTTTACAAGTTTGCGCTCCTCGCGCTCGATTTGCAGTTGAACGGCGAGGCGATGCCGGCGCTCAAACGCGCGAGCGAACTCCGCCCCGATGAGCCGTCTTACCGATTTCTGTCCGGCGTGGCGTGGCTCAGGAAGCCTGACCTTCAGGAAGCCGAACTGTCTTTCCGCGAATTCATCCGCCTGCGGCCCGATCACGCGCAGGGACAGATGTATCTGGGCTACAGCCTGCTCAAACAAAAGAAGTATGACGAGGCGCGCGAGTGGCTTGAGCGGAGCGCCGCGAAAGACGCCGCCGCGCCCGACACTTTTTACTACCTGGGTTTGATCGCGCAGGAACAGAACGAGAATGAACGGGCGGTGGAATTGTTTGAAAAAGCCATCCGCCTCGCGCCGTCGCTGGCTCACGCGCACATCGCGCTCGGCGCGACTTATCTGAAGCTGAAAAATTATCCGCGCGCGCAAGCCTCGCTCGAAACCGGAGTGAAGTTGAACCCGGACGATTCAAAGGCGCATTACAACCTGGCGCTGCTTTACACGCGGCTGAAAGACCCGCAGCGGGCGCAGGAAGAAATGCGAATCGTCGAACGATTGAAAAACAGCAGCGGGCAGACCGCAGAAGGCGACGCGATCACGCCGCCATCGCCGCGACCACGTTAAAACATCATGTTTATCCAAAGACCTTTTTCAAATTCACACCCGATGAACTTGTCGCGGCGCACGCTCGCCGGTTTGCTGCTGACCTTCGCCGTATCGCTGCCGCACGTGCAGGCTCAATCGCAGAAGGAGCCGCAGAAGAAGCCGGACGACGCCATCAGGATTGAAACGCGGCTGGTCACGACCGACGTGATCGTCAAGGACAAAAAAGGAAAGTACGTCACCGACCTGAAAGCCGAAGACTTCGCCGTCTTTGAAAACGGTGTGGCGCAGAAGATCGAAATCTTCGAGCCGCCGCTTGGCGTCGAGGCGACCAAACCGAAGACCGGCGACGCGACGATTGCAGATTCCGGCGGCGGGCAGTCGAACATTCTTTCGCTCGTGCTGGATGGGGCGACGACGGATCAGACGAATTTCAAACAGGTGCGCGAAGGAACGATCAAATACATCCGCGAGCGGGTCACCGACACGGACACGGTCGCGGTCTTCGGCATCGCCAACGACTTGCAACTCTTCCAATCGTTCACGCAGGACAAAACCAAACTCATTGCTGCGGTGGAGCGGGCCGCCACGAGAGCGCCATCGAATCTGAATCTGGAACGCGGTCAGCTTGCGGAAGCCACAGCGCAAATGCGGGCTGAGCAAACCACCCTGGGCGATGTCAGCGCGCCGTCAGCGCCAACCGGCGCAGGCGGAGCGGCGGCGGCGGCGGCTCAAGGGGCGGCGGCGGCGCGAGCCATGATCGTCAGCCGCATCCTGCAGCAATTCACGCTGCTGCGCGCGCAACTCACCACGCAACAGGCGCGTCCCGTGCTGGCTGCGCTCGCGGCCATCTGCGCAGCGCAGCGCGGCTTTCCGGGCAAAAAAACCATCGTGCTGTTTTCGCAGGGCTTCATCACTTCTTCGACACTCGATTGGCAGGCGCAAAGCGTGATTGATCTGGCCAACCGCGCCAACGTCTCGATCTACATCATTGATTCAGCCGGGCTGCGCACGAGCGGGCCGCTTTCCACTTCGCCTGTTCCCGCGTCGCCGCTCGACAGCGTTTCCGGGCTGGCCGACAAGGAAGACCGCATCCGCGCGGTCGGCGGAGAGAACGTTTTCGACAACGTCCGGCACGAAGGCCAGAACCGGCAATACGACATTCTCTACCGCATCTCCGGCGACACCGGCGGCGAATTCATCAAAGGCACGAACGACCTGTCCAGAGGGTTGAATCGCATTGACGACGACATTCGCGCCCGCTACACGCTGGCCTGGTACAGCACGGATCAAAATTTCGACGGCGCTTTCCGCAAGCTGAAAGTCGAAACGCGGCGCCCGGAATTGAAGGTCGCAGCGCGCACGGGCTATTACGCCAACGCGGGCGAAGAGGTGATTTCGTTTTCGCCGGAAGAGAAAAAGCTGCTCGCCAGTGTCGCAGAGGCGCAGGCCAATCCCGCGTTGCCGTTGTTCGTCGAACTCAGTCCGTTCAGGTTCAAGGGAGAGAGCTACATCGTCCCGCTCTCGCTCGAAGTCCCGCCGAGCGCGGTGAAGTTCGACCGCAAGGGCGACAAACAAATCGCCCAGTTCGACGTGATCGGCGCGATTCGTGACGCGTCGGGAAAGCTGATTGCGCGGCTCGGAGGCGCGTTCAACATCGGGCTGACCAACGAGCAGTATCAGAGCATTCTGCAAAACAACATCTTCGTCCGGCAGGATATGGAACTGACGCCGGGCAGTTACGACATCGAGCTGATTTTCAGAGACAAGCTGTCGGGCAAGACTGCGGCGAAAAAAGAGAAGCTGGATTTGCCTGCGGCGAACTCTGATTTTTCGATCAGCGGCGTGACGCTCAGCCGCCACATCGAACCCGTCAAACAAACGCCTGGCGCCGCCGCGCCTGCTGACGTGTTTTATCAGGACGGCGGACAGATTCGCCCTTCGCCCAGCCGCGAGTTTCGCGCCACTGACAATCTGATCATCTTCTTCCAGGTGTACAACGCCGAAATAAATAAAGAGATGGGCAAGCCGATGGCGCGCGTTACGGTGAAGCTGATGAAAGACAACAAGCTGGCGCGACCGCCGGCGGATTACGTGCTGACCGAGGTAACCGCGCAGCCGTCGCCGCGCCTGAACTTTGCGAGATTCATCAAACTGGCTGGATTACCGGCGGGTCGATATACGGCAATCATCGAAACCAGAGATATGGTGACGAACAAAGCAATCACGCGCGAATCGCCGTTCGTCATCACGCAATAAAATCAGGCTGTGGTACAGCACAGGGAGCGGTAGCGACCTGGTGTACGCGGGAGACGCGCGTGCTGGGAACATCTGGCCGCTGCCGCTCCCTGTGCTGTACCGCCGCGCGCTTGTTTATAACCGAATGAAAATTTTGGTCAACCAGAGAGCGGTCATTTTCCTGTTTTTCTTCGCTACCGCTGTCGCGGCGACGTTCACCTCTGAAGCCCGGCAAAAGCCGGGGACGGTGAAGCCTGCGGTGACCTTTGAAGAAGTCCCGGCAAAAATCAGCGGCGTCAACTGGTCGCACGACAACGCTCATTCGCCGGAACGTTTCCTGCCGGAGACGGTCGGGGCCGGGTGCGCTTTCTTCGATTATGACAACGACGGGTGGATGGACATTTATCTGGTCAACAGCGGGCCATCGGATTTCTTCGCTCCCGCGACGCCGCCGAAAAATGCGCTCTACCGCAACAATCACGACGGCGCATTCACCGACGTGACTGAAAAAGCGGGCGTCGCGGGCGGCACATTCGGGATGGGCGTCGCAGCAGCCGATTACGACGCGGACGGCTGGGTTGATCTTTACGTCACGAGCTACGGGCGCAACATTCTTTATCGCAACAACGGCAACGGGACGTTCACCGATGTGACGGCAAAGGCCGGCGTGGCCGCGCAAGGCTGGTTCACCTGCGCCGTGTGGTTCGATTACGACAACGACGGCAAACTCGATCTGTTCGTCTCCGGCTTCGTCGTTTACGACAAGTCGCAAATCACGCTCTGCACCGATGAAAAACGCAGCCAGCGTTATTACTGCGTGCCACGCCTTTTCAAACCGAGTCCGAGCAGGCTCTTTCACAACAACGGCGGCGGCGCTTTCACCGATGTCAGCCGGGAATCAGGAATCGCCGATCATCCTGGCAAGGCGTTCGGCGCGGTGGCGACCGACGCGAACAACGATGGGTTGATGGATCTGTTCGTCGCCAACGACACGATGCCCAACTTTCTCTTCGTCAACAAAGGCGTGGGCAAATTCGAGGAGGCGGGGCTGGGCGCGGGCGTCGCATACAGCGACGCGGGCAAGCCGCGTTCGGGGATGGGCGTTGACGCGGCGGATTATGACGGCGACGGCTGGCAGGATTTGTTCGTCGCCAACATTGACCAGGAATTCTTCAGCCTTTACCGCAACGGGAAAGACCTGACCTTCACCGACGAGCCGGGCGAAATCGGCTCGGCTACGCAGTTGTTGAGCGGCTGGGGGCTGAAGTTTTTCGATTACGACAACGACGGCGATCCTGATCTGTTTCTGGTCAACGGCCACCCGGACGATCTGATCGAGATGCGCGTCGCGCGCGTGAAATACAAAGAGCCGCTGCTTATGTTTGAAAACACCGGACGCGGTTTCAAGAACGTCAGCGCGCAGTCGGGCGCTGTCTTCGCCAAAGATTTTTCCGGGCGCGGAATGGCCACCGGCGATTACGACAACGACGGCGACCTCGACGTGTTGATTTCAAACAACGGCGAAGCGCCGCTGCTGCTGCGCAACGAGGGCGGCAATCGGAACAACTGGATCGGGCTGCGATTGAGCGCCACCGCGAGCAACGCCGCAGCCGCCGGCGCGATCATCACGTGGCAGGCGGGCGGCATGAAGCGCAGCCGGTTGAAGACCGCCGGCGGAAGTTATCTGGCCTCGCACGATCCGCGCGAAGTGATCGGCGTCGGCGCGGCGACGAAGATTGACAGCGTCGAGATTCGCTGGCCGAGCGGCAAAGTGGACAGATTGGAGAATCCGCCCATCAATACTTACGTCAAAGTCATTGAAGGCGCGGGCGCGGCGAAGACTACAAAATAAAAACCGATAAACCTGACAAACCAAGAAAGGGATTGCTCGATGAAAAGACGCACTCTGCTGGCGGCGTTTGCCTGCCTGATATTCACCGCTCAGTTCGTTCAGGCGCAGGGCCTGAAAGTGCTGACCAACCACCTGGGCTACGAGCCTTCCGGCTCGAAGCGCGCCGTCGTGCAAGGCCGCGAAGGCGACAGCGTGACCACGTTCAAAGTCCGCGCATATCCGTCGGACAAGGAAGTGTTCTCCGGCTTGGCCACCAAAACCGGGGCGGTGAAAAAATGGAAGGACTGGTATTTCTGGACGCTCGAATTCGATGGCGTCACCGCCGAAGGCAACTACGTCATCGAATGCGCCACCAGCAAAGGCGCGATCCGGTCGTTTCCGTTTGTGATCGGCAGGAACCTGCTTGAACGTTACACGCTCTCGGACGTGATTTATTACTTCAAGGGGCAGCGCAGTTCAGGTCTGCTCGACAAGGCTGACCGGAATTCGCCGCTTGGCGAACCGGCTGGCAAACACGTTGACGTGCATGGCGGCTGGTACGACGCGACGGGCGATTACGGCAAGCATCTTTCGCATCTTTCCTATTCGACTTATTTCAACCCGCAACAAATCACGCTCACGGCGTGGAGCCTCTTCAAAACTTACGAGCAACTCGACAAACGCGGCGAGCCGAATTTCCGGCAGTACAAGCGGCGCGTGTTGGACGAAGCGATGTACGGCGCGGATTACCTGGTGCGATTGAAGGATCCGAAAGGTTCGTTTTATCGCTCAATCGGCGCGCCCGGCCCTGAGAAGAAAGCCGAAGACCGGCGCGTTTCAGCAGCGATGCGCGGCTTCCGCATCAAGCAGACGAACACCGAAGGCATTGACGGCGCGCAGCCCCGGCAGGAGCAGCCGCCACGCGTCGCCGAAGAAGTCAGCTATCGCGCGGGTGGCGGCATCGCCATTGCCGCGCTGGCGATGGCTGGCGCTTACAAAGTCTCCGGCGATTTCAGCAACGCCGATTATCTGCGCGTGGCCGAAGAGGCTTTCGATTATCTGGAGAAAAACAACCTGTCGCTGACCAACGACGGCAAGGAGAACATCGTTGACGATTACTGCGCGCTGGCCGCCGCCGCCGAGCTTTATCGCGCGACGAAAAAAAAACGGTACGCCGCCGCCGCCGACAAACGCGCCCAAAGCCTGATCAACCGCCTGGTCAGTCACGGCGGGTACAAAAACTATTGGCGCGCGGATGACGGCGACCGCCCGTTCTTTCACGCGGCGGACGCGGGCTATCCGGTCGTCAGCCTGCTCTATTACGCTGAAATCGCCGATGACCGGATGAAGTCGGCGGCGCTCGAAGCGGTCAAAAAATCTTTGAGCTTCGAGCTTGAAGTCACCAGCGAAGTCAGCAATCCGTTCGGCTACAGCCGGCAGCTTGTGCAGAACAAGGCCGGAGTTCGCCGCACCAGCTTCTTTTATCCGCACGACGCCGAAACCGCTCCGTGGTGGCAGGGCGAAAACGCGCGGCTCGGCTCGATGGCCACCGCCGCGCGATTGGCCGCGAAATACTTTCAGTCTGACGCGGCGTTTCAGAATAAATTGCAAGCCTTCGCGATCAACCAGATCAACTGGATTCTCGGCTTGAATCCTTACGACTGCTCGATGCTGCACGGCGTGGGACGCAACAACCCCGATTACATGTTCTTCGATTCGTGGGAGTACAAGAACGCGCCGGGCGGCATCGTCAACGGCATCACGGCGGGTTTCAAAGATGAGGAAGATATTGATTTCCACTTGATGGTCGCGGAAACCGGCGCCGATCACGACTGGCGCTGGGGCGAACAATGGCTGCCGCACGCCGCGTGGTACATGCTCGCGGTGGCGGTTGGGAAATAGAGGAAGTATGTGTCTGGTTGTCGCTTCGCCGCCTGGCAAGGCAACGACAACCAGACACTTTCAGCGCCGTAGAATTTATCTTCAGCAGGAAAGAAATGCATATCGAAACAAACAATGCTGCGCACTTCGGCGATTTCATTCGCCTGAACGAACTCTGGATATCAGAGTATTTCTCTATTGAGGAAGCGGATCGAGCGCTGGCGGCTGATCCGGCGAAGGTCGTCTCCGATGGCGGCTACATCTTCAGCCTGCTGGATGGCGAGCGAGTGGTCGGTGTTTGCGCGCTCTTCAAAGAGTCATCGCAACGGTATCAACTAGCGCGCATGGCCGTTGAACCTGCCGCGCGGGGCAATGGTTACGGCAATCGCTTGATTGAGCATGCGCTCGCGCATGCAAAAACGTTCGGCGCATCGAGCGTCTTCCTGCTTTCAAATACAGTTTTGCAAGCGGCGATTGCGCTGTACAAGAAGCATGGCTTCGTCACTGTTTCCACAGGCGCTCACCCGGAATATGCCCGCTGCAACATCGTTATGGAGCGCGCTATATGATTATTCCCATTGGGCATGTTCATGAACTCGCGCGGTATCCGGTCAAATCCATGGCCGGTATCGCAACGGACTCTGCCGTTATTGGCTGGCACGGTTTGCAGGGTGACCGGCGCTTTGCATTTCGCCGCCTCAACGACAATAGCGGCTTTCCCTGGCTTACCGCCGGTCGTTTGCCTGCGCTTCTTTTGAATGCCAGCACGCTCGCTACCGCTCGCGGTACTGACCCGGTGTACCAATCTTGCGTGGTCTGATTTAGCGCCTGATAAAAGAGCAAAAATAATGATGGAGATGAAATATGAGATCAGCGAGGCAATGTCTTGAAAACTGAAACATCGAAATTTGCTGGCCAGCGGTTGGAATCAATAGACATACTCCGCGCCCTCACCATGATCCTGATGATCTTTGTGAATGATCTGTGGACGCTGACCGACATTCCCGCCTGGCTGGGCCACGTGAAGCGGGGAGTGGATGGGATGGGCCTGGCCGATTACGTTTTTCCCGCTTTTCTTTTTATCGTGGGACTGTCGCTGCCATTCGCCATTAACAGCAGGCGCAGCAAAGGGGATACCGACTGGCAATTGATTCAGCATGTGCTTGTCCGCTCAGTGGCGCTGCTGGTGATGGGCGTTTTTCTGGTGAATGGCGAAACCATCAACGCTCAGGCTACAGGCCTGCCCGGTTACTTGTGGTACCCGCTTTGCTGCTTTTGTTTCATCCTGATCTGGAACAACTACTCTGAAACGACCAATGCAAAACTGGTGATTGGGTTAAAAGCGGCGGCCATCGTGACGCTCTTGATTCTCGCTTATGTTTATCGCGGAGGCGAGGCAGGTAACATTCAGCGTTTTGCCCCGCAATGGTGGGGGATTCTGGGTTTGATTGGATGGGCTTATCTGGCCAGCGGTCTGGTAACAATCTTCGCGCGAAATAACCTGATCGTCGTCTTTGGCGGATGGGTATTCTTCGCTGCGTTAAGCATTCTCTACAAAGCAGGATTGGTTCCCGCTTTTCTTTCGTTCATTCCGGAGGCAATCCTGGGAGGCACGCTGACCGGCCTGACCATGGGGGGCGTGCTGGCGGCCACAGTTTTTCAATCCCTGAGAGCTAAGGAAGACAACAAGAAACTAACGCTCACGCTTGGCGCCATGTCGCTGGTGTGGATTCTGTTGTCGCTCGTTACTCGTCCGTATTGGGGTTTGTCCAAGCTGGGAGCTACGCCGGCGTGGTTGTTCTACTGTAGCGCTTGTACCCTGGTTGCTTTTCTGATCATTTACTGGATTGCCGATGTCTGGAAGATAACCGGTTGGTTCAGTGTTATCAGGCCTGCCGGAACAGGTACCCTGCTTTGTTATCTCATCCCGTATTTTATTTACCTCCATTTGCCAGGCGTGGTATCGAGAGGCGGCCTCGGTTTACTGAAATCACTCCTGTATGCCCTGCTCTGCGCTGTGATAACCGGAGCGCTGATGAGATGGGGCGTGCGGTTGAAATTGTAATGGCTTATTGCTTGATCCGACGCTTAGATCGGTTTGCAATTGCGTGTCCGGTGTCAGTAGCCCGCGCGTCAGCAAGGGCGGCCTTGCGGTGCGTGCAAATCTGGCAGAGGGGCGTGTGGCCAGGGCAGCCCTTGCTGACGCGCGGGCTACTGACACACCGCCGCTCCCGGACACCCAATTGCAAACCGATCTAGGCGTTTGCGGCCAGCAGGCGGCGGACTGGCTGAAATTGTTGCGTTATCATCTGACTAAAAAAACAGGAGAAAATTTATGACCAGCAGAACACTGCGATTGTGGCTCTCAGTATTCTTGTTTGCTGCTTTGTTGATTGGCTTTCAAGGTCAAACCGGGCAGGCGCAACAGAAAAAAACTACTGCGGGAAAGACCATGCAGAAATGGCAGGGCGTTCACTTGCTCAATTACAACAACGACGCCGATCTGGAACGGCTCACCGGCGATTTGCCGAAGCTGGCCGCGCAAGGCATCAACTTCGTCATCTTCGAAGTGGATTACCATTTCGAGTTCCAGTCGCATCCCGAATTGCGCCAGGACGACAAACAGATCACCAAAGCGGGCGCGCGTAAATTCGTCGCCGCCGCCCGCCAGCGCGGCATTCGCGTGATTCCCGAATTCCAGTGCATCGGGCATCAGTCGTGGGCGAAGCAGACGTTTCCGCTGTTGACCAAATATCCGCAATTCGATCTGACGCCCGGCGCCTTCCCGAACAACGAAGGGCTGTATTGCCGCGAGTGGGATGTCAACAACCCGGCGGTTTACAAGATCGTCTTCAAGCTGATGGACGAAATCATTGACGCCTTCCAGGCCGACGCTTTCCACATCGGCGCCGACGAAGTCTTCCTGCTTGGCTCGGACAAATCGCCTTCCACCAAAGGGCAGGACCCCGGCAAGCTCTACGCGAAGGCGATCAACGACATTCACAATCACCTGGTCAAAAAGCGCAAAGTAGAAATGCTGATGTGGGGCGACCGGCTGATTGACGCGAAGCGTTTCAATTGGGGCGAGTGGGAAGCGTCGAAGAACGGCACGGCGGCGGCGGTGGATATGATTCCGAAGGACATCATCATCTGCCCCTGGCATTACGAGCCGATGGCGGGCGGCTATCCGTCCATCCCGATGTTCATCGAGAAAGGCTTCCGCGTGGTTCCGACCAGTTGGAACAAACTTGATGCGGTGAAGATGCTGATCGAATACAGCTACAAGCACGATTCGCCGAAGATGCTCGGTCATCTGTTTTCGATCTGGGGCCGCCCGCAAGGAGCCTTGCCCGAATATCCGCCGATGGTCGAAGGACTGAAACTGATCAAGACGCTGGAAACTAAATAGACGGCTGGGCTGGAAAAAAGCGTCCCGATGCTTTCTGTTCTGATTCAGCCGGGCCATTTAAGCGGATGGGCGCAGTCAATCAAATTCCCCGGCGGATCAGGTAAGACAGCTTGATGAAGAACGTGCGGTTGTTGCGTCGCCATCCGCGCTCGAATCGGCTGGTGAACGGATCGTAGCCGTTGTAATTCACATCGTCGTTGTACCCGGCGTAAAACGACGTGCCCGGATGCGGCGTCCAGCCCAGCAGGAATTGCGCGCGGACGCTGGCCCGCGCCGTGTCGTAATCAATGCGCGCCCGCGCGAACGTGAAGCGCGTGAACTGATGCGCGGCGCGCAGCGAATAGAGGCGCTGATCGAAGGCGGTCAGCCCCGTATCGTCGCGCGTCAACCGGCTGCGCGTATAATCGAAAGAGAGGCGCAGCGAGTCGGTCGGTTGAAGGTTGAGCGAGGCTATCAGGTCGAGCGTCGCGCCGGGGCCCGGATCGAGCGGAGCGGTTTGCCCCAACGCCAGCGCGGCCCGCGAGACTCGCGGGAAGCGCGGCCCCGCGCCCAGATCGTAATCGAACGCATGCCACGAACGGTCGAAGATCAAAGTAGCCGAAATCCGCTTGCTCGGCGCCGTTCCGGCTTCGACGGTAAAACCGTTCCAGAACGTGCTGCGTTCCGGCGGGCCGAAGAACGCGCCCGCTCGCGTCGCCGTCCGGCGCGGGCCGAACTCTGTTTCAAAAATCCGCGCGTAATCCCGATAGACGTCGGCCTTGATGTAGCTCTGCCGCCGAAAATTCGCCTGCGTCCGAATGGCCTCGAAGGAGTATTGCATGCGGCCTCTCCAGTCGAATTGCGCGCGCGTTGACGAAGCCGCGCTCCACGAAATGAGCCGCCCGCTCGGTCGCGGCTCGGAGTTGTAGCGCGCCAGCGCATCCCAGGCGTTGGTGTCCGTCCGGCTCGTGAATCCCACGTCGGCGCGGTAATCGGCGGTGTATCCCCTGCCGGTCAGCGACAGATTCAGATGCCGCGCGCTGCGCTGCAATTGCGCGAAGTACGCCAGACCGCGCCCCGTGCGGTAAATGTTGCGGTCTTCATCGGGGCTGTAAAAGTAACGTCTGGAAACAGCGCCGAGCAGTTGGAAAGTGAAGAAGGTTTGCGGGCCGAGACCGAAGCGACCGTCAACGCCAGCAAGCTGGTTGTGTCGCTCGATGAAGTTATAGCTGGTGGCGAGCAGCCCGATGGACGATTGCCGTCCGACATCGCGTTTCCACCGCAGCGCGCCGATGGAAGAATTTTTGTCGAGGAATCTGGCGATGTTCGGCCTGATCGCCGGGTCGTTCCGCTCGTCCCGGCTGTAATTGCCCGGCGCGTTGTCGCTGGCCGCGAGCAGCCCGAACGTATTGCGCCCGCGCTTGCCCGAAAGTTTCACCGCCACGTCGGGATCAATGATCGCCCGCGTGTGAACGGCCTGAATCGGCGTGCGAAAAATGTCTATGCCTTCGAGGAAGAATGGCCGGCGCTCTTCAAAAAACAGCGGGAAGCGCTGATTGGCGGTGATCTGCGGCTGATCGGCTTCGACTTCACCGAAATCCGGATTGAACGCCGCATCGAGCGTCAGACCCGATGTCAGCGTCAGCTTGACGGTCAATCCCGGATCGAATCCGACGGGCTGATTGACAAAGTGATCGTCGAGCGGCGAAGCCGTCCGCGTTCGGCGTCCTGTTTCTGAAAGCGTCAGCGTCGGGATGATTTCGAGCGTGCGCTCGCCCGCGATCCCATCCAACCCGGTCACGTGACCGGCTTGAGCGAGGAAGTTGACGCGTTGCCGCGCGCGGGTTTGCGCGGTGAACTGCGCCTGAGCCTCGTCCACCTCGCGCCGGAGCGGCGCCCAGGAATCCTCTTCGTCAAGGTGTTTGATGTACCGCAGCGCGTGCAGGCCCCAGAGCCTGCTCTTGCCGGCTTCGTAACGGAGCGAACTGAACGGAATCGCCGCCTCAATCGTGTAGCCGTCTTCCGTCAGCGCGCCCTTCGATTCCATGACGATGTCCACGCTGAAATCCGGATCGCGGCCTTCGATGAACAACCCGTCCTGCTGCGCGCCCAGCGGATTGAACATCAGCAGGTAAGCGCGCCGCCGGTCATTGAACGTGTCCAGATAGATGGCCACGTAATCGTCGTTCGTGATCTGATCGCGCTTCGCCACCGTCGCGCGGACTTTCTTCGGATCATCAATGGCCCTGATCCCCAGATAAAGACGCTTGCTGTCGTAACCGAGGTGGACGGTTGTCGCGTAAGACGGCGCGGTGTTGTCGCCCGGCTGCGTCTGATGAAAGCCGCTCAACGCGGCGGCTTGTCGCCACGCGGGTTCGTCCAGTTTGCCGTCAATGCTCGGCGGAGCCGCAAAACGCCCGATCAATACAGGCTGCGCGCCGTTTGCTTGCCCGCTTGTTTGCCCAAATGAAGAAGAGGCCGCCGCCCAGAGCCAGATCAGCAGCCACGCGCTGCCGCGTCGCGCTCGCATATTTTGCCCTTTCGTTTGATTGAAACTACGATTGACGATTATGCCCGTAACCGGATACGCTGCGATAGACGGTTACAAAATAGACCGGCGACTGTAACCTGTCAACGTCTTTTTACCAGTTACAAGAGAAAGAGGAGCGAGATATGAATTTCAGTGAGCGAGCGGCGGCGCAGATGAAGCTGATCGGAGGGCGTCTGTGCCTGGATTTTGCGAACACGGTCGGCGGTTGGAATCCCGATCCGGCGAGAAAAAAGAACGACCCGCTCGCCTTCAGCGCGCGGGCTGACAAACTCGGCGATTATGAAGACCTGTTGGCGTGGGGTTGGCGCGTCAAGCTGTTGACGGAGAGCGAGGCGAAGTCGCTCGCGCGCGAGGCCGGGCGGCGCGAGAAAGAGGCCGCGTCCGTGTTGCGACGCGCTGTGGCGCTGCGCGCAGCGATCTATCGCATCTGCATCGCGATCATCCGCCAGATGCGGCCGCGCGGCGCCGACCTCGACCTGCTCAACCGGGAACTCAATGTCGCGCATGGCCGCGTCAGGCTGGGCCTGGGCGAAGGGAATTTCATCTGGGAGTGGACGGATGCGAAAAACGCGCTGGATCAGACGCTCTGGCGGGTCGCGGATTCGGCGGCGGAGATGCTGACGACCGGCGATCTGACGCGGCTGCGCGTGTGTCCGGGCGAAGACTGCGGCTGGCTGTTTGAAGACAGCAGCAAAAGCGGTCGCCGCCAATGGTGCGACATGCAGGATTGCGGCAACCTGGCGAAGGTACGCCGCTTTCGGCAACGCCAACAGACGTGAACCGATACATTTAATCCGGTTCACCGCGCGGTCGCGGAAAATTCAGACGCAACACGGAAAATATTGAAACCAAAACCGGCTTCCGATCACAAACAACAAAGCTTGTGCCGGTTATTTTGGAACTAACCCGCTGAATTGCCCGCTACACTGGAGGATCAGATGTTTCAAGACCTGCGTTATGGCTTGCGCATGCTGCTCAAGCATAAAGGATTCACC
>WBZO01001106.1_pt1 | contig 46110 bp, 42 predicted proteins | sample 5204261 | NCBI WGS metagenome assembly WBZO01 (sample SAMN12412400, study PRJNA552823) | activated sludge metagenome | isolation source: activated sludge from anammox sidestream of wastewater treatment plant... | place: USA: North Carolina | collected 2017-09
AGCTCGAACCGATCGGCACCCGCATCTTCGGGCCCGTCACGCGCGAGCTGCGCAGCGAACGCTTCATGAAGATCGTTTCGCTGGCGCCGGAAGTTCTGTAAGAGGTGATGTCATGAACCGTATCCGCAAGGGCGACCAGGTTCTGGTGATCGCCGGCAAGAACAAGGGACAGAAGGGCACGGTCTCGCGCGTCACGGGTGATTCCGTGTTCGTCGAGAACGTGAACATGGTCAAGCGCCACACCAAGCCGAATCCGCAGGCTCAGCAGCCGGGCGGCATCGTCGAGCGTGAAGCCGCGATCCATATTTCCAACGTGATGCTTTTCAACACGGCTACCGGCAAGGGTGAGCGCGTGGGCTTCAAGACGCTCGAAAACGGGCGCAAGGTCCGCGTGTACCGCTCCTCCGGCGAAGTTGTTGACGCTTGAGGTCTGCAGACATGACGCGTCTTGAGAAATTCTACAAAGAGCAGGTCGTTCAGAAGTTGACCGACCGCTTCAAGTACACCAACCCGATGCAGGTGCCGCGCCTGACCAAGATCACGCTCAACATGGGCGTGGGCGAGGCGGTCGGCAACAAGAAGATCCTTGAGAATGCCGTGGCCGACATGGCCAAGATCTCGGGTCAGAAGCCGGTCGTGACGCTGTCGCGCAAGGCGCATGCGACGTTCAAGATCCGCGAGAACTGGCCGATCGGCTGCAAGGTCACCTTGCGTCGTGCGCACATGTACGAATTCCTGGATCGCTTCATCAATATTGCGTTGCCGCGCGTGCGCGACTTCCGCGGTATTTCCGGTCGTTCGTTCGATGGTCGTGGCAATTTCAACATGGGCATCAAGGAACAGATCATCTTCCCGGAGATCGATTTCGACCAGATCGACGCCCTGCGCGGCATGGATATCGCCATCACCACCACCGCGCGCACCAACGAAGAAGCCAAGGCCTTGCTCGAAGCCTTCAGCTTCCCGTTCCGCAACTAATCGCAGGCAGGACCCATGGCCAAGCGTTCAATGATCAACCGCGACATCAAGCGTACCAAGCTGGTGAAGCGTCATGCCGCCAAGCGTGCGGAGCTCAAGAAGATCGTCTCCAGCCCGACGGCTTCCTACGACGAGAAGATCGCAGCCGCCGTCAAGCTGCAGAAGCTGCCGCGTGATTCCAGTCCTTCGCGCCAGCGCAATCGCTGCGAACTGACCGGCCGTTCGCGCGGCGTCTACAAGAAGTTCGGCCTCGCTCGCCACAAGTTGCGCGAAGCCACCATGCGCGGCGACGTGCCTGGCCTGCGCAAGGCCAGCTGGTAAGAAAATCAACCGCCGAGAAGATGGTCCGGGTGCGTGATTCACGGATTCGGACTGGTTCTTCCCGGCAGATGTACACCCGCATTCAGCGGATATCGATGCTAATCAGGAATTGAATCATGAGCATGACTGATCCCATCGCCGACATGTTCACGCGCATTCGCAATGCGCAGGCCACGGGCAAGCGTTCCGTGGCAATGCCGGCTTCCCGCGTCAAGCAGGCGATTGCCAACCTGCTCAAGGACGAAGGCTACATTGCCGACGTCCAGTCGAGCACGGTTGATGGCAAGGCCAAGCTCGAGATCGCTCTCAAGTATCACGAAGGCAAGCCGGTCATCGAGCGTATCGAGCGTGTCAGTCGCTCCGGCCTGCGCGTGTACCGCGGCAAGAGCGAACTGCCGAAGATCCTCAATGGTCTGGGCATTTCCATCGTTTCCACTTCGTCCGGCATCATGACCGACGCGCAGGCCCGCAAGAAGGGACTGGGCGGTGAGGTCATCGGCCTGGTCGCTTAAGGTTTCTTGGAGGAATCATCATGTCACGCGTTGCCAAGAAGCCCATCAGCCTGCCCAAGGGCGTGGAATGTCAGGTCAAGTCCGACGCTGTCGTCGTCAAGGGCCCCAAGGGAACCCTGTCGATGGCGGCGCTCGATGGCGTCACCGTTGCTGTTGAAGAAGGCGCGATCAAGCTCAGCGCCCGGACTGCCGAAACCGTGAAGATGGCGGGCACGGCTCGTGCGCTGCTGGCCAACATGGTTGTTGGCGTGAGTGAAGGCTACCAGCGCAAGCTGGAACTGGTCGGCGTGGGTTACCGCGCCGCCCTGCAGGGCAAGGATCTGAATCTGACGCTCGGCTTCTCGCACCCGGTGGTGTTCAAGGCACCGGAAGGCATTACGATCACGGTGCCTGCGCAGACCGAAATTCTGGTCGCCGGTGCAGACAAGCAGCAGGTGGGCGAAGTTGCCGCCAAGATTCGCGGATTCCGTCCGCCGGAGCCTTACAAGGGCAAGGGTGTGCGTTATTCGGGCGAGCAGATCACGCTCAAAGAAGCCAAGAAGGCGTAACAAGCGCCTTCAGCTCTCGGGAGAACGACAGTGGAAAAGAACATTGCAAGACTGCGTCGTGCCAAATCCACGCGCGCACACATCCGTACCCTCGGCGTACCGCGCCTTTCCGTGCATCGCAGCGCACAGCACATCTATGCGCAGGTGCAGAGCTCCGATGGCAGCACCGTCATCGCGGCGGCTTCGACTGTGCAGAAGAGCGTCAAGGAAGGCCTGAAGGGCACGAAGAACAAGACCGCGGCAGCAGCGGTCGGCAAGGCGGTGGCCGAAGCGGCCCTCAAGGCCGGCGTCGACACCGTGGCTTTCGACCGCTCGGGATATCGCTACCACGGTCGCGTCCAGGCGCTGGCCGATGCGGCCCGCGAAGCTGGTCTGAAGTTCTGATCTTCGAGAATCCGACGTCGCAAGGCGCCGGGTTCTGCGTTACCTGGCAACACTCACAACTCCAAGCGGCTCAGCCGCAAGCAGAAGTCCGCACCGCATTCGGGCGGCACACAGGTGAATCATGGCAACCAACAACAATGAACGTGAAAACAGCGATGGCTTCCTTGAGAAGCTGATCGCCGTGAACCGCGTGGCCAAGACCGTGAAGGGTGGCCGCCAGATGAGTTTTACGGCACTGACCGTGGTCGGTGACGGCGAAGGCCGTGTCGGTTTTGGCTATGGCAAGGCACGAGAAGTGCCGGTGGCCATTTCCAAGGCCATGGAGCGTGCACGCAAGGGCATGATCAAGGTGCAGCTCAACAACGGCACGCTGTTTCATGCAGTCAAGGCCAATCATGGCGCGGCGCGCGTGTTCATGCAGCCGGCTTCCGAAGGCACCGGTGTGATCGCCGGCGGTGCGATGCGCGCCGTGCTCGAAGTCGTCGGGGTGAAGAACGTGCTGGCCAAGGCCGTGGGTTCGCGCAACCCGATCAATCTCGTGCGTGCGACGATCAACGGATTGCAGGCCATGGTGTCGCCCGATCGCATCGCGTCCAAGCGTGGCAAGACCGTCGAAGAGGTGCTTGGCAATGAGTAAGACCCAGTCCAGCGCGGGCAAGAAGATCCGCGTCCGCCTCTACAAGAGCATCAACAGCTGCCAGCAGCGCCATCGTGTCAGCGTGCGTGCGCTCGGCCTGCGCAAGCTCAACGACGTGCGCGAGCTCGTCGATTCGCCGTCGGTTCGCGGTCTGGTCAACCAGGTCAGCTACCTCGTTCGCATCGAAGAAAGCGCGTAAGCGCCAGCATCCGGAGTTTTCACTCATGCGTCTCAATTCACTCAAGCCCGCCGTGGGCGCTCGCAAGGAAGGTGTTCGCGTTGGTCGCGGCATCGGTTCCGGCCTTGGCAAGACGGCCGGCCGTGGTCACAAGGGCCAGTACGCACGCTCGGGCAAGGGCAAGGTCAAGGCAGGCTTCGAAGGCGGCCAGATGCCGCTGCAGCGCCGTCTGCCCAAGATCGGTTTCCGCTCGCGCATGTCGCACGAAGTGTGCGAAGTGCTGCTCTACAAGCTCGATGCGATTGCCGCTGAAACCATCGATTTCGATGCTCTCAAGGCAGCCGGACTCGTCGAAAAGCGTGCCGAACGCGCCAAGATCGTCAAGAAGGGCGAGATCAAGCGCGCCATCAAGCTCAAGGGACTGGCTGTCACGGCCGGTGCCAAGGCTGCCATCGAGGCTGCCGGCGGCAGCGTGGAGTAAGCAGTGGCGACGCAGTCCAATCCGCTGGCCTCGCTCGGCAAGCTGACCGAACTCAAGCAGCGTCTGCTGTTTGTGGTGGGCGCCTTGTTCGTGTTCCGTCTCGGTTCGTTCATCCCGCTGCCGGGCGTCGATCCGGCCAAGATGGCCGATCTGATTGGCCGTTCGGGTGGACTGCTCGACATGTTCAACATGTTCTCCGGCGGTGCGCTGGAGCGTATGTCGGTGTTCGCGCTTGGCGTGATTCCCTACATCTCCGCCTCGATCATCGTGCAGATGTTCGCAACGGTGATTCCGAGCTGGCAGGCGCTACGCAAGGAAGGCGAATCGGGGCGGCGCAAGCTGACCACCTATACGCGCGCCGGCACGGTCGCGCTGGCGCTGTTCCAGTCATTTGGCGTGGCCACCATGCTGCAGCATCAGGGCGGCGTCGTCATGGCGCCGGGCCCGAGCTTCGTGCTGACCACGGTGGTGGGGCTCACTGCGGGCACCCTGTTTCTCATGTGGTTGGGTGAGCAAATCACCGAGCGCGGCATCGGCAATGGTATCTCGCTGCTGATTTTTGCCGGCATCGTGGCTGGCCTGCCGGCTGCGGTGGTGCATACCCTGGGCATGGCGCAGACCGGCGAAATGCCGATTCTGCGTGTGCTGATCGTGTTTGCCTTCGTGCTTGCCGTGACGGCCTTCGTGGTGTTCATGGAAAGCGGCCAGCGCCGCATCACCGTGAACTACGCGCGGCGTCAAGGCGGAGCCGGCAAGGCGTACATGAATCAGTCTTCGCATCTGCCGCTCAAGATCAACATGTCGGGCGTGATCCCGCCGATCTTTGCGTCCTCATTGCTGATGTTCCCGGCCACGGCAGCCAGCTGGTTCAGCAATGCCAGCGAGATTCATTGGTTGCAGGTGATGACTTCGTCGCTGGCTCCTGGCGAGCCATTGCACATGCTGTTGTATGGCTTGATGATCATCATCTTTACCTTCTTCTACACTGCGCTGACGTTCAATTCGCAGGAGACGGCGGACAATCTCAAGCGCTCCGGCGCACTGATTCCGGGACTGCGCCCGGGACGGGCAACGGCGGATTACATCGACGGAGTGCTGACGCGCCTGACCGGGGCGGGAGCAATCTACCTGGTGGCGGTCTGCCTCATTCCGGACATTCTGCGCAATGCGTGGCATGTGCCGTTCTATTTCGGTGGTACCTCGCTGCTCATCGTTGTCGTGGTGGTCATGGACTTCACGGCACAGATCCAGGCGCATCTGGTATCGCACCAGTATGAAAGCCTGCTCAAGAAGGCCAATTTGCGCGGCCGTTGAGCGGGATTGGGTAAAAAAGTGGTGGCAGGACAGGGGCTTTTCGATGGCCGCTGATCTGGCTATAATGTCAAGTTCCCTGCGTATTCAGGAACGTTTTTCGGAGAGTATCTAGCATGGCACGCATTGCGGGTGTCAATCTGCCGGTTCAGAAGCACGTCGTCATCGGCCTGCAGAGCATTTATGGTGTCGGTCGTTCGCGGGCCAAAAAGGTCTGTGCGGACGCAGGAGTCAATCCGGCAGCCAAGATCAAGGATCTGAGCGAAGCCGAAGTCGACAAGCTTCGTCACGAGATTGCCAAGTTCACGGTCGAAGGCGACCTGCGCCGTGAAGTCGGCATCTCGATCAAGCGCCTGATCGACCTTGGTACCTATCGCGGCCTGCGTCACCGTCGCGGCCTGCCGCTGCGCGGCCAGCGCACGCGCACCAATGCGCGTACCCGCAAGGGCCCGCGCCGCGCCATCAAGAAGTAATTCGAGAGTGAAGAACATTCCAGGATATCCGGGCCAATGAACAAACCCGTTGCAGCCAAACCGAAGAAGAAGATCAAGCGCGTGGTGACGGATGCCGTCGCCCATGTGCAGGCTTCGTTCAACAACACGATCGTCACGATCACCGACCGCCAGGGCAATGCGCTGTCGTGGGCCACTGCCGGCGGTGCCGGTTTCCGTGGTTCGCGCAAGTCGACGCCGTTCGCGGCGCAGGTGGCTGCCGACAAGGCAGCGCGCGTTGCCGCTGATTACGGTGTGAAGACCGTCGAAGTGCGCATCAAGGGCCCTGGCCCGGGCCGCGAGTCGGCTGTGCGCTCGCTCAACAACGCCGGTTTCAAGGTCACCAACATCATCGACGTCACGCCGATTCCGCATAACGGCTGCCGTCCGCCGAAGAAGCGTAGGGTTTAATCCATGGCTCGTTACATTGGTCCCACCTGCAAGCTGGCGCGCCGCGAAGGCGCCGACCTCAGCCTCAAGAGCCCGGCGCGCGCGCTCGACTCCAAGTGCAAGCTGGAGCAGAAGCCTGGCCAGCATGGTGCCGCCGGCGCCAAGCGCGGCCGTCTGTCCGACTATGGCGTGCAGTTGCGCGAAAAGCAGAAGGTCAAGCGCATCTACGGCCTGCTTGAGCGCCAGTTCCACTCGTACTACCAGAAGGCCTCGCGCCAGAAAGGCAACACCGGCGAGAACCTGCTGCGCATGCTCGAATCGCGGCTGGACAACGTCGTGTTCCGCATGGGCTTTGCGGTGACGCGTGCGGCTGCGCGCCAGCTTGTGTCGCATGCTGCGGTGCGCGTCAACGGCAAGAAGGTCAATCTGCCGTCCTACCAGGTGCGTCCCGGTGACGAGATCGCCCTGTCCGAGAGCGCCAAGAGCCAGCTGCGCGTGCAGGAGTCGCTGACGGTCGCCCAGGAAATGGACCTGACGCCGGCATGGGTCGAAGTGGACGCGAAGAAGGCGAGCGGCCTGTTCAAGGCGCTGCCAGAGCGTTCGGACCTGCCGTCCGACATCAACGAAAGCCTCATCATCGAGCTTTACTCGAAGTAAGAAGCTCCCGCAGGAGCTTCTGGCCAATACTTCTTCTTTGCGGAATCCGCGAGGATTCTTGGAGTCTGCAATGGCGGGATCGTCCATCAACGTGCTGCGTCCGCGCGGCATCCAAGTCGAACGCATTGGCGGCAATCGCGCCAAGGTCGTCGTCGAGCCGCTTGAGCGCGGCTTTGGCCACACCTTGGGGAACGCGCTGCGCCGCGTTTTGCTGTCGTCCATTCCGGGCTGCGCGATCATCGAAGTCGAAATCGATGGCGTGCTGCACGAATACACAACCCTCGAAGGCTTGCAGGAAGACGTCATCGAGGTGCTGCTCAATCTCAAGGACGTGGCCATTCGCATGCATGGCCAGGACGAGACGACGCTCACCCTCAGCAAGAAGGGCAAGGGCGTGGTGACGGCGGCCGACATCAAGGTCGATCACTCGGTCGAAATCGTCAATCCCGACCACGTGATCTGCCATCTCACCAAGGACATCACGCTCAACATGCGGCTGAAGATCGTGCGCGGCGTCGGCTATCAGCCGGCAACGGCGCGTCGCCTGCCGGACGAGGAAGCCAGCCCGATTGGCCGTCTGCAACTGGACGCTTCGTTCTCGCCGGTTCGCCGCGTGGCCTACAACGTCGAGAGTGCGCGCCTTGAGCAGCGTACCGACCTTGACAAGCTCGTGCTCGACGTCGAGACCAATGGTGCCATCGATGCCGAGGATGCGGTGCGCAAGGCGGCCGAGATCCTGCAGGATCAAATCAGCGTGTTCGGCGATTTCGTTCGCCGTGAGAGCGTTGATTCGAAGGCGGACAAGAGCGGCGTCGATCCGGTGCTGTTGCGCCCGATTGATGATCTGGAGCTGACCGTGCGTTCGGCAAACTGCCTGAAGGCCGAGAGCATTTACTACACCGGCGATCTCGTGCAGAAGACCGAAGTGGAGCTGCTCAAGACTCCGAACCTGGGCAAGAAGTCGCTCACCGAAATCAAGGACGTGCTGTATCAGCGTGGCCTGCAGCTGGGCATGAAGCTCGACAGCTGGCCGCCGCCGGGCATTGCGCACGGCATGCAGTTGGGTTGATGAAAACCGGGAGTCGCCATTTCCCAGCGTGGATACGGCGATTCCCCATAAAAAAGCGGGAAATCCGCGGGACGCCGGACATCGTTGCCGGCTTCTCATAACAATCTGAATCGAGGTATTTCACCATGCGTCACCAGAAAGCCGGCCGCAAGTTCAACCGCACCAGCAGCCACCGCGAGGCAATGTTCAAGAACATGGCTTCCTCGCTGTTCAAGCACGAGCTCATCCGCACGACCCTGCCCAAGGCCAAGGAACTGCGCCGTGTTGCCGAACCGCTGATCACCCTGGCCAAGACCGATGGCGTGGCCAATCGCCGTCTGGCCTTCGCGCGCCTTCGCGACAAGCAGGCGGTCGGCAAGCTGTTCGTCGAGCTGGGCCCGCGCTACCGTGAGCGCAAGGGTGGCTATCTGCGCATTCTCAAGTGCGGTTTCCGCGCTGGCGACAATGCGCCCATGGCCTATGTCGAACTGGTGGATCGCCCGCGCACTGACGCGGCGGCGCCGGCGGACGATTGAGCACGCAACTGCCCCTGCAAGAAAAGCCCCGGCCTGTCCGGGGTTTTTCGTTTCTGGAGCGTGCGCGCAGCACGCCATGCTCAACCGGGCTGCTCGGACTGCTGCTGGGTGTGCTCTATGCAGCGGTGGTGGTGGCACTGCTCTGGAAACCAGCCTGCACCGACGAGATCACGCATTTCTCGCAGATCTGGCTGTTCGCCCAAGGCGAATGGCGTGTACTGCCCGAGTTGACGACGATTCCCGGATATCACTTGCTGGCGGCCGGCATCCTGAGCGCACTTGGGGAGGTTTCGCTGCAGGGCGCACGCTTGCTGGCAGCCGCCTTCGGGCTGCTGGCGGCCTGGGGATTCCACGCACTGCGTGGCCAGCTGTGGCCCGGGACGCAAACGCTGGCCACGGCACAATTCCTCGTCCTGCCGATTCTCGTGCCGCTGTTTTTCATCGCCTACACCGACGTGCTGGCGCTGGCCCTGCTGCTATGGGCGGCGTGGGCTTGCGTCAGTGGTCGGCACGGCTGGGCCGCGCTGCTGCTGGTGGCCTTGGTGGGCGTGCGTCAGCATGAAGTGGTGTGGGCCGGGTTGCTTGCCTTGCTGGCACTGCGCCATTGGGATTGGCGTCATCCTTTGGCGCAATGGCGGGTCGACATCCGGATCGGCCTGCCTTACCTGCTGCCTGTGACCTGCTTTGTGCTGTTCTGGGTCTGGAATGGCTCGATTTCGCTGTCACGTTCGCAGGCGCCTCTGCATCCGGATCTGAGCCTGCATGCGGGCAATGTGCTGTTTGCGCTGGGCATGCTGGCGGCCCTGATGCCGCTGCAGGTGATGCAAGGACTGGTGCAGGGCGTGCGGAGGATCCGGCGTCAGCCGCAGGCATGTCTTTGGGCGCTGGGCGTACTGCTCGGGTTCTGGTTCGGGTTTCGTGCCGACAATCCATACAACGGAGCCTTGCCGGAGTTCTACCTGCACAATCGCTGGCCCTTGCTGATCGAGCAGCAGCCGTGGATACGGGCGATCATGGCGCTGGCGGCAGGGGCGGCAGCCTGCACCCTGGCGGTGACCCGGCTGCGGCCGGCACGAGGAGCGTGGCTGCATGCCTTCGCGGCGCTGTTCCTGGCCGCGTCGTGGCTGGTCGAGCTGCGTTACATCGACGTGCCGCTGGTGCTGTGGTTGGCGATGCGCGAGCAGCGTTCGCCAGCCGTCGAATGGGCGACATGGGCACTTTGGCTGTTGCTTGCGGTCTGGATGATGCTCGGTGTGCTTGAGCAGCGGTTTTTCCTCTGAGCAAGGCAACAGTAGACTGGATCATTCGCAGTTGGAGTCGGTATGAGTTTGAATCCTTTCCGGTGGTCGTTCCGCGCGCAGTTTCTGCTGGGTGGCCTGATCAGTTTCGGCTTGGTCGCATACGCTTATTTTTATGTCGAGCTGCACCAGGGCATCACGCCGTGTCCCAAGTGCATGTTCCAGCGCGGTGCCTTCGTCGGCATGGGCGTGTTCTTCCTGCTGGGCGCCTTGCTGGGGCCGGGCGTCACCGGGCGGCGGATCCATGCCGTGCTGGTGGCACTGTTTGCCGCCATCGGCGCCGCTATTGCGATTGATCATTTGCATATGCAGTTTTCTCCGCCCGATCCGTTCGCATCGTGCGGCATGGACTTCTACACCCTGTTCGACAACCGCTTCCCGCTGGCGCAGGCCATTCGCAAGGCTTTCATGGCTTCTGGCGATTGTTCTGATGCGCATTGGAGGTTGTTCGGCATCACCATGCCGGGCTGGACCCTGATCTGGTATCTCGTTCTCGGCATCGGCGCACTGTGGTCCGGCTGGCGCAAACGTGCGGTGCGCGTTTTCGCACGCTGAGATTGGCTGTGGCATGATGCGGCTCTTCCGCATCGCAGCAAAAAGAGTCCGTCATGCCGCAGCCCTCCACCGCACTTCGCACCGAATCGGCTTCGACGCCATGGTCGCCGGCGTCCTGGCAGGAGCGGCAAAGTCTGCAGCAACCCAGCTATGCCGACGTGGGCGAGCTTGAAAGCGCCCTCGGCAAACTGCGGCAGCTGCCGCCGCTGGTGACGTCGTGGGAGATCCTTTCGCTCAAGAGTTTGCTGGCGGAAGCGGCGCAGGGGCGGCGCTTTCTGCTGCAGGGCGGTGATTGTGCCGAGAGCTTCGATGACTGCACGTCACCGCTGATCTCCAATCGCCTCAAGGTCATGCTGCAGATGAGCTTGGTTCTGGTGCACGGGCTGCAGCTGCCGGTGGTGCGGGTGGGGCGCTTTGCCGGCCAGTATGCCAAGCCGCGATCGGCCGATACCGAAACGCGCGACGGTGAAACGCTGCCTTGCTATCGCGGCGATCTGGTCAATGCGCCGGCCTTCACCGCGCTGGCGCGCCGTGCCGATCCGCAGCGTCTGCTGCGCGGCCATGCGCATTCGGCGATGACGATGAATTTCGTGCGTGGCCTCATCGATGGTGGTTTTGCCGACCTGCATCATCCCGAGTACTGGGATTTGGCCTGGGTGGCGCATTCGCCGTTGCAGAATGAATACCGGCAGATGGTTGAGTCGATCGGCAATTCGCTGCGTTTCATGGAAACCCTGGCCGGCAAGAGCATCGATGCCTATCAGCGCATCGACTTCTTCACCTCGCACGAAGCCCTCGTGCTGCACTATGAACAGGCGCTCACGCGACAGGTGCCGCGGCAGGAGGGTTGGTTCAACCTGTCCACGCACTTCCCGTGGATCGGCATGCGCACCGCCCAGCTGGATGGCGGGCATGTCGAATACTTCCGCGGCATTCGCAATCCAATTGCGGTCAAGGTCGGCCCATCCGTCACCCCCGACCAGCTGCTGCGCCTGTGCGATGTGCTCGATCCGCAGCGCGAACCCGGACGCCTGACCCTCATCCATCGCATGGGCATGGCCAAGATCGACAGCGCGCTGCTACCGCTGCTGAGCGCGGTCAAGGCCGAAGGCCGGACGCCGTTGTGGGTGTGTGATCCGATGCACGGCAATACCGAAGCGCTGGCCAGCGGCGTAAAGACGCGGCGGTTCAAGAACATCCGCAGCGAGCTCGAAACCGCCTTCGACGTGCATGCCACAGCCGGGACGCATCTGGGTGGCGTGCATCTGGAGCTGACCGGTGAGAATGTCACCGAGTGCATGGGCGGTGCGCGCGACCTGACCGAGGCCGATCTGGCGGTGGCCTACAAGTCGCAGGTCGATCCACGACTCAATTACGAGCAGTCACTGGAACTGGCCATGCTGATCGTGCGCAAGCGCGGTCATGTAACGGCAGGCTGAGATGACCCGCCGGGTCGGTGCCCGGCGTTGCTGCTCAATCCCGGCTGGTGACGAGTGCCGCAAACCGTTCGGCGGGTAGCGGTGGCGAGCGCAGAAAGCCCTGGAATTCATCGCACGAGGTCTGCTGCAGCCAGTACAGCTGTTCGGTGGTTTCCACGCCCTCGGCCACCACGCGCAGCCCCAGGGTGTGGCCAAGGGCGATGATCACCTCGGCCAGCGGCCGCGATTGCTGGGGAGAGCTGATGAACGATCGATCGATCTTCAGGCAGGTCAGCGGCAGCCGCTGCAGGTAGGCGAGGTTGGAGTAGCCGGTGCCGAAATCATCGACGGTCACGCCACAGCCCAGTTCGCGCAGGCCATGCACCAGGGCGAGCGTGACCTCGTCGTTGCCAAGCAGCACCGATTCGGTGATTTCCAACTCCAGACCCGTGGCATCGCAGCCGCTGTCGGCAATGATGCGGCGCAGGGTGGCCAGCAGCGAGCTGCTGCCGAATTGGCGAGGCGACAGGTTGACGGCAACCGATTGCAGAATGCCGGCACGCTGCCAGCGTTCGAGCTGCGCAGCCGCCTGGCCGAGGATTTGTTCGCCCAGGGCGACGATCAGGCCGGTTTCCTCGCAGAGTGGAATGAACTGGCTGGGTAGAATCAAGCCGCGCTGCGGGTGATGCCAGCGTACCAATGCCTCGGCGCCGGCCATCCGACCGCTGGCGACTTCGTAGCGAGGTTGGTAGTGAAGCGTGAATTCCTGCCGTTCGAGCGCCTGGCGCAGTTCGATTTCCAGGCTCAGGCGGCTCTGCGCCTTGGCCAGCATCGATTCGGAATAGAACTCCAGCCGGCTGCGTCCGGCATCCTTGGCGCTGTACATGGCCAGGTCGGCCTGGCGCATCAGGGTGCCCAAGTCATTGCCGTCCCGGGGAAACAGGGCTACGCCCATCGAGGCGGTGATGGATAGCTCATCGTGCCCCAGTCGAATGGGCTGCGCCAGCGTATTCAGCAGGCGCTCGCCCAGCGTGCGGATGGAGGTGTCGGTATCGACGGTGCTGGTGAAGATCAGGAACTCATCGCCGCCCAGGCGAGCCACCAGATCATTGTGATGGGTTGCCTGCTGCAGGCGGGCAGCCATGGCACGCAGCAATTGGTCGCCGGCGGCATGGCCCAGCGAGTCATTGATCTGCTTGAAATTGTCGAGATCGATGAACATCAGGACTGCGGACTCCCTGGCAGGGATCAGGCGGTCGAGGCGTTCCTGGAAGGCTTCGTTGACGAAATGCCGGTTGGGCAGACCGGTCAGCGAATCGTGCATGGCCAGAAAATGTGCGTGCGCCTCGACCTGCTTGAGATCGCTGATGTCGACTTCGCTGAACAGCCAGGCTTCCTTGCCGGTGACCGCATCCATGCAGCGGCGTGCAGAAATGCGATGCCAGCGTTCGCCATGGATGCTGTGCACGCGGCACACCTGCAGCACGGAACCATGCCGGCGCAGGTCGGTGAGCAAGGCTTCGCCATCGGCAGCGTCGGAAAAATGCTGCTGCAGGCCGCCCACCGGATTGGCCACATCGCCGCGCGCCGCCGGATTGCGGTACAGGGCGCAGCCATGTTCGTCGTAGAGCGTGATCATGACCGGGGTGTGCAGCAGCGCTTCGGCGCTGCGCAGGGTTTCCGGATCGGCCTGCTGTTCCCCGATGGCTTCGCAGAGCATGGCCATGCGGCCATCGTCGAGCAGAATGCCGCTGAACATCACGCGCAAGGTGCGCGGAACGCCTTGCGGATAGAGAGTCCACAGCTCGCTGAAGCGCGCATCGCTGCGTTCGAAGTCGAACTGGTACTGGCGCAGACGACGCGCGACCGATTCCGACATGTCCGCGCCCATGTCGCGCGCCAGCAGCTCGTCGAGATGCGGGGAACGCCAGACCTCCAGCGCCGCGCCATTGGCCCAGTGGACGCGCGAGCGGTCGATGTCAAAAACCCAGATCGGGTGCTGCAGGCGCGAGAGGATGCATTGCTTCTGCGCATCGAGGGTCGGCGTGTCGACAACCACGGCCGATGCCGGACGCGGGGCTTCCCGGGCATGGCGTGGCTGACCGGCCGCCGCTTCGGCAGGAGAAGGTGCTGGCGTGCTTCGATGCGTCAAGAGGCACCGTCCGTCGATCCGTTGGCGTCAGACGCGCTGCCCCGTGAAGATTGCACGCACTGTCGACTCGCAAGTGCCGATTTACCATATTTTTGACACTTGCGCAGCGTGCAGGTGGGGGCTGCGGAATGATCGCCCCGATGGCCGCCTGTTCAATCGAAACCGTTGGCGAAAATCCGCTCGCGGGTGGACTCCCATGCGCCCACGTCGATGACACCCAGATCCACACGCGGATGACCGTCGAGATCTGTCGCCGAGACGCCGCCGAAGGGCGAATTCAGGCCGAGGTTGACCAGCGGCGATCCGGCGGCCGGACGCAAATCCGTGGTGCTGATGAATTTGGGATCGACATTGTGGAAGTTGCCGACGTCGGCCTGGGACGAATACCCGTTGAACAAGCCGTCGATGCTGTAGGTGCCGACATTGTTGTACATCCAGGTGCGGATGAGGTCGTTTGCGTTGCGGCTGTTGAAATAGAGTTTGTTGGAGAGGATCGCGTTGTTGACGATGCGGTACGCGGTTCCGTTGTTGGCGTCGAGCAGGGCGGGGAAGCCGGCTCCACCCAACGACAAGCTGTTGTTGGTGAGGAAAACGGTTTGGTTGGCGCTGGCGGTGAAGATGCCGAGGTTGGCGTAGTTGCTGTGCAGGTCACTCAGCGAGTTGTTCACGACATAAACGTCGCCGTAGCCTACGAGGGTGATGGCATTGGTGTAGATGGTCCTGCTGCCTTGGCGCGCCTGCGTGTGTCCGGACAGGGTGGTGTGTTCCAGGCGAAGTGTCTGATAGCCGACTTGCATGCCCAGGCCGGCGACTTCATTGTCCGCGGCCGAGTAGCCGTTGCGCACGGTCAGGTTGCTCACCGAAACCGTGGCCGACGCGCTGCCAGTGGCAAATGTATAGGCGCTGATGTCGAGGACGGGCGTCAGGTTCTGTCCATCGAGTATCGTCGCGGAGGCCGACGACGATTGGCCTGAACAGAAAAACGGAGGGAAATCCGACCAACCGCCGGAGATCGACAGGCTGCGTGCTTCGGTCGTGGTGATCGCGAACTTCTGGCCGCCGGTGTAATAGGTTCCCGTATGCAGGCGGATTTCGTCGTCTTCGTTGTTCGTGGCTGCGGTCGCCAGGGCTTGGCGGAACTGGGTTTCGTTGGCAGGGCAGAAGATGGCCGCGTGAGCGATGCTCGACGCGGCAACCAGCAAGGCGATGATGAGAATTTTCATGGGGCGGGTTCCGAAGGCGTTCGTCTGCACGAACTTCGGAATCAGGAACGCGGTTTGGGGAGAAAAACCCCAACGTCATCCGCTGAGGTTTTCCGAACGCCTGACGTGAAGCCGATCCGCGCGCCTGGACTGCCCCTGGCTATGCCGCCTGCCGCGAAGCGCGCTTGCGGTCGCTTTCGGTCAGATGCTTCTTGCGCAGGCGGATCGCCTTGGGCGTGACCTCGACGAGTTCGTCGTCCTCGATGAATTCCAGCGCCTGCTCCAGCGACATGCGGATCGGCGGAGTCAGTTGCACGTTGTCATCCTTGCCGGCGGCGCGGATGTTGGTCAGCTGCTTGGCGCGCAGGGCATTGACCGTGAGGTCGTTGTCCTTGGAATGGATGCCGACCAGCTGGCCCTCGTAGATTTCGTCACCTTCGCCCACCAGCAGTCGACCGCGCTCCTGCAACCCGACCAGTGCATAGGCGGGGGCGGGGCCTTGGCCATTGGAAATCATCACGCCGTTGGGGCGCTTGGCAATGGCGCCTTCGGCTTTCGGGCCGTAGTGGTCGAAGACATGGAACAGCAGTCCGGTGCCGGCGGTCAGGGTGCGGAATTCGGTCTGGAAGCCGATCAGGCCGCGGGCCGGGATCATGTAGTCGAGGCGCACGCGTCCCTTGCCGTCGGGTTCCATGTTGGTGAGCTGGCCACGGCGCATGCCCAGCCGCTCCATCACGCCGCCCTGGAACTGCTCTTCCATGTCGACGACGAGCTGCTCGATCGGTTCGCTGGCCACGCCATCGATGTCCTTGAGGATGACTTCGGGGCGGGAGACGGCGATTTCGTAGCCCTCGCGGCGCATCGTCTCGATCAGCACCGACAGGTGCAGCTCGCCGCGCCCGGAGACCTTGAACTTGTCCGGGTCATCGGTTTCCTCGACCTTGAGCGCCACGTTGTGCAGGGTTTCGCGCATCAGGCGGTCGCGGATCTGGCGACTGGTCAGGAACTTGCCGCCGCTGTGATCCTTCTGGCCGGCAAACGGCGAGTTGTTGACCTGGAAGGTCATGCTGATGGTGGGTTCGTCGACGGTGAGCACCGGCAGTGCCTCGGGCGCCTCGGGCGCGCACACCGTGTCGGAAATGCCGAGCGCCTCGATGCCGTTGATGGCAATGATGTCGCCGGCTTCGGCCTCGGCGACCTCGCGGCGTTCCAGTCCCATGAAGCCCAGCACCTGCAGCACCTTGGCGTTGCGCTTCTTGCCCTCACGATCCAGCACCGTCACCGGCATGTTGGTGCGCACTTTGCCGCGCTGCACGCGGCCGATGCCGATCAGGCCGACATAGTTGTTGTAGTCGAGCTGGCTGATGCGCATCTGGAACGGGCCATCGGGATCGACCTGCGGTGGCGAAACGTGCTGCATGATCGCCTCGTACAGCGGCGTCATGTCGCCCGAGCGCGCTTCGGGATCGAGGCTGGCATAGCCATGCAGGGCCGAGGCGTAGACGACCGGAAAATCGAGCTGCTCGTTGGTGGCGCCAAGGCGGTCGAACAGATCGAAGGTCTGATCGAGCACCCAGCCCGGACGCGCGCCGGGGCGGTCGACCTTGTTGATGACGACGATCGGGCGAAAGCCCATCTGGAACGCCTTCTGGGTGACGAAACGGGTCTGCGGCATCGGCCCGTCCATCGCGTCGACGAGGATCAACACGGTGTCGACCATCGACAGCACGCGCTCGACCTCACCGCCGAAATCGGCGTGCCCCGGCGTATCGACGATGTTGATGCGGTTGCCTTGCCAAGTGATGGCCGTGTTCTTGGACAGGATCGTGATGCCACGTTCCTTTTCCTGGTCATTGCTGTCCATCACGCGTTCGGCCAGCACGGTGCGTTCGCTGAACGTGCCGGACTGCTTGAGCAGGCAGTCGACGAGGGTGGTCTTGCCGTGATCGACGTGGGCGACGATGGCGATATTGCGGAGATTTTCGATGGACATGCGAATGGGCGCCGCCGCGGATGACGTCGCTGCAATGGTAGGGGGACAAGCGGCGATTATACGCGGTCGGGCGTTGCGCCGCAGCATGTTCCGCTGCGGCGCCGCCGGAGTCATTTGCAGCGGGCGGGCAGGAGCTTGTCCGGCACCGTGGTGGTCTCGCCGGGGGCGGACAGGGGGTGGGCATGGTCGGCGATCGCACCTTCGGCGCAGCGCCAGACGATGTGCTTGCCCTGCCGGTGCGGGGTCAGCACCAGGGTGTGATCCTTGAGCGCCGACGCGGCCTGGTCGCCAAACTGCAGCACGATCGCGCCATCGTCGAGCCAGAAGTCGCCCAGGTACTGGGAGGCGGTTGCAAGCTCGGCGCTGTCCAGCACGCTGTCGTCGAACTCATCGGGAAATTCGCCGCGTGCCGTCCAGTGGTCGGCGACGTAGGACTGCAGTGGCTGCGTGGCGTCGAGCACGCTGACCACCTGGCTGCGCGAGACGTAGTCCTCATACGCGGGCAGCGCGATCGCAGCCAGAATGGCCGTGGTGGCGATGGTGGTCATCGTACTGCCGCCACCGACCAGCGAATCGGCGGGAGTGACGTCGTACTGCAGGTCGAGACCCACGAAATCCTGGGTGGCCTGCAGCGACAGGCCGGTTGCGCCCTGCGTGGGCAGGGCGAGCGCGCTGGCGCTGGGCAGCTTTTCCAGCGCGATCGTGGTGCCGAGCAGGTCGGCGGCCATCTGCAGGCTGCTCAGGTAGGCGTAGTAGCTCATGCGCTGCACATTGCGCGTCGTGGCCGAAAGGCCGAACAAGCTGCTGGCGGCAGGGTAGCCCTGTGCCTGCTGCCAGCGGGCGATCTCGTTCTTCGGTGAGGCGGCGGCGCGATCGGCCAGTGCCTGCGGAACCGAGGCGAAGATCAGCCAATCCCCGTCTTCGACCCAGTACAGATGCGTGCCGATCCGGCCGTAGAGACTCTCCGCCGCCGCCTGCGCGGCATCGGCGCCGGCGAGCGAAGCCTTGCCGGGAGCGGCATGGGGAATGTGCAGGTGATGCACCGGCACCTTGCCGATCTGCAGCACGGAGTGCTGCCAGCCGTGCTGCGGGCCGAGCGAATCGATCAGTGCATACAGCCCCGGACGGTCGCTGACCTGCAGCGCGGTGTAGGCGCCGGCGTCGTCCTCGAACGACACCATGGCCGGGCCTATCTTGCGAACCAGCGCCAGCGGATCCGCGCCCAGCGTCTTGCCGAGGCTGGCCATGGCAGTGTCGAAGCGGGCGCGCGTGCCGGGGCCGAAATCCGCGTCGAGCTGGTCGATGATGCCCTGCCACTGGGCGGCATCGGGCAGGCTCATGCTGGCGGCCCATTGCGGTTTTCCGGCGGTCTTGAGTGGGGGCGGCGCGGCCTTGGGTGCCACGTGCGCCAGCAGCCTGGCGGCCGGCGCACGCAGCCGGATCTGCAGGTGGCCATGTCCGTCGACCGTCCCCCAGCCGGCCGCGAGGCTGTCGGATTTCTGCACGAAATCGCGCAGCAGGGCGGCATGGGCGTCCTGCGGCAGATAGCCGCTGGTCATGCCGTTGATGCCCTTGAGCTTGAGCCAGAAGAACAGTCCTGGCCCGAGGCGTCGACTTCGCGCTCGCTGGCGGCCATTTCGGGCGGGCGGGTTTGCGTCGTTTCCTGGATCAGGGCGTCGAGCGCGCTGGCGGATGCGGCCATGCCAGCCTGCAGGAACAGGCGTCGCGTTGCGGCATCGAATCGAACGAAGCCGCCGCTGGCCAGCTCGCCGCGCCCCTGTGCATCGAGCGGCGCCTTGAGCAGCGGCTTGTCGGGAGACAGCGCGGCAAGCCGGGTATTCAGGGCGGTGCTGTCGGCGACATCGAGTTGCACGGTGGCGAAGAAGCGGCTGGTCGGGTTTGCGATGTCGCTGCCGTCGACCATGGCAATCTCGACCGGCGAGGCCGGGTCGGCCAGCAACAGGCCGAGCATGGGGCCGGCGGCGCTGTCGGCGATCAGCGGGTCCTTGCGCACGGCGGCCCGCAGTTGGGCAATGACATCCACATGCACCTGGCTGGCCAGGGCGTGGTCAAGCGCGCGACCGTTGGGCGCCGACAGCCAGCCCCAGAGCGTGGGAATGCGCAGATAGGCCACCGTGTGCTGCGGCAGGCGCTCGCGCAGCCAGGCGGGCTGGGAAATGCCCTGCGCCGCCCGTGTCATGGCGGCGCCATCGAGCGCGGGAGTGGACTGGGAGCCGTCCCTGGAACAGGCGGTGAACAGGCCGAGCGACAGGGCCAGGGGCAGGGCCAGACGGGCAGGCAGGAAGCGGGGCATTCAAGGCTCCATGAAAGGGCGAAAGGGCACGGTGGCCGCGGCACGGCGCGACGGTGGATGAATGCGGAACGTCCGCCCCGGTGGGGGCGCACGCGAGTCGGGTATCATCGCCGCTTTTCCAGCGGAAAGAGAACACATGAGCAACGAACTGAGCGCCGACATCGTCACTTCGCGCGGCACCATCCATCTGCGCCTGTTTGCGCAGCAGACGCCGGTCACCGTGGCGAGCTTCGTCAATCTCGCCCAGCGCGGGTTCTACAACGGCAAGACGTTCCACCGCGTCATTCCCGACTTCATGATCCAGGGCGGTTGCCCGCTGGGCAGTGGCACCGGCGGCCCCGGCTACCAATTCGATGATGAAATCGTGGCCGGCCTCAAGCATGACCGCCCGGGCATCCTGTCGATGGCCAATGCCGGCACGCGCATGGGGCGCGGCACCAATGGCAGCCAGTTCTTCATCACCCACGTGCCGACCCCGTGGCTGGACGGCAAGCACACCGTGTTCGGCAGTGTGGTCGGTGCAGCCGATCAGGCCGTGGTCGATGCGATCAAGGGCGGCGACACGATCGAGACGATCACCATCCACGGCGACACTTCGGCGCTGTTCGAACAGCAGAAGGCCCGCCTGACCGAATGGAATGCCGCACTCGACGCGCGCTGAACCCCGGCAAGCACGGCCTGCCGCAGGGGTTTCCGATGTCCGGGCCAAGGCTGTGCAAAAAAAAAACGCCGCGTGAAGACGCGGCGTTTTTTGTGGCTGCGGATCGATTTCAGCCGGAGGTCTTGCGCCGGACGAAGTGATACACCGCCAGCACGATGATCGCGCCCACGACCGAGCCGATCCAGCCCGCGGTCTGACCGATCTGGTACCAGCCGATCGCCTTCCCCAGCCAGGTGGCGACGAGCGAACCGACGATGCCGAGGATCGCGGTGATGATAAATCCGCCGGGATCCTTGCCGGGCATGAGGAATTTTGCGATGACACCGACGATCAGGCCGATGATGAAGGTCATGATCAGGCCGTGAGTGTTGCCGAATATTTCCATTCCGGTTCTCCGCTGGGGGGCAAGACGCCAGGCCCACGAGGACTCCGGCGTGCGCGCAGTGTGCCCTTGCCGGATGGCAAAGGCGAGAGGCGCCGAAGGCGGCCGGGAGCCGAGTCGGGGCAGCGATATCGCTCGAATTTGCGCTATCGTGGGCCCATGAATGCGCACCTCCTGGACGAGACGGCAGCGGCCGTCACACAAATTCACGCCAATGCGGCGCCCGATGACGGCTTGATGCAAATCCTGACCCGTCAGCGGCAGGCCTTCGGTGGCGACATGAACCCCTCGCGCGAGGTGCGACTCGATCGCCTGGCGCGGCTGGAGCGGCTGCTGGACGCCGATGCCGAGCGTGAATTCGCCGACCTCATCGCCCAGGATTTCGGTACGCGCTCGCGCGTAGAGACCGTGCTGGCCGAGTCGATTTTCACGCGCGGCGCGATCCGGCAGGCGCGCCGGCATCTGCGTCGCTGGATGAAGCCGCAGCGCATGCCGACCGCAATGACCTATCTGCCGGGGCGCTCGCGCCTGCTGCGTCAGCCGCTGGGCGTGATCGGCATCATCAGTCCGTGGAATTACCCGCTGCAGCTCGCGCTGGCGCCGCTGGTGGGGGTGCTCGCCGCGGGCAATCGCGCAATGCTCAAGCCTTCGGAGCTGACGCCGCGCTTCTCCGAGGCATTGCGTCGGCGCGTGGCGGCGCTGTATGCCGAGGACGAGGTGGCTGTCGTCACTGGCGATGCCGAAATCGGCAAGATGTTCGCCGCGCTGCCCTTCGATCACCTGGTGTTCACCGGATCGACCGCGGTCGGGCGCAGCGTGGCGCAGGCGGCGGCGCGCAACCTGACGCCGGTGACCCTGGAACTGGGCGGGAAGTCGCCGGTCATCGTCGATCACTCGGCCGACGTGGCACAGCTGGCCGAGCGCCTGGCCTTTGGCAAATGGCTCAATGCAGGCCAGACCTGCATTGCGCCGGACTACGTTCTCGTCTCGCGCGAGCAGCGCGACGCATTGGTTGCGGCGCTGCGCGCGGTGGTGGCGCGCATGTATCCAACCATCCAGGGCAACCCCGACTACACCAGCATCGTCAGCCCGCGACACTACGAGCGGTTGCGTGCGCTGGTCGATGAGGCGCGCGCGCGCGGCGCGCAGGTGATCGAACTGGCTCCGGCGGGAGAAGTCGCCGATGCGGCGCGCCGCCAGCTCGCCCCCACCGTGCTGCTGGATGTCGACGATGGCATGCGCGTGATGCAGGAGGAAATCTTCGGGCCGCTGCTGCCGATCGTCACCTGCGGCTCGGTGCAGGAGGCGATCGACTATGTCAATGCGCGCCCGCGGCCGTTGGCGCTGTACTGGTTCGGCAGCGATCGCGCGGCGCGCGATCGCGTGCTGGAGCATACGATTTCCGGTGGCGTCACCATCAACGACACGCTGCTGCACATCGCGCAGGAGGCGATGCCGTTCGGTGGCGTCGGCCCGTCCGGGCAGGGGCATTACCATGGCGAATTCGGCTTCCGCCAGTTTTCCAAGGAGAAGCCCGTTTTCATCCAGGCGCGCTATTCCGGGGTACGCCTGCTGTATCCGCCTTATGGCGCATTCACCGAGAAAATGCTGAAGCTGCTCGCACGAATTTCATAAGCTTTCGCGCCGGGGCGTGCAGGGGGCTGTGCTAGAATTGGCGGCTGCAATCCGCCTCTTCCGAGATCGAGCAGACCATCATGCCGAACCTTGCCGCGCGCATGAGCCGCGCCAAACCCAGTGCCATCATGGCCGTGGCCGAGAAGGCCAAGGCACTCAAGGCCGCGGGCCGCGATATCGTCAGTTTTTCGATTGGCGTTCCCAATTTCCTGCCGGGCGACCATGTGTATGCCGCCGTGCGCGAGGCCCTGGCCAAGGACAGCGGGCAGTACGGTTCCAATCGCGGTGCCGAGGCACTGCTCGATGCCTTCCTCACCCATCTGCAGGGCAGTGGCCTGTCCGGCTACACGCGCAAGAGCGTGGCCGTCGGCATCGGTGCCAAGCATGTGCTGTACAACCTGGCCGAAATCCTGCTCGATCCGGGTGACACGCTGGCATTCGCCACGCCGTACTGGACGAGTTACTACGACATCGCCGAAATCGTCGACGCCAAGGTGCGCGCGCTGCCGTGCCCGTCGAGCCAGGACTACAAGCTGACCCCGGCGCAGCTCGACGCGGCCCTGCCGGGCGTCAAGGTGTTCCTGTTCAACAACCCGAACAATCCGACCGGCATGGTCTATACCCAGGCCGAAATCGCCGCGCTCGCCGATGTGCTGGTTCGGCATCCGGACGTCTGGATCATCTGCGACGACATCTACAATCGCATGGTGTTTGATGGCGTCGGCTATCACAACTTCGTCAATGTGCGCCCCGAGCTGCGCGAGCGGGTGATCCATGTCGACTCGCTGTCCAAAACCTACGGCATGCCGGGCTGGCGCGTGGGTTTCATGGCCGGCCCCGATGTGGTTGCGCAGGCGTTCACCACGATGAATTCCAACCACATCACCAACGTGCCGGAAATCGTCACTGCGGCGGCCGTGGCGGCCTTGTCCGGCCCGCAGGACGTACCGGCGCAGCGCTGCGCGGAGTTCCAGGCCAAGCGCGACCAGGTGATGGCGACGATGTCGTCGATTCCGGGCGTGATCTGCCCGCGGCCGCAGGGCGCGTTCTACGTGTTCCCCGACATTTCCTGCGCGTTCGGCAAGAGCCATAACGGCACCAGGATCGGCAATGACGTCGATTTCTGTAATGCGCTGCTTGAGGCCAAGGGTGTGGCCTGCGTGCCGGGTTCGGCCTTTGGCGATCCCAACACGCTGCGCATTTCCTACACCTGTCCGACGGCGCAGCTGCAGCCGGGGCTGGATCGTTTCCGCGAATTTTTCTCCGAACTGCGCTGAGAAAGTCGCAGCTGTCCTTCGGCGGCCTCCGGCGGCATCGAATGCGCTCGGATCCGCCGTCGGCGCAGCATTTGCCAGGCGTCATCATTCACCATTGATTTCGAGGTTCATGCCATGAAAGCTCCCGTTCGCGTTGCCGTTACCGGCGCTGCCGGCCAGATCGGCTATGCCCTGCTGTTCCGCATTGCCGCCGGCGACATGCTGGGCCCGGATCAGCCGGTCATCCTGCATCTGCTGGAAATCACGCCGGCACTGCCCGCATTGCAGGGCGTGGTCATGGAGCTCAACGACTGCGCGTTCCCGACGCTGGCCGGCATCGTCGCCACCGATGACGTCAATGTCGCCTTCAAGGATGTCGATTACGCGCTGCTGGTCGGTGCGCGTCCGCGCGGCCCGGGCATGGAGCGCAAGGATCTGCTCGAAGCCAATGGCGCGATCTTCGCGCCGCAGGGCAAGGCACTCAATGCGCACGCCAAGCGGGACGTCAAGGTGCTGGTGGTCGGCAATCCGGCCAACACCAATGCGCTGATCGCGCAGCAGAATGCGCCCGACCTCGATCCGCGCCAGTTCACCGCGATGGTGCGCCTGGACCACAACCGCGCATTGAGCCAGCTCGCCGAAAAGACCGGCACGCATACCACCCAGATCAAGCGTGTGACGATCTGGGGCAACCATAGCTCCACGCAGTATCCGGACATCCACCACGCCACCGTCAACGGCAAGCCGGCGCTCGATCTCGTGGATGCGACCTGGTACAAGGACAGCTTCATCCCGACCGTGCAGCAGCGCGGCGCGGCGATCATCAAGGCGCGTGGCGCGTCGAGCGCCGCATCGGCAGCAGCGGCGGCGATCGACCACATGCGCACCTGGGCGCTGGGTACGGCCGAAGGCGACTGGGTGTCGATGGGCATCCCCTCCGACGGCAGCTACGGTATTGCGCCTGGGATCATCTACGGCTATCCGGTCACGGTGAGGAATGGGGTGTACACCATTGTGCAGGGCCTTGAAATCAATGAGTTTTCCCGTGAGCGCATGAGCGCGACGGAAAAGGAGCTGCGCGAAGAGCGCAGTGGCGTCGAGGCCCTGTTCGCCTCTCGCTGAGCCGGCCAGGAACCGTCCGGGTCGCACCGACCCGGACGCTGGGCGGAGCAGGCATTTTCCCGAACCGCTACACCTCAGGGCCTGATTGGGCGTAGGCTCGCAATCTAGGGGGAAACCGTCATTCGGCGGTTTGGGAGTTGTTGTGGCGGCAATCAAAGGGAGCCGAGTCCGAGGCGGGTCAGTCGACCGCGATGATGCGGAGGTCGAACCGCGCGTACCGGCACGCACACTCACGCGCGATGCGGAACTGGCGTGGATTCTGCGCCTGGTGCAGTCCACGACCTTGCGCGCCGTCGCACGGCAGACCGCGGCCATGGCATTGGCACTCACCGGCTGTGCCCAGGTGGCCTTGCTGTGGGTCGATGGCGAGGACATCGTTTCCGCTGCCAGCGCCGGCAGCGTCGATGCCGATGACCGTGCTGCAGTGGCGGAATTTCTTGCTGGATCGCGTTTCGTCGAGGCGGCGCCCGGGCGCGTGCTGCTGCGCGTTCCTCCGATGGCGGCCCTGCTGCTGCGAGCAAGCAACGAAACCACGCCGGCGGTCGACGAAGGACTGGCCGAATTCCTGCCATTGATCGGCGCCCATCTCGAACACGTTCACAAGCTGGCCCTGCTGCAGCGGGCCCATGAACAGTTGCAGCAATCCGAAGTATTGCAGCGCGCGCTGTTCGCCATTTCCGACCTGTCCGGTGGCACGCTCGAAATGAGCGAGATGCTCGAACGCATCCATGGCATCGTCGGCACGCTGATGTATGCGGCCAATTTCTTCATCGTCCGCTATGACCAGCAAAAGCAGACGCTGCGCTGCATCTATTTTTCCGACGTCCTCGACGTGGAAGAGGAGTTGGGCCGCGAAATCCCGATGGCGGAGCGCGCCCACACGTTGACTTGGTACGTGCTCGAATTGGGGCATGCCCTGAGGGGCAGTATCGAAGACATCTGCGCGCAGTTGCCGGGCCCGCAGGTGCCCTACGGGCCGCGTTCACGGCATTGGCTGGGCGTGCCGATGAAGCAGGACGGACAGGTGCTGGGCGCCCTGGTCGTGCAGAGCTACGAGGAGGGGATCGAATACACCGACGAAGACCGGGTCGTACTCGAATTCGTCGGCAGCCACATTCTCACGGCGCTGGAGCGCAAGGAGCGCAACGAGCAGCTGGAAGCGCAAGTTCGCCTGCGCACGCTTGAGCTGGCCGAGGCCAACCGCGATTTGCAGCAGGAAGTCTTCGAGCGCGAACGTGCCGAGCGGCTGCAGGCGAGCCTGTTCCACATTGCCCAGCTGGCCACGGTGGACATCGACGAAAGCGAGTTCTACCAGCGCCTGCACGAAGCCGTTGGTGAACTCATCAATGCCGAGAATTTCTTCATTGGCCTGCTGTCGGATGATCGTCGGCAGATCAACTTCCCGTATTACGTCGACGCCGGCGCGCGGCGGCATGCATCACGTGAAATTGGGCGTGGGCTGAGCGAGTACGTCATGCGCACCGGCAAGCCATTGCTGGGATGTCGCGCCGACATCGATCGTCTCGGACATCTGGGTGAGGTCGATCTGAAGCGTGTGGGCCGGCCGTCGTTGTGCTGGCTGGGCGTGCCGCTGCGGGTGGCCGACGAGATCATTGGTCTGGTCGTCGTGCAGAGCTATGTCGAGGAATTCGCCTACGGCCCGGTTGAGCGCGATCTGCTGGGATTCGTCGCCTTGCAGATCGCCACCAGTATCGACCGGCGGCGTGCGGCGATGGCGGTGCAGAAAGCCAACGTCGAGCTTGAGCAGCGCGTCCACGAACGCACGAGCGAGCTGCGCGAGCAGATCGTGCAGCGTGAGGCGATGCAGAAGCAGCTGGAACACCAGGTGATGCACGACACGCTCACCGGCCTGCCCAACCGCCGCTGCCTGCGCGAGCGGCTGGAGTTCGTGCTCGACCGTGAGCACAACGATCCCAACGGCGTGGTGGCGCTGCTGTATCTGGATGTCGACCGCTTCAAGGTCATCAACGACAGCCTGGGACATCTGGCGGGTGATGCCCTGCTCAAGGAGATCGCCAGTCGCCTGCGCAAGAGCGTGCGTGATCCGGACATGGCGGCACGTCTGTCCGGAGACGAATTTGCAATCCTGCTCGATGATGCCGAATCGGCAGAGGGCGCCGCAGCATTCGCCGCCCGCCTGATCGCAGTGCTCAATCGCCCCGTGCATATCGCCGGGCGCGACTTGGAACCTTCGGTGAGCATCGGCATCGCCATTGGCAGCGTTCGCTACGAAACGCCCGATGACATCCTGCGCGATGCGGATCTGGCGCTGTATCGCGCCAAGGAGTTCGGTCGCAATCGCTATGTCGTATTTGACGACAAGCTGGCACGCAACATGATGGACGTGCTTGCACTCGAAGTGGAGCTGCGGCGTGGCTTGCAGCGGCACGAATTCGAGCCGTATTTCCAGTCGGTTCACCGGCTGGACACCGGGCGCATCGTCGGTTACGAGGCGCTGATGCGCTGGAATCACCCCGAGCGCGGCGTGCTGGAGCCAATGTATTTTCTCAAGATCGCGCACGACAGCGGGCTGATGGAGGCCATCGACTGGCAGTTGTTCGAGACCGCTTGCGCCAAGATGACCACGCTCGAGGACACCAGCACCTTCCTCACCATCAACGTGTCAGCGCACCATTTGCGTCATGAAGACTTCGACGACCGACTGCTGGCCATGCTCGAACGCAGCGGCTTGTCGCCGACGCGTCTCATTGTCGAGGTTACCGAAGGCGCCTTGCTCGATGACCCCAACAGCGTGCATGCCATGCTCGAGCGCCTGCGCGCATTCGGCATTGGTGCTGCGCTGGATGATTTCGGCACTGGCTATTCGTCCCTGAGCTACCTGCATTCCCTGCCGCTGCGTCTGGTCAAGATTGATCGTTCTTTCGTCAATTCGCTCGACGAAAACCAGCATGCGACACGCTCCATCGTCGGGGCGATTCTTGCCCTCGCGCGCGCACTCGACATTCAGGTCATCGGCGAAGGCATCGAAACCTTCGAGCAGCAGGCGGCGTTGCGGGCGATGGGCTGCGAGTTGGGACAGGGATATCTGCTCGGACTGCCGGCCCGTTTCGTCTCCTGATGGTGGCGCGCCTGCGCGGCGGTCGTACTGCTAAAATCGCGCTTTTGCGGAGATCGCCATGGCACGAGCCAATGCGGGCGCGGCGTTTCGCGCTGCCGTCACCGAAGAGTCCCCCCTGCAGGTGGTGGGAGCCATCACCGCCTACGCGGGCTTGATGGCCAAGCGCGTCGGCTACAAGGCCCTGTATCTGTCAGGAGGCGGGGTGGCTGCCAATTCGCTGGGCATGCCCGACCTTGGCATCAGCACGATGGAGGATGTGCTGACCGATGCGCGGCGCATTGTGGAAGCCACGCAGATGCCGTTGCTGGTCGATATCGATACGGGGTGGGGTGGCGCATTCAACATTGCCCGCACGATCCGCAATTTCGAGCGGATTGGCGTTGCCGCCGTGCACATGGAGGATCAGGTTGGGCAGAAGCGGTGCGGTCATCGCCCGGGCAAGGAAGTGGTGTCCACCCAGGAAATGACCGATCGGGTCAAGGCGGCGGTCGATGCGCGAGTCGATACCTCCTTTGTCGTCATGGCACGTACCGACGCCGCCGCAAGCGAAGGTCTCGAATCCGCGATCGAGCGTGCGGTGGCTTACGTCGAAGCTGGCGCCGACATGATCTTTCCAGAAGCGATGAAGACACTCGATGACTATCGGCGTTTCAAGGCGGCGGTCAAGGTGCCGATTCTCGCCAACCTGACCGAGTTCGGCTCGACCCCGTTCTTCACCCTCGATGAGCTGCGCACTGCCGGCGTGGACATCGCGCTGTACTGCTGCGGCGCTTATCGCGCGATGAACAAGGCGGCGCTCAATTTCTACCAGACCACGCGCCGTGACGGAACGCAGAAGGCGGCGTTGCCAACCATGCAGACGCGCGAGGAGCTTTACGATTTTCTCGGCTATCACGACTATGAGCGCAAGCTCGATCAACTGTTCGCGGGTGGCAGAAAAGGGTGAGGCGGAGATCGGGTTCGCAGCACCCGTTCGATGCGACAGGTAGTGGAGAGTCGGCAGGTATTGCGCAATGCGGTCGCCGGGCGGATGACCCTCGATGTCTGCAGCTCACCCTGGACGAAAGCTGGATGTATCACGATGAGCATCCGGTTGGTTGCATGGCGGTCGTGCCATTGGCGAAGCCGATCGATCGCTGCCCGCAGCTGCCCGATGATGCGGTATTCAACAACTGATGAGGTTCGATGCAATGAGCGAATCCACCCCTTCCTTCAAACCCAAGAAATCCGTCGCGCTGTCGGGTGTCGCCGCCGGCAACACCGCCTTGTGCACGGTGGGTCGCAGTGGCAACGATCTGCACTATCGCGGCTATGACATCCTCGATGTCGCCACCAGCTGTGAATTCGAGGAAATCGCGCACCTGCTCGTGCATGGCAAGCTGCCCAATCGTGCCGAACTGGCTGGCTACAAGGCCAAGCTCAAGGCGCTGCGCGGCATTCCGGCTTCGGTCAGGGCTGCGTTGGAAAGCCTGCCGGCTTCGGCGCACCCGATGGATGTCATGCGCACCGGTGTTTCGGCACTGGGTTGCGCGCTGCCCGAGAAGGACGACCACAATCATCCGGGCGCGCGGGATATCGCCGACCGGCTGATGGCATCGCTGGGCAGCATGCTGCTGTATTGGTACCACTATGCCGTCAATGGAAAGCGCATCGAAGTGGAAACCGACGACGATTCAATCGGTGGCCATTTTCTGCATTTGCTGCACGGTGAAAAGCCGAGCGACCTGTGGGTGCGCGCCATGCACACGTCGCTGATCCTCTATGCCGAGCACGAATTCAATGCATCCACGTTCACTGCGCGCGTGATCGCCGGCACGGGCAGCGACATGTACTCCGCCATTGCCGGAGCCATCGGAGCCTTGCGCGGGCCCAAGCATGGTGGCGCCAACGAAGTCGCGTTCGAGATTCAGAAGCGCTACGACAGCGCGGACGAAGCCGAAGCCGACATTCGCGCACGCGTCGAGCGCAAGGAGGTCGTGATCGGTTTCGGCCACCCGGTGTACACCGTCAGCGATCCCCGCAACAAGGTGATCAAGGAAGTTGCCCGCGAGCTGTCGGCCGAGCAGAAGAACATGAAGATGTTCGACATCGCCGATCGTCTCGAAGCGGTGATGTGGGAAATCAAGAAGATGTTTCCCAACCTGGATTGGTTCAGTGCCGTCAGCTATCACATGATGGGTGTGCCGACCGCGATGTTCACGCCGCTGTTCGTGATTTCGCGCACCTCGGGCTGGAGTGCGCATGTGGTTGAGCAGCGCATCGATGGCAAGATCATCCGCCCGAGTGCCAATTACACCGGACCGGAGGATCTGGCCTTTGTGCCAATCGAAAAGCGACCCTGAGCAGGCGCTGCATCCGGGGGCTCCAGCGATGCCTGCTTGACGGGCATCGCACTTTTATCAAGTGGACGCCGCGCCATCTTGACGGCGTGGCATGAGTCGCCATACTGGCCGCAGCGGACATGGGGAACGCGAAGCCATGGCGAGTTACACCAAGACGGCCGCAGGGCGGGCCGAAGTCAGTCAGCGCCAGCACAAGCTGCAACCACCAGTGCGTTCATTGCTGCTGCTGGTCGACGGCCAGCGCGACGTGGCAACACTGCATCACTTTGCAGCCTCGCTGCATGCGCCGCCCGATGCGCTTCAACAGCTCGAAGCCCTTGGACTCATCACCGCAGGCAGTGCGCCGCCAGCGGCAGGAGCGCCTGCGACGGAATCGGCACCGGCACCTTCGGACACCGCGCTGCGTTACATCACGCTCAGTGGCCTGATGTCGGAGGGCGTGCGCGCCTATCTGGGATTGCGTGGGTTCATGATGCAGCTGCGCATCGAGCGCTGCTCGGATACCAACGAGCTGCTTGATGTGCTGCCCGATCTCAGCGCCGCGATTGCCAAGGCGCGTTCCAGGGAATTTGCCGCGGAATGGGAGCGCATTGTGCGCTCCACTCTGTCCTGACGACGGGGCGGGGAGTACCGTCCCACCCGATTCCGGCAGGCTAGGTTGAGGATGGCGTGCGCTGGCGCAGCGCCACCCTCGTGGATCTTCAGTGTCTCAGCTCAGGCCTTCGGCCTTGAACACCTTTTGCACGGCCGGATCGGCATCCATGCGCGCGATGAACGCATCGATGTGGTCGAAGCCGGACAGGTCAACACCGGACGCCTTGGCCCAGCGCAGCGTGATGTAGAGATACGGGTCGACGATCGAACGCGGGCCGGCGAGGCCGGCGCGACCATCGAGCTGGGTGTTGACGCGCTCGTACAGCGCACGCAGCGAAGTGCGGGCGTTTTCCTTGGTTTTTTCGATGCTTGCGGCGTCGCCGAGATAGGCCGTCGCACCAAACAGCGGCTTGAACGTCGGGTGGAGATCGGCATTGACGAACGACAGCCAGCGATTGACCTCGGCACGGGACTTGGCCGTGCCATCGCCGGTGAGCTTGGCCTCGGGGCTCAGATCGGTGAGGTAGTGCAGGATGGCGGCATTCTGCGTCAGCACCCAGCCATCGTGTTCGAGCACGGGCACGGGCACGGCACCGCTGGGATTGAGCTTGCGGAATTCCGGCGTGGCGCGCTGTTCGCGCGTGACAACCTGGAATTCATACGGCTTGCCGATCCATTCCATCACGATATGGTCGGCGGTCGAACAGGCGCCGGGCGAGGTGTAGAGCTTCATGGGCGACTCCGCATTGGGGGGGGATGGAAGAAGCTGGTGCCTGAAGTGCGGCTTTCAAGTCGTGCCGCGCGGATCAGTGTGTCGGAGCGAGGTCTTCGAAACGCACATTGCCGATCGGATACGACTGCCAGTCCCGGTAGTCGAAATGCCACCACTCGTATTCGTACACGGCAAAGCCCTGGGCTTCCATGTATCGACGCAGCAGGTCGCGGTTGGCGCGTGCCTGGGCACTGCCACCGGCATAGTTCGGGTAGGCGCGCTCGGAGAATTCATCATAAAGACTGGGCATCGGCAGCTCCTGGCCGGTATCCAGTCGGATCAAGGTCAGATCCACTGCGCAACCGCGGTTGTGGCGCGACCCCTTGGCTGGATCGCCGACGAAGTGATGCTGCTCGGGAGGCGTTGCATCCCAGAACATCTTGGTGACATACCACGGGCGATAGCCGTCATGGATGAGCAGTCCAAGGCCTTCGCGGGCGAGCGCATGCTGCACGCGCGCCAGTGCCTCGGCCGCAGGGCGCTGCAGGAATGCGCGCGCCTGGCTGTACAGCGGGACGCCTAGGAAATTGTTGTGGCTGGCGTAGCGGATGTCGAGCTTCAGGCTGGGATCGAGGCGGGTCAATTCGACAAGGTCGGGAGTGCGGAAATCACCGCTTTCCTGTGGCGGAGTGGCGGCGCGTGCCTGTGGCAGCAACACTTCGATCGGCTGCACCGGCTGGATGCGGAAAACCTGCGGAGCCTCATGTGTCGTCTTTCCGCGAGGCGTTGCACAAGCGGTCAGCAGCACGCACAGCAGCAGGAGTCCGCGTACGATCATTGAATACCTTCTCGGATTTCAGTGCCGGTCAAACCATGGCTGATGGTATTCAAATGTGTCGCACAATCACAGCTGCGCCGCCAGACGCGTGCCCTGGACGATGGCGCGCTTGGCATCCAGTTCGGCGGCCACGTCGGCGCCGCCGATCAGATGCGGACGGATGCCACGTGCAGTCAATGCGTCATGCAAGGCGCGCTGCGGCTCCTGGCCGGCACAGATCACGATGGTGTCGACGGCCAGAACATGTGCATCGTCGCCGATGCGGATGTGCAGCCCCTGCGTATCGATGCGTTCATAACTGACACCGCCCAGCAGGCTGACGCGCTTGGCGGCAAGGGTGGCGCGATGCACCCATCCGGTGGTCTTGTTGAGGCGCTTGCCGGGTTTTCCCGGCGTGCGCTGCAGCAGCCAGACCTCGCGCTCGGGCGCGGCGGGCGCCGGTTTGATCAATCCGGCGCGAGCCTCCAGCGTGGTATCCACGCCCCATTCGCGGCTCCAGCGCGCGATGTCGGTGGTCGGTGACGGTGCGTTCTCGACCAGAAACTCGGCAACATCGAATCCAATGCCTCCTGCGCCGATGATCGCCACTTTGCGCCCGACCGGGGCATCATCGCGCAGCACGTCCAGATAGCTGACGACGTGGCCAAGCTCGCTGCCGGGGATGTTCACCGCACGCGGGGTGACACCGGTGGCCAGGACGATTTCGTCAAAGCCCTGCAGTTGGGCAGCGTCGGCCGCTGTCGACAGGCGCAAATCGACGCCGGTCTGCTCGATGCGGCGCGCGAAATAGCGCAAAGTGCCGGAAAATTCCTCCTTGCCCGGAATGCGCTTGGCCAGATTGAATTGGCCGCCGATCCTGTCGTCACGCTCGAACAGCACCACCTGGTGACCGCGCTCGGCCAGCGTGGTGGCGCAGGCCAGGCCGGCCGGGCCAGCGCCGACCACGGCAATGCGCTTCCTGAGCGGAGCCGGCGCAATCAGCAGTTCGGTTTCGTGACAGGCGCGTGGATTGACCAGGCAGCTGGCGCGCTTGTGTTCGAATACATGATCCAGACAGGCCTGGTTGCAGGCGATGCAGGTGTTGATGTCGTCGGCACGGTCTGCGCGTGCCTTGTTCACCCATTGCGAATCAGCCAGCAATGGCCGCGCCATCGACACCATGTCGGCATCGCCTGCGGCAAGGATGCGCTCGGCGACCTCGGGCATGTTGATTCGATTGGTGGTGATCAGCGGCAATTTCACCTGTTCTTTCATGCGCCGCGTGACCCAGGCAAATGCCGCGCGCGGCACGCTGGTGACGATGGTCGGAATGCGCGCCTCGTGCCAGCCGATGCCGGTGTTGATCAAGGTTGCGCCGGCCGCCTCGATCTTGCGCGCGAGCAGCACGATTTCGTCCCAGCTCTGGCCGCGATCGACCAGGTCGAGCATCGACAGGCGGTAGATGATGATGAAGTCACGACCAACCGCGGCGCGCATGCGGCGCACGATCTCGACCGGAAAGCGCTGCCGGTTGTCGACACTGCCTCCCCATTCGTCCGCGCGCCGATTGGTGCGCTCGACGAGGAATTCGTTGATCAGATACCCCTCGGAGCCCATCACCTCGACGCCGTCATAGCCGGCGTCCTGCGCCTTGCGTGCGCAGTTGACGAAATCCTCGATGGTGCGTTCGATGCCGCGCGCGGTGAGCGCACGCGGCGTGAATGGCGTGATCGGCGACTTGAGCCTGGATGGGGCGACCAGCAATGGATGGTACGAATAGCGTCCGCCGTGCAGGATCTGCAGGCAGATGCGGCCACCTTCGCCGTGCACTGCGCGCGTCACCTTGCGATGCCGCGCAACGTGCCATGGCATCGACAGGCGTCCCCCCAGCGGAGTCAGCCAGCCCTGGATGCTCGGTGCGATGCCGCCGGTCACGATCAGCCCGACGCCACCGCGTGCGCGCTCGGCGAAGTAGGCAGCCAGCTTGTCGTAGTCGCGCGCCCGATCCTCCAGCCCGGTGTGCATCGAGCCCATCAGCACGCGGTTGGGCAGGGTCACATGCCCCAGGTCGAGCGGGGTGAACAGATGTGGGTAGCGCACGCGGCAGCCTGCAGTCAGTCAAACGATCGTATGAAGATGCCGCGAATGTGACGCAGCGGCAAGTTCCGGCATGACGGATCGGGCTAAGTTCGCGTATTCCAACGAGGAGCATGCGCATGCGCAAGGCGATCCTGGGACTGTGGGTGCTGGCCAGTACAGCGCAGGCGGAGGAATGCATGCGCCCCGGAGACAACCTGTTCGTCAGCGGATTCGAGGGCGTGCCACGGCATGCCTACTACGTGGCGCCTGGTGGCGATGATGCGCAGGCGGGGAGCGTGACGGCGCCCTGGCGCACCTTGCAGCACGCTTTCGACGCGGTGGCGGCTGGCGATGCGATCTGCCTGCGGGAAGGGGTTTACAACCAGCGGGCGACCCTCACCCGATCGGGTACGGAAGCCGAGGGGCCGATCATTCTGCAGGCTGTTCCGGGCGAGGCGGCGACGATCGATGGTGCCGGTTTGCCGATCCCGGGCGGGCAGAATGGCCTTGTCGCGCTGGTGGATGTCAGTCATGTCATCGTGCGCGGCCTGGAGCTGCGCAATTACGTCACGGCCTCGACGGCCCAGGTGCCGATCGGTCTGTACCTGACCGGAGCCGGCACGCAGATCCGCCTGCTCGACAATCACATCCATGACATCCGCAACACCGGCAACGGCTGTGCCGCCAATGCGTTCGGGCTCAAGGTGGATGGCACGCGCGCACCGCAGTCGATCAGCCAGCTCACCATCGCCGGCAACCAGATCGATCATCTGGTGCTGGGGTGCAGCGAATCGTTCTCGCTGGACGGCAATGTCGAGCAATGGCGCATCACCGACAACCAGGTGCACGACACCAACAACATCGGCATCGCCGCCATCGGTTTCGAAGGCGTGGCACCCGATCCCGCCTTCGATCAGGCACGCGATGGCGTGATCAGTGGCAATACGGTCTACAACATCAGCTCGTATGGCAATCCGGCCTATGGCAACGAATATGCGGCCGATGGCATCTATGTCGATGGTGGAACGCGCATCCTCATCGAGCGCAATCGCGTGCATCACGTCGATATCGGCATCGAAGTGGCCAGCGAGCATGCAGGGCACGCCAGCAGCCAGGTCGTCGTGCGCAACAACCTGGTGTACCTCGGCCATTCGGCCGGCATCTCGATCGGTGGCTATGCAGCCAATGTCGGTGGCAGCCAAGCGGTGTCGATTCTCGGCAACACGCTGTACCACAACGACCAGGCGGGAACCGGCTCGGGTGAATTCCAGATCCAGTATCACGCCGCCAGCAATCGCTTCGCCAACAACCTCGTGCTGGCGGGCAGTGGCGGCGTCCTGGTCAGCGCGTATGCGGGCGATACGCCCGCACCGGCGGTACTGGATCACAACGTGTATTTTTCTACGGCCGGCAGTGCGGGGGCGAGCTGGGTCTGGCTCGGCACCGAGTACAACGACCTTGCCGCCTACCGTGCCGGATCGGGGCAGGATGCACGTTCGCTCTACGCCGATCCGCTGCTGCTCGATGCGAACGCGCCGGATCTGCGGGTCGGCGCCGGCTCGCCGGCGATCGACGCCGGTGCCGACCCCGGTGACGGGCTGGCAGGTGCGCTCGACTTCGCCGGCCGGGCACGCGTGCAGGGCAATGCGATCGACGTCGGTGCCTACGAACAGTAGCGCGGCATTGCGGCGGCGTTCGGCATCGAGGGCGGACGCTCTGGCACAATGACAGTTCCGGCATCCCCTGCGCGCGCCAGCTGCTTTTCGATGCGCTGCGCTGGAACTGCATCCCGCCGGCATTTTCGCTTCAGCCATAGCCAGCCATGAACAGCCAATTCCGCAAACCGCTTCCGGGCACCTCGCTCGACTGGTTCGACGCGCGTGCCGCCGTCGACGCAATCCGCCCCGGTGCATGGCGCACGCTGCCCTACACCGCGCGTGTGCATGCCGAAAACATCGTGCGTCGCGCCGAACCGGCGCGCATCGATGCCTATCTGGGGCAGCTCATCGAGCGTCGACGCGATCTCGATTTCCCGTGGTTCCCGGCTCGCGTGGTCTGCCATGACATTCTCGGCCAGACCGCGCTGGTCGACCTGGCCGGCCTGCGCGAGGCCATCGCCAAGGCCGGCGGCGATCCGGCCAAGGTCAATCCGGTGGTGCCGGTGCAGTTGATCGTCGACCACTCGCTGGCAGTGGAGGCGCCGGGCTTTGACAAGGATGCCTTCGCCAAGAATCGCGCCATCGAGGATCGACGCAATGCCGATCGCTTCCATTTCATCGAGTGGTGCAAACGTGCGTTCGACAACGTCGATGTGATTCCGGCAGGCAACGGCATCATGCACCAGATCAACCTGGAGAAAATGTCGCCGGTGATCTACGTGCAGGATGGTGTTGCGTTTCCCGACACCTGCGTCGGCACCGACAGCCACACGCCACACGTCGACGCGCTCGGCGTGATCGCGGTCGGCGTGGGCGGTCTGGAGGCCGAAAGCGTGATGCTGGGGCGCGCTTCGATGATGCGTCTGCCCGACATCGTTGCCGTCGAGCTGACGGGCAGGCCGCGTGAAGGCATCACCGCCACCGACGTGGTGCTGGCGCTGACCGAATTCCTGCGCAAGGAAAAAGTCGTCGGTGCGTATCTGGAATTCCGCGGTCCCGGCGCCGCGGCGCTGACCATCGGCGACCGGGCGACGATTTCCAACATGGCGCCCGAATACGGTGCCACTGCGGCAATGTTCTTCATCGATGGCAACACGCTCGACTATCTGCGCCTGACCGGACGCAGCGACGAGCAGGTCGCGCTGGTTGAGAATTACGCCAAAACCGCGGGTTTCTGGGCTGACGACCTGGTCGATGCGCAGTATGAGCGCACGCTGCATTTCGACCTGGCCGGCGTGGTGCGCAATCTGGCTGGCCCGAGCAATCCGCATCGCCGGCTGCCGGTGAGCGCGCTGCAGGAGCGCGGCATCGCTGACGAATCCAAGCTCGACGCAGCGCGCAGGGAAGAGGCCGCCGGCCAGCTGCCCGATGGCGCGGTCATCATCGCCGCGATCACCAGCTGCACCAACACGTCCAATCCACGCAACGTGATCGCGGCGGGTTTGCTGGCGCGCAATGCCAATGCGCGCGGACTCGTGCGCAAGCCATGGGTCAAGTCCTCGCTGGCGCCGGGCTCCAAGGCGGTGCAGCTGTATCTGGAAGAGGCCGGGCTGCTGGTGGAGCTGGAAAAACTCGGCTTCGGCATCGTCGCCTTCGCCTGCACCACCTGCAACGGCATGAGCGGTGCGCTCGATCCGGCAATCCAGAAGGAAGTGATCGAACGCGACCTCTACACCACGGCCGTGCTCAGCGGCAATCGCAATTTCGACGGGCGCATCCATCCATATGCCAAGCAGGCGTTCCTGGCTTCGCCTCCCTTGGTCATTGCCTATGCAATCGCCGGCACGGTGCGCTTCGACATCGAAAAGGATGTGCTCGGCGTCGATGCGCAAGGACGCGAAGTGCGGCTCAGGGATTTGTGGCCCAGCGACGCCGAGATCGATGCCGTGGTCAAGGCCTGCGTCAAGCCCGAGCAGTTTCGTGCCGTGTACGAGCCAATGTTCGCGCGCCATGGCAGCGTGGCGCGGGCCAGGCCGCTGTATGAATGGCGTCCGACCAGCACCTACATTCGCTGCCCACCGTATTGGGAAGGCGCATTGGCCGGGGAGCGCACCTTGGCCGGCATGCGGGCGCTGGCGGTGCTGCCCGACAACATCACCACCGATCACCTGTCGCCGTCGAATGCGATTCTCGCGTCGAGCGCGGCGGGTGAGTATCTGGCGAAGATGGGCCTGCCCGAGGAGGACTTCAATTCGTATGCCACCCATCGTGGTGACCATCTGACTGCGCAGCGCGCAACTTTTGCCAATCCGAAGCTGATCAACGAAATGGCCATCGTCGACGGGCAGGTCAAGCAGGGCTCGCTGACGCGCCTGGAGCCGGATGGCAAGCTCATGCGCATGTGGGAGGCCATCGAAATCTACATGCAGCGCAAGCAGCCGCTGATCATCATCGCTGGCGCCGACTATGGGCAGGGTTCGTCGCGCGACTGGGCGGCCAAGGGCGTGCGGCTGGCAGGTGTCGAAGCCATCGTCGCCGAGGGCTTCGAGCGCATCCACCGCACCAATCTGGTGGGCATGGGCGTGTTGCCCCTGCAGTTCCAGCCCGGCACCACGCGCAAGACGCTGGCGATCGACGGCAGCGAAATCTTCGACGTGCGCGGCGTGCCGGCGCCCGGCGCCACGCTCACCCTGTGCGTGCATCGTCGCAACGGCGAGCAAGTCGAGGTGCCGGTGATCTGTCGGCTGGATTCCGACGAGGACGTGCTGATCTACTCGGCAGGCGGCGTGCTGCAGCGATTTGCGCAGGACTTCATCGCCGCCAACCAGGCGGCATAGGGAAGGGCCGGCCCGACGCCGTGATCGTGCCTGGCGCTGCTCAGCGCCGCGCCAGGCACGCCTGATAACGCGCCTGCACCCGTTCGGCGAACCACTGCGTGGTGAGCTTGCGCGTGATCTTGGGGCTGCTGAGCGCAATGCGCGGCAGCATCGCGCGCGGCAGCGGGTGCGCGGCATCCTGCTCCGCGAGTGCAAACACGCGGCGATACAGTTCGCCGCGCTCGAAGGCGAAGGTGTCTCCCTGCGCCAGGGCACGGTCGATGTCGCGCTCGCTCAGTCCCAGGCGGCGTGACAAGGCGTGCGTGGCCAGTGCGGTCTTGCCGGCTTTGCGCTGCGCATGGTCGATCAGGTCGCCATCGAGCGCCAGCGTGATGCCCGAAGCCCTCGCCACGGCATTTTGGAAGGCCGCATTGCGACTGGCGTAGAAGCCGGCGTTGTAATCGGCAAAGCGGAACAGCATGCGATCGTAGGACACGGGATAGTGCAGAAGATGCGCAATGCCGAAGTAGACGCCACCGCGCCGCGTGAACACTTCGTGGCGGATCGAATCGGCGACCGGATAGGGATAATCGCGTTCGCGTGCCTGCTGCTCGGCGTAGGCGATGCTCACCTGCATGGGGCCGCCGGTGTGGACGGGGTTATCGTCGGCGAACAACTGGCGCCCGAGTGGCAGGCGGCCAATCAGGTCTTCGTACACCAGGCTCAGTTCGCGCTCGGTGTGCACGGTGGCAATCCGCTCGCCGTAGCTGCGGCCATCGGTCGATTTCAGGGCCAGGGCGGTGGCGACGACGAAGGCCGGGACGTGATGGGCGGCGGCACGGCGGTCGATCTCCGCCCGCGCCGTGGCTCCCAGGTGCGCAACCGGCGGGTCGGCGCGAAACCCCGATTCCTGTTCGATGACTGCCACGGCGGCGCACAGGTGGGCGTCGCTGGGATCCAGCTGCAGGGCCGAGAAGGCCGCCGCGATGTCGCCTGCCCAGCCCTCGCGGTCGCGCACCGCGGGCGGCAGCAGGCGCTGCGCCTGCGCGCGCACCTGCGTGGGCGTGCGGGAAGGCGGTGGCGCGGGCGGGGTTGTTGCGCAGCCGGCGAGCAAGGCCAGCAGGAGCAGGCCGACACCACGCAGTGCGTGCGGCGCTGATCCGGGGGAGCAGGGTGGGAAGGGCGGGCGAGAGGCCATCGAGCGCATCGCAGCAGGCTAACGCATCTTGCGCCGGAGGAGCGGGCAGGCGGTGGCACGGCCTTCCGGCACGGGTGCGGCGCGGCCAGCCGGGGCGAAAAACGACGAAGCCGGCGCAAGGCCGGCTTCGTCGTCGAAAAGAGTGGTCGGGGTGACAGGATTCGAACTTGCGACTTCTACCTCCCGAAGGTAGCGCTCTACCAGGCTGAGCTACACCCCGAACCGGGCCGCCGTTGCGGGCGGGGCGCGAATTCTAGCGGGGAGTGCACGGGCCGTGCAACCGATGCCATCTGCTAATCTTTGCGCCCCCGAATTTTCGGCGCGGCCGCAACAAGCCGCACCGGCTCCGCAAGGACACTCATGGCCCTCACCCCAGCCCGCACCATGCCTGGCGTGCTCGAACTGCTGCCGCTCGATCAGGTGGCTTTCCAGTCGATGCTCGACGCGATCCGCCGCAACTACGAACGCTTCGGATTCCTGCCGGTGGAGACGCCGGTCATGGAGTTCTCCAGCGTCCTGCTGACCAAGGAAGGCGGCGAAACCGAGCGCCAGGTGTATTTTGTGCAATCGACCGGAGCACTGCAGGCGGCCCGGGACGGCGAAGTGCCCGAGCTGGCGCTGCGGTTTGACCTGACCGTGCCGCTGGCCCGCTACGTGGCCGAGCACGAACATGATCTGGTATTCCCGTTCCGGCGCTACCAGATGCAGCGCGTGTATCGCGGCGAGCGTGCGCAGCGCGGACGGTTCCGCGAATTTTATCAATGCGACATCGATGTGATCGGCAAGGACGCGCTGTCGGTACGCTACGACGCCGAATTGCCGGCGGTCATCTACAGCGTGTTCCGCGATCTGGACATCGGCCCGTTCACCATCCAGATCAACAACCGCAAGCTGATGCGCGGGTTTCTCGAAAGCCTGGGACTGGCCGAGGCCGAGCGCCAGGCCGCGGTGCTGCGCGAAGTGGACAAGCTCGACAAACGCGGCGTGGATGCGGTGCGCGACACGCTCACCGGCGTGGGGTTCGAGCTGTCCGCCAGCGCGGTGGCGCAGCTGCTCGATTTTGTCGCCTTCCGTTCGACCTCGCTGGCCGATGCGCTGGCCAAACTCGAATCGCTCGGTGCCGGCAGCGAAGCACTCGAACAGGGCCGCGCCGAGCTGGTCGAGGTGCTGAACCTGATCAAGGCGTTCGGTGTGCCGGAGTCGCATTACGCGCTGAACCTGTCGATCGCGCGCGGCCTGGATTACTACACCGGCACCGTGTACGAGACCACGCTCAACGAGCATCCGCAGATCGGTTCGATCTGCTCGGGTGGGCGCTACGAAAACCTGGCCAGCCACTACACCAAGTCGAAACTGCCGGGCGTTGGCATTTCGATCGGCGCCACGCGGCTGTACTGGCAATTGCGCGAAGCCGGATTGCTCAAGGGCGGACGCAGCACGGTGCAGGCGCTGGTCGCGCAGATGGACGAGGCCGAATTGCCGCGCTATCTCGCCCTGGCCACCGCGCTGCGGGATGCCGGCATCAATACCGAAGTGGTGGTCGAGGCCGGCAAGCTGGCCCGCCAGTTCAAGTACGCCGACCGCGCCGGCATCCGCTTCGTGCTCGTGCTCGGTTCCGACGAAATCGCCAGGGACACGGTGACCGTGAAGGATCTGCGCAAGCAGGACCAGTTCGAGGTGAAGCGTTCCGAACTGGCCGAAACCCTGCGCGTGGAGATTGCCCAGGCAGCCATCGATCCGCGCGTCTGATTCCGTTCCCGCACCACTGCCAGGCTTCCAATTCCGCCATGTCCGACACCACGATCCGCCTCGATGGCCACCACCTCAGCCGCTCCCAGCTTGCCGCGATCGCACGTGGCGGGGTGCGCGTCGAACTGGATGCGCAGCAGCTGCAGCGTGTGCAGCGCGCAGCCGATTTCCTGGCCGAGAAGGTGCGCTGCGGCGAGCCGATTTATGGCGTCACCACCGGCTTCGGCAGCAATGCCGACAAGCTGCTCGGCGCGCATCGCGCGCGTGATGAGCTGCCGGGCGGCAATCCCGAGCGGCGCGAGGACACGCTGCTCGAAGAATTGCAGCACAACCTCATCATCACCCACGCGGTGTGCGTCGGCGAACCGTTCGACGCCAGCGTCGTGCGCGCGATGCTGGCCATTCGCATCAATACCCTCATGCACGGGCATTCGGGCATTCGCGTCTCGACCCTGCAGACGCTGGCCGAACTGCTCAATCGCGGCGTGGTGCCGGTGATCCCGCAGAAGGGATCGGTGGGGGCGAGTGGCGACCTGGCGCCGCTGTCGCATCTGGCGATCGTGCTGCTCGGTGGCGGCGAGGCCTTTTTCGACGGCCAGCGCATGCCGGGAGCGCAGGCGCTGGCGGCGGCCGGCCTGGCGCCGATCAAGCTCTCGTTCAAGGAAGGATTGGCGCTCAACAATGGCACCGCGCAGATGCTGGCCACGGCCGCGCTCGCGCTCGAACGCCTGGAACAGCTGCTCGATACCGCCGACCTTGCCGCGGCGATGACGCTCGACGCCTTCGCCGGCCGCAGCGGCGCGCTGCGCGATGAGGTGCATGCGCTGCGTCCGCATCCGGGGCAGGTGGCCACGGCCCGTCATGTGCGTGAGCTGCTCGACGATTCCACGCTGGTGGACATCGCCTATCACCTGGTGCCGCGGTTCCGCACCTGGTCGGCCGAGGCATGGGAGGAAGCCGAGGATCGCCAGCTGGGGTTCGATATCGCCTGGGACTGGGTGCCGCCGTCGCAGCGGCATGGCCGCGAGGCGTTCTACCAGCGATTCCTGCCGTTCAAGGGCGGCAAGAAGCACCAGCCTCAGGATGCCTATTGCCTGCGCTGCATGCCGCAGGTGCACGGCGCGGTGCGCGATGCCTGGGCGCAGGCCTGCCGGGTGATCGACATCGAGCTCAATGCGGTCACCGACAATCCGCTGATCTTCCCCGACGCCGTCGATGCCGGCGCGATCGAGGAGCAGGTGATTTCCGCCGGTCATTTCCATGGCATGCCGCTGGCGCTGGCCATGAGCTATGTGAAGGCCGCCATTCCCGTGCTTGCCTCGATTTCGGAGCGGCGGCTCAACAAGCTGGTCGATCCAGCCACCAATGACGGCCTGCCGGCGTTCCTGATCGGCAACGAGGACGCCACCGATTCCGGCTTCATGATCGTGCAGTACACCGCTGCCGCCCTCGTCAACGACCTGGCCACGCGCGCACATCCAGCCAGCGTGTATTCGGTGCCGACCAGCGCCAACGCCGAAGATCATGTCTCGATGGGCGCCAACGAGGCGCGGCATGTGCTCGACATGACCGAGGATCTGGCCCACGTGCTCGCCCTGGAGCTGTACACCGCGGCACAGGCGCTCGACTACCGGCAGGACATGCTCAATGCTGCGCGCCGCCTGGCCGAGCGCGGCGACTGGCGTGCGCTTGCGGCCAAGATCAGCAATGCGCCGGATGCGGCGCACCCGGCACGCACCCAGTTCGAGACCGAAGTGCAGCAGCTGGCGCAGTCGCTGGCAGCCGCTGCCGACTTCCACGCCGGGCATGCGGTGCGCGCGGCGCACGCGCAAATCCGCGAGCGGATCAGCTTCATGACCCGTGATCGGGCAATGGACGGCGACATCCGCGCGATCTGCGACTGGATCGCCCAGCGCACGCGGATCGGCTGAGATGCGGGCGTGCGCGCAGCCTGGTGGCTGCACGCACGCTGGGTCGACTTACAGTTCGGCCATGCCCATGATGTTGTAGCCGGCGTCGACGAAGGTGACTTCGCCGGTGATGCCCGAGGCCAGATCCGAGCACAGGAAGGCCGCGGTGTTGCCGACTTCATCGATGGTCACGCTGCGACGCAGTGGCGAGTTGGCCTCGGCGTAGTCGAGCATCTTGCGGAAGTTGGCCACGCCCGAGGCGGCCAGCGTCTTGATCGGGCCGGCCGAGATGGCGTTGACGCGCGTGCCTTCGGGGCCGAGGTTGTAGGCCAGATAGCGCACGTTCGCTTCGAGGCTGGCCTTGGCCAGTCCCATCACGTTGTAGTTGGCCAGGGCACGATCGCTGCCCAGGTAGGTGAGGGTGAGGATCGAGCCACCGCGGCCCTTCATCAGCGGACGCGCGGCCTTGGCCATCGCCGCCAGGCTGTAGCTGGAAATGTCGTGGGCGATGGCGAAGTTCTCGCGCGTCAGGCCTTCGAGGAATTCGCCGCTCAGCGCCTCGCGCGGCGCAAAGCCGATCGAGTGGATGAGGATGTCCAGGCCATCCCAGCGCTTGCCCAGGTCAGTGAACAGATTGGCGATGTCCTCGTCCTTGCCGACGTCGCACTTGAGCACGATGTCGGAGCCGAAGGTGGCGGCGGCTTCATCGACGCGATCCTTGAGCTTTTCGTCGACGTAGGTGAAGGCGAGCTGGGCGCCTTCGCGGTGCATTGCGTTGGCGATGCCCCAGGCGATCGAACGCTGGCTGATGATGCCGGTGATGAGGGCGCGCTTGCCGTGCAGGAAACCCATGACTGCTCCGTATGCTGTGTCGTGCGGGAAACGCGCATTCTAGCAGGCCGCGCGATGCCGCCTCAGCTGGCGCTGGCATCCAGGCGCAGGCGCATGCCGATGCGCAGCGTGCCCTGGGCCTGCGGATTGAGCGCCTGCAGGCGGCGCAGTGGAATGCGGTAGCGGCGGGCGATGGATGACAGCGTGTCACCGGCGGCGATGGTGTGCACGCGCGAAGTGGCATCGTCCTGCAGGCGCGAGGCGTGGTGACGGGACACCGGACGCGATTCGCGGCCCGGCAGCAGCAAGGTGGTGTTGCGCGTCACGCTGGCGTCGATGGCCATGGCGTTGGCGGCGGCGAGTGCGGCGAGCGGAATGCCGGTGGCGCCGGCCCAGCTGTCCAGCGTGCCGCCATGCGTGGCTCGCTGTTCGTGCCAGTCGTTCCAGAATGCGACTGGAATCGCTGCCGAGGCGGCATGGAATTGCTCGATGCGGCTCTCCGGCAGCAGTAGGCGGCGTGGCGCCGTCTCGTCCATGCGGTCGTGGCGGTGGCCGGCGTTCCAGCGTCGCACATCGCTGATCGGCAGGCCGGTCAGGCGCGCGACCAGACGCAAGTCCATGCCGGCCTGGAGGTCGACGACGACCAGGCGGGTGTCGGCGCTGCTTTCGGGCAGCTGCACGCCAAAGCGTGCCGGATCATCGACGATGCAGGTCAGCGCAAGCAGGCGGTCAAGATGATCATGGGTGACCTTGTTCACCGGCAGGCGCGCCAGTTCGTCGGCCGACAGGGTGCGCGGATCGCGCTCACCCAGCAGTTTCTTCACGCGGAATTCGCCGCTGTTGTAGGCGAAATCGACCAGGCGCCAGTCGGCGAATTCGCGGTAATAGCGATCGAGAAGGTCGAGCGCGGCCTGGGTGGAGGCGAGCGCATCGAGACGGCCGTCGTAATCGTCGCCAACCGGGAGGTTCTGCGTGCGGGCGGTGTCGGGCACGAATTGCCACATGCCGGCGGCGCGATCGCCGCGGGCATCGATTGGGCGATAGTCGCTTTCGACGAACGGCAGCATGGCGAACTCGCCGGGCAGGTCACGCTTCTCGATTTCGTCGACCACCAGCTCGACGAAGGGCAGCGCAGTGCGCCATTGCGCCGAGAAATGCCGTGGCGAGCGCGTGTAGACCTGTGCCCAGCGCTGCACCTGCGGGCGATAGTCGCAACCCTGCATGGCGAATCGCGCGCGCAGGCGTACCCAGGGCGAAGGCGATTCCGCAGGCGGTGCGGAGTGCTCGGCGGGTGGCGACGGTGCGGCAGCCATGGGCGCAGAGGCCGGCGGCGTGGCGGGGGCTGGCGATGGCCGCGGCGGCTGCACGACGCAGGCGCCGAGCGAAGCCGTCAGCAGTGCAGCGAGCGCGTTGCGCCCACGGATCAGGCAGCGGCTCATGCGACCGGCGCCTGGAATGCGTCTTTGCGCCGTCGCAGTTCGGCAAACCGCTCCACTCGCGTGGGATGGCCCAGCGCGGCACGCAGCACCGGGCTGTCGATGCGCAGGAACGGGTTGCAGGCACGCTCGCTGGCCAGGTTTGACGGCAGGGTCGCCGCAGCCTGCGCGCGCAAGGTGCGCGCGTCGTGCTCGCGTTCGGCCAGGTCGGCATTGTGGGGATCGAGGTTGCGCGCGAAGGCGCAATTGGCCACGGTGTATTCGTGTCCGCAACACACCAGGGTTGTATCCGGAAGGGCCGCCAGCCGATCGAGCGAGGCCAGCATCTGCGCGGGCGTGCCTTCGAACAACCGCCCGCAGCCGACGCTGAACAACGTGTCGCCGCAGAACAGGACGCCCATGCCGAAGTAGGCGACGTGGCTGAGCGTATGTCCCGGCACTGCAAGCACCTGGAATTGCAGTGCCGCA
>WBZO01001107.1_pt1 | contig 46083 bp, 37 predicted proteins | sample 5204261 | NCBI WGS metagenome assembly WBZO01 (sample SAMN12412400, study PRJNA552823) | activated sludge metagenome | isolation source: activated sludge from anammox sidestream of wastewater treatment plant... | place: USA: North Carolina | collected 2017-09
TCCAGGTTGAGCGGATACCGGTTTCGGCACTGTAGGTACGGGCGAGAGGATCGGCGCGGTCTACGGCACTGCCGCTGGCCGGATCGATGCGGGTGTTGATCCCACGGGCATCATTGCTGTGAAAGCCCAATCCGCCGTTCAAGTAAAGCTCGGTATTCGCCCAGGGACCGAAGACGATACCTAATTTCGGACTGGCCAATCCGTCATAGCGCGTGCCGTTGTTTTGCTGGATATTGCTTTGGTTGACGGCAAAGCGGAAGCCATCGAAACGCACGCCCATGCTGGTACGCAGCCAGCTTTGCCACTGTGTCTTGTTTTGCAGAAAAGGGCTGACGCTGGTAACCCACACGGAATCCTGGCGGGTGATGCCGTACACGCGCTGCGCATGCGCTCTGGTCAGAGCATTCCGGATATTATCGTTGCGCACTTGTATTCCCAGCGTCGTTTCGGAATCGAACCGGCCGATTTTATGAAATACCGTGTGGCTGGCCGCCAGGCCGGTTGTCCAGCGGTCGTCGGGCTGACCGAACTGATCGCCGCAGGTCTGGAATATGCTCGTGGAAATCCGGTTGGCGGACTGTAAACCGTTTAACCCCGAGCATCCCACCGGATTGGTCGTTTCATTATTATCCAGAAGAAAAGAGAAATTCGAATAGAGATCTAATTTAGAGTAAATGCCGTACGCCATGACCGACGTCAGGCTGTTTTCCGAACGCCGGTTCCATTCGCCCGTCAGGCTATAGCGATGACTTTTTCCGCCATCGGTCGGGTCGATCGCGTCGAACCGGCGGATGGTGTCCATGCCGATAGCCCGCCGCGGAATTTGATCGGTCGCACGCCAATCCGAATGCGTTCCCATGGCGGTGATACGCCAGTCCTGGTTGCCGTTGCTGCCGCTGTACCGGATCAGGCCGTTGAATTTCAGATAATTATTTCCGGTAGTCCACGGGCCGTCGTTGTGCACGATCTCGCCGGCATACAACACATTGCCTTTTAATAGCTGACGCGATCCGGCGATCAATCCCCGGTAATAATCAAAACTGCCGCCGGTGAAGCGCAGCATATTTTGCGGCAGGCGGTTGAAGTAACGGATATTGGCTGATCCGGCGCTGGAGAAATCCCCGGTGTCGGCGTAATAATTTCCTTTTCTGAATTCGATCGATTCGATTAATTCCGGAATCAGGAAATTGATATCCGTCCAACCCTGCCCGTGGGCATGAGAAAGCTGATTGACCGGCACGCCTTCGATCTGCGTGAGAAAATCGGTGCCATGATCCAGATTGAAGCCACGCAAAAAAAACTGATTCGCTTTACCTTCGCCGCTGTGTTGAGTAGCAATCAAACCTGGCACCGTTTCCAGAATTTCTCCGGGACGGGTCATCGGCCGGTACCGGATTTGATCCTGCCCGACTTTGCCTTGTGAAGCGGCGTCGGCGATGCCGATCAGTTCATCGGCACGGCCGTGTACGGCTATTTCATCCAAAACAGCGTGCGCTAACTTGTCAATATGTACATTTGGCTTAGCGGTTTGCGGCTGGGGCGGTAAATCTTTTCCTTGAGCGTTCAGACCGGTGCTGACAAGAAAGGTGATTATCAATAAAAGCAGCCGCGAAATCAGAATGCCGACGCCATGTAGTAGTAGTGTGGCGGACACAAAACCTGCAATGTAAAAACCAAGGCTGGTGGAGGCCGAGATTTCCTGTCCGTGCACATAACCATGAAAAAATGCAAACAGGGAAATAATAATGATATTGGCCGGTGCGCTGAATCGTACCCCGCATATGATCAAGGCGCTGATCATGAAACAGGATAAAAGAACCATGGCTTCCGCGCCTGGAACAGCATAGCTGGCAGCACCCGTCAGGCCGCCAAGACTCATGACACCGACAAATACAGCAGGCAATATCCACAGGGCCTGTCCTCGTATCTGAGCAGCCCAGATGCCCACCGCCACCATCACGAGAATATGATCCCAGCCCATTAGCGGATGCAGGAATCCTTCACTCCAGGCGTTATCGATATGTAATTGCGAGAAAGCGGCCGGCAGCAGCGCAATTGCAGTGCATGACCAGAATGCCGTGATTTTTAGGTACGAGATGCCGCGTTCCGAATGTAAGTGCGAAATTGATAAGGCTCCGTTGAATAGTTCACCGCTCCGGATCATCCGCAAGTTTGAACCATAAAGTTTTTCTGCTACCTGTAATAGAAGTAGTTTCATTCTTTGCTGCTGTTAATTTTGTTAGGCTCTGAAGATAGGATTTATTGTGAATCGCGCTTGAATCAGATTTGTTGTGAATTACATGCGCGTAATCATTATGTGCGCGCCAGAAAAAAAGTAAATGTGACAAATTGACGCAGACTACTGATAAATCAGATGTATTCAGGTATGTGCAGGTTGAGGGATTGATTGCCTTTAAAACTTCAAAGCGATGAAAAGAGGGTAAATGAGATAAACGGGGCGAAGAGGTTGTTTTTTCTGATTGATGAATAAATCATCAATATCATTTTTATGATTGGATTCTGAAGCTTTTCTATTTTTTTGACAGTATTACATTAAGTGTGTTTGAATAATGTTACTTATATCGAAAAGGAGAATGTCAATCATGTCGAATCGAGGCGGAAAGCGCGAGAATGCGGGCAGACCGAGAGGTCAGGGTAAATTCGGGGAACCGACGGAAGTCATGCGTATACCGCAGAGCCAGACGGCAACAATCAGAAATTTCCTGGAAGTCTTGCAACGCAAAAAGGCAGAGGGCGGCGGCGAGAATGGCGTGCCTGAAATGGAAGTGGATGAGTTTTTCACGCCGGTGATCAACGAGCAGCCCACATTGCTGCCGCTTTTTTCCACCAAAGTTGCAGCCGGTCTTCCCAGTCCGGCCGACGATCATGTCGAAAAGCAGCTCGATGTCAGCGAATTTCTGATCGATCATGCAGCATCGACATTCTTTGTCACGATCCGGGGAGAATCCATGATCGATGTCGGCTTGCTGCCGGGCGATAAAGTGGTTGTGGATCGTTCCAGAACTGCCAATATCGGCGATATTGTCTTGGCTGTGGTGGATCGGGAATTTACCATCAAAATTCTCGATTATGGCGCAAACAAAATGCCGCGGCTGTTGCCCGCCAATGCTTCCGGAACTTACCGCCCGATCTATATTCGCCCGGACACGCAGTTTGAAATTTTCGGAGTTGTGACCGGGTCATTCCGCCGGTTTAAATGAGCAACATTGCCGCCGGTCCATTCATCGAGCCATTGCGATATTTAATTCCGGTGTTTTTTTGCGTGTTTCGGTGCATTACGGAATCAATTTCAAGTCGTCCAGCCAGACTTTCGCTTCCGCATCCGATGGCGCGCGCCAGTCGCCGCGCGGCGATAATGAGCCGCCGGAGCCGACTTTCGGTGCGTTGGGAATGCATGACCGTTTGAATTGGCTGGTTTGAAAAAAACGCGTTAGAAATACGCCAAGCCAATGTTTAATGGCGGCAAGATCGTATTCGTTGCGCGATGCTTCATTGATGCCGTCCGGCCAATGCCCCGACAGACGGCTTCCCCAGGCATGGTGCGCGAGAAATGCGATTTTCGCCGGACCGAAGCCGAAGCGGGTGACGTAATACAAATTAAAATCCTGCAGTTCGTAGGGGCCGATAATTTGCTGCGTGCTTTGCAACGGCTTGTCCGGTGATTGAGCGGGAATCAGTTCCGGTGAAATTTCAGTATCCAGAATGGCTGCCAGCGCTTCGTGAGCGGCGTCATTGAATTGGCGGGTATCAATGGTCCAGCGGATCAAATGCTGGATCAGGGTTTTCGGCACGGACGCATTAATGCTGTAGTGCGACATGTGATCGCCGACGCCGTAGGTGCACCAGCCGAGCGCGAGTTCGCTGAGATCGCCGGTTCCCAGCACCAGCGCGTGATGCAGATTGGCAAGACGGAACAGATGCGAAGTCCGTTCACCGGCTTGCACGTTTTCAAAAGCGATATCGTATTGCGGTTTGCCGCCGGTAAACGGATGTCCGATATCTTTCAACATTTGCAGGCACGATGGGCGGATATCGATTTCCTGGCTGGTGACGCCGAGCGCGGCCATTAAACGGTGCGCGTTGTTTTTAGTGGTGTCGCTGGTAGCAAATCCCGGCATGGTATAAGCCAGGATATTGGCGCGCGGCAAATTTAAACGCTCCATCGCATGTGCGGCGGCAATCAGCGCATGGGCCGAATCCAAGCCGCCGGAAACACCGATCACGACGCGCTCGGTTTTGGTGAAAGTCAATCGTTTCATCAAGCCTTGAACCTGGATTTGGTACGCTTCACGGCAATGCTCGTCGCGCTTTTCCGGATTGTCGGGAACGTATGGAAAACGTGCCACGGAACGGTGTAATGGCACTGTGTCTTCCGGCACGGCAAACTCGAATTCAATCCGGCGCAGGCTTCTCAGTTGCTCCCGGTGCATCTGCACCGCATCGTTGAAGCTGGTGGTGCGCAGACGGTCTTGAATCAGCCGTTCGAGATCGATATCGGCGGTGATGATTTGCTGCTGATCGGAAAAACGTTGAGATTCCGCGAGCAGTTGGTGATTCTCATAAATCATCGCATGGCCGTCCCACGCCAGGTCGGTGGTCGATTCTCCGGGACCGGCGGCGGTGTACAAATAAGCCGCCAGACACTTGCTCGATTGCATCGCGCAGAGATGGCGCCGGTAATCAGCCTTGCCAATGGTGATATTACTGGCCGACAAATTGATAAGCACGGCAGCGCCCGCGAGTGCGGCAAAGGTGCTCGGTGGAAGCGGCGCCCACAGATCCTCGCAGATTTCAGTATGTAAGGAAAAGTGGTCGACATTCACGGCGCTGAAAATCAAATCGTTGCCAAAAGGTACGGTATGATCCAGGAAATGCACGTTCCGGGCGAGTGCGGCATGTGCTGCTGTAAATTGCCGTTTCTCATAAAATTCCCGGTAATTCGGCAAATAAGTTTTGGGAACGATGCCGAGAATACGTCCGCGATAAATCACGACTGCGCAATTGAATAATTTGCCTTCCAACTGTAACGGCGCGCCAATCAGCAGAACCGGTGTGAGTTCGCGGCTGGCTTCAATGATGCGGGCGATGCCGTCAACCACCGCATTGAGCAAGGATTGCTGATGAAATAGATCATCAGCGGAGTAGGAAGAGATGCTTAATTCCGGAAACAATGCGACGGCTGATTTGAGTCCGGATGCATGCGTTGCCAGTTCGAGAATGCGATCAACGTTGTATACCGGGTCGGCAATCCTGAGATGCGGAATGCAAGCGGATGCCCGGATGAAATGGTGTGAATAGATCGAGTGGAAGTTTTTCACGAATATCTCCATTGAGTCGCTATTCTGAACTTGCGTGTGGATAAGAAAACAAATGTTACACGTATCACGATTGATCTGGCAAAACGATCATTCCGGTTGGAAATATCCGAGTGAGTAGACGGATGCGAAGGAAATGCTGATTAATTGACTGCATGAGCGAATCACTTCGTTACGCGGTACTCGCATCCTCGCCTATCTTATTGATATGTCCCGGTTGCTGCGTTCCGTGCGCCTCGTGCTTCATTTCATCCGTTGAATTAATCAGCATCTCCCTAACTAAGAGTTATGTGGATGCGTCATTTTGTCGGATTGAAATTTGTTTTACAGATCGATAATAATGACCGTCGAAATAAATATCGACTGGAACTGTTGATTAGGATCAACATGACCGGTTCGTTCGTAGCGATAATGGCAGGCAGGTAGTAAAAAATGGTTTTAGCAAGTTCATCGTTGCAAGGCCGACCGATTGAAGTTGGCGAGATAACAGAATATACGGCTCAGATCATTATGCGCATGCAATTTAGAGGGAATTAGGTATATACTGAAATCGTGTTGGTAGGGAAGAAGGAATGGAATGCAATAGTTTCTTCGCCCGCTATTATCCAGCCGCAGAGATTTTTCAGAAGTAATTGTGTTTTTAATACCATTTAAATAGGAGAAATCATCATGAGAGCATTATCAACCGTAGTTGCAATCAGCGCATTGGCATTAATCATGAATGCTCAAGCATGGGCAGCCGACGCAGGACATACCTCCGAAGCAATGGAGCATGCCGGAAAAGCGCAGGCGCATGGTGAAATGGGGCACGCCAAGGAATCGCTGGAACACGCTAAAGATAGTTTGGCGCACGCTAAAGCGGCAAGGGACGATCACGCTGCATCCCATAAACACATGGATGAAGCAATCAAACACCTGGAAGAAGCAATCAAACATGCGGATATGGGGCATGGCGCCGAGGCTGCCAAACATTCGGAAGAAGCGATGAAACATATGCGCCAATCCGGTCATTAATGATTTCAATCATTCCCCCTCGAAATGAGGGGGAATTTGCTGAGTTATTCTTTCGCACCCAGCGCCAGTGCGCGTTCTTTCGATAGTTGTGCCGCTTCTTCAGAAACTTCCTGATCCAGCCATCCTTGCAAATGCGTGCTGGCAATATCCGCTAACACTTCAATCCAATCAGAACGTTCGTTGAGGCAAGGTATGTAATGAAATTCCTGTCCGCCAGCCTGGATGAATGTATGCTTGGCTTCAATCGCGATTTCTTCCAGCGTTTCCAGGCAATCCGAAACGAAACCGGGGCAAACGATATCCACGCGGCGTGTCTGCGCCTTACCTAATTGTTCCAGCGTAACGGCGGTGTACGGTGTCAGCCATTGCGCCTTGCCAAAACGCGATTGAAAGCATACGGCGTACTGTCCGGTTTGCAATGTCAGTGCTTCGGCCAGTAAGCGCCCGGTTTTCTGGCAATAACAGTGATAAGGATCCCCCTTGTCCAGGCTGGACCGCGGGGTGCCATGAAAGCTGATGATCAGTTTGTCGGGCCGGCCATGAACTTCCCAATAGTCGCGCACATTCTGCGCCAATGCCGCGATATAGCCCGGGTGATCGTGATAGTGCTTGACGGTCCGGATGGCCGGTTGATTGCGGATTTTTCCCAATACGGCAAAAACATTGTCCATGGCAGCCGCGGTACTGCTAGCGGCGTATTGGGGAAACAGCGGAATAACCAGAATGCGGTCGCAACCCTGCGCCTGCATATCGGCCAAAACAGTTGCAACGGAAGGTTTGCCGATGTTCATCGCGTATTCGACAACTGGCGGATTGTTTGACTTGGCTTGCAACGCTTCGCGCAGCAGTTTGGTTTGCCGCTCGGTGTGCACTTTTAACGGAGATCCTTCCGGCGTCCAGATTTTGGCGTATTTTTCTGCCGATTCCTTGGGCCGGAACGGCAAAATGAAACCATGCAAAATCGGCCACCAGATCAGCCGCGGTATTTCGATGACGCGCCGGTTGCTAAGAAACTCCTTGAGATAGGGGCGTAATGCCTGGGCTGTGGGTGCATCCGGTGTGCCTAAGTTAATGAGTAGCACGCCGGTTCTACTTGATGAACCGTGTTGGTAATTTGATTGAATTGGCATTTGAAATGAGTTGATTTGATTACAGAAATATCGGTTATTGCTGTGATAAGCCGCTTGAAAGCAGTTTTGCGGTTATATCCACGATCGGAATAATGCGTTCATAGGCCATGCGCCTGGGACCGATCACGCCGACCGTACCAACCACCTCGCCTTCCATTTCATAGGGTGCGGTTATGACACTGAATTCCTCCAGCGAAGCGACATCGGATTCTCCACCTATGAAAATTTTTACGCCATGCGCTTGCCGGCTTAGTTCGAGTAATTGCAGGAGTTTTGTTTTACGCTCGAATAACTCAAACAAATTTTTCAAACCGGTTAAATTTTCCGATAGATCATCAATTTGCAACAAGTTATGTTCGCCGGCAAGCACTACGGCTTCGCTGCTTTCATTGATGGCATTGCCGCCAACTTCAATTGCGGCGTTCATGAGATCGACCATCTTGCTGCGCAGTTGTTTTAATTCGGTACTCAGGCGGCTGCGGATTTCTTCCAGCGTACAGCCGGCATAATGCTGATTGATGAAATTGCCTGCTTCGATCAAATCGGATTGGCTGTACGGCGTATCGGTAAAGATAATACGGTTCTGCACATCACCTTCGGGGGTGACGATGATCAGCAAAATGCGTTTTTCCGAAAGCGCCATGAATTCGACGTAACGGAAAATTGCGCCAGTGCGCTTCGGTGTCACTACAACACCTGTAAAACGGGTCAGTTCCGAGAGCAATTGCGAAGCAGCGCTAATTAAACGCGAAGGATTGTCAGGATGCAATTGGTTTTCCAGATGATGCAATTCGGTCTTGTCGAGCTTCTTGACTACTAGCAGGGTATCTACAAAAAAACGATAGCCTTTGGGGGTTGGAACTCTTCCGGCGGAAGTGTGCGGGCTCGCGACCAGTCCCATTTCTTCAAGGTCTGCCATGACATTGCGGATTGTGGCTGGACTCAAATCCAGGCCGGAGAATTTGGATAACGCGCGAGAACCCACCGGTTGTCCTTCGTGGATATAACGTTCTACCAGAGTTTTTAATAAAATTTGGGCGCGTTCGTTCAACATGGTTTTATTCTACACGAGTCAGCTGGTTTTATATGTGAATGCAAGTAATCATTAGTGATGAGTCTAATTATGGGTATGCTAAACTTCATTGGTGCTCATGCTTTACTCATGAAAACAGAATCGAGTTCGCTACACTTGGGTGTTTCCTCAAGAAATTGTTTTTCCCGGTTATGTATGTACAAGCTGCGATTTTACAATGCTAGATGAAGCATTATTGATTAACTTGTTTTATTTTAACGGTAATTCCGGCATTAATATTTAATCTGATCCAGCGCGATAAAGTTAAGGAAATGCTGAATAATTCGACGAACGAAATGAAGCGCAAGGCGCACGTAACGCAACAGCCGAGACCTATCAACCCGATAGGGGAGAATGTGCGTGCCGCGCAACAAAGCGATTCGTTCGTGCGGTCAATCAATCGGCGTTTCCTTAATCATAATTTTCAGTCATGAATTCATCATTTTCAACCATTGCCTTGATTGGTAAGCACAAAAACCCCGAGATCGCGGTTCCGCTGCTCAATCTGGCGGAATATTTGACCGCTCGTAAATACAGCGTGTTATTTGATCATCTCACAGCCGCGCATATATGTGCCGATCAATACCCGGCGCTGTCTTTGGAGGAGATCGGCGCACAGGCAGACTTGGCAGTGGTAATGGGCGGCGATGGCACCATGCTGAACATCGCTCGCATGCTGGTTGCCTATGACGTGCCGCTAATCGGCATTAATCAAGGCAGGCTGGGTTTCTTGACCGATTTATCCATTGATACCATGTTTGAAACGCTGGATGAAATACTGGCGGGAAACTACATCACGGAAAAACGCATGCTGTTGTATACCGAGATCTTTCGCGCGGACACCAATGTTTTTAATAGCTTGGCGTTTAACGATGTGGTGCTGTACCGCGGCATGAGCAGCGGCATGATTGAGTTTGAGGTCAAGGTTAACGATGAATATGTGAATACCTTGCGCTCCGACGGATTGATTGTTAATACGCCGACGGGATCCACCGCATACGCATTGTCTTCTGGCGGTCCGATTTTGCATCCTAATTTGGATTTAATAGCGCTGGTGCCGGTTTGTCCGCATACTCTGAGTAATCGCCCGATCGTGATCGGCCCGGATGCCGTTGTTGAAATCCGCATGATCAGTTGCCAGCAAGTCAGGATAAATTGCGACAGTCATTCCGGCTTCGATCTCGAACCCACCGACAAGATCTTGGTGCGGCGTTTTCCTCAATCGGTGCGGCTGCTCCATTCCGTGCATCACAGTTATTACCGCATGTTGCGAGAAAAACTGGGCTGGAGTGAATTGCCTTGACCGCATTGCAAATCGCATTCTTATGCTGAGACAGATAAGTATCAGAAACTTTGTCATCGTCGACCAGATTGATCTTGACGTGTTGCCGGGTTTCACAGTGCTCACCGGTGAAACCGGGGCTGGAAAATCAATGATGATCGATGCGCTGACTCTGGTCCTGGGTGAGCGTGGCGATGCTAATTTGATCCGGTTAGGCTGCGATCGGGCCGAGATCAGCGCTGATTTCGATATCAGCCGCTTGGCGCCGCTGGTGCAATGGCTGAACGACAATGACCTGCAGGGTGAGCCGGATAGTTGTTTGCTACGCCGCATTATTGAAAGCAATGGCCGGTCGCGCAACTATATCAATGGACATGCGGTGACCTTGCAACAAATGCGCGTGGTGGGAGAATACTTGATCGCGATTCATAGCCAGCATGCCCATCAGCAGCTGCTGCAAAAAGATGCGCAACGGGAATTGCTGGATGCGTTTGCGGGCTGCGGCGAGCTTGCGAAGGCGGTTGAATCGGCTTATCAGCATTGGAAAAACTGCCAGCAGCTTAGAATCAACATGGAAGAGCGCGCGGCGGAATTGCTGGATAAGCGTGATCAGCTTGAGTCGCAGTTGACCGAATTATCCGCATTGAATTTTTCGCTGACAGAATGGCAACAACTGCAAACCGATCATAGCCGCTTGTCGCACTTGGCGGCGTTGATGGAAACGGCGGAAATGGCGATCAATGCGTTATCCGACTGTGAATCGCCGGTGCTGGGGCAACTGAATGCCGTTGTTACGCAACTGCAAAACATGCAGGAGTATGATCAGCAATTGCAGCCCATCGCCGATTTGCTCGAATCGGGGCATATTCAGGTACGTGAAAGCTTATACGAGCTGAAGCATTATCGCCAGAATTTGGAATTGGACCCGCAAGCCTTACAGCAAATCGAACAACGGATGTCAGCCATTTATGCGGCTGCCAGGAAATTCCGCGTCAATCCGGAACAATTACCCGTGCTGATGGAATCACTATCCCAGCAATTGGAAGCGCTTAGTGCGGATGCCGATATTGATCGGTTGCAAGCGCATGAAACCGCTGCATGGTCTGCGTATCGTCAGCATGCCAGCGAGTTGACGGCCATCCGCCAACAAGCCGGGGAGGCGTTATCGCGGCAGGTGACCGGGATGATGCAAACCTTGGCGATGGAAGGCGGTCAATTTTCGGTGGCATTGATTGCGTTGGAGCAAGGCAGCGCCGATGGCTTGGAGCACATTGAATTTCAAGTGGCAGCGCATCAAGGATTGCCGCTACGGCCATTGGCTAAGGTTGCTTCGGGGGGCGAGTTATCAAGAATCAGCCTGGCCATTCAGGTGGTAACCAGTAAAATCGGCGTTGTGCCCACGCTGGTTTTTGATGAAGTCGATGTCGGTATCGGCGGAAAGGTTGCTGAAATCGTCGGTCAGCTATTGAAGAAATTAGGGCAAGAACGGCAAGTATTGTGCATCACGCATTTGCCGCAAGTAGCCGCGGCGGGCGATCAGCAATGGCAAGTGGTTAAAACTGCCGGATCCGGCGAAGGTACACCGGTTGTGAGTCAAATCTCGATCCTGGATCCGCAGCAACGCGTTGAAGAAATCGCGCGGATGCTCGGGGGCGCGCATATTACTGAAACTACGCGGCGGCATGCTGCTGAAATGTTGCAAAGCGGAGCTAAGCGATCATGATGGATGCAGAACTTTCTTAGAAAAGCTCTGAAAAAGGTCGCGAGCGAAAGCTAGGCAAGGCGAAACCCACTGAGAAAGCGCAGTTTACTGGAGTAAATGAGCATTTTGAAGGGGATTTCAACGCAGCATAGTCGAGCGCAGCAGTTTTGCAGAGCTTTCTTAACGGATGAAGTGACGAGTCCCCACCATATCGACGATCATGCGCCGGTAGGTTTCGGACTTGCGGATTTGCAGCAACTCGAGATTGCTGAGGTTGTCAGTCAGAATCATGCCATTCGATTGATCTATCGCCAACAAACGGTCTTTAAGCCAAGCGCGTTGCATCTGCGGAATTGAATCATCGTTCAAATCAAGCGCGTGATGGGTGGCGAGAAAAATAAAATCATTGAAATTTTCGTTGGGGTCAGATATGAACACCCGCTGATGCGGAAAAACTTGCGTCAGCGTTTTCGCAACGGATGCCAACGCAGGGTTTCGCCCATTGTCGTAAAATGCGACGAAATTCAGCGCCAGTATTCCTTGATCCGTCAGCAAATCGCGTAATTGCGCAATCGCTTCAACCGTCAGCAAATGAGTGGGTTCCGATCCGCCGGTGAAGACATCCAAAATGATCAAATCATAGGAGCCTTTCAGTTGGCGAACTTCGTAGCGCGCATCGCCGATGATCCGCCGTCCGGTCGGGATGAAACCGAAATGTTCGCTGGCAGCCTCGGCTACCGCCGGATCAATCTCCAGCGTATCCGTCACAATCCCGAATTCCTTCAAAGTCGCGACCATGTGCCCGGCACCCTGACCGATCAATAAGGCATTGCGCATCGACGGCGCCAATGCCGGGATCATGGTCACAATTTTCTGATAGGTCAGAAGATTTTCGCCGTGACTGAGACTGGCGGCGCCGATGGTTGAGGCATCGGAGGTGAGCAATCGCATATTCTCTTGTGGTTGATCAATGACGCGAACCCAGCCGTATAAGCTTTCACGTTCAAATACGGTTTGAAAAGCATCACCGGATTCCGATTTGCCGGAGCTGGCGATCTGCGGATACAGCGCCAAACCGATTATCACAAGCAGCGTGGTAGGCGCCAAGGCGCTGGTGGATTTCAGGTATTTCCGCTCGATCACTGCAACGATCATTGCGAGAATAAATAAGGCAATTCCCAAACCGATGAAAATTTCGCGAGAGCCGATCAACGGAAATAAATAAAAACCCAGAAACAGTGTTCCGATGACACTGCCGACGGTGCTGACCGCGTAGATCGATCCGGTGCTGGCGCCTACGCTCGCTAACGTCGAAGTCGACAATTTCACGGCAAATGGCCCGACCATGCCGAGCATGATCAAGCTGGGAGAAAATAATATTAACGTGCTCATGAAGCTGCCCAGGCGCAACCCTAAAGAATCCGTCGCCAACAAGACCGGTCCGGTGAGCCAGGGGATAATGAGCGTTAAGAATCCGGCCGCCGCGATGATAAACGACAAGCCGGAACGAGTCCGGTCAGCCCAAATGCCGCCCCAGTAATAGCCTAGCGCCAGTGCGATCAACGTGACAGAGATCAGCGAAGTCCAAACATAAAGACTGGCGCCGTAAAACGGTGCAATCAATCGCGTTCCGAGCAGTTCGACTACCATGACGGCGGCACCGGTTAAAAAAACAGTGCAATAAAGCCAAATACGGTTGAGCAAACTGGCAGAAAAATTTGATTTCATGATGTGGCGTGTTACAGAAAAGGGGAGGGTGAAAAAACAGCGATTAGCTGGAGATCCATTATTGTAAAGAGTGGGTTCCGATTATGAAATGCGACAAATTGCCGCATTTCAATTTTTAACTGACATGCCTGATAAAAAGTTCTAAAAATCAGTGATTTTCATGAGGTGCGACAATTTGTCACATTGTCATTCCGCTGTTTCGGAAATATGATCGGAATAGAAAGCTATGCATGTTCAATTCCGAATGATCTGAAAATTCTTTTTTAGTTTATTGATTGATCGAATGCACAAAATGTTTTCACAAAAATATAAACAAGGCAAAAATATTAAATTAATGGATCGACATGAATAAAATTAAACAGCTCAATTCAATTTCCCGGTGCGTATTAATAGCCACCATTTTCGCAGGAACAACGCAATTGGCGACGGCGCACACCCGGCTGGAAACGGCAACTGTGGCGGAGAATACCCGGATAACCAATAACGTCATTATTGGTCATGGATGCGGCGAGAAAAATGTGATTGGCACAAGTGTCGTATTTCCTGATGGTGTTGATTCCACTATTTTGGTTGATGGCGCAGCTCACACTGGTCCGTTGACCGACTTTGTGCAAAACTGGGGAAATCTCATGCAACAAAATTACAGCAAAGCTGTGTTTAGCTTCCAAGATGAAAAAACCAATTCACTTGGTAATGTCGTCGGTTTCTGGGCAGGCGGTGGAGATTCATTGCCGCATAATTTGAATGGCTATATTCCATTCAGAGCGGGTGCTGTTGTCATCGAACCGACTTCCTGCGCCAAGAGCGTTAAATTCTATATTTCTATTGCTGATATTTGCGAGATTACCGATACGGCAGGATTCAGTGAGGCAACAGTTAATTTCTGGACGCACAACAATTTGGGAACCGCTTACGATCGCGTAAGCACTACCGACGATGGTCCTGCATCATATACCGTTACCCGTACCAGTGCGCTGCCGACATCTTGTGGTGCAGGCGTGACCGTCGAAGTAAAACCTTCGGCTGCGCAGATAAACCGTGACATGCCGATCAAGTTGAATGGTACGCAAGTTTGGCCTAGGTAATCAGCCGGTTCACTTTACTAAATCTCACTCATCCTTCCCTCCTGTTCCATTTTGAGTGAGATTTAATTTGAAGATCAATCAAAAAACTGAATACAGATCCAGGAGTATTAAATTGTTGAAATCATCAATCTTTAACTATCGCATTTACGCTTTAATGGGGATCGTTGGACTTACCGGAGCTTGGCAATCTGCGCATGCGCATACCCGCTTAAAAACACCGGTTATCCAGGAAAATGCAGCGAACCATGGCAGTAATTATAACGACGTCGTAATTGCACATGGTTGTCAGAATACCACCGACGGTGCTTCAACAATTAGCACACTGGGTACGGTGGTCGTGTTTCCGGATGGCAAGGATTCGATCATAACCACCGGTACCATGGATGGTACAGCGCATACCGGCACCTTGTCGGATTTCGTGACTAACTGGGGTAGTCCGGTTACCATCGTTCAAGACAAAAGCGTTTTTTCAAACCAGGAATACATTACTGATTCGCTGGGTAACAAACTGGGATTTTGGTCAGGTGGCGGTACTGTATTAAAAGCCGGATACCGGGCGCTTGTCCCTTTTGCCACTGCAGGCGTGGTGATTGAGCCAACCTCTTGCGCCAAGAGTGTGACATTTGTCGTCAGCATTGCGGATATTTGCGAAATTACCGATCCAAGCGGATTCAGCAATGCAACGGTGCAAATGTGGACGCCTGCGGTGGGTTCCATTTACGATGGTGAAGGATTGCATGGTTATAACTCTCCAGCGACCTTGAAAGTGACACGTTCGATTGCGCCATTGCCTTCTTCATGCGGTGATGGTGTGGATGTGTTTGTGAAACCTTCGGCGGCACAATTGAATCGTGACCTGAGAATTAAATTGGACGGCACGCAGATTTGGCCAAAATAATATCAATTTTGACGTGGTGAAGGTGGCGGACTCATCTGCAGTGATGTAGATGAGTCCGGTTTTCTTTTTCGATGAACAAGAAACTGAAAGAAATTTGTTTTGTTTTATGGCGGTAAAATTATATTTTTCGCGTTATTTGCAAGGACACAAAATCATGTCTCATATTTTCTTAAAAAAAACATTAGCGGGTATCGTCTCTATGATGATGCTCGGGTATGCCGGCTTAAGTAGTGCACATGACGCCGGCGCGACGATGGATCCGAGCGGCACGGTGGCGGCTTTTACCGGTTACGCGCTGGTAACGTGTTTTGACGACGGCAATGGCCCGGCGGATCATTTGATTGCCAGTGTCAAGGATTTATCGCCGCCGCAAGACAAATTGCTGGTTAATTTACAAATTATTAAAGGCAACCGCGCGATTAATACGACCGATCCGGTTTCGGGCGATGCGAATTACAGTCCCGAGGTTAAGGTTCATGGCGGCAATGGTGTTTATTTACTGCTGGTTAACAAAACCAAAGCGGGATTACGATCATTCGCGGTTTCGTATCATTGCATGACGGCAAACAATACCCATACCGGAACGGATATTGTGGTTCAGCAATTTGAGTGATGATGGCGGAGGTGCAAACTATGTTTGGAACTTTCACGAAGAAAATAAGAGCGAAGTTGTTTTGCACAATGTTGCTGGGTTACACCGGCTTATGCAATGCGCATGATGCCGGTACCGTCATGGACTCCAGCGGCACGGTGGCGGCTTTCACCGGTTATGCGCTGGTAACTTGTTTTGATAATGGCAATGGCCCGGCGGATCATTTACTGGCCAGCGTGAAAGATTTATCCCGGGCGCAAGATGGATTGTTGGTCAATTTGCAAATCATCAAAGGTAACCGGGCGACCAGCACCACCGATCCGGTATCGGGCGATGCGAATTTTAGTCCTGAAGTTAAGATTCATGGCGGAAATGGCACTTATTTATTGCTGGTCAACAAAACCAAAGCGGGAGCGCGATCGTTCGCCGTTTCGTATCATTGTATAACGGCGGACAATCGGCACACCGGTACGGATATCGAAGTGCAGCAATTTGAATAGTGATGTAGGAATTGAATTTTGCGATAATGCAATCAACTGGATAATCGGATTGAACAAATGAAAAAAATAAAGTTATCTGTGATGGGCTTAGTGTGGTTGTTTTGCAGCAGCAATTTATCTGCAGAACATTTAGATCAGGTTTCTTCAGCTTGCGGATTGACGACACTCGACGGCAAGCCGGCAGTGGAATTGCAAGAGCTGAAAGGCAAAGTGGTTTATATGGATTTTTGGGCTTCCTGGTGCCCGCCTTGCGTCAAGTCTTTTGCGTTTCTGAACCAGCTTGAACAAGAATTGGGCGATCAGGGGGTACATGTTATCGGCGTTAATCTCGACGAGAAAGTAAAAGATGCGCAAGATTTTCTGGCAAAGTATCCGGCCAATTTTTCAATCGTTGCCGATCCGACTAAAGAATGCGCCAAGGTATTTGAAGTGATGGCGATGCCGACTTCCTATATAATCGACAAGAAAGGAAATATTCGTCATGTGCACCAAGGATTCCGTCCGGGTGAGACCGAAGGGTTACGTGCACTAGTAACGCAATTGGTCAGTGAACATCCATAGCATAGTATTGCGATGTTACGCAGGATTAGAAAGGATATCGTTCAGAATACCGCTTCGATTTTGTTTATTGTAATGTCGGTTTCATTAACCGGTTGTGCTCATGTATCCGCTTGGGAACGTGGCAATCTTGCAAAATCTCAAATGGACGTTGATCCGTTTCCGCTACAAAGCGAAATACAAGCCCACAATTACAGCAGCCGCGAGGCGGCGCCAAGTCATAAATCATCTTCCGGGGGCGGTGGTTGTGGATGTTATTAAGTTACGCTGGTCGAGGCTGATTTAAAGGCAATCAATTTGCAGCGAAAAAAAAAACCTAAAAGCCAAACCAATCATTATCGATCCGCATCTCCTGATTCACTATCGGTAAAGCCACGCAGTACTGCTTTACAAGCATTGACATCCGCCGCATTGGTGTTGCCGGGATTGTTGATGTCATCGGGGCATGCGGCCGGGCCGGATCGGATTAATTTTCAATACAGCCGCTATCAAGAGGGCGAGCGCAATCTGTATGGTGTTCCGCAAAGTTTAAAACCCATTACTGCCGATGTCTTGCACGGTAGTGGAATTTTTTCGCTCACAGATCGTACGCGATTCACTTTCGGCTATACGCAAGATACCTGGTCTGGTGCAACACCGGTAACCATTGCTCCTTTAGCCGCCAACAGCAATAATCCGATTTTCCGCAATACCGATTCCGGGTCGGTGATTGCCGGTGCATCCCCGCTGATCAATAGTAAATTTCTGTTACTGGATCATGACTTAAATCCGGTTAGCCGCGATCCGCTCACGGGGCAGCCGCAAGGAATTGATAACCGATCAGTCATGGTAATGTCGTCGGCATCGCCGGAAACGCGGAATCAAGCCAATTTCGGCTTGAGCCGTGAATGGAACGAGGCAGCTTTCAATATCAGCGGCGGTTTTTCCAGAGAACGGGACTATCAATCTTCTTTCGGTAATGTCGGCGGTCGCGTGGATTTTAACCAGAAACTGACCAGCTTCAAGTATGGCGGAGGCTATACCGATAGTGAAATCGGCGCAATTCTGGATCACGACGCGTCACCGTATATCACCAAAAACGCTTTTGCCGGTAACATTGAAAGACGTGGCGGCTCTGAAATTCTGAAGGGTAAGCGCCATGACTGGGTGGGGAGTTTGGGTATCACCCAGGTATTGAACAAGAATGCTTTGATCGATGCCAACTTCAGTTATACGCATAGCAGCGGATATCTGGAAAATCCCTACAAAGTCATGACAACCATCTTTGTCGACCCAGCTGAATTGAATAATAACCAGAAAACTTTCATTAACGGAGACGTGCGCGCACTGCTGGAACAACGTCCCGATAATCGTAATCAGTTCGCTTTCAACGCCAAATATATTCAATATATCAATACATTTGACGCAGCGTTGCACTTAGGATACCGGGTGTCGTCGGACGATTGGGGCATCAATACCCACACCTTCGATGCGAGCTGGGTGCAGCCATTGGGGAGCGGCTGGATGCTGACGCCGCGGATCCGCTATTATTCGCAAGATTCCGCGAGTTTTTATCGGCCTTATTTATTTTCCTTACAAAGCTATTCAAAGCAGGAAATTGACAGTTTTGGCCGGAAAATGTGGGTCGACGCCAATAATCCGGACCGGCAGTATTTCGGGGACTCCATCTTTAATCTCGTTGACCGGAGCGGCAATCCGGTTGATGCGATAACGGTCAATCCGATACCGAAAAACATTGCCTATGATGCCGGAAAGCTGCCTGATAATTTCTCCAGCGATCACCGGCTGGCAGGCTTTGGCGCACTGAGCGGCGGTGTCACGCTGAGCAAGCTGATTGGCCGGGGCATCGCCTTGGAAGCGGGTTTCGAATACTATACACGCGCCAGCTCAATGCAAATCGGCAGCGGCAATAACAGTTTTGCCGATTTTGACTATTATGTCGCAAACGCTGCATTAAAATTCGATTTGGAGCCGAGCAATTTGCCGCTTGCCGGCGGTCAATCTTCGCATCAGCATCATGACGCATCGTCGCATCATCACAAGTTACCGCCGGCCGGTATCATGTTCGGCCATATGCTCGACAAACCCGGTGATTTTATGGCGGGTTACCGGTATATGCACAATTGGACGAACGGCAGCATGATGCATGGCGACCATAAGGTAAGCGATCAGACGATTGTTGCACAAGGGTGCAGCGACACCGCACAATGCCGTTTCGCTCCCACCTTCATGAATATGAGCATGCACATGCTTGATTTGATGTATGCGCCGGCAAAATGGCTGAATGTCATGCTGATGCCGACGTTTATGACCATGGATATGAATTTACGCGAGTTGACCGGCCGTCCACCGCCTGTTCCCGGAACGCATGAACATAGCGGCATCTCGGGTCATCAGACCGGGGCGATCGGCGATACTTATCTGTCGGCAATGGTAAAGTTGTTGGATATTCCCGGTCACCGCATGCACGTCAATCTCGGCTTGAGCGCGCCGACCGGTAAGGTGGATATCGAATTACGGCGCATGTTCCGGATCGACGGCGGTTTGATTCATTTTGGCATGCAGCAAGGTAGCGGTACCTGGGATTTTATGCCGAGCCTGACGTATGCCGGGGATTACAACCGCTGGTCGTGGGGCGCGCAATTGGGCGGTATCAAGCGCCTGGAGGATCAAAACAAATCCGGTTACCGGTTAGGCGATGTGATTCAAGCGACGGCCTGGACGGGTTTCGATATTAACCGCTGGCTAACCGCATCAATTCGCGGCGCTTATACCTGGCAGGATGCCATTCATCGGGATTTCAACCAGTTTAATGCGCGCATCGGTCCGATGGATTTCCCAGCCAATTACGGCGGGCAATTCTGGGATGCCGGATTTGGCTTGAATGCGGTGATTCCTCGCGGTCGCTTTGCCGGCAATCGCCTCGGTTTCGAGTGGATACAGCCGGTTGGTAACGATTTCAATGGCTTCCAACTGGACCGCAAAGGCGCTTTGGCGGCGACCTGGAGCTACCAGTTTTAGGTCAGGATAGGACACATTTCGCAATGCCGCTGATACTTTGACTGTGATCGCATGGCGCACCTCAATTATTTTCATTTTGATTTTAATGCCATGGGTTCACCGTGTTCGATGCAGCTTTATGCTCGCAATGCCAAAGTTGCGCAGCAAGCCGCCAAGATTACGATGGACGATGTCTACCGGCTGGAAGCGAAATATTCCCGTTACCGGGAAGACAGCTATCTATCCGCGATCAATCGTATTGCTGCGGGCGGCGGGCAGCTTACAGTCGATGATGAAACAGCGGGTTTGCTGGATTATGCATCGGCTTGTTACCAGCAAAGCGATGGTTTGTTTGATGTCACTTCGGGAATTCTGCGGCGCGCCTGGAATTTTAAATCCGGCAAGATACCGGCGCCGGAGGCTATTCGAGAATTATTGAACTTGGTGGGTTGGGATAAAGTCGATTGGCAGCGGCCGGTGTTATCGTTTACCGTTTCCGGCATGGAAATCGATTTTGGCGGTGTCGTCAAGGAATACGCGGTCGACCGCGCAGCTTCACTGTGCCATGAAATTGGCATTCGCCATGGCATTATTAATCTGGGCGGCGATATCAAAGTGATCGGTCCGCACGCGGATGGTGCTTCTTGGCGTGTTGCAATTCGTCATCCGCGCATTCCCGGCGGTATTTTGCAAACGCTATGGCTGCATTCCGGCGCGTTGGCAAGCAGCGGCGACTATGAGCGGTGCATTACGCTCAATGGTATCCGCTACGGTCATGTGCTCAACCCTAAAACCGGCTGGCCGGTTCGCAACATGGCTGCGGTAAGTGTAATCGGAGAATTCTGCGTGGTTGCCGGCAGCGCATCGACCATCGGTATGCTGAAAGGTGAGGATGGGCCAGCTTGGTTGCAGGCGCTGGGTTTGCCGCACTTATGGGTGAACGTCTCGGGAGAGTCGGGCGGTTCTTTGATGGAATAAAAACCATTGCTGAAAAAGTTAATCAATGTTCTTCTGCGACCCAGCGCGTTGCATAGCGGATTAGATCCGCGCCATCCTTTAGATTTAATTTGACTCGGATGTTAAAGCGGTGTGTTTCAATGGTTTTAATACTGCGGCATAGCAATTTGGCAATTTCTTGACTGCTATGTCCTTGCCCGATTAAGTGAAGCACTTCAAATTCGCTGGGGGTTAAGGTATTAATCAATTGTTCGGGTTCCGAGCCGCCGGCTGCAATTTTTTTGAGCAACTTCTCTTGCATATTTTTACTTAAATAGATGTTTCCTTTGAGAACTTCTCGGATCGCGGTGAGCAATGTCTCACCCGCTTCTTGTTTCATCACATAACCACGAGCACCAGCCCGTAATGCGCGTTCCGCATAGACCGATTCGTCGTGCATGGAGACAAAAAGCACAGGAAGCGCCGGAAGCAAGGCGTGCATGCTTTTAATCACTTCAAAACCGGAAACGGTTTTAAGCGTGACATCCAATAGCACAATATCCACCGGCCCGGATTTCTTGAGAATCCGCAATGCTTCATCACCATCGCCGGCTTCGGCAAATATCTCGAGATCCGGCTCCATATTGATCATCATCGCCATACCATGCCGGAGCATGGCATGATCATCGATTAACATGACTTTTGCTTTCATAGATGTAATTTATCCTATTTGCATTTCCAAACGTACCTCGATGCCGCCCCCGGCGCGTGTGAGGAAGTCCAGTTTGGCACCCAGTTGTCTTGCACGATATTGCATAATTTTTATTCCCATTCCTGAAGTCGAGATGGTGTCGGGCGTGAGATTCTCGACCGGGAATCCGCTGCCGTCATCCGCGATGGATAGTTTTAGTATGCCGCTATCCAGCGCTATTGCGATTGCTATATGCTGCGCTTTTCCATGACGAATGGCATTATTGGTTGCTTCTTGTGCAATCCGGTAAAGGTTGAGAGCCATTATTTCATCATTGATACTGGGATCATTGTGGCTTGAGAAATCGCATACGATGTTGTAGGTTGTTGCAATCCGGTTCGCAAGTTTTTGCAGCGCGGAGATCAAACCGTTGGTTTCTAATTCAAATGGCAGCAACCCCTGTGCAAGTTGTTTAATCTGGATGACTGCGATTTGCGCCTGTGAAGCAATTGCTGCGGCAACTTCTGCCATACTTAAGTTCCCCACGGTTACAATCTGCTTTTCCAAAGCTCTTGCTTGATAACTGATTGCGGCAATTTGCTGACCGAGATTGTCATGCAATTCTTGACCGATAGTATGCGACTGCTCTTCAGCGATGAGTACAATCGCTTGCTCCAGCCGTTTGCGTTCCAGCCAGCTTTCCAAATCGCTGGCAATCGCATTGACCAGTTTTTGCTCTTCCAGCATGAGATAAGGCTTGTCGCCTGGATAGAATACTCGCAGTTGGCCCCTCACGTTGCCGTTGACAGTGATCGAGGACCAGCAGGTACAAGCGGGATCTCGCTCCGCGCGCCAAAAACCTTGTTCTCTGCGGACAATTTTGGTTTTTGAAGGAAATTGCCGGTGTATTGCCTGGTCAAAATTTCCAGAGGAAAATCGCCAGCCGTCGAGTTCGATCACGGCGTTTGCAATTTCCGGAAATTGCAAAGCGGGTATCAAGTGTTCAAATACGTTATGGCAAACGTTATCAATCGAAGACTCCATTCCGATGCCCCGTCGAATTTCATAAAGACAGGTGATCTCTTTCAAGCGTTCGCGCAATAGCTCGTCGACCTGTTTCCGTTCCAACCATATAGAGAGATCATTGGTGATGGCATCGATCAATTTTTGTTCTTCCTGATGGAATGATGGCTTGTCGTTCGAGAATAAAACAGTCAGTTGACCGCATACTTTACCAATCACCCAAATTTTCGATTCTAATCCATGGGTGAAATTTTCAGTCTGCGCATGGGATACGATGCGTTTACCATTCAATTCGATAATGATTGCCGTATGCTCCGGATATTGCATGGCTGGAATCAGATGCCCGATGATTTGCTGGCAAACCTTTTCTTCCGACAGATTTAAGGTGAAACCGCGCCGTATCTCATAAAGACAAGTAATTTCTTTCAAGCGCTCGCGAAGTTCTGTTTCCTTTTGGCCGAGCTCAAGGGAGATTTGTTCGGCAATTTCCTTGGCGCCGCGCGCTTCGCGTTCTGATTTGATTAATTTTTGGACAAACCAATTCAACAGCAGAATTTCAGCGATAATCAAACCGGCCAGGTAAAGAATAATGATTTTCAGTTGTTCATTGATCGGTTTGAATAATTCTTCTTCATCCAGCTTCAGGATCATGCCGAGACCGATCTGACGCAAAGGGGCATAAGCTTCAATGACAGGTACATTACGATAATCCTTGACCGCAATAACACCGCTTTTTCCATCGAGTGCAAGGCTAACGGGTAGCGTACCGGCTTCGGTGATATGCATGAGTTGTGTAAATTTCACGCCATCGATTTGGCTGATCAAACAGGCCATTTCGTGCTTGCCCGATGCTGGAGGGGCGCACAAAATAAATTCACCGGTTTTTCCGATGGATCTTATCTCGCTGAATCTACGAGTCAATTGCGGTAATTTTATTTCGGTGGTGATACTGCCGATCCGTTGTTTGTTGTTGTCAAGGAAATCCATTGTAGTACGCAAAATAAACTGCTTGTCCCAGATAATATCGGTATCCGGAAACTTATTGAGCGAAATGGATTGGTTGTGCCGTTCGGAAAAACGGCCGACTTGTGATAGCACATTGCCATGCAGATCACGAACAACTACCGCCGAGAAACCGGCTTCTGGCAAGGCGCTGACATTTCGTTCGAGATCGTGCAACGCATGGTCATTTTCTGGCTGCGCATTCAGTTGCTGTATTGATTGGATCAGGAATGGACGAAGAGTCAACGTGCGGGTATTCTCAAGTCCTTTCTGGATCTGATTTTCGATCAATAATGCTTTGCCTTGCAACGCTACACTCAATCCCCGGCCAAGCACGGATTCAATTTGCTGCCGCATCGCACTATATACTGCGATGCCGGTCGTGAGTGTGAGACCCAACAATAATAACCCGCCAATGATACTGATCTTGCGGTTGTCGCGAATGAATAGCAAGATTCCTCCCTTGATGTTTCTGTCCCTATCGACTGAACGCATGCATTACGTTATGTGAGAAGATAAAGTCACTTGGTTGAATTTTGACTACTGCCTCGTAGATCTTCAATGCTATGAGCTTCATCGATACGGTATAATAACCTTTTATTTCATCGACTGATTAAAATCATGTTGCAAGGGATTAACCTCGCTTGCGTTCGCGGGGATCGTGAGTTGTTTAGAGAAATTAACTTTTCTGTTGAAGCAGGTTGTCTAATGCAAGTGAGTGGTCCTAATGGCAGTGGAAAAACCAGTTTGCTGCGGATGCTCTGCGGCTTATCCAATCCAGCCGCAGGTGAGATTCGCTGGCGCAACACGCCAATCCGGGAACTGGAAGGCGAGTATTATGCTGATATGACTTATATCGGTCATTTGAGTGGTACCAAAGATGATCTTACTGTCAGTGAAAATCTACGGATATCAAGCGCCTTGACCGGTGTTGAAATAAGTATTTCGCAAGCTGCCGAAGCGCTTAATTTTATTGGCTTGGGCGGTAGGGATCATTTACCTGCCAAAGTCTTGTCGCAAGGCCAGCGGCGTCGCGTAGCTTTAGCACGCTTGCTTGTTTGTAAAACGGCATTATGGATTTTAGACGAACCGCTGGTTGCGTTGGACGTGACTGCAGTACAGATGATAAAGGAAATATTGGAGCGGCATTTGCAGCAGGGAGGTGTTATTGTGATGACGACTCATCAGGAAATCGACATCACGGCTTCTTCAAAAATGCAATTACATCTGGCTTGATAAATTTATGTTTATTTGGATCATTAAGCGCGACCTGTTGTTGGCTGTCAGACGGCAATCCGATGTGCTGGTAACGCTATTTTTCTTTATCATTGTGGTAAGTTTATTTCCGCTAAGTGTCGGACCGGAGATGAACTTGCTCCGGACAATGGCTCCCGGGGTGGTGTGGGTAGCGGCTTTGCTAGCGTCGATGCTGTCGCTTGGCAGAATGTTTTCTAACGATTACCTGGATGGAACATTGGAGCAAATGCTGCTATCACCGCAATCGTTGTCAATTCTCGTTCTCGGTAAAGCCTTTGCGCATTGGCTAGTATCCGGTGTGCCGCTGGTGCTGATGGCGCCTGTGCTGGGTATTCAATATGATTTGCCGGCTGACGCATTGTTTGTATTGACGGGTGCATTATTGCTGGGAACGCCTGTGTTGAGTTTGATCGGAGCGATAGGGGCGGCATTGACGCTTGGATTGAGGGGTGGTGGTGTATTGGTATCTCTCTTGGTGCTGCCTTTATATATTCCAGTCTTAATTTTTGGAGCAGGCGCGGTTGAAGCCAACATGGCCGGCATTGCGTTCGATGCGCATCTGTCGTTAATTGGCGCATTCTTGCTGGCATCACTGGTTTTTGCGCCATGGGCGGCGGCTTCGTCTCTACGTGTCTCTCTTGAATAGAATGAGAAAGGGTAAATTCTTTTGATTGGCTTATCAGAGAGTTGTTTTATTCATTATGTATTCTTTTTTTGTCTGCGTTTTTCTTGGATACTCCATTTGCAAGGCTTCAAGTAAAGAAAGCAATTTTTGATTTTTACTTTTTGGTATAGAATGAGCCGCTGCAAAATCAGGGTAAGAAATAGACATAATTAAAATTTATTATAAAGGTTTTTAATATATAAAATGGCGATTAATTGGTTCAAATATTCGTCCCCTGCCAGTTTTTATTCACTTGCAGGAAAAATGATCCCAATCTTTGTCATAGCTGCGGTGATTTTTTTAGTTGCGGGGCTTTATATTGGTTTCTTTGTGGCGCCGACAGATTTTCAGCAAGGCGAAGCCTACCGGATTATATTTATTCATGTACCGGCTGCTTGGATGTCGATGTTTCTTTATGTGGTAATGGCTTTCTGGGCTGCAATCGGATTGGCCTTTAATACGAGATTGTCTTCCATGTTTGCGACTGCGATCGCACCCACTGGTGCTATGTTCACTTTTCTTGCATTATGGACAGGTGCTTTGTGGGGCAAACCTATGTGGGGTACGTGGTGGGTTTGGGACGCACGATTGACTTCAGAATTGATTTTATTTTTTCTGTATATCGGTTTCATGTCACTGCAGGCAGCTATTGATGATCCTCGCCGAGCTGATAAAGCAGGTGCGATTATTGCGATTGTCGGCGTGGTTAATATTCCGATTATTTATTTCTCGGTTCAATGGTGGAATACCTTGCATCAGGGAGCATCGGTTAGTATTAATCAAGCACCCGCGATGGCAACAACAATGTTGACTGGCATGCTGGTTATGGTGCTGGCAAGCTGGATGTATTCCATTGCAGTCATTTTAAAGAGAGTGCGCTTAATAATTTTGGAAAGAGAAGGCCATACAGCTTGGGTAACGGAATTACAAAAGAAGGGAGCAATTTAATGAATTGGTCAAGCTGGTCGGAATTTTTTTCAATGGGTGGATATGGGCTTTATGTCTGGGGTTCCTATGCTGTGGCAGTTCTATGTATCGTAGCTGAAGTATTGCTAATTTCAAATCGGCGCAGAACTTTGGAAAAACAATATGGTCAGATTCACGACTTAAATATGGTAGAGACTAAAAATGAAACCCCGTCATAAAAAACTTGTAATTATCGCCTCTAGTGTTACTGCATTGGGATTTGCAGCGGTTTTAGTGTTAAACGCATTTCAAAGTAATTTGGTTTTTTTCTTTAGCCCGACACAAGTTGTTGCTAAAGAGGCACCGATAGGTAAGAGTTTTCGTATCGGCGGTCTTGTTGCGGAAGGCAGTGTACAGCGTGAAGATGGCTCAACAACAGTGCATTTTGCAATTACTGACACTGCAGAAACTATACCAGTTGTCTATACCGGCATATTGCCCGACTTGTTTCGAGAGGGTAAAGGCGTTGTTGCGCAAGGTAAAATCTCGGATCAAGGAGTGTTTCGCGCGGATGAAGTTCTTGCAAAACATGATGAGAACTATATGCCTCCTGAGGCTGCGGAAGCTTTAGAGAAAGCAGCCAAAGCACAAAAAGCATCTCTCATGCAATAATTCTTCAAGGTAGGCTATTCCCTTCGGGAATTGCTTTTTTAATCCTGAAAAATTTTCAATTGGTACAAAATCATGATTCCAGAAATAGGTAACTTTTCATTAATTCTCGCTCTTTTGTTAGCTACTATACAAGGCACACTTCCTTTAATTGGCGCAACGCGGGGTATTCCTTCCTGGATTGCTCTTGCTAGGCCGGTTGTACAAGGGCAATTTGTATTCGTGTTGATTGCATTCTTATGCTTGGGTTATTCATTTGTTAGTAGCGACTTTTCAGTGTTGAATGTGGCTAAGAATTCAAATACGGAATTACCGCTTCATTTTCGAATTGCAGCTACTTGGGGATCGCATGAAGGTTCTTTATTGCTATGGGTATTGATGCTGGCGAGCTGGTCGGTTGCCGTCAGTGTTTTTAGTAAGCAGTTGCCGGATGATGTTGTGGCGCGAGTGCTGGGTGTATTAGGGCTTGTTGCGATTGGCTTTTATGTGTTCATGCTATTTACTTCAAATCCATTTGATCGGTTGTTACCCGCAGCGCTTGAAGGAAGTGACTTGAATCCTCTATTGCAGGATGTAGGTATGGTCGTTCACCCACCCATGCTTTATATGGGGTATGTCGGTTTTTCAGTTGCTTTTGCATTTGCGATCGCGGCTTTATTAAGTGGAAGGCTAGATGCAGCTTGGGCTCGATGGTCTCGTCCTTGGACTATAGTGGCTTGGATATTTTTGACTTTTGGCATCATGCTGGGAAGCTGGTGGGCTTATTATGAACTCGGTTGGGGAGGTTGGTGGTTCTGGGATCCGGTTGAGAATGCATCATTTATGCCATGGTTGGTTGGTACCGCCTTGCTTCACTCATTGGCCGTGACAGAAAAACGAGGTAGCTTTAAAAGCTGGACGGTTTTGTTAGCTATTAGCGCATTTGCACTGAGCTTGTTGGGTACCTTTTTGGTGCGCTCGGGAGTGTTGACTTCTGTACATGCATTTGCAACTGATCCTGCACGCGGAATTTTTATTTTGGTTTTCTTGGTTATTGTTATCAGCTGCTCACTGATATTGTTCGCTTGGCGTGCGCCTAAAGTCGGATTGGGCGGCAAGTTTGACTTGCTTTCCCGTGAATCAATGCTGTTGACAAACAATATATTACTATTAGTTGCAGCTGCCAGTGTGCTACTAGGAACACTGTATCCTCTCATTATTGATGCACTAGGTCTGGGTAAGTTGTCAGTAGGACCTCCTTATTTCGAAGCGGTTTTTGTTCCGGTTATGACACCCGCAATCTTTCTCATTGGTGTTGGTCCTATTTCAAGATGGAAGCAAATGAGCCTGCCGACACTGATTGTGCGTTTGCGTTGGGCGTTTGCAGTGAGTGTTGTTTCTGCATTGATTACACCTTACTTCATGGGTGAATGGCGACCAATGATCAGTTTCGGATTATTGCTGGCGTTCTGGATTATTGTTTGTATATTTGTGAGTATTAAGCATCGGGTGAGCAATAGCGGCGAAGGTAATGTACTAACTAAACTAGTAAAGCAATCCCGGAGTTTTTATGGCATGCACTTGGCACATTTAGGGGTTGCGGTATTTATCATCGGTGTAACATTGGTAAATGGCTACGAGACTGAAAAAGATGTGCGAATGGAAATCGGAAGTAAGGTAACCGTGGGAGGTTATACTTTCCAGTTTAATGGAACCAGTGATGTGGTAGGACCCAACTATAAGGCAGTACGTGGAGATATCGCTGTTATAAAAGATGATCAATTTATTCGTAATTTATATCCCGAAAAACGCACCTATAATGCATCAGGTATGGCGATGACTGAAGCGGCAATTGACACCGGATTATTCCGGGATCTGTATGTCGCCTTGGGAGAGCCGCTTACGAACGGAGCCTGGGTTGTTCGTGCCTATCATAAGCCGTTCGTTGATTGGATATGGCTTGGATGTTTATTAATGGCAATCGGGGGAGTTACCTCGATTACTGATCGGCGTTATCGTCTGAAGATAACTAAAAAGAATCTGGTGGTTACTAAAAATGAGGAAACTGAAGAGCCGGTAGAAGAAACTCCATCTGCTGTACCGTCTGCTAGTAAAGTCAGTTTGGTAACGGAGTCAAGCAAAGTATGATGCGTTATTTGATTCCGCTGTTTGCGTTTATGGTGCTGGCAGTTTTTCTGATGATTGGTCTTACATTAAATCCGCGACAAGTTCCATCGCCGTTGATAGATAAGCCGGCACCAAAATTTCAATTAAATCAGCTTCATGATTCCGATAAAGTGATGTCATCGGATGATAATCTCGGAAAGGTTTGGATGTTGAATGTGTGGGCCTCTTGGTGCGTGGCTTGTCGTGATGAACATCCCTTATTGGTGCAGTTGGCAAAAGCCGGCATTGTGCCAATCTACGGTTTGAATTATAAAGATGATCGTGATACTGCGTTGCAATGGTTAAGACGTTATGGAGATCCTTATCAAATCAGCATCGTTGATTCCGATGGTAAAGTGGGGATTAATTACGGTGTTTATGGAGTTCCGGAAACTTATGTAATTGATAAAGAAGGAATTATTAGGCATAAACATATTGGGCCGGTGACTGTCGATTCTTTGGAAAAAACAATCCTTCCTTTAATAAAAGAATTGCAAAATCAAGCATAGATTTTTCTGGAGAGGATTGTTTCTATCATGACGTACCTTGTACATTGTAAATTCACGACAATAAGTTTTACTTTTTTGCTACTGCTTCTGATTTCATCGATTGGCTGGGCAAAAGAAGCCACACCGGTTGCGGAAGACCCAGAGATTGAAAAGCGCATGCTAGCACTCACCATGGATTTGCGATGCTTGGTTTGTCAAAATGAGCCAATTTCAGATTCACGCGCTGAATTTTCAAATGACATCCGACGTGAAATCCGCGAGCAGATCAAAGCTAATAAAACCGATGACGAGATAATCCAATTTCTGGTGGATCGATATGGGGATTTCATTCTTTACAATCCTCCCATGAAACCAACCACATTACTGTTATGGTTTGGCCCGGTTGTACTTTTTTTGATCAGCCTCGGTTCATTAGTATTTTACTTGAGACGACGTCGAATCCAAATTGAAGAAATATCACTGTCACAAGTGCAACGTGAGAAAGCGGAAGCATTGCTAAAAGAAGATAATAAAGGTAAAGACGTATGACTGCTTTCTGGACTATTTCTGGAATTTTTATTGTTACAGCGTTGTTGTTCGTTATTCCGACGCTATTAAGAAATAAAAAGAGCCTCGCTAGGGATATTGAACACGATGCTGTTAATATTACGGTATATCGGGATCAGATTGCCGAGCTTGATAAGGATCTGCAGAACGATATTTTAAGCCAAGAACAATATGATAAAAGTAAGCAGGAACTGCAACAGCGAATGCTTCAGGATGTTGTTGAGCAAGATAAATCTATTATTCAGAAAAATAAAAAGTATCAAAATATACTTGTATCCATCCTTATTGTGCTTGGATTCCCGTTAGCGGCGGTTTTTTTGTATTTGAATATTGGCGATACTCGAGGTCTGTTGCCGCAAGCGCAACTTGCCAGTGCTACCAATATGAATCATGGTGGCGGCGGTAATAATCCTACCGACATGGGAGGACATGATTTTTCTGCTGCGTTGGAAAACCTTATTTCCAGGTTAAGCAATAATCCTGAAGACATTGAAGGATGGATAATGCTTGCGCGTACCTATACTGCTATGGAACGGTATAACGAAGCAAGTAATACCTACGCTAAATTAAACGAACTTGTTCCCGATAATCCTCAAATTTTAAGCGATTATGCACGGGCATTGGCACTTAAGAATCAAGGTACTTTAGCTGGAAAACCAACGGAATTACTACACGAAGCGCTGAAAATAGATCCGTTATTTCCCCCGGCACTGGCGCTAGCCGGACATGCAGAATTTGAGCAAGAGCATTATGAAAATGCTTCCGCGCATTGGGAGAAGTTATTAACTACCATTCCCCCGGATTCTCCGCTTGCTAAATCCGTAAAGGATAGTATCGCTGAAGCTAAGTTGCTTTCTTTTGAAGGAAAAGCCACGACTCACGATCAATCGAAACAATCACTCGATGTAGCGGAATCAAAAGATGCGGCCACTATTCAACCTGAGAATATTGTTAATGACAACAAAGAAGCAAAAGTGATCGGTGCGGTTTCAGTATCCGGTCAGGTGACGATTCGGCCTGAATTATCAACAAAAGCCTCTCCAAACGATACTTTGTTCATTTTCGCTCGAGCCAAATCCGGACCAAAAATGCCGCTTGCAATTTTGCGCCTCAAAGCAAGTGATCTACCAGCAACATTTACGCTGACGGACGATATGGCAATGACACCTGCAATGCGGATGTCTAGTTTTCCTGAAGTTATTATAGAAGCAAGAATTTCAAAATCCGGTCAGGCTGTTCCTGCCAGTGGCGATCTTCAGGGATTTAGTGAACCTGTGCAATTAGGCTTCAATAACATCGCCATTGTGATTGATACACAAATTCCGTAATCATCGAATGGTAAATATTGGCCAAAATGTAGAAAATTTTGTATTGCCGTCGACAGGCGGGCGGGATTTCAATTTATCCGAGCATCTGGGAAAAAATGTAATTATTTATTTCTATCCTAAAGATGATACTCCGGGATGCACAACCGAAGGACAGGATTTTCGGGACAATTGGGATGCATTTAATCGGAAAAATTCTGTCATCGTTGGTATTTCGCGGGACAATATCAAATCGCACGAAAATTTTAAATCCAAAATGCAATTTCCTTTCGAGTTATTAAGTGACAGCGATGAAACGATCTGCAATCTTTTTGGTGTCATGAAGATGAAAAATATGTACGGTAAGCAGGTTAGAGGTATTGAGCGCAGTACATTTATTATCGATGGTCAGGGAATTTTAATAAAAGAATGGCGCGCGGTTAAAGTGCCCGGGCATGTTCTGGAGATTTTAGATTATCTTACCGAGCGAAATCAGAACTAATCAATTCTCTTGTTTTTTTAGACTCAAGCTTAATAGCATAAGTTTTCTCAAGAGCTGTGTTACTTTATGGTTCCTTTTCAATCAAGCGCGAAATAGCAAAGAAATGCCTTCTGGGTAGCGTTTGACAGAATGCTGCCAAATACAAGGTAAGCTTGGCTGTGATGTGCGTTCAGCTTGGAAATATATTTTAAGCTTCAAAGCATTGTGGCGATGTCACTCGACTCTCACGTACGGCTCTTTCACTAAGGCTTGTTAACACAATCTGAGTGCTTCGACAATGAGGGCGAAGTGAATAAAGTAGATAGAGACGAGATCAAGCTTATCGAATCTGGAGAAGATGCGGCGAAATCCCTTGAGTGTTCGGAACAATCGTTCAATCGCGTTGCTCTTTCTGTACATGGCACGGTCATTCCGCCCAAGGCGAATCTTTTGTCACCTTGAGCAGAACAACCGAAATGTAATCCAAATACATGGCTCAGGACACCACTCTTTGCCCAGCGATTCATGAGAGTATAGGTAGTATGTCAGTTGCCGAAGCGCTTGGTTAGTCCTCGCCACTTGCAGTCATGCTTAGCAACGTAAAGAATGGCATTGAGAACTTGCAAGTTAGAATGGCTGATGCTGCCACCCTGACGCGGCATGCAGTGTTCGATCTGTTGATATCGAGTTTCGGTGATCTCCATCTCCAAATATATCAAATAGCGTTAACAGACCTTAATACAGAAATTAATATTTCTTTTCCACATAGTGTAGTATAGAATTTTATTCCAAAATAATAAGCCTAAGATGTTCAGTGTTAAATATAGAGTTTTAAGAATTTATAGTGCAGGGTAAGCAATTTAATTTGCTTTTATTTGTCAGATCTGTAAATTGCAGATCTTTAAAAGGATGATAATTATATGATTTCTGATTTTCTCACATTGATTTCGGGTGTGATTGTTATGCCATGGTGGGGATATGTTGTTGTAACATTGATTTTAACGCATATCACGATTGCTTCTATCACAATTTATCTTCATCGCCATTCTGCGCATCGTGCTTTGGAATTGCATCCGTTACCAAGTCATTTTTTTCGTTTTTGGTTGTGGCTTACAACAGGGATGGTTACAAAAGAATGGACGGCGATACACCGCAAGCATCATGCAAAATGTGAAACCAGCGATGATCCGCATAGCCCTATAATTTACGGCATTGGAAAAGTATTGGCCGAAGGCTCTGAACTTTATCGTAAAGAAGCGAAAAATATAGAAACGCTCAAACGCTATGGATATGGAACACCGGATGATTGGATAGAGCGTAATGTTTACAGCAAGCATAGCGCCAAAGGAGTCGCATTGATGCTAATTATCAATGTCATCTTGTTTGGACCTATCGGTATTACCATTTGGGCGATACAAATGCTATGGGCGCCAGTTTTTGCTGCTGGCATTATCAATGGGGTAGGTCATTATTGGGGTTATCGCAATTTCCAAGCGGAAGACGCCAGTAAAAATATCGTACCATGGGGTATTTTGATCGGTGGTGAAGAATTGCATAATAATCATCATGCTTATGCAACATCTGCACGACTATCCAATAAATGGTATGAATTCGATATCGGTTGGCTTTACATACGAATCTTGGAAATGGCGGGGCTTGCAAAGGTGAAGAAAGTTGCTCCTAAGCTGCGTATCGATAGTGCCAAGACTGAATGTGACTCGGATACCTTGCAGGCGGTTATTTCTCATCGTTATGAAGTGCTGGCAAAATACACAAAATCACTTAAATCTACTTTCTCTCAAGAAATTATTCACTTAAAAGAAGCCACTGCACAGTACGGAATTGATAATTCAACTTTGAAGCGCTGGATTCTGGCAGATTCTAGAACGTTACAAGAGCATGAACGCGAGAAGCTGAATCAAGTCCTGAGTAATACGAAGACTCTTGATAAAGTTTATACAATGCGTGAAGAATTAGCTGAAATCTGGCAACGCTCAACAGCCTCGACTGAGGAGCTTGTAAAAAAATTGGAAGATTGGTGTCGCCGTGCAGAAGAGAGTGGGATTGAAGTTCTTCAAACGTTTTCTCAGCGGCTTCGTTGCTACGCTTAGTTTTTTGTTGATATTAATAAGCGGCTAGACTTGCAATTTTTTCAAGTGTGTCTAGCAAAATGCTTGAGGCAGTAGAAAGCAGTAGGGGGTGTAAAAATTTTGTGTAAATGGTATTTCTTACTACACAAAATTTTACACCCCCTAATTTATTTCAATGCTGATGAGTCAGCCCCTGATTCCATGTAATCGCCGGCAATTACTTCTACTTTACAATGAAAATCGGAAACATCAGATCCCGATAGCAATATCCGACCAGATTACTATAGGTCTATTACCATGCCGAAGGCAGGCTGATGGTTCGAGAAAACTCCTAAGGCACTTGTCCAGAAAATCGGATCCACCCCTGTTTTCTTTGAATGAGGAGAATCAACTTTTTACAGAGTAATGCACAGCTCTTTGTTTTGAAGAAAGCACCTTGAGAAACATAAGACAACGGTTGCCGGGGTTTAGTAAGTATGTGCGATCGCTCAAATTCTAACTAATTCAAATAGACATGCAAATAATCCAGCAACATCGGAGTGATGACAAAAATAAAAAATGCTTGAGATAAATGCGATCATTGATGACACCAGCACGATCGCAGGTGTTTTTAAGCTTTTTTGCTCATATTTGGCTTTAATCGTATTGGCGATGTCATCAAACGATTTTTCCGAAGTATCGATTTTTATTGCGGAAATATCTTGTATTACATCGTTGATTATCTCGCTTTTATGTTCAATCTTTCTTGCTGCAATAGTTGATGGTTGATTTTCAACGGGAATGATTGCTGGAGCCACTGCAACTTCAGAGACAGTATCAGCATTTTCAGTCTGAGACTCTTGTTTTTTTCGCTCTTGGTTGTTAAGCATAATGATGTAATGAAATACATCGGTAACCAAGCCCATTCGTTGCGTTGCTTCATAAATATCTTGCGCATCGACGATGGGTTTATTGCGCTCGTAGGCGACGTTAAATGATCGATCGCATAGCGAATTAATAGTGCGGGGCGTTCCACCGCCACCGAATGCAATCGATAGCGCTTCCCAGCCGGTATTTGAAATCAGATCGGGTGTGCCGCCCGCAATGTGAATGCGATGCTTTATGTATCTCAGGACGCCATCAACATTCATTTTACCGAGTGTTTCGAGGGCAGCGATGCGTTGTTTAAAAGGCGCCATTTCAGGACGATTAATTTTTTCCATTAACTCATCTTGGCCTAGCAATAATAATTGAATGAGCTTTAAGGATCCTTCTTCGAGGTTGTTTAATAGCCGGATGCCATTAATAACATCTTCGGTCATCAAATGAGATTCGTCGACAATGACCAGGCATTTCTTCCCCTCCGCGTTGATTCGGAGGAGCGCATTTCTGATGTCTCTCATGACGAAGGTTTTTTCGGATGAGGATGGTTGAATCCCAAGCTCTTGTGCTAAAAACAAATAGAGATCGGAGCTGCTCGCAGGTGGCTCGGCCATCCAAATGAGTTTTATATTGTCAGGAAAGTCGGCTTTTATCATTTGGCTCAGCGTAGTTTTTCCGGAACCGATGGGACCGGTTACGACGATGAGACCGCGACCGCTTTGCAGAGAGCCGGATATCTGTTTCCGAATGCGTGCATGATCGCCTTGATCATAAAAGAATAGTGGATCCGGTACATTCTCGAAGGGAAGTAAATTGAGGTTGAAGTGTTGCACGTACATGCTCATTAAATGTTTCCCTCCCTGGGTATCAGTTTTACTTCGACTCGACGGTTTTTCGCCCGGCCTTCTTCAGTGTTATTGGAATCAATCGGACGGGTATCTCCATAACCTTTAATTGATATCCGTTGCGATGGAATGCCATGAAGCATCAGGATATTGGCGATGGCTTTGGCGCGCCGGGACGATAGCTCCGCATTATCACTGTCAATTTTTCCAGTCGGAATATTGTCGGTATGACCTTCGATCAGGATCAGACTTCCCGGAGATGCGTTGATTTCTTTAACAAGTTTTTCTATTGTGGTATAGGCAACGTCTTGAATGACATCCTGTCCGGAGCGAAATGTTTTACCGCTGAACACTATCAACGTTCGAGATTGCGATTCTGCTTTGCTATCGATTACATCTTGCGTCACTGCTTCGGGAGCGTTGGATTGATTCTCCTGCTGGGTGTCAGCAATTCTCGCTTCGTTGTTAGGAGCAGAGGTGTGATGGTCAAGTATGGACGATTCATGATTCGCGAGATCCGGGAATGGAGGCGGAGGCGCCGGTGGCGAATAGGCTGGTTCCGGTGTCAATGCGAGTTCCGACGGCAAATTGATGGGCGAGGAATGATCCCCGGGATTTTTAACAGCTTTGTAGATTATTAAAATTGCCAGTGAGAAAAATATCACTGAAAGACCATAAAAAATTGAGCGTATCATAAGTTACTCGAAATAGAATTGCTGAAGTGATTATTCACGAACTCAATTGCCAATATTTTAGCGTATCCCATCGGTTTTGTTATTCAGTGGCTCCAAACGGCCATTGAGGACGGATAAAACTTAAAAAACCTAACTGCAAGAACAGTTGAGAGCGAGAAGTTGAAACGAATCTTTGGGATGGTCGCGCTAATTGACACGTAGTTCAACGGACATCTCCGTTATTATAAATATTTATTTTCATATGGATATATCAATTTCTTGTATTTTTTTCTAGGAAAATAAGATTAGTCTATAAATCTCAAATAGAACAATACCATAAGATGTTCAATATCATTTTTGATGATCTGAGATCTTGATGCTTTCAGCAGCATTCTTTGCGTTTCTCATAAATGGTGATTCGAAACTAATAACGTAATACCTGAATGATAATTCTTTTTTTCAATAAGCTAATGAGGAAATAAGCAATTTTGCGGCTTCTTATTCGGTTTGACAGTATCTTTTCTAGCCATTACCTTATTCTTAATACACATCGTTGTAAGTTATAGGAGGGACTATCTTGGAAAAAAGATCTGGCAGCAAGGCGATCGGAACCGACGAACAAATTATTTCGGGCACCAATGGATGGTTGATGCTGGTGTTATTGATTGCCGCATTGCTAGTGGGAATTTTTCTTGTGGCGACACCGGGTATGCCGGTCAAGATTATTGCTGGTGGCGTGTTACTGTCCATTGCACTGTTTTTTTGTAAAGGTTTATTCACCTTAGAACCGAATCAGGCTGCTGTAATGATTTTTTTTGGCAACTATGTTGGCACCGTTAATGCCAGCGGTTTTTTCTGGGTTAATCCTTTTTATAGCAGAACCAAAGTATCGCTGCGCATCAATAACTGGAATACGCCGGTACTAAAGGTCAATGATGAACGCGGTAGCCCCATCGAAATTGCTGCAGTCATTGCTTGGCGCATTCATGATACCGCTCGGGCGGTTTTCGATGTGGAAAGCGCGATGAATTATCTGCAAATACAGAGTGAATCCGCTGTTCGCCAAGTGGCCAGCAGCCATGCCTATGACGATGCCGAAGGGGGGCAACGCAAGAGCTTGCGTACCGATCTGGATGCAATTGCGGCGGTGTTACGCGAATCGATTCAACAACATGTGGATGTGGCCGGCATTGTGATCGAAGAAGCCAAAATCGCCCATCTTGCTTACGCGCCGGAAATCGCCAACGCGATGTTGCGGCGTCAACAGGCGGAAGCAGTAGTAATGGCGCGCCAAAAGCTGGTTGATGGAGCAGTCGGGATGGTCGAGGTGGCGTTAAAAAGATTGGAAGATCAGCAGATTGTGTCACTAACCTCGGATCAGCGCGCGGTGCTGGTCACCAATATGATGACCGTTTTATTATCGGAATCAGGCGCACAACCGGTGATTCAAATGGCGCAAACTAATCAATGAGAGAATGACTTGGCTCGATCCGGCGATCACCGGCCAATGACCGGTGATCGCGCTGTTTCAATAAATCGTCAGCTCAATTTAATTTCTGCAATTGCTCTTTGAGATTTTTAAGTTTCGTCTCAAAAGCCGCCAAGCGTTCTCTTTCCTGTTCGACGACATGCGCCGGCGCGCGCGCGACAAAACCCGGATTCGATAGTTTGGCTTGCGCTTTGGCGATCTCTGCGTCAATACGTGCAATTTCCTTCGACAAACGCTCGCGTTCGGCGGCGGCATCCACCTCGATCTTGAGCATCAGCTTGAAATCGCGCACGATTGCAACCGGTGCGTCGGCATCCGGCAATTCTTCCGGCAGGATTTCCATATCGGATAACTTTGCCAATGCCAACAGATACGGCCGGCATTGCTTTAGTGTGTGCGCATCTCCGGTTGCAAGCAGCGGCACTTTCAATGCGGGCGATAAATTCATTTCGCCGCGCAAGGTGCGGCAGGCGTTGACTAATTCTTTCAGTAACAGAATATATTCGATCGCGGATTGGTCAATCCTGTGCGGATCCGCAACCGGATAAGGCTGGCACATGATGCTGGCGCCTGATTTTCCGGCCAATGGCGCCGCTTTTTGCCACAATTCCTCGGTAATGAAAGGAATAATCGGATGAGCAAGCCGCAGCATTGCTTCCAGCACACGCACCAAAGTCCGGCGCGTTGCCCGTTGTATCGCATCCTGATCGGAGATGAGCTGTACTTTTGCTAATTCCACATACCAATCACAATACTCATCCCAGACCAATTCATAGACTTCCCGTGCAGCCAAATCAAAGCGATAATTGCCAAATGCTTGGGCAATTGCCAGCTCCGCTTGTTGCAAGCGGCCGATAATCCACAGATCGGCGGCGGAATAGGTCAGAGGGATGGCCTCGTCCACACCGGTGTCTTTGCCATCGCAATTCATCAGCACATAGCGCGTTGCATTCCACAACTTGTTACAGAAATTACGGTAACCTTCACAGCGCTGCATATCAAATTTAATATCGCGGCCGTGTGACGCCAGGCTGGCAAAGGTAAAGCGCAAGGCATCGGTGCCAAAGGCAGGAATGCCATCGGGAAAGTGCTTGCGGGTAGTTTTTTCAATCGCATCGGCTTGCTTAGGATTCATCAGCCCGGTGGTGCGCTTCGCAATCAAATCGGGCAAGGCAATGCCGTCGATCAGATCCAGCGGATCGAGCACGTTGCCTTTGGATTTGCTCATCTTCTGGCCCTCGGAGTCGCGGATCAGGCCGGTGATATACACTTCCTTGAACGGTACCTTGCCGGTGAAATGCAGCGACATCATCACCATTCGTGCAACCCAGAAGAAAATGATGTCAAATCCGGTGATCAGCACCGAAGTCGGCAGAAAGGTTTTGAGTTCCGCAGTATCGTGGGGCCATCCGAGTGTGGAAAACGGCCAAAGCGCCGAAGAGAACCAGGTATCGAGCACATCTTCGTCTTGGGTAAGATCGGTTTTTCCGGATAATTTTTGCGCTTCAACCAGATCATACGCAACCGTGACATTCCCATCCTCGTCATACCAAGCGGGGATGCGATGTCCCCACCATAATTGCCGGGAGATGCACCAGTCCTGAATGTTTTCCAGCCACTGGTTATAAACATGAGTCCAGTTGTCCGGTGTAAAAGTAATTTCGCCACCGGCAACAACTTGCAACCCACGCTTGGCTAGCCCTTCCATGGCGACATACCATTGGTCGGTCAACATCGGTTCGATGATGGTGTTGGTGCGATCGCCGCGCGGCGCCATTAATTTGTGCGGTTTTGTTTCGACCAGGAATCCCTGATTTTCGAGGTCTGCAACAATTTTTTTCCGGGCCTCGAAACGATCCATGCCTTGATAGTCAATTGGCGCCAGGTCGTTGATTTTTCCATCCAGTGTGAAAATATTGAGGGCTGCCAAATGATGCCGCTGGCCCACTTGATAATCATTAAAATCATGAGCGGGCGTGATTTTTACACAACCGGTTCCGAATTCCCGGTCGACATAGGTATCGGCAATAATAGGGATTGTGCGCTCGCATAACGGCAACCGGACATGCCGTCCGATCAGATGCTGATAACGCGGATCTTCCGGGTGGACGGCGACTGCAACGTCGCCGAGCATGGTTTCCGGGCGTGTCGTGGCAACAATCAAGGCTTCATTTGGTTCGGTATGAATACCATCCATCTGTTCCAGCGGATAGCGGACGAGCCACAAGAAGCCATTTTCTTCAGTGGAAATAACTTCGAGATCGGAGACCGCAGTCTGCAGCACGGGATCCCAATTTACCAGACGTTTGCCGCGATAAATCAATCCTTCGCGGTAGAGCCGGACAAACACTTCAGTGACGGCGCGAGATAATTCCGCATCCATGGTAAACCGTTCGCGAGTCCAATCGCAGGAGGAACCCAAACGCCGCATTTGCCGGGTGATCGTGGAGCCGGATTCGTCTTTCCACTGCCAAACGCGCTGTAAAAAGGCTTCACGCCCCATTTCCCGGCGATTCAATTGCTGCTGATCCAATTGCCGCTCGACCACGATCTGCGTTGCAATACCGGCGTGATCGGTACCCGGTTGCCATAAGGTATTGTCGCCAAGCATGCGGTGATAGCGTGTCAAAGCATCCATTAAAGTATGCTGGAATGCATGGCCCATGTGTAGCGTACCCGTAACATTGGGCGGCGGCAGCATGATGCAATATGGGGGATGTTCGCTGGCGGTTGCCGGCTTGAAATAGCCGCCCGATTCCCAAGTGGAATACCAGCGGCTTTCTATCGTTTTAGGATCAAAACTTTTATCGAGTTCCATGGAAGAGTTCTATGTTTTTGTTGAGTGATGCAAAAGCCTGCATTATAGCGGAAGGCATTTGACCCGCATAACAAGTCCGGTCAGCCTTTAGACAATGAAAATTTATTTCAGAAGACGAGCCAATCGAATTTCCAGTGCGCTTGCGAGCGCTTTACGATCCGTGGCATTCATGTCGATCAGGCATTCCGCTAATGCCGAATCCAATATTTGGCGGATCGGCGTCAGACGCGCAGGTTGAGGATGGATAACGGTTGGGTGCAGTATCACGACATCGGTCAATAGCGGGATTTCACTGGATTTATCAGCATCTGGCCGATTGTCAGATGATGGCGCCGTGATGGAGTGCGAAAACTCGCTGGCTGAAATGAGTTTGCCATGATGCTGATACTTGTTCAGTAGATTCCTGAATTTCTCCAGTATTTCAGAGTCATCAAGGTCCGATGAAGCATTATTCTCATTCATAAGATAATCGACTATTCATTAAGCTGGAAATGTTGTATCGCATAACCGGCTTCTTTATAAAAACGGTATCGAACACGAGCTTCCGCTTTATCGTCCGGAGCATTATCCGCAATCTCGATAACCCGCTTAAATCCACCAATCGCAGGCGGATGCTGCCGATCCAGATTGAGTAATACATCGAAATGCGCATCAGCAGGGATGCGGTTGCTTAAAATTACCGGCGTTACATCGATCAGGCTAGGCTCATCGCGCAGGTTGCAGTGGGGAACAAAGCTGATGGAAGAAAACGTCCAGAGTAATTCATTAAATCGCTCAATTAAGGACTCATCCAGGGCATAGACAAGCACTCTCATCTGTTGTTGAACCGCCTTGGTACACAACCGGCAAGCCGTAATAAGTTTGTCGTCGGATCCGGAATAGAAAAAAATCTGAGCCTTGCTTGTTTCCATGCTATTTCATCAAGGGTTCTCTATTATTGGAGGTACCCAATGGCGTTTAACGTTACTTCGCCTGGCTGATCAGGAACTGCATTAATAGCGGAACAGGCCGGCCCGTCGATCCTTTATCTTTTCCGGATTTCCAGGCAGTACCGGCGATATCCAAATGCGCCCAACGGTATTTTTTAGTAAAACGGGAAAGGAAACAGGCCGCGGTAATGGTGCCTGCCGCTCTGCCGCCGATATTCGCGATGTCGGCAAAGTTGCTTTTCAATAATTCTTGATAATCATCTCCCAGTGGCAGTTGCCATGCCTTATCAACCGCTTGTTCTCCCGCCGCAATCAGTTCCTGCGCAAGCTGTTCATCATTACTTAACAAGCCGGTCGTAAAATTTCCGAGCGCAATTACGCATGCACCCGTCAGCGTGGCAATGTCAATCACCAGTTTCGGATTGTAACGCTCGGCATAGGTTAGCGCATCGCAAAGAATCAACCGGCCTTCCGCGTCGGTATTGAGAATTTCAATGGTCTGTCCCGACATGCTGGTGACGACATCGCCTGGTTTGGTGGCTTTGCCGCTGGGCATATTTTCGGTTGCCGGGATGATTCCTATTAAATTAATGGGTAATTTCAACTCCGCTGTTGCCAGCATAGCCCCCAATACACTAGCGGCGCCGCTCATGTCGAATTTCATCTCATCCATTTCCGCAGCGGGTTTGAGTGAGATGCCACCGGTATCAAAAGTAACGCCTTTGCCGACCAGAACCACCGGATTATCTTTCTTGGTTAAGCCCTGATATTCGAGCACAATTAACTTGGCGGGCTGATCACTGCCGCGAGCGACGGCTAACAGCGAACCCATGCCAAGTTTTTCCATATCTTTCTCTTCAAGCACGGTCGCTTTAAGTTTGTGTGTTTTTGCGAGATCTTTGGCTTGTTTGGCAAGATAGGTAGGTGTGCAAATATTCGGCGCTTGATTTCCCAGGTCTTTGGTTAAATTCATGCCTTTCGCGATGGCCAGACCTTGTTGCAACGCGTTCTCGCAACCTGGTAGCTCGGCGCGGTCGTTTATGCATAAAACAACTTTCCGTAACTGACTGCGATCGTTGTCCGGCTTGCTTTTGAGCTGATCAAAGCGATATAAGCTGGTTGAAACCGCGATGGCGGTTTGTGTGACTTTCCAATCGCTGTTTTTTTGTTTGAGCGGAAAATCCGGTAAGGACAGCGTAACATCGGTCACTGCGGTTTTTTGCAGCGTATTTAGAATCGAACCGATCGCCGACAAGAACGTTTTTTCCTTGAATTCCTGTTCCTTTCCCAAACCGATCAGCAGGATCCTTTTGAATTGTGTATTGGGTACATTGTGCAACAGCAGTGAGGTATTCGCCTTTCCTTCCATGTCTCCGGAAGCAAGGATGTTCTTGATATAACCTTCGGTCGCTTTATCCAGAATTTTTGCCGTTTCCGACATTTTTCTCGATTCAAAGATACCGGCAACCACACATGCGCCACGTTGTTTATCCGATGTTCCTACTTTTATTGCGAAATCCACATCCAGCTCCTTTATTGCACGATGAGTCATTAGATACGAAGTTTTCTTTTATTGACCTGCTATATTAAAAAAGAAAAAAGCAGATTCTGTCAAAAAATGAAAAAGAAAATAATACTGCATAGTAGCAGTTTGCTCGAAAAAATGGACGGCGATCGTCAAATTCGACATATCGATGTTCATTCCAGCGTTATTCCATAAATACCGCCTACAGATTCAGGTTAATATGCTATCTTAATATTATTGGAGATTAATCAGTATATTATTCAGTAATATATAGATGTTACATGAAAATAAGGGTAATAAGTGATTGATGATTCACTGAGAAGCCGATTAAATATTTGCGAGACTTTGCCGACTTTACCTGCGGTTGCTGTAAAGATAATCGAATTGGCCAATGATCCGAATGCAGATATCGGAACTATTTGCCAATATATTTCCATGGATCCGGTGTTGTCTGCAAAATTGCTGCGGACAGCGAATACACCTTTGTATAAATCCCGGCGGATTGCAACCAATATTCGCCAAGCGGTCAGCATCCTGGGTACACATACCGTACTTGTCATTGCTTTATCTTTTTCCTTGTCGCATACATTGATGAAAGCATCATTGTCTGTTGAGGACAAGGTATTTGATGGTCATGTGTTTTGGCGCCGGTCGATTGCTTCCGCGCTTGCTTGCAGAGCACTTGGCGAAAAGTTGGGCTTAAGCTACTTGGATGACTTGTTTTTAGCAGGTTTGATCCAAGAAATCGGGATCATTGCTTTTTGGGCCTTGATGCCGGAAGCGTATGAAAAAATTTTTATCACAACGACCGATCACGATACGCTGCTGAAAACCGAACGTGAAACATTCGGTTGCGGTCACGATGAGCTTGGTTATGCCTTGCTCAAGAAGTGGCATATACCGGATTACATTGCATTATCGTGTATTAACAGTCATTGCCAACCGGAGCCTAGGCATCTGGGACCCACTTTGCAATCATGCTTGGCGGTTTCCCGGTATCTGGCGGATTATTTCATTTATCCGCAGGAAGCCGAGAAAATGATTGCGTTGAATGATGCGGCACAGAACTGGCTTGGATTTGATGCCAATGCATTGATCGAAGTCATTAAAATTATGGAAGTTGGTTTAAATGCGGTTGAAGATTTGTTTGAACTGAAGATCCATCATTCGTCGCAAGTCACTGGAATTCTGGCTGAAGCTAAAGAGTTATTGCTGATATATAGCTTATCCCGAATGAAAGACCTGGAAGACAAATCGCAGCGCGATGGTTTAACAGGCGCCTATAACCGCACTTATTTCGATGAGACATTACAACGGGAGTTTTATCTGGCCTCGCAATATCATTTACCGTTAACCATTGCCATTATTGACCTCGATCATTTCAAAAATGTTAACGATACCTATGGGCATGTCGCTGGAGATTCCATATTGGCGGCTGTGGTCAAAACAATTTTTGATCAGATCCGTCAAGATGACACGTTGAGCCGCTACGGAGGGGAAGAATTTGCTTTGATTCTTCCGGGCACTTCATTGGTTGCTGCGCGGAATTTAATTTCCCGATTAAAGGATGCGATTGCAGCAATCGCCTATAAATTCGATGGCGCTACCACGATTCGTGTTACTGCATCGATTGGCGTGGCGGCGTATCAAGAGAGCGATGTCAATTTTTTTGAACCCAAAGACATGGTCAAGGCTGCCGATTCCGCGCTCTATGCCGCCAAGAATGCTGGCCGGAATCAAATAGTCGAATGGTGCGTGTGAGAAGTCTTATAATTGCCGCTTCATTGATATCTTAATTTTAGTGATAATGAATCTGATTATTCAGGGTCTGGAGATTAATAACAGTGATCTGCGTGATTTGGCAAAGTTATCACAGGCGGATGGTATTGAACGGATAACCGGGCAGGCTTTTCGTCTGACAAGAGCCAATGTCTCTGAGGGAATAATGGAACATTGCGCTCAAGCGGAATTGGATTTTGCATTTGTTAATCCGGATATTAAGCTATCGGACTTCAAGCTGATTGCAATGGATATGGATTCGACATTATTGGCGATCGAATCCATTGACGAGATTGCCGACATGCTGAACATCAAAGCGCAGGTTGCGGAAATCACACAGCAAACCATGCAAGGCAAAATGAATTTTGAAGAAAGTCTGATGCGGCGCACCGCATTGTTGCAGGGTTTACATCAAGATGCGTTGCAGCGAGTGTACGACGAGCGCGTGAAATTGAATCCTGGTGCCGAAATCATGTTGCAGAAGGCCAAGCGCGCCGGGTTAAAAACGATGGTGATATCCGGTGGTTTCACGTTCTTTACAGAACGCATTAAAGCTAAGCTGGGATTGGATTTTGCCGCGGCCAACGTGCTGGATATCCATGACAATAAATTAACCGGACAGGTGCGAGGAGAAATCATCGGCAGGCAAGGTAAGGCGCAAGTTCTCCGGCAGGTTTGCGAGGCATTGAATCTAAAACACGAACAAGTGATTACCGTCGGGGATGGTGCCAACGATATGGATATGATGTCCGAATCGGGTGTCAGTATTGCTTATCATGCGAAACCTATCGTTCAGAATCATGCCACCTATTCGATTAATTATGTGGGATTGGACGGGATCACCAATTTATTCCAGCAAAATTGATGCGCTGCGGTAAATTTCTTTTTTTGACGGATAAGTCTTTTCAGGCTGTCGAGCTTAGTTCTCCTAGGGAAGCGCTTACATGGACACCGCCCGTTTTGCAAGCACTGATGTATAGAAACACAAGGTTCGATTGCACACTTACATTCGGCTTTTGATAAGAGCGTTTAGCTCAGAGCCC
>WBZO01001112.1_pt1 | contig 45739 bp, 36 predicted proteins | sample 5204261 | NCBI WGS metagenome assembly WBZO01 (sample SAMN12412400, study PRJNA552823) | activated sludge metagenome | isolation source: activated sludge from anammox sidestream of wastewater treatment plant... | place: USA: North Carolina | collected 2017-09
CCAAAAAAGGGCTGGAAACGAATCCTAGAGCGTGCAGGAATAGACAACCTACGCATTCATGATCTAAGGCGAACGCTGGGAAGCTGGCAAGCCAAAACCGGCGCATCATTAGCGATTATCGGAAAATCACTCAATCATAAGAGCCAGAACACAACCGCTATTTATGCCCGACTCGATCTTGACCCGGTAAGAGATTCAGTCAATAAGGCAACTAGCGCGATGTTAACAGCTGCGGGATTAAAGGATAATGCAGAGGTAGTGAAGCTAAAGAAAGGTTAATAAATACCTCATAAGGAGCATAATGCTTAAGAGATATTACAGTATTGAAGAAGCGGCGGAGTTTCTAACTTCAGAACATGGACAGAGAATAACTCACAAGGATGTGCTGACACTTGCAAGGCATGGCGATATTCGCTTATGTACATGGTTTGATGGGCGAGTTGATTTATGTATTTGCTATGACCATCCCGAGCATCCAACAGTTGACTGGGAGGACACTTTTTCGTTCAAAGGATATGTCCAAATACCTAGAGACAAGATTGCGCCAAATGGTGGCGAGATTACATTTTCACCAAAAAATTCTATTGAAATAATAACATACGATGGCCCTCCATTGGCAGAAGTTGTGTATCCATATGGTTTTAGTTGGTGGGTTGAAACTAATTGCGACAATGCCGATATACCTGCACAAGATTTATTGAATCTTAGATCAAAGAAAGTAGAGTTAGAAAAACCACTCGCTACCACCGAACGTAATACTTTGTTAACTATCATCGGCCTTATGGCGAAAAATGGCTATGGGGATGATCTAAGCCAACCATATCAATTAGCCAAGAAAATTCAGGAAGCCGCCGAACTGCAAGGTATCAAAATAAGTGATGACACCATAGCCAAAAAACTCAAAGAGGCTAAAAAAATTTTAGTTGAAGAATCCGAATAAAATCAAATCTGATTATCCGAAATCGGATTGCTGAAATCCGAGTTAGGACAAAGCATTAAAACCATAATCTAGACTTTCTCATGTGTGCTGAGATTTTTTCAGCATTAATCAAACATGAGGAAGTTTTATTATGCAAACGCATTCTGCTGTAACAGCAATTCTTAAAAATCAATCTACCGATCCACTACTAACCCCACCAGAGGCAGCCGCGTATATCGGCGTAACCGAAAATACACTCAGCGTTTGGCGGTGTGTTGGGCGCTATAACATCCCATTTGTGAAAGTTGGGCGGCTTGTTAAATATCGCAAATCTGCGCTTGATGCTTTTATTGATCGACGCACGCACGGCGGGGAGGTGTAGTCTCATGCATACAAATGAAAATGCCCGCTTGCAGACAGATGCTAATACAACATTTGCCTTGAGTAACGCATATAGCGCTCTTGAAATAGTTGAACAAGCCCAAAGCGACATGCAATCCAAAGGAATAACGCCACCGGATCAGTTGGTTGTGGATGATAAAATTCATAGGTTTGGTAAAAACAAATCCTGCTGGTACGTGTTTCATGGTGATGGCATTCCAGCGGGTGCTTTTGGCGATTGGAGAACAGGCGAAACATATACATGGTGCATGAACATTGGACGGGAGCTAACACAAACCGAAAAGATTGAAAACCATGAAAGAATGGCAGAAATGCATCGTAAACGCGATGCTGAAAAAGCCAGAATCCACCAAGAAGCCAAGATTAAAGCCAACAAAATATGGGGTGAAGCAACACCAGTAACGGAACACCCATATTTGACGCATAAGGACATAAAGGCAAATGGCATTAAGGTGTATAAGGGGAGTTTAATAATACCGCTTTATAACGAAACCGGTGAAATTTGCTCGCTGCAATATATTGATGCTGATGGTCATAAGAAATTCATGCCCGATGGGCAGGTGAAAGATTGCTACTTCCGTATTGGGAAACCAAGAGACTTTGCGTGCATTGCTGAAGGATTCGCCACTGCCGCAAGTATTCATGAAGCGACTGGTTATGCTGTCATTGTGGCATTCAATGCCGGTAAGTTAGTTGATGCTGCGAAATTTGCTCACAATAAATTTCCAGATATAAAAATAATTATCTGTGCAGATGATGACTATCAAACTGAAGGAAATCCAGGACTTACAAAAGCCAAAGAAGCCGCTAAATCAGTAAATGGTTATGTAGCTATTCCAGACTTTGGAGATAACAGGCCGAACGGTTTTAAAGACTTTAATGATTTATACCAATCTCATGGCATTGACGCTGTAAAGCACTGCCTAGATAAAATCACAAAGCCTCGAATATTACCTGAGCCGCTACCCGACATGCCCAATGTAATGCCTTTTGACTTTCAATATTTGCCCGGCATGGCACGGGGATATACCAATGATATCGCTCAACGAATGCAGTGCCCGCCTGATTATTTAGCTGTCACAGTTTATGTAATGTTAGCTGCTGTCATTGGACGCAAATTAGGTATCCGACCTATGAAATATGATGACTGGACGGTTACCCCAAATTTATGGGCTGCGAGTATTGGAAATTCAGGCACTCTTAAAAGCCCTGCACAGGCTGCTGCATTAGCACCTATTAAGAAATTGGCTGCTGATGCATATGAGAGATATGCGAAAGATCAAGCTGACTTTAATGCCGCTGCTTCACTTGCTGATATTAAAGAATCAGCTAATAAGTCAGCAGCTAGACAAAAATTAAAACAAGACCCTAATGCCGATGTATCAGAATTAATTAAGCCCGTCGAAATCGAGGGCACGCCATTTTTAAAGCGATACATAACAAACAACAGCACCTATGAAGCACTGGGTGACTTGCTCATAGAAAACCCTAATGGCTTATTAATCGAATCAGATGAGCTCATAGGCTTACTAAAGCAGCTTGATAGCAATGGACAGGAAGCTGCTAGAGCGTTTTATCTAACGGCTGCTGATGGTGATAAGGGTTATACATTTGACCGCATAGGGCGCGGCAAAGCGTTGCATGTGCCAGCACTTTGCATATCAATCATTGGCGGTATACAGCCGGGCGTGTTAAATCAATATGTACGTGATGCAGTAGGCGGCGGCGCTGGTGCAGATGGCTTATTACAGCGTTTCAGCTTAATGGTTTATCCTGATATTTCCAAAAACTGGAAAGAAGTAGATCGTTATCCAGATGTTGGTGTTAAAGACACTATGCACCAGTTGATTGATAAGCTAGACAATCTAAATCTGTTTGAGATTGGTGCAGAATCGGATGAATACTGCAAAATGCCATTCTTGCATTTTGACAATCAAGCACAGGCATTATTTTATGAATGGCGTAGGAATCTTGAAAGTCGATTGCGTTCAGGTGAAGAACATGAGTCGTTTGTATCGCACCTTTCCAAATATAGAAAGTTAGTACCCTCACTCGCATTAATCAATCACTTGTGTGATCAAGGCTATGGAGCAGTTGATGAAAAATCGTTGCTTCGTGCTATTGCTTATGCTGAATATTTAGAAAGTCATGCACGGCGCGTGTATAGCTTTGCAGCCAGACCGAATATTGATGCAGCCAAAAACCTTTTGAAACGGTTATTAGCAAACAAGCCTGATAAACCCTTTACAACGCGGGAAATATACCGAAAAGGCTGGACAGGATTAGAAACGCCCGCCAAAGCACAGAGTGCAATTGATCTGCTAGTTGATTATTGCCACTTGTTTGAATCGGAAATAATAACAGGTGGCAGACCTACTAAGATTTACACCTTGAATGAGGTGAAGGAATGAATTATTTGTCAAAGCTGAAACAACTCGAAAGAGATGAAAATTTTAATAATACCCCACCGAATGAACCGCCAAAACCGCCAAAAGCCCCTTCTGTCAGTTTTGGCAGTGCGAATAAGGGGAATATTGAAAAAAATATTTGTGCAATCACAGATTTGAAACCTGAATACAGGCGGCAAAAAGTATTAACGATACTAGCAGAGCAACCAGATTCACAGCGGGCATTTATTACCGATTTAGAAAGTGATCCTGATAATGCGATTTTGAGCATGGCAATTCGCAACGTGGCCACCTTTGAAATGATCATACCGCGAGAAAAATATGATGCATTCTTGTTATTGGAATTAATTGAGAAGGCACAGATTCAATAAAGCAACAAGGCAGAATCCATTCATAGGAATTAAATATGACTGAAAGAAATAAAGCCAAGGCATCTTCAAAGAAGAATGCACAAAAACTCACAATCATGAAGGAAGAAGGCAAGAGTGAACTACGTCAGCTCACAGAGATACAGCTATCCCCGCTCATAAACAATGCTTTGACATTGCAAGTCGTGGCCGCAGGCAATTCAGATAAAATTGATATTACTGAAGCTGTTGAAGTCATCAAAGAGAAATCACAAAAGATCATTGCCGGTGATTTAAGCGAACTGGAAGCCACGCTAACCGCACAGATCGTATCACTGAATACAATTTTTAATACCCTGATATTGCGATTTGCCCATAGTTTGGGTAATTCTCTCAAATCTGCAGAAACCTACATGCGACTGGCACTGAAAGCACAAGCCCAATGTGCCCGCACTGCTGAAATACTGGCAACGATCAAGAACCCGCCGATTGTTTATGCCAAGCAAGCCAATATTGCACAAGGACATCAGCAGATCAATAACGGCAATCAATCCGCTACGCACGCGGGGAAAACAATAAATTCAGCAAACGAACTATTAAGCGAGGACAGCAATGCGCCATTGGACACCCGAGGAACGGTTGAAACAAGCGGAGCTAATCAGGAACTGGCAGCCGTGGAAACAGTCGACCGGAGCAAAGACACCAAGTGGTAAAGCCAGATCAAGCCAAAATGCTTATAAGCATGGATTACGTAAGCTCCAAAAGGAAATGAGGCGATTTCTGAAGCAACAAAAGCAGCTACTTGAAAGTATTGGCTAGATCATTATTTGTGGTTGGATATCCGGCGTTATATTCACCCTATGGTCAACTGGGGTGATTTACCGATAGATTGCCGATAAAATCACGAAGAACAACAAGACAAAGAGATTCCAGTGTTTGAGCAAACATTCAAAAATATAGACAACATACTGCACAATGATGCGGGTTGTAGCACCGAACTCGATTATATCGAGCAAACATCCTGGGTACTGTTCTTGAAATATCTGGATGATTTGGAGAAAGACCGCATCACAGCCGGTGAATTGACCGGCAAAAGCTATACAAGCATCATTGCGCCAGAATTCCAGTGGAATGGTTGGGCTGCGCCTAAAAATACAGAAGGCAAGCTGGATCATCACAAAGCATTAACGGGTGATGACCTCAAAGATTTTGTGGATCATAAACTTTTCCCTTATCTCAGAAAGTTTAAAACGGATGCTGAACATGCCAACACCATTGAATACAAAATCGGGGAGATTTTTACTGAACTGAAAAACCGCATACAAAGCGGCTACAATCTGCGCGAAGTCATTAACCGCATTGATGAGTTACGATTTAGAACTCATGCTGAAAAGCACGAAATGAGTCACCTCTATGAGGACAAGATCAAGAATATGGGCAACGCAGGGCGTAATGGCGGCGAATACTACACGCCACGCCCCTTGATTAAAACCATCGTGAAAGTGGTTGCGCCTAAAATCGGCGACAAAATTTATGATGGCGCGGCAGGCAGCGCAGGCTTCTTATGCGAAGCATTTGATTATCTCAATAACAAAAAAAATCTCAGCGCCAGCCAAACCGAGATACTTCAGAAGAAAACCTTTTACGGCAAGGAAAAAAAGTCACTGGCTTATATCATTGGCATCATGAATATGATTCTGCACGGCGTGGAAGCTCCCAACATTGTGCATACCAACACCCTTGCCGAGAACCTCGCAGATATACAGGAAAAAGACCGCTACGATGTGGTGCTGGCCAATCCGCCTTTTGGTAGCAAGGAGCGCACCCAAGTGCAGCAAAACTTCCCGATTAGAACAAAAGAAACAGCTTCATTGTTCTTGCAGCATTTCATCAAGATACTGAAAGCAGGCGGCAAAGCAGGTGTGATCATCAAGAACACTTTTTTGAGCAATACCGATAATGCCAGCATCAGCTTACGCAAGCTGTTATTGGAAAATTGCAACCTGCATACCGTATTGGACTTGCCGGGCGGAACGTTTACCGGTGCAGGCGTAAAAACAGTAGTGTTATTTTTTGAGAAAGGCGCACCCACCCAAAAAGTTTGGTTTTACCAGTTGAACCTAGATAGAAATTTGGGCAAGACCAATTCGCTGAATGAAAAAGACTTATCTGAGTTTGTGTCATTACAAAAAACCTTTGCCGATAGTGAAAACTCATGGAGCATCAATGTAAAAGACATCGATCAGACTACCTTTGACCTGAGTGCAAAAAATCCCAACAAAAAAATTGAGACTGCCTTACGCCAACCACAGGAAATTTTGCAAGCAATGAAAGCCTTGGATAAAGAAAATGCGGAAATATTGGATTCAATTATGGAATTGATATGAAGCAAGGCTGGGAAATAAAGAAGTTGTTAGAAGTTTGTGATTTCCAAAATGGTTTTGCTTTTAAAAGTACAACATATAGGGAAGCAGGTTTGCCAATTCTTAGAATCACAAACATACAAAATCAATCCTTAGATATTAATGAACTCGTTTTCTTTGACACAAAAGATTACAAAGAAGACTTCGATAGATTTAAAGTGTTGAAAGATGATTTAGTAATTGCGATGTCAGGTGCAACTACTGGAAAAATTGGAATAAATACGACTGATACCATTTTTTATCTTAATCAACGAGTAGGAAAGTTCATTCCTAAAAAAGTTTTAGTAAAATCTTTCCTCTTTTACTTTTTATCCACAAAAGTCGAAGAGAGCTTGAAAATTGCTGCTGGCGCTGCACAACCAAATTTAAGCACTGAACAAATAAACAATTTTGAAATCCCTCTTCCCCCACTCCCCGAACAACAACGCATCGTAGCCATCTTAGATGAAGCCTTTGCCGCCATAGCCAAGGCAAAAGCCAATGCCGAACAGAACTTAAAAAACGCCAAAGAACTTTTTGAGAGTTATTTGCAATCTGTCTTTGAAAATAAAGGTGAGGGTTGGGAAGAGAAGACGTTAGAACAAATCTCAAAGACATTTGGAAGAGGAAAATCAAAATATCGTCCAAGAAATTTTGAAGGGCTTTATGGTGGCGACTATCCCTTTATCCAGACTGGTGATATAAGAAATAGCAATCACTACATTACTGAATACATGCAAACATATAATGAGTTAGGACTTTCACAAAGCAAACTGTGGCCAGTAGGTACAATTTGTATAACGATAGCTGCTAACATTGCTGAAACAGGAATATTGACTTTTGATGCTTGCTTTCCTGATAGTGTTATTGGAATTGTTGTTAATGATGAATTGGCTGATAGAGATTTTGTTGAATATTTACTGCAATCTTTTAAAGTAAGAATACAAGCACTAGGTAAAGGAAGTGCGCAAGCAAATATCAATATGGGAACATTTGAAAATGAGTTGTTTCCATTTCCATCAGTTAAAGAACAAAAAGAAATCGTTCAAAAACTCCATGCCCTCAGTGCCAAAACCAAAAAACTAGAATCCATCTACCAACAAAAAATAAATGATCTGGAAGAATTGAAGAAATCCATTCTTCAAAAAGCATTTAGCGGTGAATTAAAAACAGATAAAGATATTGCCGCATGAACGAAGCAGACACCAGAGCGGAGCTCATAGAGTCCAAGTTAAAGGCTTGCGGTTGGGGCGTTGTAGACGGTTCTAAAATTCTTCGTGAATACTTTATTACCGCAGGCAGGATTCAAACCGGTGGCGTAAGAACCAAGAAACTCTTTGCCGATTATGTGCTGGTTTATAAGGGCATCAAGCTGGCGGTCATAGAAGCCAAAAGCGCTAAATTGGAAGTGGGCGAAGGTGTGGCGCAAGCCAAGCAATATGCAGAGAAACTGAACTTAGAAACTACGTACTCCACCAACGGCAAAGCCATTTACAGCATCTGCATGAAAACCGGTGCGGAAGGTTTGGTTGCCGATTACCTTTCACCTGATGAGCTATGGAATAAAACCTTTGCCGAGCAAAATGAATGGCGGGATAAATTTGCCGCCATTCCGTTTGAAGATAAAAGCGGCACTTGGCAACTGCGCTACTATCAAGAAATCGCCATCAAAAACGCACTGGAAGCGATAGCCAACCATCAGCAGCGCATTTTATTAACGCTTGCCACAGGAACAGGCAAAACGGCCATTGCGTTTCAAATTGCCTGGAAGCTGTTTCAAACCCGCTGGAACTTGAAGCGAGATGGCAGCCGCAGACCGAGAATATTGTTTTTAGCCGACCGCAATATTTTAGCTAACCAAGCCTATAACGCTTTTTCATCATTTCCCGATGATGCATTGGTCAGAATAAGACCGAATGAAATTAGAAAAAATGGCAATGTGCCTACCAACGGCAGCATTTTCTTTACCATCTTTCAAACCTTCATGAGCGGCACCGATGCGGAAGGAAAGCCAGCCCCTTACTTTGGCGCATACCCTGCCGATTATTTCGATTTCATCATCATCGATGAGTGTCACCGAGGCGGAGCCAATGACGAAAGCAATTGGCGCGGTATTCTGGAATACTTTTCCCCGGCTGTTCAGTTGGGTTTAACCGCAACACCGAAGAAAGAACAGAATATCAATACCTATCAATATTTTGGTGAGCCGGTTTATATCTATTCGCTGAAAGAAGGCATCAACGATGGTTTTCTTACACCCTTTAAAGTAAAACGTATCAAAACAACGTTGGATGATTATATCTACACCAGCGATGATCAGATCATTGAAGGCGAAATTGAAGAAGGTAGGCTTTACACTGAAGATGATTTCAATAGAATCATTGAGATAAAAGAGCGGGAAGCCAAACGTGTCAAAATATTCATGGGCGAAGCCAATCAGAACGAGAAAGCCATCATCTTTTGCGCCACACAAGAACATGCTGCGGCTGTTCGTGACTTAATCAATCAATACAAGCAAAGCAATAATCCGAATTATTGTGTGCGTGTGACTGCCAATGATGGCGAAATAGGCGAACAGTTTTTAAGAGAATTTCAAGACAACGAAAAAACCATCCCGACCATACTGACTACCTCACAAAAATTATCCACGGGAGTCGATGCCAGAAACATACGCAATATTGTTTTAATGCGTCCAATTAACTCGATGATAGAGTTTAAACAGATTGTGGGCAGGGGTACACGGCTGTTTGACGGCAAGGAATTTTTTACCATTTATGATTTTGTCGATGCATATCACCATTTTTCCGATCCTGAATGGGATGGGGAGCCGGTGGATGAAGAACCTTGCGCCAAATGTGAGCAAAATCCTTGTAAATGCGAGAAAGAGCCGCCCAAGCCATGCAAAGTTTGCGGCAAACAACCTTGCGAATGCGAAAAGGAATTGCCGCAGCCTTGCCCGAAATGCGGCCAAAAGCCTTGCGTTTGCATCAAGAAAGTAAAAATCAAACTGAAGGATGGCAAGGAAAGAGAAATACAGCACATGATTTCCACTTCGTTTTGGAGTAACGATGGCAAACCCATTTCAGCGGAAGAATTTTTGAATAATCTGTTTGGAGAACTACCCAATCTTTTCAAAAGCGAAGAGGAATTGCGCATCATTTGGAGCAACCCGGCCACCCGCAAAGCATTATTGGAAAAATTGGATGATGCCGGTTTTGGCAAGGAAGAGCTGTCAACGCTGCAAAAACTCATCGATGCAGAAAAAAGCGACCTGTTTGATGTATTGGAATACGTTTTTAATAGCGACATAAAACCGATGACGCGGGAAGAACGCGCTGCCGCTGCCGAAGCCACTATTTTTGCTTTGCTCAACAGCAAGCAACAAGAGTTTATCGAATTTGTATTGAGCAAATATATTGAAGCAGGCGTGGAAGAGCTTGATCAAGATAAATTGCCTACCTTGCTGATAAACAAATATCAGTCGTTAGAGGATGCCAAAGAAATCTTGGGCGATACAGCTAATATCAGTTCGTTGTTTATAGAGTTTCAGAAGTATTTGTACTTGCAGAAGGCAGCGTGATTTTTGGAAAACTAAGGTACTTCCAGAGATATTTTAGCGTGCGGGTAATTCAAACCTCATTGATATTCTAGCGTAACAAAAATTTCGATAGGTTAACAGGTTAACAAAAACACCGATTAAAAGGATTTAACAACTTATGAATATAAGCATTCTTACACGAAACTTAGGCTTATCCCGCCAAATGGTTTATGAGCTACGAGATAAAGGAATGCCAACGGATAACATGGAAGTAGCCGTTGCATGGCGCAAGAGGAAGAGCATTGATCCATTCAGATCAAAAGCACTCCGAATCGATGGCAACAAGGGTGTTAAGTATCAACCGATACAGGTTAACGAAAATGCGTATAATAATGAGATGGTTTGCAGCAACACGGAGAAAAGGATATTTGAAACGACATTAACAAAAACGATATCTAATTTATATTTTGAAAGAGTCGACTGGCTAGCAATTGCTTTAAGAGATGCCCGAGTTACTGTAACCGGGGAACAAAAAATGGAAATCCAAGATAATTTATTTACGACATATTTGGAAAAGTTAATATATGGGCGTTTCCAAATTGATAGTTTTTTCGAGTTGCCGCCTCTTTCTTTAATGATACTAGTAGCGCAGAACGAAAAGAAATAATTGCTTCCTTAGATAAGATTTTAACCGAAGAAACGACGCTATAGAATCAATCACAAGCAATTATCATCAATAGCCTAAGCTTTTTATCAAAAAATAAGTAAATTCCTATATATTACTATGCAGTTAGTTGGAAACTAAGCACTGCTATGTTGGTGGCTTGATTTTGGATATTGGGTTTGTGGGGCGAAGTAAATTCACGACATAAAAAAGCGCGTTTAATGGCAGTAAAACTCGCTAAAGGAAAGCTAAGTGATGAAACCCAGTTGTCCTCAATCTTAAGGCTACAGGGACAACAGAGAGGTGTTATCTCGGGGGAGTAACAATCTAACTTAACTATAACATCCTATTCATGAAGTTTTTTGTTGGGCTGGGGCTAATAGGGTTTGTTGGGATGAGAAGAAATAGATCTAATTAGTAAACTAAGTGGGTTTGCGTTCGCTAATATACATATCCAAAGTGGAATAACTCTGTAGTATAGGACAACATGCTTATTGACGGCGTGGTCTTTAAAAATAGATAATCAAAAATTATAGGCAGTTTATAGCCTTAAGTTATCAAGTGAGGGAGGGTAATATATAAATGGATTCAATATTAGGAATACTTTTATTTTTCTTAGGTATTTATTTAACAAGGCTTTTATGGCGTTTTAAGAAGAATGACTTTTTAAACCTAGAAGCAGATAGATGCCTAACAAAATTTTGCGAAGTTGAGCAAAACTGGAATTCTAGAGGTAGAGTCTATACCAAAGGTTTGGCGTTTGTTAGTAAAAACGGTGAAAAACAATTTATCAAACAAGTTAAATTATGTGATATAGGAATTATAGACAAATAACATTCATTGGATTTGGAGATTAATAATGAATGTTATACATTCCAAATGGTATGGATGGATTCCTACAAACCGAGGCAAACTCAAATTCGACTTTATTAAGTTACACGAAGAGCTTTTAAAAAATAGCAACAACGTTATTACAGAACAATCGGAAAATGTTGTTAAATTTTCCAATGTAAGCATTTCCTATCTCTCTGACAGTTATTCCCACAAGTTTTTAATAAAACAAACTGAAGTTATCGAGATACCTGGCAGTGCTGATTTTTTTTTCGAAAAAAGAAACGATGGGATTTATGGAAATATTTTAATTAACTATGCTGTAGGTTATGAAATATCTTCAAAATTCTTTTGTAAATTCAATGGAATTATTGAATTTGAAGACATACATTATAGTTATGATCAAGCAGATAGTCATATTGAAAATATTAAGACGCTATTTTATGTTTTAATAAAAACCATAATACATGGTGATGCCCATCATCATCAAAAAATAGATATTGCATTGTCAATAACCGATGAAAAATTTAACCCTTCTGTAATATCTTCCTCGCTTTTAGATTATATAAAACTTGTAGAAAGAAATATTAAATTATCAAAATCGTGCATATCTCTTCTTCGAAGTGAAAATTTAGCCTTAGAAATGGAGGGATATTTATCCTATTTTAAAACTTTTACGCTTCTGTTTAAAAATAAAAAAGTTTTAAAAGATTACGAGTTTGCCAAATGTATTGTTAATTCATTAAAAAGTACTGTAGCAAAAAGAAAAAACAAAGAGAGCTACACAAGTGGCTTACTTACAATGGGAATAACTTTTGTTGGGTTATTCATATCCATAAATATTTTAATAAATAGCTTTGGGCTCACACAGGAAAACAACATTTCTTCAGCTCTTAAGAATTATGATAGATTTGATTCTTTTGTTATAAGTTTTTTTATTCTATTGTGCACCTTTTATTACTTCATGGAATGTAAAATCAATACCTGCCTTTATTACAAGTATTATCATATTTATGAAGTTGTACATTTGATTCAAAACTCAAGTATTGAGAATCTAAGTCTATTAGGACAATTTATAAAATTGCTTCCAGTATGTATTTTTCTAGGTCTATTATTTTATTTTATTGAGGATATTATCAAACTTATGCATCTATTATTTATTACATAGATTCTATTAGAAAACTAACCAATAGAAGAGCCCCGCTAGCCGGGGCTTTTTATTGCTACTGATACCTTTTCCTAAAATAATATGACACTGCTCTCCATTCGAGATTAGTCTAAAAATAAGTGCTCAAAACACTTCGTAAAGCGGAAAGATCAGCTCATCAGACTGAGCTCAACTACACACTTAACTTTAGTCGACAAATGGCTGATGTAATTATGGCGGTCATAAGTAACTGGCGAGTAGAACAAGGTGAAGCATCATTGGAATTCCTATTGGCTCTGTCAATCAGACGCTTACAGCTATTGATAGTCACCTTAAAGATATATTAAAGCTTAAAACCGATGAAATGTCTGAAGTTCTTAAATTTTTATTAGATACTCTTTTAGACTAATGGTCTCCTATGAATTTTCGATCAATTAAAATGGGCGTAAAGAAAACTGTGAGTGATACGCAGAACATTTGCAAATGACTTTGAGAATCTTTTGGTAGTGAGTGATTCAATCAATAAATCCAAATCAGATCAAGCGCCGCATGAATGGCTGCTGCCAATAAAATCTTGCTGGTGCGACTATGGAAAGCGATGGGAGTATATCAAGGATAAGTGCAAATTGTGGTATAGCAAAAGAACGTATTGCATTGAATCAACTGGCTGAGACTTGTTTGGAGTAGTCAGCCAAAATCCTTTACGAACCTTAGCTGACTGGTTTTGATATAGGATTTTTGAAGCTATTACTTATACGCACTAATGACACTTATGCGCACTTTGTTTATCGGTATTTTCAGAAATAACTTTAGAAGAAAATTATTATTTATCTAATAATCTGCTTTTATGAGTAATTTATTGTTTGTTGTTTTTCTGTGGCGTGGCACCAGTGTGGCACGGACAAATAAAAAGAGATTGGTCTATTAATATAACCTATTGTCTTTATTGGTGGCGAATCAGGGATTTGAACCCCGGACCAACGGATTATGATTCCGCTGCTCTAACCACTGAGCTAATTCGCCACATGCAAAACACAAGCCGGGCATTTTGCCCTCGGGATAATGTCTTGTCAAGACTAAGAATCTGATGAAGCAGTGGTATCACCGGGATTTATCGAATCTAAAATATTCTCTGTGATTTCAGAGCATGCTCGCTCGATACTCATCATTGGCAGCATTTTAATGCTCGACGATGCCTCATTACCGTAAAGCATACGTAACCAATCGGAGTTATCGTTTGTTTTGAACCTTCAACGCTAAAGCAGTTGTATAATCCAGCTCATGAAATTCGATCTGATAATCATCGGCGGCGGGCTGGTTGGAGCCGGATTGGCGGCAGCGTTAAAGGATTGCGGCCTCAAAATTGCTGTAATTGAACCGCACCTGACCATGCCCCCCCCCCAGGATGACAGCTGGGATAGCCGGGTTTACGCAATCAGTCCGGGCAGCGCGGCTTTTTTGCGCTCACTGGGCGCATGGCCGCTCATGGATGCCGAACGCATTGCCCCTGTTTATGAAATGTCGGTTTTCGGTGACGATAATACAGCCCGCATTAATTTCAGCGCCTATGAGATCGGCGTGCCGGAATTGGCCTTCATTATTGAAAACCGTCAATTGCAGTCAGCGGTATGGAAAGTGCTCCAAGCCGCTAACGACAATATTCAGATATTTTGTCCTGCAAAATGCGCCGCAATCAGATGGCTGGAATCGCACGTCGAAGTTCAACTGGAAGATGGCCGCCTGCTGGAAGCGGCACTGTTGGTTGGAGCGGATGGTGTGAACTCATGGGTACGTCAACAAGCTGGAATTGATGTTAAGAAGCATGCCTATCATCAAATCGGCGTGGTAGCCAATTTCAGCACCGAACGGGCGCATCGCCAAATCGCGCATCAGTGGTTTCGCCGGGATGGAATACTCGCCTTGCTGCCGCTTCCCGATAAGCGGGTATCGATGGTTTGGTCAACCGGCGAAGATCATGCCGGTTTTCTGACTCACCTGCCGGCGGAAGAACTGTGCCGCCGGGTAGAAGAAGCATCCTCGCATGCACTGGGAAAGCTGCAACTGATAACACCCCCGGCCGGATTTCCATTGAATTTTGTACACGTGGAGAAATTAACCAAGCCGCGTTTAGTGCTGATCGGCGATGCTGCCCACGGCATCCATCCTCTAGCCGGGCAAGGCGTCAACTTAGGTCTACGTGACACCCGGGAATTAACAGCGATACTCAAAGCACACAACCATACGGATTGTGGAAATTCGATGTTGCTGCGGCGTTACGAGCTGGCAAGAAAAGAGGATATCCTGGCATTGGAATTGGTAACCGATGGCTTGCAAAAGCTGTTTAACAACGCCAATCCGACCCTGGCGCGTCTGCGCAATCTTGGACTCGAGATCACCGATCGGCTTCCGCTGATTAAAAATCGATTAATACAACACGCCCTGAACTAATCATCTTTCTAAAATTGGAGTCATTATGGCAATGCGCTTGTGGTTTTTCACTTATTTATTGATTTTAGGTGCTTTTTCTGCCAGTGTTTGGGCTGATGAAGAAACTTTGAGAAAAGCGATCGAACCGCATTTTGCCGGTCAGAAAATCGACAGTATCAAGAAAACTCCTTTCATGGGTTTATACGAAGTCGTGGTAGGCGATGAAGTTTTTTATACCGACGATAAGGCTGACTATTTTTTCTTTGGTCACGTAATTGACACTAAAACCCGAGTCAGCATGACGAATGAACGCATTCAGGAAATCAAAGCCGCTCGCCGTGTTCCGTTCGACAGTTTACCGCTGCAACACGCGATCAAAGCAGTCAAAGGCGATGGCAGCCGCAAATTAGCCGTCTATACCGATCCTAATTGTCCTTACTGCAAGCAATTGGAAAAAGAATTGCTGAACATTACCAATGTCACCGTCTACAACTTGCTGTACCCGGTGCTGCGAGGTTCGATGGAGTTATCAGCAAAAATCTGGTGCTCCAGTAATCAACTCAAAGCATGGGAAGATTTCATGTTGAAAAGCGTCGCGCCATCGTCGAAAGATTGTGAAACACCGCTTGAGACCCTGGTCCAGTCGGGTCGCGAAAATAAAGTATCCGGCACGCCGACTCTTGTTTTCGCGGATGGCTCGATTGTCGGCGGTATGATCCCGGCAGCAGCGATCGAAGAAAAATTAAACAGCACTGCTAAAAACAAATAAATATACGAACAAAAGCTTAAGGAAATGCTGATTAATTCAACGAATGAGATGAAGCACGAGACGCACGGAACGCAGCAACCGAGACATATCAACAAGATAGGCGAGGATGCGAGTACCGCGTAACGAAGTGATTCGCCCATGCGGTCAATTAATCAGCGTTTCCTTAAAGGCTTACCGATTATTCCGGCAGGCCTTTTTTATTGCCGCGACATTAGGGGAAACTGATAGTCACGCGGCAGCAACACCCACATTTTTCCCGATTGCTTCATTTTGCCTGCCTGAGTACCGGCTTCATGCCCGAAACCCCAAAAGAAATCCGCACGCACGCCACCCTTGATCGCACCCCCCACATCCTGAGCAACCATGAGCCGGTTCAACGGCTTGTTGGTATTTGGCCAGGTCGTCGATAAAAAAACCGGCGCTCCTTGCGGGATGGATTGCGGATCAATCGCGATACTGCGGCCAGCTGTCAATGGCACGCCCAGCGCGCCGATCGGTCCCGACAAATCGGACGGCAACTCACGAAAAAATACATAACGCGCATTTTGCTGCAACAGCTCCGGCAACTTTCTAGGATTTTGCTGTCCCCACTGTTTAATACCTTGCATAGAGGCTTTCTCGAGCGGCAACTCACCCCGCTCCACCAGCAACTTACCGATTGAATTGTAAGGATAACCATTTTGATCGGCAAAGCCGACCTTCATGACTTCGCCATTATCGAAAACGATCCGGCCCGAGCCCTGCACGTGCAGAAAAAATAACTCAACTTCGTCCTCCACCCACAACAATTCGTAACCATCCAGCAGCTTCGGGTTATTCATGATGTCGGCGCGGGAATGGAACGGTACTACTTTGCGTCCATCCAAACGGCCACGCAAGCGTAAATCCTTCAACTCCGGATAGGCGGCGCCCAAGTCGATCGTCAGCAGATCATCGGGTGCGGCATAAATAGGAAAGCGATAACGGTTGGAAGGTTTGCGGCTGCCTTTGAGCAAGGGTTCGTAATATCCGGTTACCAATCCCTCCTGAGTGTTATCGGTATTGATAATTTGATAAGGCATAAAATGGGTTTCAAAAAATTTCCTCACCGCTGCGTTATCGGGTTGCTTAAGCAACGATGCCTGTTGGCATGACGCTTTCCATACCGGTTGCTTACTCAAAGCCAGACAGCTTTTCTGAAAAGCTTGCCAAGCAGGCAGCAGATCGTCATCCCGCCAGCCGGTCAGCGCGGACCAAGCCACTTTCTTTTGAATGGATTTGGTAAACGGCTTATCAGGCGGCAGCGCGGGCGTCACCACTTCCGCCGGTTTACCGGGTTCCACCACAGGACTCACGGACTCAGTCGCGCAACCGGTCAACAACGAACACAGCAAAATAATAAAACTTAATTGGTTTTTCATCGGATTTTGGTTAAAGTAGAAAACTTATGAATTTTGATAACAAAGTTAAAAAATGTGGTTACTCATCGTCGAAGCAGCAATGGCATTAGGTCTTTTTCTTTTCATCATCTGGTGGACCATGTTCTCCGGTAAAAAAAAGAAAAAGGATGATGATCACAACGTATAATTCGCAACGCTCAAACCCGCCAACACAGCACTTGACGCAAATATTCCCCGCTATCCATTAAGGAAAAGCTGATTAATTGACTGCACGAGCGAATCACTTCGTTACGCGGTCTCACATCCTCGCCTATCTTGTTGATATATCTCGGCTGCTGCGTTCCGTGCGCCTCGTGCTTCATCTCATTCGTTGAATTAATCAGCATTTCCTTAGATTACACCGGATTCTCGATATCGATAAACTGATGGCGGATACCGAATTTTTGTGCGATATGATCACCCACCGCCTGCACACCGTAGCGCTCGGTTGCGTGATGGCCAGCGACAATGAATGCGACGCCGGATTCACGGGCAATGTGCACATATTGCTCGGAAATTTCACCGGTCAAATAAACATCGACTCCTTGCTGAATCGCCAATTCGAAATAGCTCTGAGCAGCACCAGTGCACCACGCAATCTGCCGTACCGGTTTATCCGGATCGCCGATAATCATCGGTTTGCGCAATAAAGTCCGGGAAATTTTATGGCTGAATGTATTCAGCGTAACAGCTTGCGGTAATTCTCCGATAATGCCGATTTCCTGTTCGCCGAAACGGCCGGTCTCGATCAAGCCCAGCTTTTTTCCCAACAACGCGTTATTGCCTAAATGAGGATGCGCATCCAGCGGCAGATGATAGGCGAATAAGTTGATTTGCTGATTCAGCAACAACGCGATACGGCGGCTTTTGATACCGGTAATGCGCATGTCTTCGCCACGCCAGAAATAGCCGTGATGCACCAGAATCGCATCCGCTTTGGCTGCAATTGCGGCTTGCAGAAGATCCAACGAAGCCGTTACACCGCTGATGATCGTTTGAATTTCGCCGCGCCCTTCCACTTGCAAGCCATTTGGGCAATAATCATGAAAGCGGGAAATATCCAGCAACTGATTCAAATGATTTTCCAGTTCATCCCGATGCATTGACGCTCTCCTTGGCGCATATACTACTTTGCAGTAAATTAATTTTGGAGTAACCACACTGATGTACAGACTTTGGTTAATTTTTGCACAAACAGCAACAATTTTTCTGGCTATTTTTTTTGTTGTATCAACATTACGGCCAGATTTGCTGTCATGGAGGCCGCGCGGAGAAATCGTGACAATAACGGAAACGGCGCCTGCCGTGGAAACGCCGAGACCGGATAGCTACTCCAATGCTGCAGAAGCCGCCATACCGTCAGTCGTCAATATTTTTACCAGTAAGGAAATTAAAGAGCCGGCTCATCCCTTGCTGAACGATCCATTGTTCCGCCGGTTCTTTGGCGATCAATTCGAATCACGGACACGCCGCACATCCAGTCTGGGCTCCGGCGTCATCGTCAGCGGCAATGGTTATATTCTGACCAATCACCACGTCATCGAAGCTTCCGATGAAGTCGAAATCGCGTTGTTCGACGGCCGCAAAGCCAAAGCAAAATTAATCGGTTCGGACCCGGAAACCGATCTGGCAGTCCTTAAAACCGATTTAAAGGATCTCCCGGCAATCACATTCGGACAATCGCAGCAGGTCAAAGTGGGAGACGTGGTACTGGCCGTCGGCAATCCATTCGGTGTCGGCCAGAGCGTTACCATGGGCATTGTCAGCGCCTTAAGCAGAAGCCGGGTCGGCATCAACACGTTTGAAGACTTTATCCAAACCGATGCCGCCATCAATCCGGGTAATTCCGGCGGCGCGCTGACCGATACATCGGGCAACCTGATCGGCATCAACACCGCCATCTATTCCCGCAGCGGCGGATCCCTGGGTATCGGCTTTGCGATCCCGGTCCACAACGCCAAGCAGATCATGGAACAAATCATACAATCCGGTAGCGTCACGCGCGGCTGGCTGGGCGTGAGTATGCAAGACATGACGCCGGAACTGGCGGAGTCTTTCGGTCTAACACAGCCGGCCGGATCGTTAATCGCCAGCGTCCTCAAAGACGGCCCGGCGGATAATGCCGGCATCAAAGCCGGCGATATCCTGATCGCAGTCGAAGGAAAACCGGTGAATAACGCATCGGAGCTACTCAAGATCGTTGCCGCTCTGGCACCCGGTGAGAATGTCACGGTGACGGTTATCCGCAACAAACAGGAAAAATCCATCCCGGTCAAAGTGGGTGTCCGGCCTAGGCAAAAATAACGCTATCCATAAAATCAAAACAAGAAATCTCACAACGCTATGAAAAATCTACTACCGGCAACCGGTTTCCTGTCCGTCATCGCGCAATGGTTCAGCGCCAATATTCTGGCGCTTGGCCGTGAAATGCGACTGTCTTATCTACCACCTTTGATGGTGTATGTCGCCGCAGGCATTTCCGGTTTGACCGGCATCGTCGGCACCTTCTATGTCAAGGAGAAACTGGGGTTATCCGCCGAGTTTCTGGCCATGCTCGGATTCTGGATGATGCTGCCTTGGGCGCTCAAAATGCCGATGGGGCATCTGGTCGATTTGATCTGGCGATGGAAAGGCTTGCTGGTGTATCTCGGCGCCAGCTTGATCATGCTGAGTCTGTTAATCATGATTGGTCTGCTGGGACACACCGAAGCCATGATCGCCATCTCCTCCGTCGAAACCTGGTATGTCACCTCCGCGCTGCTGGCGCCTATCGGCTATGTATTACAGGATGTCGTCGCCGATGCCATGACCGTCGAAGCGGTGCCGCGCATTGATGAAAATGGCAATAAGCTGGATTTGGAAAAACGCAAACTGATGCATGTCACCATGCAAACCCTCGGGCGCGTTGCTATCATCGGCGGCGGCGTGCTGGTATCGGTTGCCAATGTTTTTTTGCTGCGCGACGCAGGAGCGTTGCCGGAAGCCGAAAAAGAAGCGGTGTATTTACTGGTTTACGAATTGGCGCTGATCATCCCGCTGATTTCGATTCTGGGCGTGGTGTTCGCATCCTGGCTGCAACGGCGCGAGCGTAAACGCTTTCTGGCGCAAGGCCACAGCCGGCAAGAAGTTGATAAACTGCTCAGCGTTCACTCCGAATCACCGCCGGTTAATTGGTGGATTCTCGGCGGCGGGCTGGCGTTTACCATCATATCGCTGAGCGTCGGTTTGAGCCGGATACCTGCCGGCGAGGAAATCATTTTTGTCATTTCCTTAACAATTATCCTGTTTCTGATGTGGCGCCTGACCGGGGAACTGGAACCCGAAGCCCGCAACGTGCTGGTCGGCACCGCAGTCATGATTTTTATTTTCCGCGCCATCCCCGGTCCCGGCGCCGGTTCTACCTGGTGGATGATCGACGAACTGGGATTCGATCAACAATTTCTCGCCGTCTTGTCGCTGGTCGGCGCAACACTGACTTTGTTCGGCATGTTCATTTTCCGCCGCTTCATGGCAGAACGTTCGATCGCTTACATCATCGGCTTTCTGACCGTTGTCGGCACTTTTCTGTCATTTCCGATCATCGGCATGTATTTCGGATTGCACGAATGGACTGCGGCGATGACAGGCGGCATGGTCGACGCCCGGTTTATCGTGCTGATTGATACAGCCTTGGAATCGCCGCTGGGACAAATCGCGATGATTCCGATGCTGGCATGGATCGCCAACTCCGCGCCGGATAAACTCAAAGCCACTTTCTTTGCAGTCATGGCTTCTTTTACCAATCTGGCATTATCGGCTTCGCAACTGGGCACGAAATATCTTAATCAGATCTACGAAGTCAAACGCGAAGTCAAGGACGCGGCTACCGGTCAGATCACGATTCCCGCCGATTACAGCGAACTCGGGCATTTATTGATTACCGTCACGGTCATCGGTTTTGTGATACCGCTCGTCACGATTCTGATCGTCAAGCACTCACGTTTCCGCAATGCCTGACGAATTGTGAACCAATGCTTACAGGTGCGTTTCTTTTCATCGCTAATCGCATCCGCAAGGATCATCTTCTTGCTCCGCATCGCTCCAGGCAAGCTTGCGGTAGTCGAAGCCGTTTTTCAGCACGGGTTTGATGATATCGAAATACGGTGAGATATCGAAGTCGCGCGGTGTAAACAAACTATAGTGACGGATGTGATAGATTTCCGCGTAGCAATCGAAATTCCTGGGATCCTTCGACCACGCGCGCCGGATTTCCGGAAGTATCGGGTAGCGCACCGATTCGAACGCTTGTGCAATCAGCGTTGAACAAATCGCCCGCGTTGGGTCGCCGCTGCCAAGCGCGAGTAGGCGTCTGCGGAATCTGGTCGGAACCGGCGCTGTTGGCAAAAGGTAGCGCAACAAGTCGAAAATGTGCTTTAGATCGTATTGGTGGCCTATGCGCGAAATCGCAAAATCGACGACCCGCTTACGGTCTTCATTGCTCAGCCCGACCGGACGGCATATGCGTGTGTGCATTTGCGCATAATGCGCCAAGGTGATGGCGCGCACCCCTTCTTTCAGATCGGCTTCAATCAATACCTTTGGCAATTCCCACGGTGCGCCGTGCGGCAAGACATCGCCGACATACAGCGCGGCATGCGACCAGGTCGACTGGGTCAGATATTTAATGGCAACACTGATGCGAGTATCGCCCTCAACCAGCAGCACGTCGCCCGGTTGAAGCGTTGTCGTCAGTTGCTCCTGATTGACCGTCGCAACCTGAACACTTTGCCGCACCGGTTTGGTCAAAAATCTTGCCAAGCCGCGTCCCACCAATTCAGTCACCTGCCCCATGCGATTTCCTTACATCGTTATTTATTTTTGAAACATAGCATCAATTAAATCAATTCTAAAGAGCTTTGCATGAGCGGCGGCTGGCTTACGCAAGACACAAAAATATGATTTTGTTGAATATCATCATGTTAAGCCATTGATTAATCGCCATATCAGCTTTGCAACATCAATAGCAACTGATTGAGTCCGCCAGCTACAATTCCGTTTGATGAGCATTTATTGTCAGAATGACACCGATCCCTGTAGCGATGAGAGATTATCGTTCGGAATTAATTGGTTAAATGAATCATTGCCACACCAAGGTTTACTCTGCCAGTGATTGCCAGTAAAATTTTCACGTATTTCCATCTTGGCAGGAAATCATCCGCAAGCATAAACCCTGCACCATAGCGTTTTATTTTAGCCGGCACTCCCATCACATAAGCACTTATGTTTCCTGATTTGAACACGACTGCCACGGTTGTTGCCGCCGCAAACATACCCGGTACGGCCGCTCGCTCCGCTGATCGCCCAATGCGCGAGCGCTATTCCGCGCCGGACGATAATCGCAATACAGATTGGGTTTCCCGCACCTTGATTAAGGTTCCATGTACCGACGATGAGGAATCAGCATAACGATGGAAAACAACACTGCGAAACACAATGAGAAATCATCCGGCAAAAACCTCAACGGATTGGCATGGCATGCATTGCCGCCCGATGAAGTCGCCGTTCTCTGGAAAACTTCCAAGCAATCGGGGTTGACGGCGCAAGAGGCCGCTCAGCGCTTGAGCAATTTCGGCGAGAACTGTCTGCCGGAGCCGGTCCGCCGGGCCGCATGGCTTAGATTCCTTTTGCAGTTTCACAATCCGCTGATCTACGTTCTGCTGCTAGCTGGATCGGTTACCCTTGCATTAGGCGGATTGGTCGATGCGCTGGTCATTTTTTGCGTTGTCGTCATTAACGCCGTCATCGGATTCGTCCAGGAAGGTAAGGCTGAGCGGGCGCTCGATGCAGTCCGCGGTATGCTGGCGGCACGCGCTGCGGTCGTGCGCGACGGCGAGCGCCAGCACATCGATGCGGCACAACTGGTTCCCGGCGATCTGGTGTTGCTGGAATCGGGCGACAAAATTCCCGCTGACTTGCGCCTGATTCATACGCGGAATCTGCAAGTCATCGAATCCGCTCTCACGGGCGAATCAGCACCGGTCGAAAAAGTATCGGCCGCCGTATCTCAGCAAGCCAATCTGGCGGACCGGACCAATATGTGCTATTCCGGGACGCTGGTAAGTTATGGCCAGGCGCAAGGCATCGTTGTCGCTACCGGCGTGCTTACGGAAATCGGACGCATCGGTGCGATGGTGAGCGATGTCAAAAGCTTGGTGACACCGCTGACGCGGCGGCTGGATCAGTTCGCCCGGCAAATCACCGCTTTCATTTTGGGAGTCGCGGCAGTAACGCTGTTGTATGGTTATTACATCGCTCAACTGCCATGGTTCGATTTGTTTCTCGCAGTTGTCGGGTTGGCAGTCGCCGCGATTCCCGAAGGCATGCCGGCCATCGTGACAATCGTGCTGGCGATCGGCACCCGGGTCATGGCGCGCAAGAAAACCATTGTCAGACGTCTGCCGGCAGTCGAAACCCTCGGCTCGGTTTCGGTGATCTGCACCGACAAAACCGGTACGCTGACCCGGAATGAAATGACCGCCGTCCGGCTGGTATTGTCCGATTGCGAGATAACGGTGTCAGGCGCAGGATATGCGCCGGACGGCGGTTTTCACATCAACGGCGTCAGTATCGCCCCGACAGCCATTGCCGGATTCGAGGATTTGGCGCGATGCGCGCTGCTTTGCAACGACGCCCGAATTCATCATGATGCCGCCGGCAACTGGATGCTGACCGGCGATCCGACGGAAGGCGCCTTGATGACGCTGGCTCACAAAGCGGGCATGGAACCGTCCGGCGCTGCGCCGCAGTGGCCTCGCGTCGACGCGATTCCGTTCGAATCCGAGCGGCAATACATGGTCACGCTGAATCACGATCACGGCGGACGCCACTTATTGTTTTTGAAAGGCGCGCCGGAACGCGTCTTCGCGCTCTGTAAAACGCAGTCCGGCGGCGCTGCTATCGATCGAGATTATTGGGAAGCCGCCGTCACACGTGCTGCTCAAGCAGGTGAACGGGTGTTAGCTCTCGCCCAAGCGCAATGGTCAGAGAACCGGCAAGACATTGAAGTCAGCGACATCATGCCTCGCTTTGAGCTGTTGGGGCTGGTGGGCATCATTGATCCGCCCCGGGAAGAAGCGATTGCAGCAGTCGCCGAATGCCACTCGGCGGGTGTGAGGGTCAAGATGGTGACTGGCGATCATGCGATCACAGCGGCGGCGATCGGCAGCCAGCTCGGCCTGGTTTCCGGACGAACCCTGACGGGTGATGCGATCGAAAACCTGGATGACAGCGCGTTACGTGAACATGCGCTGACCACCGACATCTTTGCCCGCGCCACACCGGAGCATAAACTGAGGTTGATCACCGCCTTGCAGTCGCAAGGTCATCTCGTGGCAATGACCGGAGACGGTGTAAACGACGCACCGGCATTGAAGGCGGCTGACATAGGAGTCGCCATGGGCCAAAAAGGCACCGATGCTGCCCGCGAAGCATCCGATCTGGTTTTGACGGATGACAACTTCGCCACGATTGCCAGCGCTATCCGCGAAGGCCGCGTGGTTTACGACAATATCAAGAAATCGCTGATGCACATGCTGCCTACCAATGGCGGCGAAGCCGGTGTCATTCTGCTGGCGATCTTTGCTGGTTTACCGCTACCGGTAACCGCCGGTCAGATCCTATGGGTAAACACGGTCACGTCGGTCACGCTGGCATTGGCTTTGGCATTTGAACCGGCGGAGCGGGGTGTCATGACGCTTGCGCCACGCCCGCCCGGCGAGCCTTTGATCACGCAAGCGCTCGGGTTGCGGATTCTGTTTGTGATCGTTTTGATGGTAGTCGCGACATTCGCCATTTTCAATTGGGAATTGCAACGCGGCAGCAGCCTCGAGACGGCACGCACCGCCGCAGTCAATATGATTGTGGTGTGCGAACTGTTCTACCTATTCAATGTCCGTCATTTTACGGCGCACGCATTCAGGCTGGAAACGCTACGCGGCAATCCGGCGGTTCTGCTGGTATCCGGCATTCTGATCGTACTGCAACTCGCCTTTACCTACACAGCACCGATGCATCATCTTTTCAAAAGTGTCGCGCTCGATATTCATTCCTGGGCAGCTATACTCAGCTTGGGCTTACTATTGTTCCTGTGCGTTGAAGCGGAAAAGACTTTCCTGCGTATCGCCAGAATCGACCGTTTATGAAAAGCCGGTTACATATATTCCATACGCAAAGGAGCGCTATTAATGAAACTGATTAACCATATCTTTGTTGCAACGGATTTGTCATCTCCATCCTTGCAGGCCATCGAACGAGGCTTCGATATTTCCCGGATAACCTCGGCCCGCTGCACGGTCATGCATGCTCTCGGGCTGAACGCTTTGGGTTCGCTGCAGAATCTTATCGGAGACCAGGCTGCCGCCGTCACGAGCAAACTGGTCGATAAGCAGCGTAATGAATTGCATTCGATCATTTCCGATACTTCCCGCAACCGCGGAGTGGCTGCGGAAATTCTGGTCGAGGAGGGATTGCCCGCCGCGGCGATTCCGGCTTGCGCCGCCTCAACGAGCGCGGATCTTGTCATAGCCGGTTCCCGCGGGGATAACGCATTGCGCCGGCTTCTAATTGGCTCGACCGCCTCGCATCTGCTGCGCAAATGCCATTGCCCGGTATTGATTGTGAAAACCGGCGTCCGCGGCTCGTACAAGAAAGCTTTACTGGCGATCGATTTTTCGCCGGCCTCGGAACTTGCTCTCCGGATAACCCGTGAGATCGCTCCTGATGCCGCTATCGTGCTGTTCCATGCATTCGACGTGCCGTTCGAAGGGCTGTTGAATTACGCCGGCGTTACCCAAGATGACATTAAACGCTACCGGCACGAAGCCTGCGGGAAAGCGTCGCATTTACTGCACGAACTGGCCCGGAATGCAGGCTTGACGCAAGATCAGTATCACGCGCAGGTGGAGTGCGGCGACGCCACGCACGCCATCCTCAATCAAGCCGAACGTCAAGATTGCGATCTGATCGTTATGGGTAAGCATGGCACGCACGTTACCGAAGAATTATTGCTGGGAAGCGTCACAAAACGGGTGTTGGATGAAGCACCAACAGATCTCTTGGTAATCGTCGATGCGCGTTCTCCGGAATTGGCAACGCTCGGCGGAATGCAAACCGGCGGCTGCATTTCCGGCGAACCGGGCACGGAAAAAGATGCGCTCCCCTCACCGTCCTTCCCGCCGCCAGCGCATTTACTGCTGGCGACCGATCTAAGCCCGCGCTGCGACCGCGCGCTCGACCGGTCTATCCAGCTGGCGCAGGCTTGGCAGTCGCATCTGACAGCGCTCAATGTCTTCGATGTTCCCGGCGCGCCGGATCAAATCCTGGCATGGGCCGCAGGCGATCAATCGTTTGATTTGCAACACGATGCGCGTCATCAGTTAAGCCAGGATCTGGCAAACATGGGATCGCGCGCCGACATCCGGTTGGTCCGCTCAGCCGCGCCTGCGGATTCGATCACCCTCGTTGCCAGGCAAACCGGCGCTGGATTAGTAATAACCGGCGTAGCGCGGGACGAACCGCTCGGGCGTTTTCTGCTGGGATCCACTGTCGAGAAATTGTCGCAGACATTGGAGCAGCCGCTGCTGATCGTCCGCAATCGTGTGCGTGGGCCGTATCGTAATATTGTCGCCGCCACCGACTTATCCCGGAATTCCAGTGCCGCGCTGCTTGCCGCCGCGCAGTGGTTCCCGCAATCCGCCGTGGATGTGTTCTACGCACACGAGCGTCCCAAAGCGATGGGTTCCGCGCCGGAAAGCGCAGCATTAAAACTTGCCGGTTCCGCAGTTCATGAACGTTGTGAGCGGTTCGTCACCGGCAGCGGCATCCCCCGGTCACGAATCAGGCGCATCGTACCGGTGGATGAAGCATTGGAAACTTCACTCACCTGGTATGTCCGCCGACACGCAATCGATCTGGTCGTGATGGGTTCCAGTGAAAGCACCGGCTTGTTCGATACGCTGTTCAGAAATTCCCTTAACCGGGTTTTGCAATGGATTTCTTCGGATGTACTCGTGGTTCCCGCGGCAGATAAGCAGAGCGAATGATTGAATTACATCCGGTCATCATCTTCCTCGGCGGCTTGGTGATCATCGTCCTGGGAGCCGAGATGCTGCTGCGCAGCGCTACCCGGGTAGCCGCAATGCTCGGTGTCAGCCCGATCGTCATCGGCTTGACCATCGTTTCAGTCGGAACCAGCACCCCCGAGCTGGCAGTCGGCATCACGGCAGTCGCGGAGGATAAAGGTTCGCTGGCGGTCGGCAATATCGCTGGCACCAATATCCTCAACATTTTGTTTATCCTGGGCCTGAGCGCGGTTATCCGTCCGCTGCCAATCCGGCTTCTGAGCATCAAGCTCGATGTGCCGGTGATGATCGGCTCGGCTTTCATTTTGATTCTGATGTCGCTTGACGGCGTTCTATCCCGGATCGAAGGCGCGCTGCTGGTGTTTGCGGCGGTGTTGTATACGATCTTGCTGATCAAAGAAAGCCGCAAGGAAAGCGCCGCAACCAAGAAAGAATTTTCGGAGGAATTTGGTGAGAAGCCCGTTCCCAAAGCGCGCCGGTATCCGCAATATGCTCTACAGTCATTGCTGTTGTTCACAGGTATGGCGCTAACAGTATTGGGTGCGGATTTGCTGGTCGCGGGGGCGGTGAACATTGCCAAAACTTACGGCGTCTCCGATGCTTTCATCGGATTGACAATCGTTGCCATCGGCACATCCGCGCCGGAACTGGTAACGACACTCGTAGCCACTTACCGGAATGACCGGGACGTGGCGGTCGGCAACTTGATCGGCAGCAGTATCTACAACATTCTGGTGATCCTGGGTTTGACTACGCTGGCCGCCCCTGGCGGAATCGGCGTTGAGGATGATATTTTATGGATCGATTTGCCGCTGGCGGCAATCGTCGCCATTGCTTGCTTGCCGGTATTCCGCAGCGAGCGGATGGTATCGCGCAATGAAGGGATTGTTTTTGTCACTGCGTACATCTTCTATCTGACCATGCTGGTCATGCTGCGCACATGACGATGGCCGGCGCGGTCTGATGGCTATCTCAAATAACTGCCATCAGACCGGCAGTGATTGACTATTTCAAACCAGACAAATCCTGCTGATACTTGGATTTGCATTGCTCGCCTTTACCACCCAAATCCAATACCCCCGTCGTTCGCATACATTCGTTATACTCAAACAGGATTTCGTTTCGTTTTTGCGCAACCTTTTGAGCGGTTTCGATAGCTGCCGACAATTGCTTCATTTGCTGCGTAATGTTTCGCAAGCCGCTATCCGAAGCGGCGCCGAGTCCCTCAATGCTTTCTTTAGTGTCATCCAGTTTTTTCAATGATTCTTGATTGATTTTTCTAACCTGCTCGGTCAGCGCCTGATTGACCCGGTTGGAAACATTTCTCAGTTCATCGACATTTTGCTGCGTAATACCCGCCAATTTAGTCTGGTAATTATTCAGTTCTGCTTGCACGAAGGTGTTGATGCCGTCTTTAAAGCTATCTAGGGAACCGTCGAGCTCCTCCTTGAAAGCTTGCATTTTCTTTTCGACCAGCACTTTGACATCATCGTCCAGCTTGCGCACGATAGTTTCGGAAATTTTATCGACAGGCGGACGCGAATCGATAATCTCCGTTTTGGCCGCCGCCAAATCGGATTTGAGATCGTCAGCCAGCGTTTTTTGCTTGCCGTCAATTTGCGCCAGCGCGTTTTTCTCATTTTCCGCCACCAGCCAGGAAATCAAAATCAATTCCTTCTTCTTATCCGGCTTGATGCCATGAATCATTTCATCCAATACGCTTGCGGCCGCTTCTTTATCCACGATGCCTTTGGCATGCGCCAGACTGGCGGAATCCAGAAATTCCTGCAAATTCCCCTGAACCTCACCGACATTGGCATGCGCCCGGGCGGATACCATTGACTGGCGGTAAAACTCATACGGCAAATAGACAAACGCAACCAGCGCGCAAATGACCGACGCGACTGCTTTCCATCGCTTATGTTGAATATAGAAACTCAACCCGAAAAACACCAGAAATAACAGAAAAAGCGGCATCGTGATTTGCGTCAACTCCAGCCAGCCTTTTTCCATCAGCGACTCAATCGAAAGAAATTTCAACATGTTGCCAATAAACTCGTTCATCAATGACTCCCCATTTGATATGACGAAAATATACCATTACACAAAAAAACCGGATTGCTGATAATTTATCACGGTATACCCGGTTAATTGAATAAACTTTGCATTTTGAGACCACCCGCAAACGCGAGTATGATCGCCACACTGACTTTGAATTTACTTGGAATCGGAAAATAGCGTGCCAACAGCGTATATCACCCATCCGGATTGCCTCAAGCACAATATGGGATCGTTCCACCCGGAATGCCCGCAGCGGTTAATCGCCATCGAGAATGAACTGAAAACCGCCGGGTTGCTGGAACAACTGCGACGTTACGACGCGCCGCTGGCTACGACAGACCAGTTGGCGCGGGTGCACACTGCGGACTACATCGACAGCATCCGCCAGGCTTCCCCGGCTGCCGGGATCGTGGCATTAGACGCCGACACCGCGATGAATCCGTTTTCCTTGAGCGCTGCCTTACACGCCGCTGGCGCTGTCATTCTGGCGGCCGATCTGGTGCTGGCCGGTACGGTGAACAATGCGTTCTGCGCCGTCCGCCCGCCCGGCCATCACGCCGAATCCGATCGCGCCATGGGTTTTTGTTTATTCAACAATATCGCAGTGGGAGTGGCGCATGCCATCGCGCATCATCACCTGCAGCGCGTTGCCATCCTGGATTTCGACGTGCATCACGGTAACGGCAGCGAGGAGATTTTCCGTGACAACCCGCACGTCATGCTGTGCTCGACATTCCAGCACCCTTTCTACCCCTACAGCGGCGCCAGCAGCGCGACCGAGCGCATGATCAACGTGCCGCTGCCGCGCGGCAGTAATGGCGGCGTATTCCGCCAGGCAGTAACCGACCACTGGCTGCCGGCGCTCGACCGCTTCAAACCGGAGATGATTTTCGTCTCCGCCGGATTCGATGCGCACGAGGATGACGACATGGCGCAACTGAATCTGGAAGACGGCGATTATGTGTGGATCACGCGGCAAATCAAAGCGATCGCCGCGAAATACTCACAAGGCCGCATCGTCTCGGCGTTGGAAGGCGGCTATGAATTGAAATCACTGGCGCGCTGCGTGGCGGCGCATGTTCGGGTACTGGCAGCGGACTGAGATGCGATTAACCAGGTTTATCATCCGGTTGTTTGGATTACAACTAGTGATATAAACTGCCACTTTGCAATTCCGCATGCTGGTTACTGACGGAGAATTACCGGTATTTTAATTATTTTTCAGGGATTCACGCATCAATGAAGTTCTTTATTTTCCTCTTGTTAACAATGATTACCGGTCTGGCAAGCGCTGTCGAACCGGCGTCGTCCAAAATACCCGATAACCTGGATGAACGGATCAAGCCTTGCATCATCTGTCATCGAGATGCCGACTTGATAGACCGGGATGCCTATTTCCCGCGTATTGCCGGCAAACCGGCCGGTTATCTCTATAATCAGTTGCGTAATTTCCGCGATGGACGGCGCTTTTATCAGCCGATGGCCATTTTGCTCGAAAACCTCTCGGATGAATACATGCGGGAAATCGCGGAGTATTTTGCTGACCAACCCTACACACATCCGGAGCCGGTAGTGCCCGCCCTGTCACCCGATGAAACAAAATCCGTGGAAACACTGATGTATTCCGGCGACCCCGAGCGCGATCTTCCGGCATGCAGCGCCTGCCATGGCGAAGCGCTGATGGGCATGCAACCGGCCATTCCCGGTCTGCTGGGCTTGCCGCATGCCTATCTGGCCGCACAGTTCGGTGGCTGGCGCAATGGCGGGATCATGCGCGGCCAAATACCCGACTGCATGTCGGAAATTGCAAAAAAACTGACACAAGAAGAAGTCAATGCACTGGCACTGTGGCTGCCCGGACTGCCGGTATCGGGGCAACCGGCCGGAGCGGATGCGCTGACCCCGGAACTGGCGCAACGCTGCCGGACTATTTTGTCCGTGAAGGAGGTGTCACGATGAGAAATGCAAGCGCGGCAGGGTTTACGAGCAAATGGCGAACCATCGTTGTTGCGGGTGGTTTGCTGTTTCTGGCGCAAGCGGCATCGGCTCAGATACCGGCTGATTCCGATGCGGAACAAGTCCGGCGCGGAGAGTACCTTACCCGCGCAGGCAATTGCATGGGATGTCATACCATGCGGGGTGGAGAACCTTATGCGGGCGGGCGTAAGCTGAATACGCCTTTCGGTGAATTCATCACTTCAAACATCACGCCGGATAATGAAACCGGGATCGGCCGTTGGAGCGGCGAGGATTTCTGGCAAGCGTTGCATCATGGAAAATCGAAGGATGGCCGCTATTTGTACCCGGCTTTTCCGTATACCGAATACACCAAGGTTACCCGGCCGGACGCCGATGCGATTTTCGCGTATTTACGCTCACTGCCGCCCGTCGCGCAAACCAATCCACCGCACAAGATACGCCCGCCTTACGATAACCAGACACTCCTGTTTCTCTGGCGGAAATGGTATTTCAAGGAAGGCGTCTATCAACCGGATAAATCAAAAAGCGATGAATGGAACCGGGGTAATTATCTGGTTCAGGGACTCGGACACTGTAACGCCTGCCATACCCCCCGCAATGTCTGGGGAGCCAGCCAGGACGATAAGCTCAGCGGCAGCAAAATCGTGGGAACCTACTGGTACGCGCCCTCCTTGATATCCCCGCTGGAAGCCGGCGTAGGTGAATGGCCGATCGAGGACATCGTCGAGCTGCTGTCCACCGGGATAAACGGCCATGCCGTGACTTCCGGCCCGATGGCCACGATTGTCCGGCAAAGTCTGCAATATCTATCGGATGAGGACATGCGTTCGATAGCGGTTTACCTTCAGTCGCTGGGCGAGAAGCAAGACCATGCCCAAGCGCCTCGAAAAGCCCGGAAAATGCCGGAACAGGTACGCCAATACCTGGCTCTCGGGGAGGCGGTCTATGAAAAACACTGCCAAGATTGTCACGGCAAATCCGGGGAAGGCACGCCCAAAATATACCCCCCGCTGGCAGGAAACCGCAACGTGACCATGAATCCCCCGCTGAACACCATCCGCAGCGTGCTGTATGGCGGCTACCCGCCTGCCACGGCGGGCAATCCGAGACCTTACGGCATGCCGCCCTATCAGCATTTCATCCGCGACATTGAAATCGCCCAGGTGGTATCTTACATCCGGAATGCATGGGGCAATGCCGGCAGTCTGGTGAGTCCGGAAGATGTCGATAACAGCCGAGGGAATGAATTCTGAAACGCTCAGGTTTTTCCGGAAGTTTTTTAGTTTGAGTGGGTATCAACACATATATGTTAGGATGCAGCAAAATTACGTATTCTGGAATTCCCTTATGCTGAAGCTATTTTTTGGGTGAATTAAGTTGAGTGGAGAATAATGATGGCAACTGGTAAGCAAGACACTCAAGCGTTGATCGACAAAATAAGGTCGCTCCCTACCGACCGGATCGCGGAAGTCGAGGATTTCGTCGATTTCTTAAAAACGCGGATGGAACAACAAACAGCGGCAAACGAGGCCAAGAAACCGCTGGTTTTTCCTGTGGTCAGCGTAGGCAAATGGCCGGAAGACTTGAGTCTGCACCGCGAAGATATGTACGAAAACGATGGCCGCTGACGGCGCGCTGTTCATCGACACCAACACACTGGTGTACGCCAATGTGCTGGAAGCACCGCTCCATAAAAACGCCCTGACTGCTATCACAACCGCCTTTGAAGACGGACGGGAACTCTGGATAAGCCGTCAGGTGATCCGGGAATACCTGGCCACCTTGACCCGGCCGCAGGCCTTCGGTGCAGTGCCGAAACAAACAGTTCTGGCCCAGATAAACCAATTCCTGGAACAATTCAACGTCGCCGATGACAGTTTAGCGGTAACAGAAAAACTCCTGAACTTGATGACGCGCTACGAAATCAGCGGCAAAAAAGTCCACGACGCCAATATCGTCGCCACAATGCTGGCTTACAGTATTCCAGCCATACCCATAACACCAAGGATTTTGAACGTTTTAGCGATATCGTCACAGTCGAAGCCATCGACTAGCCCGGCTTGTTCGCATAATCCCGGGCATTATGTGATCTGGCAAGGGTTTTCCCAACTCACGCATCCTGCCGTGGGCTTCGCGAGCTCAGTTTCTACATGGAGAATAGCCGGTGAGGATATATTCGTTGGAATACCGGAACACCGCTAACGCCGCTTCCGACTTACGACCTTCCTGCTTCTAATAGAATGAAGCAAGAATCGGTGATACGAAATTTAAATGGATCGTTCAGTTCATTATGCGTGCAATTTTTAACCGGCGGTCACGCAGGGCTTTTAGCGCGAATTCAGAAGACGTGAAGTAGTAGACAATCATCGGTAAATTTGATTCTTATACAGCGTCATATCAAAACACAACCTTGTGGATTTGTGACCATGGAAATAGTGTATCAAAATGCAATCCATTCACTCCTTATGCTTTCAGAGCCATAGCTGAAACTTGGGTATACGAACAATCATTTTTATTTACTCTACCGCAGAAATATGTTGGAGTGCTTTTTACTTGGCTACGTTCTTTCCTGAGCAGTCCATATTTATCTTCCATAAATTGTTCTTCAGCGGTTAAGATCTTGCCGAGGCGATCTTTGTTAGGTTCTACTGCTAAAAGCACTATGACAGGAACCGCCCTCAATTTCTTCTGGGCCACAACCAAATTTTCTGCATCTTTATGAAAATCTGATGAACGGAAATGCCATTTAAATTCACATAACATTATAGGGGTTTCAGCAGATTTCCAGATTGCAAGGTCGTATCGATAACGTTCTGTCCCTTCGGGGGCGGTATTTTCCTCCCCCGCAAGTTTCCATATTCCTCCCTGGAGTGCTTCTGCAGTAACACCATAACCGGCTATTCTTAGCTTATTTAATACTGAGTGAACAATAAACATTTCAGGACAAGAACGATATTTTCCGCTGTCGTGTTCGTAATAATGAGCTCCATATCGTTTACTTTCATTAGCGCTCTCTTTGGCAATCAATGAAAGCACTTTTATTATTTCAGATTTATTCATAATAAGCATCTTACGACTTTCTTAAGTTGAATAAGGCAGTATTACAACAGGGACTCCAATACTCTCTATACTTCGCACTAATTGAAGTTCAAAAATTTTTCCAACTACCATACTCATAAGGTGCCAATAAGCATAGCGCATTGCACCATCAAGCATCCGGTGCAATGCTATTGCGCCCCACTGAATTCATCAATATACGCCTTCACCGCCGCCACATCGGCATCCTTCACCACAAACCGTTGCGGCAAGCTTTCCAGGTTCTCGAAACCCGTTGGGCGTTCCGGTTCGCGGCCGATCGCTTCAACGATGCTCTCAGCGAATTTCGCCGGTAGTGCGGTTTCCAGGCAAATCAGCGGCACGCCGGTTTCGCGGTGCGCTTGGCCGACTTTGAGGCCATCGGCGGTGTGCGTGTCTACCAACACGTGATAGCGTTGGTAGATGTCGCGGATGGTGGTGATGCGTGCGGCGTGGTTGCTACTGCCTGAGACGAAGCCGTAATCCTGGATTTTCGCGAACAGCGGCGTTTGCGATAAATCGAAAGGCTTGCCTTGATCGACTGCTGACCACAATTCCCTAACCTGTTGCGCGTTGCGTCCGGTCAGATCGAAGATGAAACGCTCGAAGTTGGAGGCTTTGGAAATATCCATCGACGGGCTGCTGGTGTGTTGGGTTTCAGTAGTCGTACGCGGACGATACACGCCGGTGCGGAAAAATTCATCGAGCACGTCGTTTTCGTTGGTTGCGAGGATCAAGCGTTTGATCGGCAATCCCATCATGCGGGCGACATGTCCGGCGCAGATGTTGCCGAAATTGCCGGATGGGACGGCGAACGACACTTGCTCATCGTTGGTTTTGGTCGCAGCGAAATAGCCTTTGAAGTAATACACCACTTGCGCGACGATGCGCGCCCAGTTGATCGAATTGACCGTGCCGATGCGATGCGCTTCTTTGTAAGCATGGTCGTTGCTGACTGCTTTGACGATGTCCTGGCAATCGTCGAATACGCCGCGAATGGCGATGTTGAAAATATTTTTGTCTTGCAACGAGAACATTTGCGCAGTCTGAAAGCGGCTCATTTTACCGAGCGGCGACAGCATGAACACGCGGATGCCGCGTTTGCCGCGCATCGCGTATTCGGCGCTGGAGCCGGTGTCACCCGAAGTGGCACCGAGAATGTTCAATTCGTCGCCGGTTTTACCCAATTGATACTGAAACAGATTACCGAGCAATTGCATCGCGATGTCTTTGAACGCCAGCGTTGGGCCGTTCGACAATCCCAAAATATGCAACCCCGGCTCCAGCGTTTTCAGCGGCGTGATATCCGGTGTGCCGAACACTTCGGCGGTATAGGTCTGGTTGATGATGTTGCGCAAATCGTCCGCTGGAATATCGTCGACGAAACGCGACAGGATTTCAAACGCCAAGGCCGGATAACTTAAATTCCGCCATGCAGCAAGTTCCGCTGACGTGATTTGTGGATACGCTTCCGGTATCGCCAGTCCGCCGTCGGGCGACAGGCCGCTCAACAGGATTTCAGAAAAGGATTTGGGCGGCATGCCACCGCGGGTGGAAATATAACGCATGATTGGTCTCTTCAGGTTATACAGCAGCGAAAGGCCGGGGATGCGGCAAACGCCATCGAAGCAGTTTGCCGCGTTGCCGCCGGATTTCACATTAATTATTCAATTCTTCGATACGCAAGCGGAACACCTTACCGGTAACGACCGGCAGCGCTTCGATGCGGTTGATGGCTGCGTTGATGTTTTTCTCAACCGTCAAATGCGTCAACATGATGACGCTGACTTGATCGGACTCGTCGCTCGCCTCTTTTTGCAGCAACGCGCTGATCGAGATATTCTGCTCCGCGACGATGCGCGTGATTTCCGCCATCACACCGGGCTTGTCGACCACTTGGATACGCAGATAATATGAGGTCTCCACGTCTTCCATCGGAATCACCGGTGTGTCGGACAGCAAATCCGGCTGGAACGACAACGGCGGCACGCGGTGTTTCGGATCGGCGGTATGCAGACGCGTGATATCGACCAGATCGGCAATCACCGAGCTCGCGGTCGGTTCCGAACCGGCGCCGGCGCCGTAATACAGTGTCGCACCGACGGCATCGCCTTTGACCACAATCGCATTCATCACGCCTTCGACGTTGGCGATCAAACGCTTGATCGGAATCAACGTTGGATGCACGCGCAGTTCGATGCCTTTTTCCACCCGCTTGGTAATACCGAGCAATTTAATGCGATACCCCAACTCTCCGGCGTAGCGGATGTCTTCACCGGTCAGTTTGGTAATGCCTTCGACATACACTTTGCTGAATTGCACCGGAATGCCGAACGCAATCGCCGACATCAAGGTGATTTTGTGCGCGGCGTCGATGCCTTCGATATCGTAGGTCGGATCGGCTTCGGCATAACCGAGTTTTTGCGCTTGCGCCAGCACCGTTTCAAACGACAGGCCTTTGTCGCGCATTTCCGACAAGATGAAATTCGAGGTGCCGTTGATGATGCCGGCGATCCAGGTGATGCGATTGGCCGTCAATCCTTCGCGCAACGCTTTGATGATCGGAATACCGCCCGCCACCGCCGCTTCGAACGCGACGATCACGCCTTTGGCGCGCGCAGCGGCGAAAATTTCGGTACCGTGATTAGCCAGCAGCGCTTTGTTCGCGGTCACCACGTGCTTGCCGTTGGCGATTGCTTCCAGGATCAGTTCCTTGGCAATGGTTTGGCCGCCGATCAACTCAACGACAATATCGATCTCCGGATTCCGGGTAATTTCATGACCGTCGGAAGTCACAATGACGTTGGCATCGGCCAGGCTGCGCGCTCTTTCCAGATTGGTATCGGCAATCATTTTGATGACGATTTCCCGGCCCGCGCGGCGCGCGATTTCTTCTTGATTGCGTTTCAAAACGGTATAGGTTCCGCCTCCCACCGTGCCGATACCTAATAAGCCAATTTGTATGGGTTTCATAAATTTAAGAATAAAAACAAGTTATGGAATGAACGCGATTATATACGATAATAGCGGTCCGGCGTTTGGCGGCTCTGTCCGTGTGAACACTCACCGGAATTACAGCGACTTAATTGTTTGCCCTTCCTCGTTTCAAGCAAGCCCCTGGTAAAGTTTTCCGTCAAGCGCAAAACCGTTCCTTATTTGTTGCCTGTTTTCTGACACAGCTTCTCATTCTGGATGATTTAGGCTAGAATCGATAAAGATTCTAGGAAAATGATATATCCATTTGATAATTATGGATAATTTACCTTTTTAGCAAAAGGGTCTTTCATTGTTTGTCAAAGAGGAGTCGCGCACTTATGGCCGAGTATTTAACCAAATCAGCCGCTCGCAATATTTTCTATGGCGGTTCTATTTTTTTTCTGGCCGTTTTTACGGCGTTAACCATTCACACGCATTTCTACATGGTGAATGTAGCCACCGATGAGTCCACGCTGACAGAATCGGTTGCGCGGGGTAAGCATGTGTGGGAACGCCATTCCTGCATCAATTGCCATTCACTGCTTGGAGAAGGCGCTTATTTTGCGCCCGAGTTAGGCAATGTTTGGATTCGTTACGGCGGCAAACAAAGCCCGGAAGGCGCCCGGTTAGGGCTCAAAGCCTGGATGCGCGCGCAACCGACCCGTATCGAAGGGCGCCGGCAGATGCCTCAATTCAATTTAACCGAGCAGGAACTGGATGATCTAGTCGATTTTCTGGAATGGACAAGCCGCATCAACACCCTTGGCTGGCCTCCCGGAATATCCGGTTAATCCTCTCGATCTTTCAGGCAAATTCATTCATCAAGACGTTTTCATGGAGGCATAGCAATGAAATATCACACACAGGGACTTGCTTTTCCCTATTTTGCCGCTGCTTTGGCATTGTTTCTGGTTCAAGTTTTGGCTGGTCTGCTGGCAGGCGCCATTTATGTGTTTCCTAATTTTCTTTCTGAAACGGCGCCTTTCCATATTATCCGGATGATACACACGAATGCGTTGCTGGTTTGGCTGCTGTTGGGTTATTTCGGCGCCAGTTATTTTCTGATTCCCGAAGAAAGCGAAAGGGAAATTCACAGCCCCAAACTCGCATGGCTGCAATTGGGCGTTTTTGTCTTTGCCGCATTGGCTGCGGTCGGCAGTTACCTGTCAGGCGTACACGAAGGACGGGAATTTTTGGAACAGCCTTTTTGGGTCAAAATCTTGATGGTTATCGCTTTCCTGATATTTATTTACAATATCACCATGACCGTGCTCAAAGGGCGCAAAACGGTGGTATCGATCGTGTTGCTGCTGGGTTTATGGGGCGCAGCCATTTTCTTCATGTTCGCTTTTTACAATCCCGACAATCTGGCTGTCGATAAATTGTACTGGTGGTGGGTCGTGCATGTATGGGTGGAAGGTGTGTGGGAGTTGATTATGGCGGCCATGCTGGCATTCCTGCTGATTAAGCTGACCGGTGTCGATCGCGAAGTGATTGAGAAGTGGTTGTATGTGATTGTCGGTTTTTCGCTATTCAGCGGTTTGCTTGGCACCGGCCATCATTACTACTGGATCGGCGCGCCGGAATATTGGCACTGGATCGGCATCATTTTCTCTTTCCTGGAAGTTGTGCCGTTTTTCGCCATGATGCTGTGGGCTTTTTACCTGGTCAAGAAAAGCGGCCGGAACCATCCGAACAAAGCCGCGATTCTCTGGAGCCTGGGTTGCCCGGTGATGGCCTTCATCGGCGCCGGATTGCTCGGTCTGATGCACAGCTTCCCGTCGATTAATTTCTATACGCATGGCACGCAATTGACCGCTGCGCATGGCCACTTGGCCTTTTACGGCGCCTACGTGATGCTGAACCTGGCGTTCTTCACTTACGCGTTACCGGCATTGCGTAAGTTGCAGCCGTTTAACCAAGCCTTGAATATTTGGAGTTTCTGGCTCATGAACGCGGCTATGATCGGCATTACGTTTGCACTGATATTTGCGGGTATCTTGCAAACGCACCTGCAACGCGTGCTGGAAATGGGCTACATGCAAGTGCAATCGCAAATTGAATTGTTTTATTGGTTGCGCCTCGGTTCCGGAGTATTTTTCATCATTGGCGCATTACTGTTCATCTATTCGGCATTAGGGCCCGCGCGCGAAAAAGCCTTGTTACCAAGCTACGCGCATTAACGCTTGATGATCGATCACAGTACCGTTCAACAATCCGCCGGAGCGGCGCTCGTTCCATTTTACCGGCCAACCGGTAATGAATGCGCACTGTTCGAAACCGCCTATCGTGAAGGCCTGCCGCTGCTCATCAAAGGACCGACCGGTTGCGGCAAAACCCGTTTTGTCATGCACATGGCCGCTCGTCTGGGACGGCCATTGCACACGGTCTCCTGTCACGATGATTTGACAGCGGCGGATTTGACCGGACGTTATTTGCTGCAAGGCGGCGAAACCAAGTGGATGGATGGACCGTTGACGCGCGCGGTGCGCGAAGGTGGCATTTGTTATCTGGATGAAATTGTGGAAGCTCGCAAAGATGTGACAGTAGTGCTGCATCCCTTGACAGATGACCGGCGGATTTTGCCATTGGAACGCTCCGGAGAATTGCTCGAGGCTCCGCGGCAATTCATGCTGGTAGTATCCTACAATCCGGGTTATCAGAATATTTTGAAATCCCTGAAACCCAGCACGCGCCAGCGCTTCGTTTCCATCAGCTTCGATTTCCCGTCACCGGCTATCGAGGCTGAAATCATTGCAGCCGAAAGTGGTTTGCCCGAGCCGCAATGCATCCCTCTCGCTGCGCTGGCGCAACGGCTGCGCGCCTTGAAAGATGTTGATCTTGAAGAGGTAGTATCTACGCGTTTACTGATTTATTGTGCCACGCTACTGAAGAATGGCTTGGATCCTCATCAAGCCGCCGAAGCGGCGCTCGTCGAGCCTTTATGCGACGACCCGGAAGTTAAACAAGGGTTGCTCGAACTCATCAACGCAACCTTCGGCCGGCCATGAATTGGCTTGAATTGGCCGAATTGGAAGAACAAACAGGCCGTTTATGGCACCGCATGGTTGGCGCACCTTCCAGTTACCGGCATTATCCGGAAGCGGCGGTATCACTGGACGATGTGCGCACTGCACTCGGAATTTTTTTCCGCGGACTAGGCGGAGCTCCAGGCGTAGGTATCGTTGCAGGAACGCCGCAATCCTCGGAACATCGGCTGACAATGCGGCAGCGCCTCGGTCTGATGAAAGAATCGCTGACTCCGGTTGAATGCAATGCGGAACGCGTATTGCTGCCGCAAGCACTGGATTTTTTTCCCGATAACGACCTGAACCGGCAACATTATTTCTGGCTCGCAGCATTCTTCGCCACGGCGGGCAATTACCGATCTTCACTGCCCCTTAAGTTCCAGGATCCTTTACAAACCGATCTTGCATTTTTGCATCGAGCTTATTGGATAAGTAGAGATATCACTGAGCGCTACCCAGGCTTGGCGCAGAGCTACCGCAGGCTTTGCGCGGCCCTCCGGGAACAACGGCCGCGCCGTTCACTGACGGCGCAAGAACAAGGTATCGAAAGCGTTATTCAAACAATGCTGGGTAATCAATTGTGTATAGATTCTGCAGGAGAAGTCTTTCTGCAAGCTGTCCTGCAACCGGCGCCCGATTTCACACAATGGCGCGCAGCCCGGAATTATCGTCCCTTTCTGCCAGTCCCGCTGTGGGGCAGAGTGAATTTTTATCCGGAATCCGCAAATGCCGGGCCGGATGTTCTGGATGACAGTGCCGGCAATAACTCTGAAGCCGATGAAAGACACCGCAAAAAGAAAAGCCGACGGGAAAAACAAGATCAAAGCGCTCGGGATGATCCGTTGTTATTGAATCGTTTCGAAAAATTGATGAGCTGGTCGGAAATGGTCAATGTCAATCGGGCAGTGCAAGACGACGAAGTGGATGCCGCCAAAGATGCTGCCGAGGCACTTGAAGAAATCACACTTAGTCCGCATGAGCAACGCGCTGCCACTCGATTGAAGTTTGACTTGGATCTTTCTCCGGATGATGTCAATCCGGAGATATTGATTGCCGAACTGGCTTATCCGGAATGGGATTTCAAGCGCAAACAGTATCACACCCGGCAATGCCGGATTATTTTCCAGAACGCGCTTGAAGATAACGAACGCTGGGAACCGGATTCTCACGCGAAAAAACGTTTTCGTAAAATTCGCAGGCAATTTGAGGCATTGCAGCCAAAACGCGAAAAATTGCGTCGCCAACTGGATGGAAATGAACTCGATATGGATGCCTTCGCGCGCGCACGATGCGATCTGCACGCAACCGGCACGTGCTCCGACCGGGTCTACCTCGATACACGGCAGCAATCCCGCGATTTAAGCGTAGCGATTCTGATGGATGTTTCATTGTCTACAGACAGTTGGATAGGTGGAAAACGTGTTCTTGATATCGAAAAAGAAGCATTAATTACCCTTGCGACAGGCCTCGCTACATGCCGCGACAGATTCGCCATTTACACATTTACATCGCGCAAGCGGGATTATGTGCGCATCTCCGAAGTAAAAGACTTTAATGATGCGTTTGATGCTCGGGTACTTCGGCGTATCGCATCATTACGTTCCGGGTATTACACGCGCATGGGCGCAGCTTTACGTCATATCAGCAAGCTTCTAAATCAGCGCACGGAGCGCCATCGCCTGATCTTGCTGATAACCGACGGCAAACCGAACGATCTGGATTATTATGAGGGACGTTACGGTATCGAAGATACTCGTCAAGCTATCTTTGAAGCCCGCCATGCAGGGTTATCGGTGTTTGGAATCACGATAGATCATCAAGCGCAAGATTACTTTCCCTATCTATTCGGTCGAGGCGATTATGCCATTGTCGCCCGGCCAGACCGGCTCTCTCAAGTACTACCTAAAATTTACCGGCAATTAGCGCAATAAAGAACACAGTACAAGCTACGAATAGTGCTAATTAGAGTAACTATCAATTAGTGCCCAGGCGTTTGCGATAGCGATGTAAAAAATTTGCAATGCGGCCAATCGCTTCGGTCAGATCGTCGGTATTCGGCAAAAACACCACGCGAAAGTGGTCAGGATGTTTCCAATTGAAACCGGTGCCTTGCACCAGTAGCACTTTTTCTTCCAGCAGTAAATCGAGCACCAATTGCTGATCGTCTGACACCGGATAGATTTCCGGATCCAGCCGCGGAAACAAATACAACGCGGCTTCTGGTTTAAAACAACTCACACCGGGAATATCAGTCAGCAGTTTCCAGGCGGTATCGCGCTGTTTCATCAACCGTCCGGTCGGCATGGTCAGATCGTAAATACTTTGATAGCCGCCCAACGCGGTTTGAATGCCGAACTGCGATGGCACATTGGCACATAACCGCATCGAAGCCAACATATTGAGTCCGGCAATATAATCACGCGCATGGGATTTCTCTCCGGATACCACCGCCCACCCCGAGCGAAAACCTGCTGCGCGATAATTTTTGGACAACCCGTTAAACGTGATGAACAACACATCGTCAGCCAGTGAAGCAATCGATGTATGTACTGCGTCTTCGTAGAGAATCTTGTCGTAAATCTCGTCGGCGTAAATGATTAACTGGTGCTGCCGCGCGATCTCGATAATGTCGAGCAATAATTCTTTCGGATACAACGCACCGGTTGGATTGTTCGGATTGATGATGACGATGGCTCGCGTTCTCGGATTGATCTTCGCGCGTATGTCGTCCAGATCGGGCAGCCAGCCGGTTTTCTCGTTGCATTCATAATGACGCGCCACACCGCCCGAGAGTACCACCGCCGCTGTCCAGAGCGGATAATCCGGCATCGGAATCAATACTTCGTCGCCGTTGTCGAGCAACGCTTGCATGGTCAGCACAACCAGCTCAGATACGCCGTTGCCGATAAAAATGTCGTCAAGCTGAACGTTCTTGATTTGCTTTTCCTGCGTGTAATGCATGATCGCTTTGCGTGCCGCGAACAGCCCTTTGGAATCGCAATAACCGGAAGCCGCTGACAAATTGCGGATCACATCCTGCAGAATCTCTTCCGGCACATCGAAGCCGAATGTTGCCGGATTACCAATGTTCAATTTGATGATGTGATGGCCTTCATCTTCCATCTGTCTGGCACGATCCATTACCGGCCCGCGAATATCGTAACAAACATTGATTAACTTGCTGGACTTTAAAATGGGGCGCATGGCAATGACATGAAATTTGTGGAGATTAAATTACTAATTCAGCCTAATAATCACAATAGTTGCAATCTAAGAAACTTGGCATTATATACGTTATCTTCGCTACTCTACATCGATAACAAATCGATCTTTCCTGTTAAATCCGCCTTTTCGCACATTTTCTTTTTCTGAAATTGATCACAATCTTTTTATTGAACATTGGCCGGTACAATCATGTGCAGAGAATTATTCCGCCTTATTTCTAATCGCCGGGGAAATGAATAAGGCAGGTACTGGCTTTCTTGAATGTTGTCGATGCGTTGCTGCATGTATTTTCCCGCCGTTGTTTGCTAATTCCGAACTGTTATCCGGATAACTTGAAACATAAGGCTCTGTAAATAATGGATCGATTATTTTATTGGCCTTGTTTTTTCTATTAGTATTTCTTGCTGCCTGCCCTTTGTTAAAAGGCGCTATGCCTTCATTGCTTTTCACTGAAGATTGAGAGTTCGCAACGCGATTGCGCGCACCGGATTTGCTCTTTGGACCGGCTGATGCAGTTTTATTCTTAGAATCGGATGATTGCATTAATTCTAAGTCATCCTTTCTATTCGCTTGTTCTACTTTTAACTTAAGTCCGATGAGTTTTTCAATGCTCGCTACGAGTTTGTTTTCTTCCCGGCTGACTAACGAAATCGCTGTTCCTTTTCTCCCAGCTCGCCCTGTCCGCCCGATCCGGTGTACATAGTCTTCCGGATTACCCGGCAATTCAAAATTTATCACGTGCGTCAGTTCTTCAATGTCCAATCCCCGCGCCGCGACGTCTGTCGCTACGAGTACTCGGACCAGACCTTGTTTAAACTCTTCCAGTGCTTTGGTGCGTTGTAATTGATTTCTATCTCCGTGAATGGCTGCGCAGGTAATGTTTCGCCGACTTAACTGCTGAGCCAATCGATCAGCACTGTGCTTGGTTCTGGTAAAAATTAATACTTGCTGCAATGCTTGCTGCGAAATTAAATCCACCAAGAATTCTTGCTTCAGCTTTGTATCTACGGGATACAGAACATGCGATATCAAATCACTCACTGAATTCTGTTTTGCAACTTCGATTGATGCAGGATTAATTAAGATTTTACTCGCGAGTTTCTTGATTTCTTCAGAGAAAGTAGCCGAGAACATCAGGTTCTGGCGCTTTTCCGGCAACAATTCAATTATTTGCTTGATATCTGGCAAGAAACCCATATCCAGCATCCGGTCGGCCTCATCTAGTACGAATATTTCCACCTTTGAAAGCACAAGGTTTTTTTGCTGGAGATGATCCATTAATCGTCCCGGCGTCGCTACCAAAATTTCCACACCCGATCGAAGCGCTTCTATCTGTGTATCAATGTTGACACCACCATAAATCACGGTGGATCTCAGTAATGAATATTTTCCATACGCCTTAACGCTTTCGTAGACTTGTATTGCAAGTTCCCTTGTTGGAACCAGAATTAACGCCCGAACGGAGTGACGGGCTGGGGAAGCGCTGCTGTTGGCATGAATTTCCAATCTTTGCAGCATGGGTAAGGTGAAACTTGCCGTTTTACCTGTCCCTGTCTGTGCGGCTCCCATCACATCTTTGCCTGCTAATGTGGCCGGTATTGCTTGCACCTGAATATCGGTCGGTGTTTTATAACCTTCTTCGGATACAGCGCGCAGCAAATTGGCTGCAAGATCAAGCTGCTCAAAAGACTCAATTTTATTGCTACTCATATTTTACGAATGTTTTACCTTTCTTAATTTTTCTAAGCTTATATCCACATGGGCTTATAAATAGTTGCGTTTTTAAAACGAAAAGAACCCGTACAAAATAATTTGCACGGGTTCTTTAATTGAAGACTCGCTCTCACTCAGTTTCTTAAATGCGCTGAATATCAAGCAAAACCTGTTTCAGAAGAATAACTGCCACTTACTCCTCGTCATCCTCGTCATCTTCATCACTTTGGGATTCTCCGGCTTCATTTGCGCCAGATTCCCCCTCGTCTTCATCCTCTTCGTCTTCCTCG
>WBZO01000908.1_pt2 | contig 45704 bp, 44 predicted proteins | sample 5204261 | NCBI WGS metagenome assembly WBZO01 (sample SAMN12412400, study PRJNA552823) | activated sludge metagenome | isolation source: activated sludge from anammox sidestream of wastewater treatment plant... | place: USA: North Carolina | collected 2017-09
GGTCATCCGAGACGCAAGCAGCATTCGAAGAAATTATGGATGGCAATTACGCTGTTGAGCTGAAGGAGATGATCCGCGCTTTCAAGGACTTCATGGGGACTAAGGATCTGATGGCCTATCTGATAATGATGGCCATCCGTCTTGTTGAGATGCACCGCCTCTTGAAACCAACAGGATCCCTGTACCTCCATTGTGATCCAACGGCAAGTCACTATCTGAAAGTCCTTCTCGACCAGATCTTTGGGCTTCCCAATTTCAGAAATGAGATCATCTGGAAAAGGAAGACAGGGCGTGGCGAAACACAGCATAAGAGCAATCGGTTTGGGAATGCAGCTGATATCATTCTGTTTTACGCAAAGTCAGACGAGAATCGTTTCACCACCCAGTTCGGAGAGAGCGACCCCGAGTATATTGAGAGGTTTTTCAGACACAGAGACGTAGACGGTAGGCGCTATCGGATTGACAATCTTGCGAGTCCTTCGCCACGGCCTAACTTGATGTACACCTACAAGGGTTACAAGCCCCCCGCTAAAGGCTGGGCGATTTCCAAAGAGCTAATGGAGCAATGGGACAAGGAAGGGCGACTCCACTTCCCAAACAGTCAGGACGGGCGGATACAGCGCAAACGCTACTTGGATGAGTTGCAGGGGCAGCCCATTCAAAATCTATGGGACGATATAAGCCCGATCAGCTCGCACTCAGGGGAGCGGATAGGCTATCCAACACAGAAGCCGATTGCGTTGCTTGAACGAATAATAGAAGCTTCAACAACCAAAGGTGATATTGTGATGGATCCATTCTGTGGCTGTGGTACCGCCATTGCGGCGGCTGAGAAGCTGGGAAGGAAATGGATCGGGATCGACATCACGTTCCTTGCGATCGCGCTGATAAAAAAACGACTGCGAGACCATTACCCTGATGTTACATACGAAGTTCACGGCGAGCCTTCATCACCCGAAGACGCGTTGGAGTTGTTCAAGAACTCCGCGTTTCAGTTCGAGAGTTGGGCTGTCTCTCTAATCGGCGGTCAGCCATATAAGAGCGCCGGTGGCGGGGATGGGGGAATCGATGGCCTCTTATACTTCAGGGACTTCACGGAGGGTATCCATCGCATTATCATCGAGGTCAAGGGTGGCGACTACCACCCTAAGGACGTGCGGGCGCTCGCGCAAGTGATGAAACGAGAGAAGGCGCCGCTCGGCGTACTCATTGCATTACGACCCCCGACACCTGGAATGAAGAAAGAAGCTGCTGAACTTGGCAAGTGGACGCCGCCGGGCAGTCGAAAATCCTATCCTGTTCTGCAGATCATGACTATTGACGACTACTTCGCCGGAAAGCGGCCCGATCTCCCGGATACAAGCGCCACGCTGAAGCGGGCACAACGCGAGCACCGCGAGAGCGAGAAACAGAAGAATCAGCCGAAGCTGGGATTCGACTGAGGTGTTCCTCTTCTCTTGACTCAGAGCAGTAAAATCTGCGCCGGCCGAATTCTATTGTGCTGCATTGACTTGTAACGGCACGTCTCGGCAACCGTAGTAGGTTGTAAGGGACATTGCTGCCCACCTGTCTGTCAAAACGCCGCGCTGGCTACCAACCGGCGCGGCGACTTCACTTCTCCCGCAGCGTGACAAAACTGCTAAATGCCTGTACAGCGCAAAGTTACAAAGGAAATCGCCAAGGCGATGTTTGAGCTCTATAAGCAGGAGACGCCTATATCTCAGCTTCAGCGGACGTTTGGGATTTCCGAGACGACGATCATCCGCATAAAAAAACGTGACCGCTGGGATCAGCGGATCGAAGAAATCAGGCACAAGGCGCAGCAGGTAGCGGATAACAAGGCAGCGTATACGCTCGCAACCGAACTGACGCAAATCAACGCGCTGACGCCGCTTGTGCTGCGCTCGCTGCTTTACCAAGCCAAGCTCGCGCGCCAATGCCCGGAATGTAAAGGCGGAGGCCTCATTGGCGGCCGGGCGTGCGGATTCTGTGACGGTAAAGGCATGGTGCGCGTACTCGACACCAGCGTCCTCGACTACGAACGTCTCGTCCGCCTGAAGAAGGATGTACTCGAAGTGGTACAGCCGGAATTGCCAACTGAACCGGAGTCGAAAGAACCGATCCCGGATCGGCATGCAGAGCTGCTCGACAAAATCGAGCGGGCGATGACGATCAACACCGAAGAACTCGGTGACCTGCTCGCCGAAGATATTATCAAGCAGCGCAAAGGTGATGGCGGTAAGGCAAAGTGACTTGCTGGCCGCCCTCAGAGAACTCGGTGCTCCGACACCGGCGGCGCGTCGGCGACTGGCGCGCAAGTCGATCAAGTTCTTCGCGGCCTACTATCTCGCACTAAGCCTTTGGAAATGCCAGAAGCTCTGGTTTGATGAGCTGCGCGATATGGTCAAGGGCGGAATTGTCGGCCCGCCAGACTCCGGCAAAACGGAAGTCATTGCCCGGCTGGTGCCGGATCACACGATCGTCTTCAATCGCAACGTCCGCATCTGCTGCATATCCGCGACCGCGGATTTGGCGGAAGCCAATGGATCCGTAATTCGGCAGGACCTTGAAAACGAGCGGATTGTTGAGGACTTCGGACCGTTCAAGACGGCGACACAATGGACGGACAAGAAGTTCCGCGTCCGCCGCGATATTGTTGCCAAAGAAGGCACCTTCGAAGCCTACGGCATGGATTCGAAGAGCTACTACGGCAAGCACTACGACATCATCATCCTCGATGATATCCAGAATGATCAGAACGTCCGCAGCCAGAAGACGCGGCAGTTTCACATCAAGATATTCCAGAACACGATCCGTCCTCGCCTGGTACCGGGCGGGCGTCTTCTGATCCTCGCCAACAAGCAGCACCCGGACGATTTCTACACCTACATCGGCAAGCAGCCGGAATATCACCTGATCATCAGCAAGGCGCTGATTCGCCGTCCCGAAAGCTATAAGATTGTCGAGTTGCCGCAGCGTGAGCTCAACGAATTCGGCGACAAGTCGAAATGGCGCGTTGAAATTGACTTGACGAAGGACCGGGGCGCAGCGCTGACCGAAGAGCGTTACCCGGTGCCACGATTGCTGGCGCTGGAGCGGGAAATCGGTACGGCAGCCTTTTCGCTAAAATACCAGCAAGAGGCGACCGATGATGAGTCGGCGCTAATCAAGTGGGCGCACCTGCAAGCGGCCAAGGATGAGATGCTCTCCTACGGCGCGTTCAATCGCACTCATTACCTTGAACTGGTGTCGGGTATTGACCCGTCGTTGGTAATCGACAAGAAGGCAGCAGAGACCAAAGACAGCGATTACATGGTGATTACGACCATGGGGATCCTGCCAAATCATCATTTTCATCTACTGGGACTCGAGGTCGAACGCGGGTTGACGCCAGTCGAGGTTCGCAAGAAGGTCGTCGAAAATGCGAGAATCTTCCAGCCGGTGATCCAGTTCTTCGAGACCAACAATTTCGGTGAGATTCATCATTGGCACCTGAAGGAAGAAACCGGCGTACCGATTGCCCGGCATCACACCGGCGGTCAGAAATACGATCCCTTCCAGGGCTACCCGTCGCTGGCCGTGCTCTTCGAGAACGGCCAGATCAGACTCCCATACAAGACCGAAGAAGACAAACTCAAAACCGATCTGCTCATCAGCGAGCTTTACAATCCGGAGGAAGCGAATCATGACGACCGCCTGTCATCGTTGTGGATCTGCTATTCAGGAGCGCGTCGCTTGATCAACGTCTGGGAGAAGAGCCGCGGCATGCGCCAGCGAATCGATGAGCGGGACGCGGCGAAAACACAGCCGGCAAAGCGGAAGGGCGTGAGGGTCCTCCGGGTGGGTGAATGAGCAATAAGGTATTGCGACGCCTGCGCAAGAAACTGGAAGAGGCCGAGGCGACCGGCGAGCAGCCGACCATCGTCGGCAGAGTTAAGTCATTCGGCTCGATCACCAAAATCGCGGAGCGGGTGATCTCGAACCAGCTTGATCCGTTTGCCAATCGCTATAACGATCTCGGGCTGGTGCCGCCGCTCTATGATCCGGCGGCGCTCTGCCAGATGTCGATGACCTGCGATGTCATCGCCCAATGCGTCAAAGCGATGCAGGTCAATATCAACGGCATGGGCTATCACCTCGAGTATGTACCGCCGGACGATCAGCCCGACAAGCAGGAAGATGAGAACGACAAGGCAGAGAAGCGCAAGCTGGAGTTCCTTTTCCGGTATCCGAACGCCGGCGAGACCTGGATCGCTATCAAGGATAAGATTCTCGCGGACAAGTTGCTTACCGGGCGCGGCTACCTGGAAGTCGTGCGCAATCTCAAAGATGAGATCGCCGAACTGCACCATGCCCAGGCCAAGACAATCCGCATGACCAGCCCGGATGCCAACCCGACCGAGCACATCCAGTGGGTCCGTGACGGCAATGCATGGCGGCAGATCATTCGCCTGACCCGCTTTCGGCGTTACTGTCAGATCGTCGGCGGCGAGAAAACGTGGTTCAAGCAGTTTGGCGATCCACGCTCGCTGAACAAGAATACCGGCAAGTTCGCCGATCTTGGTGCGCGCTGGCCGGCGGAGCTCGAGGCCACCGAATTGATCACGTTCGGGCAGGACAGCCCCAACACGCCATACGGCGAACCGCCATGGGTGTCAGAACTGATCAATATCATGGGCTCGTCTGAAGCCAAGAAGATCAACTACTTGTACTTCAACGAGAAAACGATTCCCCCCTTTATCATCACCGTGGCCGGCGGCACGCTGGGTGAGGATGCCGTGCAGGAACTGCAAGATTTTCTGGCGAAGGACTTCAAGGGTGCAGACAACTTCCACAAGGTGCTGTTGCTCGAGGCGGAGTCCAGTTCGACCGGCGTCGTGGGGGATGAGAAGGGTCCGGCGGTCAAGATCGAAGTCAAGCCGATGACCCAGTTCATGCAGGAAGACGCGCTGTTCCAGGGATACATCAAGAACAACGCGAAGGCGGTGCGCGAGTCTTTCCGGCTGCCACCGCTGCTGGTCGGCGCCTCAGAAGACTATTCGCATGCATCCACGCATGAATCGAAGGTTGTCGCCGAACAGCAGGTGTTTGCCCCAGAGCGGAATGAGCTCGACGAAGAGATCAATCGCACGATCATTGCCGACTTCGGCACGCGTAGTTATCGCATGCGATCCCACGGCACGCCGATCTCGGACGACACGCAGATTGTCGCGGCACTCGGTGTCATGCTCGACGTCACGCCGGTCGGTCACGCGGTGGATTTCATCAGCGACCTCATGGGCAAAGAGCCGCCGCAACTGGATCCGGAGACTCGGAACATGTCGGTGGCAGAATATCGCGCCAAGTTCCGGCCGGCTTTCGATCCTTTCGGACTCGGGCTCGGCCCGGATGATGAACTCCAGCAGAAGCATCTGACGGAACTACTGAAAGGCATCCGGCAGAAACTCCAGAAACGACACAATCCCCCTGTTGCTAAACGCGTGCGCGGGGCGGCTGCTTAAGACCCGGCCGCCCCATCCTACGATGATGTGCATTGACTGTTTGACTCATGATGAACGCGCTGTAGCGCTTGGTCGGATCGATCGCTTGCTGACCGCGATCGAGAAGCGCGAGACGATTCCCTACGAGGAAGACATGCTCGAAGTAATCTACTCGGGCTGGATTGTGGCGACCCGGAAGGGATTGAAGGCAGCGCTGGAGTACATCAACCAGGTGAGCACAGCGCTAACGCAGGACGACCTGCAGGCAATGATCGAGATCTTGCGCACGGAGGCGGGTTCCAAGATGGCCGCCGGCATGAGTGATGACCTGCTCGATCTCTTCGGAAAGGCCTACCTCAATGGCAAGGCCCACGGGATGTCGGCGGAGTTGCTGGATATCAGTTTCACATTACCGGATGAAAAGGCTGTGACCTGGCTGCTTGACCACAACACGTATTGGATTGGCAACTACTTCGATAAGAACCTTTCAGGTGCGATCGCGCAGACAGTGAGCGAAGGGATTACACAAGGGCTGGGTCGTGACGAAGTCGGGCAGCTGCTGAAGGAGTTCTTCGGGGAGTATCCGGGCGTTCCAGTCAAACCGGACGCCTATTGGTCGGGACTGGCTGGGACCGCAATGAACCGTTCCCGTGTCTTCGGCTCAATCAGCGGGTTTCGCGAAATCGGAATTCAGGAACTGCAGATCCTCGCGATGGGTGATGAACGCACTTGCCCGATTTGCGAGCAGCTCGACCGGAAGATCGTGCCGATCTACCGCGCGGCCAACCAGGTGCAGCGCATGATTGCCGCCGAGAATCCGGAGGACGTCAAAGCAGTCGCGCCCTGGCTGTCAGCGGGCGACCTGGCGGACCTGAACCATGAGCAGATGATGAATCGCGGCGTCATTCTACCGCCGTTTCACGCGAATTGCCGCTGCGATGTCGTGGCGGCGTAGTCGCATGAGAGAGGGGAAAATGAGCGGAAAACAGAAGACCGGCAACCCGAACCGGACGCCGGCGCGATCGCGCGTCAAGCGTCTGCGCAAAATGCAACATCGAGCGCGGACGCTCAACGTGCGCATGAGCAAGTAAGAACCAAGGCTGGATTGCCGCCGACGCGGGCAAGTCAGTATACCGATGTACGTTTCAGGAGGGCACGGGCCCCCCTGCGACACGCCAAGCTGCAACTTCCGTGTGTCACTTTCCCCCGTGCCATGACCCTTCAGGTCGTGGTGTCTCTAATCTTATCGGAAGGTGAAGCATGAAGTTAGAGCGTGTCAAACTGGAGAAGTTGCACTTGCATCCATCCAATCCGCGGATTCATGACGTGCGCAATATCGAGGCGATCAAATCGTCGCTGCAAGCCTTTGGGCAGCAGAAGCCTATCATCATCGACGCCAAGAATGTCGTAATCGCCGGCAACGGCACGGTGATGGCGGCGCGGGAACTGGAGTGGAAAGAGATCATCGTGCAGCGCACGGCACTGAAAGGTGTCAGCGCGATCGCCTATCTGATTGCAGATAATCGGACTGCGGAACTTGCCGACTGGAGTTCGCCTGAACTTGCGGGGCTTCTCGAGTCATTGCGACGTGACCAAAAACTCGATATAGAGTCACTCGGATTCACTGCTGTCGAATTGGATCTCCTGCTTAAACAGTCCGAACTCGATGAAGCAACCAGTGACAAAGAAGAGATTCCCGACCTGCCCAAGCGAGCAGTCACTAAACCAGGAGACATCATAAGCCTGGGAGCCCATCGCATCCTCTGCGGCGATAGCACCAACGCGGAATCTGTGAAACGCTTGTTCAATGGGAAGTCACCGTTCATGATGGTGACTGACCCTCCTTACGGGGTTAAATACGATCCCAAATGGCGGAACGTAGATCTCCACAAATCCGGCGTAAGAACTGAGAAGATTCGGAATGACGATGTAGCTGATTGGGCTGCCAGTTACAGGCTGTTCCCTGGCAATGTGGCTTATGTGTGGCATTCAGGGCTTCATGCGAGTGTCGTAGCGAAAAATCTGATCGACAATGGCTTCGAAATTCGCGCGCAAATCATCTGGAGCAAACAGAATCAAGTAATATCGCGAGGGGCCTATCACTGGAAACACGAGCCATGCTGGTACGCGGTCCGCAAATCCGGGAATGCTCGCTGGAGGGGTGGGCGAGCACAGACGACGATTTGGGAGATTGCGAATGCCAATCCGGTTGGAGGGACCACTGAAGACGGCAACACCGAGCACAGCACTCAGAAGCCGACAGAATGCATGGCCAGACCGATTCGCAATCATGGTAGTACTGATGACGTCGTATATGATCCCTTCTTGGGATCAGGCACCACGATAATTGCCGCTGAAAGACTGAATCGCAAGTGTCTCGGCCTCGAAATCGAGCCGCGCTGGTGCGATGTCATCATCGAAAGGTGGCAGAATCTGACCGGTGGCAAAGCCAGACGCCGTGCTGCCTAATCCTGGCGCTCCAAGTCTTAGCGCTCAAGTAGAAATTCACTCACAGCCATAAACGGAGCAACAATGAATGCTCGGATAGCAATCACGAAAGATGCCGGTCGTGCGCCGGTGAAGAAGACGCAGCGGCTGACCCAAATCGAAGTCTATGAAGTGTCGCTGGTTTCGACACCGGCAGTGCCGGACGCCGGGATCATCCTGACGAAATCGCTGCAGCCGCAAGAACCGACGATTCTCAAATCAACCTCGATCATTAAGTATGATGCCGCGCAGGGCATCGTGATCGCGCGGCCGCTCGTGCCGGATCGCGAGGATCTGCAGGGCGACGTTGTCACCAAAGCCGACGTGGAATACGCGTCACACTCCTATCTGCGCAACCTCGCCTATAAGCAGGCCAAGGGAACTGGCGGCGGTGAGCAGCACCAGGAATTCGACGTCGCCTACCCGATTCTCTCGATCTACGATGAAGACGGATCGGTGCAGAAGATGTACGGTGTGCCGTCCGAGGAGATCATTCCCGGCGCTTGGGTGCTCGGGCTCAAGGTCACCAAGGAAGAGACCAAGAAGGCGCTGGAGAAGGGTGAGCTCACCGGCATGTCGATCGGCTGCATCGGCGAGCGGATCGAACTGGCGGCGCCGGCCAAGGCTGCACCGGAATTCAAGCGCGGCGCCTTCCGCAAACTGATCGACGAGATGTTCAAATCGGCGGGCTATGTGCGCGTGCGACCGACGGACAAGTCAATTGATTTCAACTCGTCGTACACGATGCAAGTCTTCTATGACGAATGTCCGGACATGTGGGACGCGCTGATGTCGGCGTTCTGGTCGATCATGTATGACGACCTGAATCATCCGACCTTTGAGTCGAAGATGGCGGCGATCGAGGAATCATTGGCGCAGTTTGCGACCAAGATCCGCGAGTTGTTCGGCATCGAAAAGGGCACCAAGTTCGCAATTGACTTAATCGCAAACAATGCCGCTGCTGGCGGCGCAAACGAAGGAGTGCTCGACATGCAGATTACGCAGGAGCAACTGGACAAGCTGATCGCCGAGGCCGTCACCAAAGCGCTCGGTCCGATCACCGAAAAGCTCACCATCATCGAAACCGAGGTCAAGAAGATCGCCGAGATCGAGAAGTCGGTGAGCGCACAGCCGAAGCTCGAAGACACCGATTTCGCGAAAGCCGTCACCAAGGATCTCGAGCAAATGGCCGACCTGGTCGACAAGCTGGCGACGCGCGTGACCGGCTCGAACGTGAAGAAAGACGATGCCGGTGGTGAGCCGACGCCGGACGACAAGAAAAAGGACGACACGTCGATCCTCGGCGGTGCGAAGGTCACGGCCGGGTAAACGCAGCCTCTCGCCAGGGGGGACTTTCTTACAACATAATCGAACTCAATTCTGATTCGGAGATAAGAATCATGAAACCCAACGAACTCTTTGAGAAGTGGTGTCAGAAGAACAACATCGTCAAGGCCGAAGGCGTGATCGACACCAGCGCCGACTTCGGCGGCTTGCTGCCGGTGAAGACGGTGCAACGGCTCATCACGCTGTCGCGCAAGATGAACGACTGGATGAACCGGATCACGACGGTAACCACGGCCAGCCCGTCGGGCGCCTATCCGATCATCGACGCCTTTGACGTGGTGTCGGAGGCTGTCGGTCAGAACGACGGCACGCCGGTGACGAGCACGCTGCCGACCCGGGACGTCGAGTACTTCACCCGCAAGATCAAGTCGGGCTGGGTGATCACGACCGAGCAGATCGAAACGGCGGCGGCCTCGGGCATCACCGATTTCGAGCAGCAGGTTGATGAGGCGTTCGCGATTGCCATGGGCAACGACTGGGCGCGGCTCGCGATCAACGGCGACAGCACTCTGCCGCCGGTGACCCGGTTGAACCGCTTGCTGCGCCGCTGCGACGGCTTCAAGAAGAAGCTGGCGGCCGGCGCCAACGTCCAGAGCTGCGGCGGTAAACTTCTGGACAATGAAATCTGGACAGCGATGCTGGCCTCGATGCCGGAGCAGTTCCGCAACGATGTCGGGCTGGAGTGGATGTACAACGACATGGTCGACATCCTCTGGCACAAGTCGCTGACTTACGTCAGCACGCCGACCGTAACGCGCGACGACGTCGCCGGCGATGTGCTGGTGCGCGGCTCGAAGGTGCGCCCGCTGAACAAGCCGGTCAACATCATCAACCAGCTGTCGGCGATGCAGGGGCCGACACCAGTGGCACCGACCTCGGCGGCGGCCAACGGCAATGGGATCCGCTTCGTGCTGACCTCGCTGGTCGCTGATGCCACGGTGGCCACCGGCCGGCTGGTGAAGGTGACGCTCAAGGGCAACAGCATGTCGGAGACTGTAGCGATCACGCGCGTTTCCAACCAGAACGTGATCGATACGGTCGGCAAGCTCGGCCAAACCGTAGTCTCCACTACCAACACCGACTACGAGGTCACCTTCGCCGACGAGACCAACATCTGGCTCGGCAACCCGAAGGGTCTGCATATGATCGTGTGGCTGACGATGCGGGCGTACCGCAAGTTCAACCAGGACTACGATCGCTGGGAGATCGTCGTGTACAACCACCTCGATTTCGCCGTGCCGACGCCGGAAATGTTTGTCGACTTCCAGCGTGTGCAGGTGCTACCGCCGACTAAGTGGGCGGCGTAAGGAGGGATGACGACAGATGAGAGGGTTTAAAATCACCTGTACCGCCAGCTCGTACCGCGACCGTGAGCTGATCGCGAATAAGGGCTGGACGCTGCTGGTCGCGGAAGCCGATCCTCTGGTCGGCAAACTGCGCGTGAATCCGGCGTTCAAGATCGACCCGTGCGAAGTGCCGGATGACATTGTCCTGACGAGCGGCGGGCCGGCTAAGGCGAAGTCGTCGAAGGCGGTCAAGGAACCGGAAATCCAGAAGGAGCCGGAAACGCCGAAGGCGCCTCCGGCTGCGCCTTCGGAAGCAGACGATATCGCAAACGTACCTGGAATTCCGGCAGCGTTGATCCCCGGGATCAAGGCCCGCGGCTACGACACGATCGCGAAGGTGCTGGAGGCCGGAGTTGACGCCCTGGATGAGATCGAGGGTATCGGTCCGCCGACAGCGCATCAGATTCTGCTGGCATGCAGCGAGTATCTGGGCGAGTAATCGAAACTTCGTCACCATCCGCACCTTTCCCCCAAGAACGCAATCAATTCTAATCTCAGGAGATAGAGATGAAACCGGTAAACATTTACGGTGAGTCGCTGTCGCATCAGGACTGGTTCAAGACGCGCATCGTCTACGGGATGATCCCGGCGACGCCGACGAATGCGAGTACGCAGGCGACCGGCACGGGCGCGTCCGACTTCAATGTCGATTTCAAGGCGCTTGCCACCGGCGCGCCGGCAGGTCTGGTGCTGGTCGACGGCAAGGCCAAGCAGTTTGCCGCGCAGGCGGACTTCGATGTCGCCTCCAGCGCGGCGCAGCAGATGGCGTCGGGACAGTCGCGCATCTACACGATCATCGCCTACCTTAACCAGCACGATCGCGAGATCTACTTGAAGTCGGTCCCGGGCGCAGCCGCCACAACCGGCTCGCAGGTGGCGCCGACTGATGCCGAGATCGACGCGCTGCTGGCACCGGAAACGAAGTGGATGAAGATCTGCAACGTCACGGTAAATCGCACCGGCGACACAACCGTCACGCAGAGCTACGACACCACGGTGCGTGAGCTGCAGCGGGCGCTGACGGAGAATACGCCGTCGTAAGCGATGGGTAGGATCGTCACGTTTGATGATTTGCGGGTGGAGGGGATTGACTCTCCACCCGAGAATCAGGGGCGAATCGAACAGATCATCCTCGACGCGGAGGAGCTGGTCGAGTCGATCACCGGCCGACTCTTCTATCTGCGCGAAGGCGTGACCGTCTATGCCGACGGCCGCGGCACCGAGCTGCTGAAGCTGGAACATCCGCCGATCGCGATCGACTCGCTGGAAGTGGATGGCGAGGCGGTGGCGGGCGCAGACTTCCAGATCATGACGCAACTGGTCGGCGAGGCGTCACTCTTCAATCCGATACTTCGGCTGCTGGACGGCTCGGTCTGGCCGAAGGGGTCGCGCAACGTGAAGATCGTCGGCGATTTCGGGCATGTGCTGCCGGTGCCGGATTCGGTACCGACGCAATATCAGGCGCCGGCGCTGATCCGGCGGGCCATCTGTCTGATCGTCGGGCATAACCTGACCACGATCGCCGAGCAGGTCGCCACCAGCGGCCGCGGCGAAATCGTGCGCGAAAAACTGGGGCAGGCGGAATTTCAGTATGCCGAGGGGACGGCCACCGGTTCCGGTTGGAGCGCCAATGCGGAAATCAACAAGATCCTCGGTCGATATCGGCGATTGAGAATGGCATCAGCTTAGCACGGAAAGGGTTGCTATGGGAGAAAGCACTTTGGTCAACATTCTGTTCACGGTTATCGGTTTTTTGCTCGGTCTCGGCGGCATGTCCATCTGGGTGATGAAGCGCGTCGATTCGCTCGCCGTCAAAATGAAGGCAGCGGAGAAAGACATCGAACGCCTTGATGACAAAGACCACGACCTGGAGGCGCAGATCAAGTCGGCGGTGGCGCTGCATACGGAGTCGGTGAAGCTGCTGACCAACATCGTGAATCAAAACAACCTGCTGATTCAGAAGATCATTGCGACCAATGGTGACTGACGCCTTTGAAGGCAATCTGCAGAGCATGATGAGCCGCAGCGGGACGGATGTGGTCTATCAGCCACTCGTGGCCAATCCGGCGAATGCGACGGTCAACACCAGGGAAGTCATCGATGAAGAGGCCGCCTACCCGAGCACGGCGCACCAAACAATCAAGGCGTTGATCGAACTGGCGCCGTCGCAGGCGATGCGCCTGAAGCTGGGACTATCGGAAGACGTGGCGGCGGTGCTGACGGTGACGCAATTCGACATCAACCGGCTGGCGCTGACGATCACGACGAAGGATCGGTTCCGGCTGCCCGGGTATGACAAGCCCTTCTACGTGGACAAAGTCACGCCGACGATGCAATCGCGGGGGCGGTGGTTTGCGCAATTGATTGCGCTGACCAAAAAGCAGGGAGGGCTGCGCAATCGCTAAGGCAGGACTGACCGGTGACTGGGATAAGCTGCAGCGGGCGCTGCAGCAGTTTCCGCGGGAGCTGCAGACGGCAGCGGAGCGGGCGACGACCAAGGGTGCATTGCTGGCACGCGATCAGGTCAAGAAGAACATTGTCAATCAAGCCTTTCCGTGGGAGCCGCTTAAGGCGACGACAATTGCGCGTAAGGGCTCATCTAAGATCCTGATCGACAAGGGCGACCTGCTGCATGCGATCACGTTCAAAGTGCTCAGTCCCTACGCCGCGTTCGTCGGCGTTTTGCGAACGGCGCGGCGCAGCAACGGCCGCGGTCTGGTCAATATCGCCAGAGTGCATGAGTTTGGTTTCATGGGATTTGTGACCAACTCGAACACCGGCACACGCTATTTCCTACGGATACCGGCGCGCGCCTATCTGCAGCCGACCCTCGATCAAATCCGCGAACGACTCTACACCAACTGGCGCCAGGAAGTCGTCCAGGCCCTCCATCGAAGTATCAGGTAATCAATGGCAGTAAATGACAAATATATCGTCGTCGAACGGGTCGCCGTCGAATCGGACATCAAGCGGGTCTATCCCCTGGCGCCGTTCATCCTCTATGCCGTCGGTACCACAACGCCGGAAGTGCGGTCGGGAGTCGCGGACGAATACGGCATCATCAAGCTGACCGGATTGCCCGTCGGCGAATATGACCTGTGGATCGACGGGGCGCTGCGCGAAACCTTCGTGCATATCCCGCACGACTACGTCATCAAGCATCCGGAAAGCTGGGTGGCGCGGATCGCCGGCACAATCAATGCGGATGTCAACGAGAACGAAAACTCGACGGTCTTCTACACGCCGGCCGCGGGCAAGCTGCTCAAGATCGCCGTGATGGTCGAATATGCGGACGCGACGGCGAATGCGACGATTCACATTCTCAAGGGTGTGGCTGGCGGCGCCGCGGCGCTCGCATTTGCCAGCGACTCGATCTGGTCAGTACAATGCAATCCGGGCGTCGAGCGCTACCGCTGGAGCCACGTTGACACGGTTGCGCAGCCGGCGCTCGAGGCGCAACGCGCGGTGACGATCGCGGTCGACCACGTGGCCGGCACGATCAAGGGCGTCACCGTTTTAATGGTCTTCAAGGCCGACTGATGAGCCGGATTGAGCAGATTCTGGTGGGCTTGCGCGAGCACCTGGTCGCGCGGTGCGGGTCGCTGGCGGATGACGACGTGGCGATCGCACATCGGGACGACCGGCTGGTGACAGAAGATGATGTCACGCCGCCGAAGGTGACGATCGCGCTCTACGACTTCCAGCCGGCGCCGGATCTGGATTACTCTGGCTATCTCTACCAGGAGCAGATCGATATCCCCAACGAGGTGGCGCACCTGACGCCGAAAGCGCTGCCGTATCGTGCCTTCATTCAAATCGACACGTTTACGCGGCTGGCAGACGATGACTGGCAGCTGCAGCAGGAGATCCAGCCGCTGTTGACCGGCAAGGTCAGGTTCACGGTGAACCACGGAACGGTCGGCGCGCCGGATCTGCAGGAGTATTCAGTCGAACCGCAGCCGGGCGACAACCAGGACGACCTGGTCGAGGGAGGATATCACAAGGTGCTCCGGCTGTCGACGCCGGTCTGGCTGAGCGATCCGCGCGATCTGGACGATGTGGCTCTGGTGCTTTCCGTCGAGGCGATCTATGCGGATCAGACCATAACGATCGAGGAGGATACGCCATGAAGTTCATAGTGACAAACATCTCGACCACCTACCTGACCATCGCCGGTGAGCAACTCAACCATGGCCAGAGCGTCGAAATCGAGGCCGAGTCCGCCGGCGCTATTCTCGAAGAGCTGCGGATGTACAAGATGCACGGCATTGTCAGCATCGAACCGGCGTCCGAAGTGGTGAGCGCCAGAGCGACGCCGGCCCCGGGCACGGAAGTTCCTTGCGACGAAGAATAATCTCCTCGACAACAATTCCCATTTCCCATAAACAGGAGTAAACACGATGACCCTGAACAAAGGCGTCAACGTTCGTGAAGGCGACAGTATTGCCGCCATCACCGGCCGCGGCGCGCGGATCACCGGTTTGATGGGCACGTTCGCCCGCGGACCGCTAAATAAGATGGTCTACTGCGGCAACCGCGCCGAGTTCGAATCGATCTTCGGCAGCTACGCCGTGCCGCTGACGACATCATACTACGACGCGATCGATATGTTCGCCAACGGTGGCAACATGCAAGCGGCGATCGTCAACATCAAGGGCCCGGCAGCGACGCAGGCGTCTCGGACGATTCAGGATATCGACGCCAGCCCGCAGAATACGCTGAAGATCAAGTGGAAAGGTTACGGCGCCGACGGCAACCGCGCTTCATTCGTGCTGGCCGACGACAGCCGGCTGGTGACGCGTCTGAAAGCGGCGCTCAACCCCGCCGGCACGAGCGCCAGCCTGGAATCGGTGGCGCTGCTCGAGGCGGGTTCGGTGTTGAAATTCAACAACGGCACGCAGTCGGAAAAGGTTGTGGTGCTGACCGTCACGGCTAACGCCGACGGTTCGGGTACCGTGACCTGGTCGGGCGGCGTGACCAATACCTACACGGTGGCCAACACCACGGTGAGTTCGGTCGAATTCATGATCATCGTCTACTACGACAACGTCGAAATCAAGCGCTTCAAAGGGCTGTCGAAGAACTCGGCGGTCAGCTTCTTCCATACCAAGGTGATCAACATCGACGAGATGAATTATCCGATCGAGACGGAGGATATCGTCTCGCCGTCGACGCCGCTGTACGACCAGTGGCCGGCGACGAATATCACGCCGCTGACCCTGACCGGCGGCGACGATGATATCGACGGCCTGGAGTCCACGCATTGGATCGGCTCGGCGGTCAACGGCACCGGGATCTACGCCTTCGAAACGGTGGAAGGACTGCTGCGGCTGGCGTGTCCGAATCCGAAGATCAACACCTCGGCGGCGGATGGCTACAAGCAGCTGTTGCGGGCGATGTTAGCGCTGGCCAATACCCGCGACCGCTCGGCGCGCGGCTTCGAGGTATACGCGGAAGTTCCGTTCGGGACTTCGGTCAACGACGCTCTGGTCTTTGCGCGCGAGTTCGAGGGGCGGCTGTTGTCGCTCTGGTACGACTGGCAAACCGGCAAGGTGTCCGGCAGCGCAGTTACCAGCCCGATCATCGGGGCGCTGCTGGGTGCGGCTGCGGCCAAGGATGCCAGCCTGGGCATCTACCACTCGATCGGCAACTACCCGATCGTACTGCGGGGCGTGCCATACTACAAGTATTCCGAAGCCAACGACAATCTGATGGCCGAATACGGTCTCAACACGATCACGCAGAACGGCGCGCGGGTCTGGGGCAGCTACACGCTGTCGGCCAATCCGATCTGGCGTTTCGTGAATCACAGCGAGCAGTTCATCGATATCGCGCAGACGCTGAAGACGGAAACGGCGGACGTGGTGTTCCGGCCGATGAACGACTCCACGATCAACCGGCTGCATCGGCGGCTGGATGACTATTTCCGCGGCAAGCAGGCAGACGGCGAGATCCTGAGTTACACGATCGCGGTCGCGCCGGCGGCAGCCAATGTGCTGCGGGTGAGTTTGTCGATCGGCCTGGTGGGCGTGGCCGAGAAGATCGACTACGTCTTGAAGTTCGATAACAGCGGCTTCGTCGAGTCTGAACTCGGCGCGGCGGCGTAAGGAGAAAGCAAGTCCATGAGTGACGTACTCAAGAACCCCGTGGTCGGGACGGTCTTCGAGCTGGAGATCGACGGCATCACGGTCGCCGCGTTCGAGGAGATCGACGTGCCGGATCTGCGGCGGCCGGTGATCGGCAACCGCACCGGCGTCGATCCGAGCCATCAGACGCTGACGCTGGGCAACTATGAGCCGGTGGAGATCACGCTGCGCAAAGTGGTGCGGCAGATGGATTCCATCGCGCTCAATCAGTTCATTGAGTGGCGCGACCAGGGCGGGCAGATGAAGAAGTCGGGCTCGATCACCTGGAAGCATCCGGAGACGCTGGTAGCCTATGCGCGACTCACCTTCGAGAACGCGGTATGCAACAGCCTGAAGCTGCCGAACGTGAACGCGAACGAACCGACGGCCAAGTCAATGTTCGAAATCAAGTTCACCGTGCCGAGCTATTACGAGATCGCGCTATAACCGATGCCGCTGCAGGAGGATATCCAGAAGGCGATCACGATTGCGCTGCCTGAACTTCAGGTAGCGCATTTCGCTATCACCATTGACGGCACCGGTCTGCCGGTGCGGGCGGGATTTCGGGAGTGCCGCGGCCTGGGCGGATCGCTGCAGGCGTTTACGGTCAATGAGCCGGGTGACGACAAGCAGCGGCAGTTTCCGCAGCGGGCGATCTACAAGCCGGTGACGCTGGTGCGCGGCCTGGACGTCGACGGGTATCTCTTCCGGTGGTGGCAGGAGACAAAGGAATGGCAGCCGGGCCGGCCAGACTATCACAAGACGGTCACGATCTACGCACTGCAGCGAGTGAGCGAGACGGTGGCGCTGGCGCGGCGGGGCTGGGATCTGTTCGGCGCCTATCCGACCGATTGGGACGGTCCGGAGCACAACGCGCTCGGCGCCGATCTGGCGTTCGAGCGGATCACGCTGGCCTACGAGGAGATGGAAGGGGCGCCGCTGGGGGCGTTCATCAATCTGATTTAGGAGGGAAACGATGGAACCGATTACGTTTGAGCTCTTTGACGGTTACAAAGACGACAAGGGCGTCGTGCATAAGGCGGTGGTGATGCGCCGTCTAACGATGAAGGATCAACTGCTGCTTCTCAATGACATCAAGGTCAAAGAGTTGGTAAGCAGCGGAAAGTCAGTTGAATCGACCAATCGGGTAGAGCGCAATGTCGCCCTAATCGAGCTCCAAAAATTCAACCTCATTCTCTTCGGCTTGCTGATTGAGTCGATCGGCGAGGTGCAAAAGCAGGAACTGCAATCACGGCTTGTCCTGGAGAGACTATCAGTCCGCGACATCAACTTGATCACGCTAAAGCACCAGGACGCGTCAATCCGTCTGATTCCGCTTGATATTGTCGAAAGAGTGGTGAAGGAGATCGTCAGCGATGATGAAACCAGATCCTTAATCTTCGAAGGGATCAGCAACAATCTGGGGGAATAAGAACCGGGGCGAGTCGAGTCAGTGAATTGATTCGCGCCCGCCTCTATGACTGGGATCAATACAAGGAGCAGGAGGTCTACCTGCTTCGCTACGCCAGCTACACTCGTGACGACATCCTCCAGATGAGTCACGAAGAACGACACAACACGTGCAGGCTTCTTTCTAATCTCATCGAACGTGAGAACAATCCTAAAGACGACTGATGGCTAACATCTTTGAATCAATGCTCGGCCTGGGCGTAGTTCTGGAGTTTCACGATCGCGCCTCCAGTGAGATCAAGAAGGCGGGGGACTCCTTCAAGAAGCTGAAGGGCGACGCGCTCGATACGGCCATTGCACTGGATAAGCGCGCTACCGAACTCGAACGGCAGATCGATCGTGCCCGGAAGAACGTCGCAACGGGCATGAAGGAAATACTGGCCGGCTCGGCGATGGTAACAGCGCCCGCCTTGTTTGTTCGCCTGGGGATGGAAGCAGAGGGGCAGCTGAGCAAAATCGGCATAACGATGATAGCTCAGGGGAAGTCGATTGACGTCGTGAACTCAAAGCTTGAGCAGTACGACGACCTGATCGACAAGATCGCTAACAATACTGTCGGCGTTGCGGATTCAGAACTATTGAAAGGCTTCGATGTCCTCCTGAGTCGTCTGGGTGAAGATGTTGCGGTCGCAGGAATTGAGCAGCTGGGCAAGTTTTCTGAGGCTCTCAAGGTCTTACCGGATCAAGCGGCCGAATTCAATACTGCAATGCTCGCGCTCTTCGGCGAAAAAGTTGCCGGGGCGACGCCGCTTGAGAAGCTGAGTTCCATAATGGACACTTCGGCAGCCGTCACCGGACTCTACAAGATGAATCTGGAAGAGCTTGGGATGGCGATGGCAGCCGTGGGGCCGGAAGTGAAGCTGATGGGGTTGGGATTCGAGGAAGTACTGGCGCCGATGGCGCTATTCCTGGAGTCCGGCCAGAAGTCCCGAATGGTTGGCGGCTCGATGAAGGAGGTCTTCGCTAACCTCCTGTCGTTCGAGCAGAAGATCAACGAAATGAAAAAGGCCGGCCAGGGGACGCCCACGACGCTGCAAGAGTACTATGCGCTGCAAAAGAAAGCGATCCCGCGCGATATTCTCCCATTCACGAACATCCGCATGACGGATGCTACCGGAAAACTCCTACCGTTTCTCCAAATTCTCAAAAATATCAAAGCGGTTACAGATAAGATGGGGCCGATGTCCGCCAGTCAGAAGACCTTCTTCTCCAGTTTCCTCGGAGCCGACGTCGGCGTCCTGATAGGCCACCTTGACCAGGTGGAGAAGAAGATGACTGACCTTGGTAATCGCACCGGAGAAGTCGACCGTCAGTTCGGGTTTCTCCAGGGGAAGGCTTCGCATGAATGGCAGCTCGTCAAGAATCAACTGGGAGACGTCGCTGAGCAGATCGGTCTCGACCTACTCCCGGCAGCGGCTGAGCTATTCAAATCGATGCGCGGAGTGACTAAGACAGTCGGAGACTTGGTTAAGCACAACCCGGAACTGGTGAAGTGGGGATTTTATCTATGGACAGGAGCAGGTGCTATCCGAACTATTGGCGGAACGCTTTTGGCAGCCAAAGGCATCGGTGAAGCAATCTACGGCACGGTAGCACTCAGGGGAGTGGCATCACGATTTGGGTCATTAACAACGGGCGGCATCGTTCCGCCAGTAGGCACTGGGGGTGCCGCGGCCGCCGGCGCAGGTGTCGGTGCGATGTCTTCATACCTGCCACACATTTTAGCAGCAGCGGTCGGGGCATACGCTGGTAAGTACACTTACGAAAACTTCATCCGCCCGCTCCGAGAAAAATCCTTCATAGAAATTGAGGTTGATGCTTCCACTGTCTTACAGAAGCTGATCACCGACGGCGTGATCCCGGAGCCCAAAGTGCTTGGCGGCAAACTCGGGGAGGCGTTTAACGAGAAGGTGCAGGAAGCGCTCTCGGGTGAGAGTGCCTCGGCGTTCGGATTGAAGATCGGCGAGGCCATCAAAATGGCAATCGATCCGAAGTTCGATTGGGAGAGCTTTGATCCTGGGGATTCGGCTGTAATGCGGGAGGCAAAACGCCTCGCGATGGAGAAGAAAACGGGACTGGAGTATTCTTGGCAATGGCCCACGCCAGCAGAAAAATTCTTTGGTGGAACCGGCACGTGGCGGGATCTGTTCATTTCTGGAAAGCCCGACATCCTTAAGCCATCAGGTCGTGGCGTTACTGGTCGCTCCCGCGAGGACAGCAACAACCTGCATTCGTCTTCCTTCGGTACTCCCGATTTGTCCGGTAATCCATTCATCCAACAGACTTTCACCGGTGCGCTCCATTTCACGATAAACGGCGCCAACAAGGATGGACGCCAGATAGCTTCTGAGGTCAAGGCCAATCTTGCTGAAGTGGCTGACCGGGCGGCGGGAGCGCAGCACTGATGCAATTGATCATACCGATCCGGATCGTGCAGGAGCGCCGACGCGAGCCGATTGCGCGCGCGCAGCTTTATAATCTCGACGACAATACTTACTTCAATTTTCAGTTCAACCCGCAGATGCTTGAACCGGCGAATGAGTACGGCTGGGCGGATGAAGGCTGGACGGGATCGGACAAGATCGACTCGCAGTTCCTTGGTGTCGGGCAGACGGAGATGGAGGTGATCAGCGACTGGCTGGTTGATCCGGCGGCGCCGATCATCCGGCACAATCTTGACGGTGATCTGGTGTACGATGACGGCGCGAGCAATCGGCTGGTGCGGATCGAGGCGGTGATTGCGGCGATTCAGAGCTGGGGCGCGATCCGGACCGACGAGCGGCGATCGTCGCTGGTGCGGCTGATCATCGGCGACAACTGGTATTTCAGCGGGCGGATGACGCGCTTTGCGGCGCGAATCGATGAGCGTTTTGCGAGCGGCCTGATCAGGCGGGCCTCGCTGAGAATCGGCTTCAAGGAATGGCGGTCGACCGCGCCGATCACCGGCGGGAAGACGGGGCTGGCGAGGATTCGATGAAGGAGCAATTTGTCACACCGCGCTATCGGGAACGGATTGACCAGGTGGCGCAGCGGGCGTTTCGCGGCGAGCCACTGGAGTATGTGATGCTGGCGCAGCTGAACCCCGACGTCGATCTCTTCTATCCGCACCCGGAATTGCCGCTGCGCATTTCCGGCGAGAATCCGGCGACACTGTAGCGCATGATCAACGATCTATACCTGACGCCGACGTGGACGATTCGCATCAACGGCATGGAGCTATCCGAGCAGACACGACTGGCGGTGCGGGAGATCGTTTGCGAAGAACGACTGACATACACCAGTAAGGTCGAGCTGGTGATCGAGGGGCACGAAGGGTTTGCCCTGAAGCTGGCCGATTTCGCACCAGAGAGCGAGTTGAGTCTGCGGGTTGGCTGGCGCGGGAATGTCAGCGAGGAAATCTTCAACGGCGAAATCATCGAGGTAACACCGGAGTTCGAACACGGGCGGGTGTCGACGCTGACGGTGATGGCCTACGATCGCAGCTACCTGCTCAAGAAATTCCGCTGGCCGCCGGAAGTATACGATAAGCGGCGGATGGCGGATGTCGTGCGGGCGGTCCTGAATAAGTATCGCAGCCCGGATTTCCGGTTCGACGGTACGACACCATACTACCTCGATGCCGAGGCGTCGATCAAGGACTATACGCTGTTTGATTCGGAGGCAGGATTTCGGCCGGACGATCAGACCGACTGGGAGTTTTTGAATCTGATCGCGGAGGCCTCCGACATGATGCTGCTGGTGCGCCAACGCACGATCTATTTCGTGGGGCGGGATTTCTTTCAGCGACCGCGAATCGGAGTGCTGGCCATGGTGGTGCCGCCGCGGCTCAATTTCTACTATCGGCCGCTGCCGGAGCAGGAGAACGATCCGCGCGGACTGGTGCTGTATCATTTCCGGCCGCGCAATCGGGCGCTCAAGCAGCGCGACAAAGTGACCGTCGTCGAATGGCATTCCATCGACGGGCAAGGCAAGAAGCGGGGCAGCTCGACACTGCCGGAGATTCGCGGCGAGAAGAACTACACACAAATGCGGATCATCGGCAAGACGGTGGAAATGCTGACGATTCGGGGGAAGGCGGCGCAGAGCACTTCGGCGGCCAGCCTGCTGGCGCAGTCGGAACTGGAACGGCGGGCCCGCAAGTTCGTGGAGGGGCAGGGCATGGTCAAAGGCTGGCCCTATGTGCGGCTGGGGCAACAGCACAATTTCGTGCTCAACGACCTGGGGGACTTCGGCGAAAAGTTCAGCGGCGAGTATTTCGTTTTCGGGACGGAGCACCGCTGGACGCGGGACGAAGGCTATTTGACGTTGATTGACGTGGAACGGAAGGCATTGCAAGCATGAAGATTTACCGCGGCCGGGTGACGGATGTCAGCGACGTGAAGAATCTGGGACGAATCAAGGTCGAGCTGCAGGCATTTTGCTCGCCGGAACTCGGCGTCGATCCGGACTATCCGACGGCGAATACAACCGCCTGGTGCCACGTGGTGACGCCGCTGGCGGGACCCGGTTATGGACTCTATTTTCTGCCCCAGGTCGGCGATACGGTGGTGGCGACGCCGCTGGAAAACGGGGAGTTCCTGATCCTCGGCTACCACTGGACGGGCGCGCAGGGCAAGCCCAGTGAGGGGACGGCGAGCGCGCGGGTGATCAAGGTACCCTCGGGCGGCTCGATCATCATCAAGACGGAGGGGGGCGGCGAGGTGAAAGTGCTGAGCAACGGCAACGTGGAAGTCAACGGAAATGCAGGGAAAGTGGTCACGACAAAGATGGTCTGCGCCTATACAGGCAAGGAGCATCCGCAAGGGTTGGGGAGCTTTAAGGCAGGAAACTGATGGCAATGAACGCAAATGTCCTCGGCGACGCGATTATGGCGGCTGAGGATGCAGTCTACAACACCTACATCAACGAGAACACGAATCCGGCGAATCATGCGGCATACCGACAGGCGCGGTACCGGGCGATGGCGCAGGCGATCATCGCGCACATCAACCAGTATGCCGAGGTCGCTTCCCTGACCGTCAATAACACGCCGATGGACGGCGCGAATCATACCCACGCACCGGCCTCGACTTCGGCAGCCACGGGAAAAATCTCTTAATGAAGCTGGAAGAAATTCGCGGGATCGCATTCCCGCTGCGCTTTGATGCGGCTGGTCGGGTGGCCAGTTCCTCCGGTGAGCAGCATCTGAAGGAGCGGATCGCCCAGGTGCTGATGACGGCGACCGGCGAGCTGCCGTTTGCACCGGCATTCGGTTCGAAGATCCCGTTGCGGGTGTTCACGCCGGTGGGGCGGTCGGCGATCCTGCAGGCGGATGCCGCGGAGGCGATCCGGCTGTGGTGTCCGGACATCGACGTGACGGCGATCACGCCGATCAACACGGAGCGGGCGGCCGCGGGCCAGATGGGGTATGCGGTAACGTTCAAGTATCGCGGCGAGCAGGCGCAAACGGTGAGCATCGGACTGGCGAGGTGATATGGTATTAGTCCCGGACAAAACGCATAAGATTCCGCTCTCGGCGATCGTGTTCACGGAATACGGCCTGAGCGACCTGCTGGACAACGCCGTAGCGCGCAAGCGGGAAGTCGCGCCCAACTGGACGGATGAATCGCCGACCGATCCGGGGATGCAACTGCTGTCGGTCTTCTCGTCGCTGACGCACCTGATGCATCAGACGATCGAACAGGCGGCGCGGAATGCGTCGCTGTTGACCGCGGACCGGCGGGAGGCGGTGCGGACGCTGGCGCGGCCGCTGGGGTACGAAGTCAAAGAACAGCGCGCGGCAACGGTGTCGGTGCAATTCACCTTCGAGGTGGCGCATCCGGAGCTGACGATCCCGGCGCGGACGCGGCTGTCCACCGGCGGCGTCGGCAACGAGCAGGAGATCATCTTCGAGACGATCGCCGATACGCTCGTGCTGGAAGATGCGGCGACGGCCTCGGTGGCCTGCATCCAGGGCGAGTCGGTGCTCAACGAAGTGCTCGGGGCCTCGGACGGTTCGGCGCGGCAGAAATTTTATCTGAAGCGGCGGCCGGTGATCTGGGGGAGCGAATCGATTCAGGTATTCGACGGCACGACCTGGGTGAGTTGGACGCGGATGTCCGACCTGGTCGAGAGCACGAACACTTCCAAGCACTACACGGTCACGATCGACAATGAGGGCTGGGTCTATATCCAATTCGGAGACGGGGAATTCGGCGCGGTGCCGGTGGTGGGGACGAACAACGTGCGCGCCAGTTATCGCGTTGGGGGCGGCAGCGCCGGCAACGTGGCGGCGAATGCGATCACCGAGTTGCTGACACCGATCGATCATGTGCTGAGCGTGACAAACCTGGCCGCGGCGACGGGCGGCGCCGATCCGGAGACGATTCGCAGGGCCAAGACGGTGGCGCTGGCCAAGTGGCGGGCGCAGTTGACCGGCATGACGGAAGACGGGATCAAGGCGCTGCTGCTCGATTACGTGTCGGACACCTACGGCGCGATCGCGGCGGTGGGCGTGGTGGCGGTGGACAAGCTGACGATCGACGTGCGTTTCGTGCCGGCGACGGACGGCGTGCCGGTGGCGGGATTCAAGCAGGAAGTGCAGGAGTACCTGAACCGGGAAGATATCGCGGCGATTCTGACCGAGGTGAAGGTCTCCGATCCGGAGTTTCTGCCGGTCGACTACGACGTCGAGATCTGGATTGCCGACGGCTACCAGCGCGACCAGGTGATCGAGTACGTGCGGCAGGCGATCGTGCGGTTCGGCTCGCCGACTTACCGCGACGCCGACGGGCTCTATCCGAATCAATTCGGGCAGATCGTGGCGCTCTCGAAGCTATCGCGCGAAATCCAGAACGTGGCCGGAATCGATTACCTGGTCATCAACTCGCCGGCAACGGACCTATCTATGCCGGCGTATCAGATTCGCTCAATCAACTCGATTGAAATCACCGCCAACCAGGGCGGGACGTCCGTCTCGCGGACAATCCTCAATTTCGAACTCTAACCATCACCAAGACACATGACTAAATTTAGTCGATGGGCTAAAGGCCTATTGGTATTGCTGCTGCTCTGCCTGCCGCTGTCGCGGCTGACGGCGACGACGTACTATGTCAAGCCGGGCGGCAACAACAACCTCGACGGTCGCTCGTGGGCCAACGCCTGGGCGCACCCGAATAAGACGAATGGGTCGATCAGTCGCGGGGACACCGTGGTCTTCGCGGCGGGCGAGTGGGATACCTGTTTTGTCAAGCCTCCGACTTCGGGCAGCGGCTGGACGGTCTACACCTGCTCGTCAGCCGTAGCTGCTGCCACCGTGCTGCGCAGCGGTGTAACGCTGGCTGCCGGGACGGGGAACTGGACGCAGTTCTCCGGCAACGTCTACTCCTACAACACGCCGCTCGCACTGCGCTGGAATCGGTGGCTGTCGGATGGCGACGGTGCGGCGATTCAGAACTACCAGGTACTGAAGATGCAGACCTCGACTTCGCTATTAGAAGGTGAGGCCTATTTCAACACGTCGACGCGGGTGCTCTACGTCTATGCGCGCGGCGGCGGGAATCCTGGCAACTACAACATGAATTACACGATGACCGCAGTATTCCATCTCGATCACGAGGATATGGATTCGGTCATCATCGAGAAGATGACTTGTGACGGGGGCGCGGCGACGGTGATCTCGATTTCGGACGGCGGCAGTCTCGGCCCCGATAATGGCGCACCGGACGATATCATTATCCGAGACTGCATAATTCAGAACAGCAGCTCGACCGAGGGCGCGTTCAACCAGAGCCTGATCTACGCCGGACGGACGTTTGATGCGGGCGATCCTTCCGAGTGGGCACATCGAGTATCGATCCTGCGCGACACCTTGCGCTACTGCAAGGGATTCTCGGACGTTGCCGAACACGCCGGGGCGGGACTCGATATGTACGTCGCCAGCGAAGTGCTGTGTTCGGCGTCGGTCTTCATCAACCTCGATGGGACAGCAATCAACTTCAAGAACGGCTACAGCTATGACGTGGACATCGACAACTCGGTCATCATCGACAACTACTTCTCGAACGTCAACACGGGGATCCGGGTGGGCGCACACACCGACTCGATCCTAATTTGCGGCAACATCATCACAAACTGCACCTATCGCGGGATCGACATTCATTCGAGCGCGGGGACTCCGCAAGCCTACTATCGGGTGAAGATTTTCAACAACACGTTGTGGAACGCGGCGGGGTCAGGCGACGGGGAGGCAATCATCGTTTCGCCGACGGCGGCCTCGCGGGGAAGTGACAACGAGATCAGATACAACATCGTATTCGACACGACGACGGTGGAGCGGGCAGTCGCATTTCACTGGCAAGATACCGACGTTCCTCTGCAAAGCCCATCGGTGCAGACGTATTGGGATGCGGACTCGAACTTATACTACATGGGATCGAGTTCTTTCATCTGCCGATTCATCTCCGGATCAGGCTGCACGGGCACGAACTGGTCGTCATGGCAGAGCTGCGGATTTGACCCGCATGGTCTGAGCACCACGAATCCGAACTTTGCACAGTCTCAGACGCCGACGCGGGCAGGGCTGACGCCGAATAACGCGCCGGGTATGAATCGAACTTATGCCGGGAGAACGTGGACGCAATGGGGCGCGGTGCAGCCGCAGTCAGAGCCTCATTCGCCAAAGTGGCATGATATCGATCAGATCTGGCATGACGCGCACGACGGGTTGGTGAACGCAGCCCACGGCTTTGCTTCCGGCGATACGTTGAACTTCATCGAGAACGTCTATTGTCGCAACAAGAAGTGGGGCCTGGTGGTGCAGGTACCGGTGTTGATCCTCGGCAACGGGTACGCCCTGCATCCCGACTCGGTGGCACTCAACACGATCGCCAACAATTCGTTTGAGACGCCGGACGTTGATCCGACGCGGGCGGCCAGCTGGGACTTCACCGACGCGCCCAACATCAGCCGCATGTTCGGGCATTACCACGTCGTGACCGAACTGACGGACGAGCCGTCGCTGTGGGAAGGCGACTACGCCCTGCGCGTGCAGTTGCCGTGCGCGACGCAGACGGTCAAGACGGCCAGTTCTTACCAGTTCGCATCGAAGACGCATCACGCGATTGAGTTCGCCTATCTCAACGTTGCCGATGCCAATGTGCGGGTGACGGTCGGGCTGCTGAATGCCAACGGCGATACGGCCTACTCGGCCAAGAACAACGTCGGCACGATGGAACGCGGCTCCGAGCCGGTCTGGGTGCATTTTATGACGAAGGACACGGTCGAGACGTACAAGATTTTCATTCAGATCACCGGCGGCGATGCCGCTGCAAGCTCCAACCAGGTCTTCTTCGATCATGTCCTGCACACAACCTTCCGCAATTTCGGCATCGCGCTCGAACCGGATACCTGCACGCTCGATCTCGACTGGATGGACAACCAGCGCTTCTATAACCCGGCCACTGGTCTGATGGAGACGGATCCGGGCTTGTGCTTCAGCTCGACAGCTTCCAACCGCGAATTCTGGGGGCTGGGCGTGCAGGGCGGCGTGGCCGAGGGGACGGTGATCCGCGATCTGCGGATTGAGCCGATCCAGCCGTCGCTGTTTTTCCGCGGCATTTATGGCGCTTATGGGTGCAGCGATATCACGATCAAGAAAGCGACGATCAAGCCGATGGGGTCGAACCCGATGGGGGTGATGACCTGGAACGGCGTGCGCTGGGACATCGACTCAACCGATGTGATCTTTCCGGAAGAGCCGCTCGATTACCACTATTCCAAGCGGGAGTCCGTGCCTTCGGTCGGATTCAACCTACGCGCAGACAAGAACAACTACGGCTACAGCTCCAAGGTGTCCTACTGCAAGGTCTACAACTATCCCTACCAGGGTGTCTACATTACGACGCGGCGCGATATGACTTCGGATCACGTCCTGCAGTATCCGCAGAATATCGTGGAGTACTGCGAATTCTACCCGCGGACGCTGATCACGAACGGCTTTGCGATCGAAGACTACGGCAATGCCCCGTCGATTATCCGCTACAACAGGATCTTCGGGGCGGGGCAGTATCACGGCACCGGCATCCATGTGACGACCAAGCAGGTCGACATCGATTCGCTGCAATGGTCGATCGTCGAGGGGAACGTCGGCACGGTGGAGTCTTATCCGTACAATCAGGAATACCCCTACGGCAATCTGGCCTATGGATTCCAGCATGAAGGGGTGCCGCTCTGTTCGCTACGCTACAATTACCTGACGGCGCTGGCGATCGATCCCGCCGCTCCGGCGGTGGACGGGATGCGGATTACGCGCTCAGGATCGTTCAAGCTGTTCATGCACGACAACACATTTCGCGGGCTCTCCACCGGCAACGTGACGGGCGCGGCGCTGCATCTGTACTCGCCGACGTGGAGTTTCGATCCCGCGGCAGATGTGTTCGATTGCTACCACAACGACTTTATCACCAACGGCGTCGCTTTGCGCTCGGTTGGCGTCAATTCGGTCGGGCTTCAATTCAAAGACTGCTTCTTCGATTACCTCGATACACTGACGGCGCCGAACTGGAAGAAGATGAAATCGGGCGAGAACGCCTATCTGCCGGCGCGCGACCTGCGCTTCATTGACAACCGCTACGGCGATGCCGAGGCGGATTCGGCCTTCGAGCGGACGATGATGTTCGGCGCATACAACTACCTGAGCACGGCGGATAACGGCACGGAGTGGTTTGTGTCGTGGTCCACGACGATCAACAGCAGTCTGGGCGGAGTACCGCTGGAAGGGGATTCAGTTTTCATCGTCAGCGCCCAGGGGGACACGCTGGTGCGCGGCGCGACGAACGCGGCGGGGCAGCTGATCACCGTGGTCGATGAGTTCCGCGACTCGGCGGCCACCACGACCTACAACCAGCCGGTCGACCGCACGCAATACAATCCCTATGTGCTGAAGGTGCGGCATTCGGGGCTGGAGCTGGAGCAGCAGGTCTGGATCGACGGCAAGAAGACAATCAATTTTAACTTCAGCAACGACCTTTCCAGTCTGTTCAAACGCAAGAAGAGAATTCTCGAATAGGAGCTTGACATGATCAGGATGATCATTGCCGGCACGCTCATCTTGAGCCTGCTGGTTTTGCCATTGTGGGGAGCGAACGTCGGCGAGAAGCGGGCGGTGGATTATATCACCGGCTATCTCAACAAGCCGCTCAACTCGTCGGTACAACCGGTGAAGCCCGACTCGGCATCGGTGCGGACCCTGCGCGCGGGCGCAGGGCAGGTGTACTTTGCATTCAGCAATACCTTTCCCTTCAACGACCTCAGCATCGCCTTGCAGATCAACCGCGAAGACTCAACCTACATTTTCGATGATCAGATTCAGGATATCGACGGCGCCGGCGGGAATGGCCAGTATACAACGATCGTCACACTCTACGGCGCGGGAGACATCGCCGAAACCAAGTTCGAATATGATGTAAAGACCAACACGGTCGAGGCCGTGGACGCGCGGATCATGGCCAACCTCGACGTGCTCGTGAGCAGCCGGCTGGCGCCGGCGACGGCCGGGCGGACACTGGCGATCGGGATCGGCGGCCACGCCGGTGTCGATTTCACCAATAAAGTCGGACAGCTGGCGACGGGGGATTTTGCGGATGGATTTTTGACGAATGTGAAGATCGCCGATAACGCCATCAGCGCTGCCAAGATTGCGGCCGGAGCGATTACCTCGACGCAGGCGCCGAATCTGGATGTCGCCGTATCAACTCGATTGGCACCCGGCGGGACTCTGGCCACAGTAACGAATGTCAACCAGCTCGGTGGATCCGCGGCGGGACTCTCGGGGCTGAACAATATGTTCAATGCTGACGAGAACTACGCCCAGGCGGAACTAAACATTCTCGGGTACGTCGGCGGCAATCTTCTTGGCAACGTAAACGGCACGGTGAAGCTGGCGCAGAATGGCCTTGATGGCGATACCTCATTCACGGGATTGCAGACGATTGTAGCTGGTATGCAGTCAACGATCGGCACGAACCTTGATGTTCCGATCAGCAGCCGCCTGGCGCCGACGACGGCCGGGCGGACGCTGGATGTGGCTGCGACCGGCGAAGCGGGTGTTGATTTCTCCAACGTCAACGGCACGCTCGATGCAGGGGAGATCGGCACGGACGCGATCACCGGGAGCAAGATCGCCGCGGGGGCGATTACTTCATCGGAGGCGCCCAATCTCGATGCCGCGGTGTCCTCGCGCCTGGCCCCGGGCGGTACTCTCGCGACTGTGACGAACGTGAATCAACTGGGCGGCTCAACGGTTGGTATTACCGGACTCAACGAAACCTTTGATGGGGATGCCGTCAACGCACCCGGTGAGATCACAGTCAAGCTGTCATCCGACGGCACGCAGAACGATACGAGAATAACAAGCATCTTGAATTCACTGGCGACCGCTTTGGCGCAGACCGACTCGCTCGAGTCGTGGCAGGAGCTGATGATGATGGTGGCTGGATCGTGCGCCGGCTGTTCGACGAAATACCTGCCGGCGGATGGCACCGGCTACAAGGACGGCTACGAAGTCTACCAGGGCGGCGCGCACAAAGTGACGGTGATCTTCCACCACGACAACAACCCAGCGGTGCTCGATGCCCGCAAGACGATCAAGATCTACTAATCCGGCATGGTCTTAGAACATACTCCCTCACCGAGCCCGGGCGGCTATTTCGATTTCAACCCGACCTTTCCGGCGGGCACCGGCGCATTGCCGGCGCCGGCGACGCGGCAGCGGCCGTTTCCGGAGACGCGGATTGCTCCGGAGCCGATCGATCTGCTGGACTTTCTGCCGTCCTGCCAGCGCTCGGAGGGAATGCGCGAGTTTTCGCTGCCGCTTAATGCGCAGTTGAACGAAACGCGCAACCTGGCGCTGCAGGTGATGGACCTGGGCAATTACGAGACCTGTCCGCTGCGCTTTCTGCCGCACCTGGCCGCCAACCACGGCTTCGAGCTGATCGATGTCAGTTACGCCACCGAGCGGGAGTTGCGGCGGCTATGCCGGGACGCGTTCACGATCATGAAGCGGCGCTGTTCGCTCTGGTCGGTGCGCCGCATCATCGAAGATCTCGGTTTCACTGTCCAGCTCGACGCGGAGTATCAGATCTCCGGACGGTTCAACAAGCACAAGTTCTGGAGCCGGATGGCGGCGACCTCGAAAGAACTGACCTTCAGCTGGGATCAGGCTTCTCTGGACGGCTGGACGAATGAGTCGCTGGGCAATTTCAAGGCGATCGCTTCGAGCCTGCGCGGCTCGTCGAATTCCGGAGCGGCTTCTCCAACGATGTCGGCGACGTATCCGGAGACGACGTCTGATTACAACCTGCAATTCGACTATCGGCTTCTGACCAGCGGGGACTGTTTCTTCGGCGCAATCGGGCGCTGGGAGAGCGCGCTAAAGGTGTTGCTGGTGACCTTCTCGAAAAGCGGCGCCACCGAGGCGCTCACAGTCTACGTCTACACCGGATCATGGCTGCCGCTGCAGACGGTGGATATCTCCGCGATCGACTGGAAGACCGGCACGCACCGGGTCACGATCTGGGATTCGGGCAGCACCGTCACGGTGTTTCTGGACGACACCGTGCTGATGTACCAGGTCAACTATGCGGCGCTGGTGACGGCGGTGAAGAAGGGGCTCTTCTGCGCGGCCGGCACGGAAGTGGAGTTTGACAATTACGTGCTGCGCGTCATGGACCGGCGGAAGTTGCCGAAGTTCTACGATCCGGCGCAGGCGGACAAATCGTTGAAGATCACGCTTTCCGGCGGACCGGCCTTTGAGACCGCCAAGCGCGAATACCTGGAAAAGATCATTCCCCAATTCGTGCCGATTGACACGGAAGTGCAATGGCTGTGAGGTGAACTATGGGAACTGCTGATATCACAAGGGATCAATTCAACGCGGCCAAGGCCGTGGTGCGCAAGATTGCGCAGCGCAATGTCTACATCGTCGACGCGGACTTCAATGAGCAAGGGCAGGTCTCCGACTACCGGCTGACCGAACTGGCGTACTTGCTGGCGCAGGGAAAGAATGTGCGTTTCGGTTCCGGCTGGGCGATCTCCGGCGGCTCGAATCAGATTTCGATCACCGCGGGCAAGGCGCTCGTGCAGCTGGCTACCGGCCAGTCATACATCCTGAATCAGACCAGCTCTCCGCTGAACGTCACCGGATGGACGACACCATCGGGCGGCAACCGCACCGACATTCTTTACGCCGACATCTCACTGCCGATCATTGACGTCGGGGATGATCCAACGATCGTGAATCCGACCGTTGGGATTGAGGCCTGTGTCGATCAGCGGCTGACGTATACGCTGGTCAAATTACAGGGGACGGTGGGCGGCGGCGTGCCGACGATTCCGACCGCGCCGGCGGGGCATTATTACGTCGCGATCTGCCAGATTGCACGGACATCGGGGCAGGCGACGATCAACTCCGGCGATATCACCCGCTTCCTGACGCCCTGGACACCGCTGCAGGAGATCGTCTTCTGGTCACAAACACTGGCGGCCAGCTATGGGCACAATACCAATGCCGTCGCCTGGGGCGCAGTCGAAACGACCGCCTTCGCGACACCGACGCCGGATTCGGCAGATATCTGGTATAAGAAAGCCATCATTCCGGTTTGGAAGACGTCGTCATTCAACCGCATCAAGGTGCGCGGCATGGTGCGACGGCTCAACCTCAACTCGCTCGGGGAGAACTACGGCATGACCGTGAACGGCTTCTCCCGCGTCATCGGGACCGGCACGAGTGATACCTGGGTCTACCGGGAGATGGTGCAGGACGTATCGTCGGCCGCCGACGGCACCGACCTGCAAACGGCGATTGAGTTGTGCTCGGCCGACGGCGTCAACAGCTACCTGCTGCAGCAGCTGCAGGTCGTAGGGTATCTCGAATAGATGGGACTGGCGGCGCTCGCACTGAAGAAGTGCACCGGCACGAATGCGACGACGGAGACGACCATCAGCGACAAGCGGCTGGCATTTCTGTCGATCGACTCGACCGGCAACGATTACAATGCGAACCCGATTCCGGTGCCGCGCGATGCCGGTTCCTCGCCGGCCTACGGCATGGAGCTGTGGATCCGGTGGGAGCTAACCGCCGCGCCGGACGGCTACTTGAACAATTTCAAATACGCCGGGCCGGCGACGCAGCCGGACGCTGACGCGAATCCGCCCAACAAGGTCACTATTTATGCGGGCACGACGGGAAGCGGCGCCACGCCGGTGAAAACGCAGTCGAGCGTGGCCACGACGGCGCAGCACAGCAACTACTACTCGGAAGCGACGGCACTCGCGATCGGCGTCGTGCCGGGCGACGGCAAGCTGGACGCGGTGGGGGAGAAGACCAATTATCTGGTGCTGCAACCGCGGGTGGCCTACGGCGCCGTGCAGGGGATCAAGCCAACACAGGTGCATGTGCTGTATTTCGACGAAGTATGAAGTATTACTGGCAGCTGGAATTTGCGGACGGCGAGGTGCTCGATGAGTGGGAATGGCACCGGCTGCCGCGCGAGGGGCGGATTGATCCGCAGAACATCGCCACGGGTCACAACCCGGCCATCATGGTAAGACTCTACCGCGGCGAGGAGCAGGGCGCGACGGAAATCGCGCGCGTCTATATCCCCCCGCAGGCGCAGCCGGTGTGCCACAAGCGGCACGCCGTGAATGCGCAAACGGGCGAATCGCTGGGGCACGTGCATCGGATCGGCTGGCGGCTGGGCAACCTGCGCTACTTCATCAACTTCGATCCTGAGACCGGCCAACTGACGGGACTGCTCGACACGATCTAATCTTCGGAATTCATGTCAACTGAACTCCTGCGGCCGAACGCCGCCGGTGATCTGGCGAACTGGACACCGTCGGCCGGATCGAACTATCAGTGCGTCGACGAGGTCACCGCCGACGATAACGATTACTGTGAGACACTGGGAACCTCATATGTCGAGGATGCGCATAACCTTGCCAATCCGTCGTCAGTTTCCGGCACCGTCAATTCGGTAACGGTCTATGTCCGTTGCTGGAAGACAGGGACTTCGACCAATAATCAGGTCGCGCCGCTGATCCGCCTGGGGGGCACGAATACCACCGGATCAAACTTCTCGATCACCACTTCGCCGGCAGAATACTCGGCGGCACTGGCACGGCCGGGCGGCGGCAGCTGGTCCGTGGCGGACATCAGCAATCTGCAAGTCGGCTATCGCGGCCGCGCCCGCGGCAACGGCTCCGAGGGGCCGCGCGTCTCCCAGGTCTGGGTCGTCGTCGATTACACGCCGACGTCGAACCACCCGGCGCCGACGTCGCTGGAATGCGACCGGCAATCACAGCCGGAGAATGCCTCCGACGATCCGGTCTTCTCCGCGATCTTCAACGCGACCGGTGGCTCGGGCACGGCGACGCACGCCTATGTGCAGGTCTCGGAAGTCAACACCTTCGCCTCCACGAAGTGGGACTCGGGCTGGATTGACATCACCGACGTCAGCCATGGCAACCGCTGTGATCTGATCGACTACGGCGGGACAGAGTTATCGAGCGACCCACCCAACGGCTGGTATTATTGGCGGATCAAGTTCAAAGACGGCAGCAGCCTCGAGAGCGACTGGAGCGGGACGTCTCAGTTCAAAGGTGTCGTGCGGCCGTGGTGGAATCGGAGCTACGCGCTGCGGCGCAAGTTGCTGTTCAACACCGATCATCCGGCAGTACCATCAGATCAGACGGTCTACTTCAAGATCAAGACCGGCAATCGCTCACGGGTGGCGACGAACGGGCTGAATAACGATTCGATTCAGGAAGCCGGCTACATGATCGCCGACTTCGGCACCAAGACGCACGTGGTCTTCCTGGGCGAGACCGGCAGCGACGGCAATCTCGGGATCTACATCAACACGCTCGACAAATCGACCAACACCTGGGGGATGCCGTACCGCATCGACGATGCCAGAACGACGGTCGACACGCACAACTACCCGACGCTGTGCATCGACAACAACGGGTACATCCACGTTTTCTACGGCTGCCATACGACGCCCTGCTACTACGCGCGCTCGCGGGTGCCAAATGAATCGGGGGCCTTTCCGGGCGACGGTGACGAGGGCGGCGTTTGGACGACGCCGACAACGATCGGCACCGACCTGACGTATCCGATCGCGTTCGTGGTGCCTTCGACGAACCGCATTGTGATGATCGCTCGCGGCGGCAATCAGCTGCAGGCGCAGATGTTCTACTCGACTAACGGCGGCACAACCTGGAACGGCCCGAACGTGATCGTCAATAACAACGACGCAAACGGCTTTCGGACCTATTGCTACGGTGTGCGCTTTGATCGCGTGCGCGAAAGACTGCATATCGGGTATTCGTTCATCAAGACGGGGAACATCACGCAGGGCGCCTACTACGCCTACTCTGATTTCAGCCAGGCGTTCGCGGAAGGCTTCTTCTACTGGAAGGGCGCCAACGGATTCCAGCTCGGGTTTACAGGCGGGCAGCCGATTACGCGCACGACGGCCGATGCAGTGATCACGAATGCTCCGAATGACCGGGTCATCTACTTCTGCCGGAATGTAACGCTGACCAATGACGGCCAGCCGCTGGTGTTCTGGGCGTATGCCTCCGACCTCGAGCTGTGGGGACAGGAAGCGTCGTTTGGGATGTCACGGTGGGATTCGGGATCCTCGCAGTGGGTGCACTCGTGGATCACTGAGGATTACGATTTCAAAGCCCGGACCGATAGGGCCGGCGTGCCGTCCATTGTCGACGCCGATGGAGTGATCCATACCTTCACGGCAATCGATTCCGTGCTGGATCAGCATCACCGGCCCACGGCGAACGGCTTTCACACGAACTACAGCACGACGGGAGCAGCCTCCGGTTATCAGGCCGTTGACGACGGGGTTGAAGTCTACGACGCCGCGGATACTTATATCGGTGGGACGTCCAGCGGCGAGGCGTCATTCACCTCGAGCCGGACGCTACCGAGCAATGTTAGCATCGTGCAGGTTGGAGTTGAGGCCGTGATCTCGGACCAAAGCACCGGCTGCAATTTCCGGCTGTTTCTGCGGATCAGCGGAACTGACTACGAGAGCACCGATATCGGCAGTGTCGGCAGCGGCTGGACGTCGCGGCGCTTCTGGTGGGATATCAACCCAGCCACCGGGCAGCCGTTCACGAAATCGGAAGCGGAAGGCGCCGAGTTCGGCCTGAAGCAGACCGTGAGCGGCAAGACCTGGCGCTGCACGCGGATCAACCGGCTGGTGCAGATCATGTATTGCACGAGCGTGGAAAACTTCGCCAGCGAATTGGCGGAGTTGACGTCTTCTGATCTGGGAGCTACCTGGTCCATTCGGCGCCTGACGGAGAATTCGTTTGTCGGCGTGCCGATCGTGAACGTCAAGCATCACTACACCAATCGGCGTATTGAGCTGGTCTGGTGCGCCGGCCGCGACGTCTTCTACCTCGACGTGAAACCATATGGGCTGGTGCGCTCGGATGCGCGAGATCTGCGCATTGTCTGGCAGGGCGCCGCCAGTTCCGCCGAACTGCACCGGATCATCGATTACGCCGACCACGAGGAAACGACAGTGACATTCCGAACGCCGGAAGCGATCGGCGCGGGAAAGAAAGCCGGCGCCAAGGACATCTACGTCTATTTCGGCAATCCCAACATCGCGACGAATCCGCTATCGGACCCGAATCAGACGTTTCCGCTGATCTTCGAGAACTTCGAGACGCTCGATAACGGCGATGCGCTGCATGGCAATCGGGGTTGGACGACACTGGAAGGGACGGCCACGATCTACGCCTCACCGCCGGATCATAATAACTCCGTCTATGCCGGCACCAAGTCGCTGAAGCTGGCAGTGAGCGGCACGCAGTCGGAAGTGGAGAAATCACTTGAGGCGGCGACAGCGGATATTGCGATCGACGGCGCGATTCTGATCTGGGGTTCCGGCGGGCGGGTCTGGATCAAGGCGGTGGATGCCGCCAACAATGCCTTTGCCGTCGGTATCAATGACGCTACCGGTTACGCCTGCTACTACGACGGCAGCTGGCATGATCATGCGACGATCCGGGCGCGCGCCGGCGTCATGAGTCGGGTGCGCCTCGAGGTGAACGCGTCCGGGTGCTCCGCCTGGATCAACGGCCAGCTGATCTGTGATGAGATTGCGGCGATCAGCTCGGTGTCGAAGATTCGGCTGGGGGCCACGGCGCTGGCGCACGTCGACCTGGTGCATGCCTTCAAGATGCTGCAGCGGCGGGTGTATGAGACCATCAGCTCCGGCTTCACCGATAACACGATCAGCCACAATGCCGATCATTCGGCGACCTATCAGACGACCAATGACGGCAAGCATGACTTGGCGGCCACGAATACGGTCCGCCTCGAGGTCAAAGTCCGCGCGCGGCTGACTTCAGAAGAGATCGGCACGCACTATGCCGACGTGCATGTCTGGGTATCGAGCGGCACGGTCTACAATTCGGCCAACATTGTTGACGATGAGACGCTCCGAATCAATAACCTGATCGTGAACACCTGGGTCTCCGGTACGGTCGTCTTCTACACGCTGGCCGAAGGCTCGTATTCGATCAAGGTCGATTACTACGGCTCCGACATCACGCCGAGCGGCATCACCATCGAAATCGAAGAAATCAAGCGCTACTATTGGCAACACGATCCGGTCATCGAACTGCAAAGCGAAGAGATCTCGGGTTTTCTGATCGACATGGCCTTGCTGGGTCGCGGTACCGAGCAGTTCACGACCGACATGAAGCTGCAGGACTATTATCTGCAGACGCGCAGCGTGCTGCCGGTGGAGATCAAGCGGGGTCTGCAGACGCGCAGCGTGCTGCCGGTGGAGTTCGCTGTGCCGTTCCTGGCCACGGTCCGCACGGCCGTCGAGTTGCTGCGCAGAGTGACTCAGAGCGGGAGGATGAACACTGAATATCAGGGCGCGATCGCGGTGCGGCCGCAACTGGCCGTGGAGCAGCAAGTGACACTTACGACACAGACGCAAATCTTTGGCGAGTGGCTGGCGAAGGTAACGGCAACCGAGCCGTTGCCGGCTGATTCGCTGGCAGCGATCGAAATGCGCTCGCTGATTCCGACCGAATATCGCGGCTCTACGGCGGTCGCGATGACAGTGCCGGTTGAGTATTTACGCTCACTGCTGGTGATGACGCGCACGCCGGCGGAGTTTCTCTATGCGACGATTGCCACGGCGCCGCTCTCGGTAGACGCGGGTGCATCCGCCGCCGTTGCCCTGCAATTGCCGATCGAAGTGCGCGGCGGCGTGACGATCGTGCTGATCATTCCGGTCGAGCAACGGCAAACGCTTCTGGCGCAGCTGACCTCGCCGGCGGAATTCAATCGCCTCGTCCTGATGGGCGCGATCATGCCGGCCGAATCGCTGCGGCGGATTCAGATGTCCTCGGTAGCGCCGGTGGAGTGGGCGGGATCGATGCAGGTGGACGCCCTGGTGACCTTGCCGGTCGAATACCTGGGCACAGTCCAGGTAACACCGCCTTTGCCGGTGGAGACCAATCGTCGGGTCTCGGATACAGGTAAGATTGTCATCGACTTTGCCGGGACGCTGGCCGTAAGCAGCGCCGCGGCCGTTGAGTGGCTGGAGACAATCCAGTTCTTCCACCGCCTTGAAACCGAGACGCTGAAGGTTCTTACAGAAAGCAGCCGTAGCTTTGTTGAGTATCTGGAGCGGCGGTATGCCGATGCGGCCGTGGCGGTGGATTTCGTGGCCGCCGTAGTGGCCGCCCAGCGGCTGGCGGTCGAATGGCTCGGGGAAGAGACGTTTGCAGTCGGCATCGCGCTGCCGATTGAGTGGCGCGCCAGCCTCAACGCTTCCAACGAACTCCATGTTGAGGCCCTCACGACGCGAACGGTCGCCAGTTTGCTGGCGCTGGAGACGTTGCAGCGCACGAGCGCAGCGGTGGCGCTGCCTGTTGATTTCAAGAACACGATTAGCTCGGCGATCGCGCGAATCGGGATTGACTGGGTGCAGCAGCTGGCGGCCGCGCTGAATCTCAAAGTTGAGACCGGTCGCGTGCTCGAGTCGCCCATCAGGGCAAGCATCGAGCATGGCCTGCAGACCCTGATGACTTGGCAGCTGCCGGTGGAGTTTGCCGGCGCGATCGCGTTCAGCGCGACGATGCCGATTCCGATCGAATGGCGGCGGACGATCATTGCCAATCAACAGACACCAATCGAGAGCCGCGCGAATTTGAGTATCCTCGGCGGCCGACTGCTGATCGAATCGGGACGAGCGTTTGCCGTGAGCAATCGATTCGCGGTGGAATACGGCGAGGCGCTCCGGGTAGCGCAGCAGATCCTCGCCGAATGGGTGGGGACGGTCGGGGCGACGGCGACGATGCATATCGACTATGTGAGCCCGATGGCCGGCACGATCACAACGCAGATCGAATTCAACGAACGCGTCAGCATCAGCTCGCGCCTGACGGTCGAGCAGCTGCTGCAAACACTCGCCGCCGTGCAATTGCCGGTGGAATTTATCGGCGTGTTTCTGGCAACGCTGTCGATCGCGCAGGCCAAAGTCCTGGTGGCGGAACTGGCCGGGGCCACGGTGCGGACGCCGGCAATCGCGGAGGCACTCCTGCGCTTTGCGCAGTTGTCGGGTGTGACGCTGACGACGGCGCAGTTGCAGAGCGCCGCAGCCCGAGTGGCTGAGTTGTTGCGGGCGGAAATTCGGAAGGGAACGATATGATCACGGTGCAAGGAGCGGTCCGCGAGGGCAACTCGTTTGATCTCTATTTCAATCAGCAGTTGAAGACGAAAGAGGGTGCGGTGGTCGTGCGGTCGATGATCACGACGGCATCGATGACGATCACCTTGCGTGGCGATCCGAGCGTCATCATCAACAATCGCCAAGACGTCGACGTAGCAGACAGTTTCAATGAGTCGGGTGAATTCCTCTTCACGCTCGATCCGGCCGACGCGGTCTTCGTCTCAACGAACAAGGCTCTGCAGAATGAGTGGCATGTGGCCACGCTCACGGTGCAGATCGGCGGAGCCCAGCCGCAGACCTTCGTCGACGAGCTGCATTTCCAGATCGTCAATTTAAGCACAATCCAATCCTAAGACTTCGCAGTCAATCTCAACAGCATAAGAGGTAACCCATGAGCGTCCTGAAACGCGATATCCGCGTCTACGGCTCGACGACGATGCCGGATGACGACACGGTACAGAACATTGGCGGGGCGATTGACGCCTCGCGCAAACTCGTATGGGGCGAACTGTCGGCGGCGGTGCAGCTGAAGGCCGTATCCTCCGCAGCCGGCGATACGACCCAGAGCATCACGATCACCGGCCGGACAGCCTCCGGCGCGAAGGTGACCGAGACGATCAACCTCAACGGCGTCACGCCGGCGCAGGCCGGGACGCCGAAGACGTTTGCGCGCCTGATGAAGGCGATCAAGTCGGCGACGTGCACCGGCCATGTGGCGCTGATGTCGAACACAGCCACGCGGTCGAACACGGCCACCGGCGGCGGAGTCGATTCTGACGGCGCACCTTACATCGACCTTGATGCCGGCGCGTCCGCGACGGATGACATCTATAAGGGCGAGGTGGTGCGGGTCACTTCCGGTACGGGTGCGAATGAACTCGACGAGATTGTCGCATACAACGGCACGCTCAAGCGCGCCTATGTCCGCAATGACTGGGGCACGGCGCCCGCGAGCGGGTCCGGATTCGAGATCGCCAAGGGGATGTTCTTCGAGAAGACGCCGAATGAGATCATGGAATGCCGACGGTTCCACTTCGACGAGGCGGCTAATGCGCCCGGCGGTTCCAACAAGGTGTCCTATGACAAGGGCTTCCTCAAAAATACTCATGCGACGCTGGCGCTGACCAACGCCCAGGTGAGCGAAGTGGCCGGGGGGATCGCGGCGAAGGAGACGTTTGCGCTCGATGCCGCGGTCAACGGCTCGACCACCAACGGTGCTGGGAACAACCGCAACGTGGCGCCGACGGGAACATTCGACTCGGACGCCAAAAATGTGCCCGGCGGCAATCTCGAGCCCGGTGATGCAATCGGGTTCTGGTGCGCACTCTCGCTCAACGCCGGCGATGCGGCGCAGAATTCCTACTACGAACTGCAGCTGACCGGCACGACGACGTAACGATGGTACAATTCGATCCGGTCTTTGCCACTACCCTCGAAAACGAGGGCGGTTACGCGGATGATCCGCGCGATCCTGGCCGGGAGACCTACAAAGGGATCTCGCGGCGATTCCAGCCGAACTGGCCGGGCTGGAGATTGATTGACGGCTGGAAGTCATACAGCGACTTCCGGGCGCGCCTCGAGGCGGACAAGCAAGTGCAGGCGCTGGTGCGCGATTTCTACCTGGCGCTGTGGACCAAGTATCATTGTGATCAGTTTCCGCATCAGTGCGTCGCTGCCGAGTTCTTTGACGCGATCATTCTGCCGGGGCCCGGTCCGGCGGTGACATTCCTGCAGCGCGCGCTCAATGTGTTCAACGGCAATCGCAAACCGAAGCTTGTCGTCGACGGCAATCTGGGACCGCTGACACTGGCAGCCGTGCTGGCGGTGAAGGCGGATGCCGACCGGCTGGTGCGCGTCATGGCGATTCGCCGCGGCGAATACTTCTTAAACCGCATTGAAGAGAACCCCGCCAAGTCGTGGGCACTGGGCGGTTGGCTCAATCGACTGAACCTGTGATGGAGGAAATCTCATGGAAGGTATGGAGAACATCGGACCGCTGTTGATGATCGTCGCCAAAGGCGGAGTCTACGGCGGATTCGTGACAGCGATCGTGGCGGTGCTCAAGGCCATGGTGCCGGCGATCAACGGCTGGCGCACCCTGATTCCCGTGGTGTTGCTGGCGGTGCTGCTCGCTTACGGCGATCGCGCGTTGGTGACGCCGACGCCGACATGGGCCATCACCGCATTGATCTTCGTGTTTACGCTGGCGGCCGCGCTCGGCGTCAATCTGTCGCTGGCGAAACAACTCAGTGGCCAATACCCGACTCTCAAGGTGAACAAAAATGGGTCTGATACCTAAGGGCATTCTGGCCAGCGCCGACCTCGACGTGCTTAAGAGCAAAGAGGTGCGGCAGCTGATCAATCTGATCGGCCGCTGGGCGCTATATACCGCCGCGATGCTGGCGCTGGGCCTGATCGGCGCGGCTGCGGTGTTCATCGAGGCGGCCTCCTGGGGCACCGTGCTGTCGGTGATCGGTGCGCTTCTGACCGCGGCACTCGGGGTCGAGCACAAGCTCAATACAAACGCACCCTCAATTGCCGGACCGAAGGAGCAGCACTGGCCGAAAGTCGTGCCGCCGCCGGTATCGAGAAAGGACTAATCATGAAGAAACTACTGACGCTCGTTTTACTATTGGCATTCTGTGCGTCCCTGACCGCGCAGAGTCTGAGCAATATCAAAGGCGCTTTCGGCGGCGTGACGCTCAAGAAGAGCCTCGAGTTCAGCCAGGCGAATTTCGCCGCGGGGTACCTGCTCAATCCCACCGGCGAATACTACCAGGCGGTGGGGCTCAGCTGGGATTCGAAGCTCGGCGTCGTGAGCATCGAGTTCCCAATGTTCTTCCGGCTCATGAGTTCGCAGATCTTCATCGCCGGCTCGGTCGATCCGTTCGACGTGGCGACGAACGCTGGCGTCGTGGTGCGCAACCCTTCGATCGGCGGCAAACTCGGCGGGGCCTACGTGACGAAGAAGCCGATCTTTCAGGACATCCACCTGGCGATCTCAGCGTTGTTCATCTACAAAACGTACTTCGATGCCGGCGCCGAGGCGCAAGCCGAGCCGCGGCCGTTGGCGGTCGACAACCTCGGTAGCGAGTTCTGGTTCACGATCGCCGCGCTGAACATTTTCTGAGGACGATATGATCGAACGCTATTCGCTTTTGAAGCCGGGAACGGTGATCCTGCTATTGCCGCAATTCCCATGGTGGAAGATCTGGAAGATCGTGCTGTTCGTGCTCTACTGGCGGATCCAGCGGATTCAGAAGCGCTGGTTTGCGCCAATGCTGCAGTGGCTGGGGCGAATCTTCACCGAATCCGTCCATGTGATGATCGTCTGCAAGGACGGCCGCGTCTATGATCCGACGTTTCCGACGATGCGCTGGTCGACGATCGACCGGCTGGCGCATGAGCATTTCCGCGCTTACTGGTATCGCGACATTGACCTGGCGGCGGAGCCGTACGCTTCGATTCTGCACAAGCTATGCGAGGAGTCAGTTTACAAGCGGCATCTGTACGACGTATTCGATTTGCTGCAGTTCGAACTGATCGATCAAATTGGCTACAGCGGCCCCGACGTCGAGAAGAACAAGATTGCGGCGAACATCGCAAATACTGTCGGGCTCGATCCGGACGGGATGGTCTGTTCGACCTCGAGCCGGTCGAAGTTTGAAGCGCTGCGCAAGCGGATCGCGCGCGATCATCCGGAGCTGCCGCAACTGCGGCGACTCTTCACGTTGCCCAACGGCGCTGAAACGCTTGTGGAACTGACGCTGCCGGAGGCGTGGGCGAATTTCTCGGACGACACGCGGCCGCTGAGCACGGCATTCGAGCCAGATTTTCGATTCGTCGGTGAATGGAAGGACGGCATGAAGATCAGGTGACCACCCAGGTCATCCGTTTTCCCTCCCATCGCGGGCACCCCGTCCGGAGCAATCCGGGCGGGGTTTTTGTCTTATAGCCCAAATCGCGACAAGCGAATATTCTCGGACTGAGCGCCCCTATTGCCACTCTGCGGGTCTGCAGAGCTCATATCCAGACTTACTCAGGAGTTTCTCTTTCAGTTGGTTCCTTGACAAGTGGCTTTCTTTTATGAAGAAATATCCATGGGCAGAATCCGCTAAACTCTTCACCCACCTGTGAGGTGGGAAGCAGATAACGACTTTCTTCTCTGCGAAATCCTCCTTAATAGCGCGGACGGGCGCGCAGAGGTCGCTATCAGCGGTGACGAGAAGTGCCTTGTCAAAACGATCAAAGAATGCGTCCACGAGCATCTCTGTGGCAATGTTCACGTCGGTCATCTTCTCCTCCGGGACTACAATACGATTACCGCACTTGCAGGGTATGGGGTCTCGCTCCCTATATTGTCCGAAGTAAAGATTGGTATTGGGCAAAGTGCTTAGGGCCTCCAAGTATAATGCCTGTCTCTTGCGCTTGCCTTTGTCATTTCCATCTTGAGATATCCTGCTGGTGAAGTATTTCACCTTTTCAAGATGCGACCCCCGTGTTAGGGATTGTGCAAAAGCCTGCACGTTCAACCAATAGTGTTTCCGCCACCCTTGCTCCCTCATGGAGAAATAGAGGTTGAATCCATCAATGTAGACGATCGTGCGCCCTCGAGATATCTCCACAGCGTCCTTTCTTCATTGATCATATAATAAATGCGGATACATTTTTCTCCAGATTTCTCTAAAAATCCATAAAAACTATTGACACCTTAAGTTTGTATGATACATTGCCGACGTAAGTACTGAAAGCATACCCCCCTGTGGATAGTATCCACAGGTCTACGCCCTGGTCAATTGGTCAGGGCGTTTCTTTTGTCATGAGTAAGGCCTGCATGGCGTCCTTTTGATAGAACTCTGCTACGCTGGCGTAGCAATTGGAGCAACAAGGTAGACAAGTTAAACAAGTGCCAAGGAGTTAGGGCCTCTGCGTAGCACTGCTGTTTTGGCGGCTATTTAAGCTAAGTTGTTGGAGTAACTTGCTGTCGGATAATGGCGTCCCCAACGGGAGTCGAACCCGTGTCGCCGCCGTGAAAGGGCGGTGTCCTAGGCCACTAGACGATAGGGACGTCCAGAGTGTGTCGAGTATACGCCCAGAATACGATTTGTCAAGGTCTTTGTTGGGGGCCGGATAGCGCGGCGGCAACGGATTAGAACCGGATGATGCCGCTGACGATGAGCACGACGAAGATCAGGCCGGCGAGGAAGAGGCCGCCCCAGAGCAGCAGGCGCAGCAGGTCGCGGTCGAAGATGCCGGAGTCTTCCGGCGCTTCGGCGGCGGCGGTGGATTGTTCGCTGTTGAGCAACTCGATCACCTCGGCGAACGACTTGCAGCGATCGGAGGGGGCGGTTTTGATCATGCTTTCGATCAGGCCGCGCTGGAATTCGCCGGTTTCGCGGTTGGAGTCGATCCACATGAACTTGCCGTGAGTGTCGAAGGTGGGGATGCGATTGGTGAGCAACTGGTAGAAAATGATGCCGGCGGAGTAGATGTCGGCCTGTTTGCTTTTGCGGCGCTCGGGCGCCTGGTACCAGTTGACGGCGTTCTTCTCGACATTGGGCATCAGCGCGAAATCGGCAATGCGCAGATTTTCGTCGCGGTCGAAGAGGATATTGGCCGGTTTGAGATTGCCGTGGACAATGTTGTTCTTGTGGGCGAAGTCCATGCCGTGAGCGATCTGCA
>WBZO01001113.1_pt1 | contig 45694 bp, 37 predicted proteins | sample 5204261 | NCBI WGS metagenome assembly WBZO01 (sample SAMN12412400, study PRJNA552823) | activated sludge metagenome | isolation source: activated sludge from anammox sidestream of wastewater treatment plant... | place: USA: North Carolina | collected 2017-09
GACGCTCGGCCCGAAGGGCCGCAACGTCGTGATCGACAAGTCCTTCGGTGCGCCCCGCACCACCAAGGACGGCGTGACGGTGGCCAAGGAGATCGAACTTGAAGACAAGTTCGAGAACATGGGCGCCCAGATGGTGAAGGAAGTCGCCTCCAAGACGAACGACGTCGCTGGCGACGGCACCACGACGGCGACCGTTCTCACCCAGGCGATCGTGCGCGAAGGCGCCAAGGCGGTTGCCGCCGGCCTCAACCCGATGGACCTGAAGCGCGGCGTCGAGCTTGCCGTCCGCACCGCCATCGAAGACCTCAACAAGCGCTCCAAGAAGGTCAAGTCGAACGACGAGATCGCGCAGGTCGGCACCATCTCGGCCAATGGCGAGCGCGCCATCGGCGACATGATCGCCGAAGCGATGTCGAAGGTCGGCAATGAAGGCGTGATCACGGTCGAGGAAGCCAAGTCGCTCGACAGCGAACTCGAAGTCGTCGAGGGCATGCAGTTCGACCGCGGCTATCTCTCGCCCTATTTCATCACCAATGCCGACAAGATGGTGGCCGAGCTTGAAGAGCCGCTCATCCTTCTGCACGAGAAGAAGCTGACGAGCCTGCAGCCGATGCTGCCGATCCTCGAGGCGGTTGTGCAGTCGGGCCGTCCGCTCCTCATCATCGCCGAGGACATCGAGGGCGAGGCGCTGGCCACGCTCGTCGTCAACAAGCTCCGTGGCGGCCTCAAGGTCGCGGCCGTGAAGGCGCCGGGCTTCGGTGACCGCCGCAAGGCCATGCTCGAGGACATCGCGATCCTCACGGGCGGCCAGGTCATCTCCGAAGAACTGGGCATCAAGCTCGAGAACGTGACGCCCGACATGCTCGGCAAGGCCAAGCGCGTCCGCATCACGAAGGACGACACGACGATCATCGACGGCGTCGGCAAGAAGAAGGACATCGAGGCTCGCGTCACGCAGATCAAGCGGCAGATCGAGGAGACGACGTCCGACTACGACAAGGAGAAGCTGCAGGAGCGCCTGGCGAAGCTCGCGGGCGGCGTTGCGGTGATCAAGGTCGGCGGCTCGACCGAAGTCGAAGTGAAGGAGCGCAAGGACCGCGTCGACGACGCGCTCAACGCGACCCGCGCGGCCGTCGAGGAAGGCATCGTCCCGGGCGGCGGCACGGCGCTTCTCATGGCCACCAAGGCTGTCGCGAAGGTCACGAGCGACAACACCGACATCCAGGCGGGCATCAACATCATCCGCAAGGCTCTCGAGGCGCCGATCCGTCAGGTCGTCGAGAATGCGGGGATCGAGGGCTCGATCGTGGTGCAGAAGGTTCTCGAAGCGAAGCAGCCCAATTGGGGCTTCGATGCGCAGAACGAAGAGTACTGCGACCTCGTCGCCACCGGCATCGTCGACCCGACCAAGGTCGTGCGCACCGCGCTTCAGAACGCAGCTTCGGTCGCCAGCCTCCTGATCACGACGGAAGCTATGATCGCCGACGCGCCGAAGAAGGACACCGGCGCGCCCGCCATGCCCGGCGGTATGGGCGGCATGGGTGGCATGGGCGGCATGGACTTCTAAGAAGTTCGTATCCGACGCCACGGAAACGGAAGGGCCGGTGGAAACACCGGCCCTTTTGCATGGCTGTCACGGCGAATTGAGGTGCAAGGCCGGGCGCCGAGCCGATAGTCTCGTCCCAACGACAAATTCGACGGGGACGGGACGATGGATTTTTCCTTTTCGGAGGCTGACGAAAAATTCCGCATGACGGTGCGGGACTTCTTCGAGAACGAGTACCCTCACGAGATCGTGGAGAAGATGGCGCGCGGCTGCTCGCCCACGAAGCAGGATTATCAGCACTCGGAACGCGCGCTGGCCGCGAAGGGCTGGCTTGCCGTCAACTGGCCGAAGGCGGATGGCGGCACGGGCTGGACGGCCAACCAGAAATACATCTTCGACGAGGAGCTTGAACGCGCGGGCGCGCTCAATGTCGTGCCGATGGGCCTCCTCTATGTCGGGCCCGTCATCTATACATTCGGCACGGAGGAGCAGAAGAAGCGCTGGCTTCCCGGCATTCTCGACAGCACGGTCTTCTGGGCGCAGGGCTACTCCGAGCCGGGATCGGGCTCCGACCTCGCCTCGCTCCAATGTGCCGTCGCGCGGGATGGCGACGAATATGTCGTCAACGGCACGAAGATCTGGACGAGCCTCGCGCAGCACGCGGACTGGATCTTCTGTCTCCTGCGCACCGACAATTCCGGCAAGAAGCAGGAAGGCATCACCTTCCTCTGCATCGACATGGCCTCGCCCGGCATCACCGTGCGGCCGATCATCACCATCGACGGCAAGCACTCGCTGAACAGCGTCACCTTCGAGAATGTCCGCGTGCCGGTCGAAAACCGCATCGGCGAGGAAGGCAGGGGCTGGACCTACGCCAACTACCTCCTCGGCCATGAGCGCACTTCCTATGCCCATGTTGCGGGCAAACGGAAGCAGCTTGCGGATATTCGCGCGACGGCTGAGGCGACCGATGCGGGTGGCCTGCGGCTCATCGACGACGCTGCCTTCCGCGCGAAGCTCGCAAGCCTCGAGGCGCGGCTCGACGCGCTCGAACTCACCGTGCTGCGCGTGCTCGCGACCGTCGCCGAAGGTGGCGCGCCGGGCAGCGAAGCCTCCATCCTGAAAGTGATCGCGACCGAACTCGCGCAGGACATCACCGAACTCGGCATGGAAGCCCATGGCCCCTATGCCATGCCTGCCTTTCCCGATTCGGTGGCGCCCGGATGGGCGGGCAACACGCCGCTCCCCGCCGACGCGGCACCGGCCGTCGCGCGCTATCTCGGCGCGCGGGCGCAGTCGATCTATGGCGGCTCGAACGAGATCCAGAAGAACATTCTGGCAAAGCGCGTGCTCGGCCTGCCCTGAGCTGGATGGCCCGATGAGACCCGGCATGGCGGGGCAGCGAATGCCTTTCCACAAACTCTGCCGTCACCCCGGGCTCGTCCCGGGGTCCAGCTATGGCGCCCGCCCGGCCGAGACTTCATTTGACCCGCGGCGAGGCCCAGCCTAACGTCACCGCGTTACCGGTCGCACATATCCTCCGCGCGACTGGCGATATGAGATGGGCAACCATCGGGGAGCGCGGAGACTGGATTTCGAGCCGATCGCCTGGGCAGCACTTGAGAATGCTGGCCGGGCGTTTTTTGTTTTGGCATCGAAAGGACGACAGATGACCGACACCGCAGGCCGAACCCGCCTCGCCCAATCCGATCCAGACATATTCCTCGCGCTCAAGGGCGAGGAAGCGCGCCAGCGCGCCGGGCTCGAACTCATTCCATCTGAGAATTACGCCTTCCCCGAAGTGCTGACGCTGCTCGGCTCCGCCTTCACCAACAAATATGCCGAGGGCTATCCGGGCCGTCGCTACTATGGCGGGCAGGAATATACCGACCGCATCGAGACGCTGGCGCGCGACCGCGCCAAGGCGCTATTCCGCGCCGAGCATGCGAATGTGCAGCCGCTGTCGGGCTCGCCCATGAATCAGGCGGTCTATCTCGGCCTTCTCGAGCCAGGCGAGACGATCCTCGCCATGGACCTCAGCCATGGCGGGCATCTCACCCATGGCGCGCCCGTCTCGCATATGGGGCGGCTCTTCAACTTCGTGCGCTACAAGACCGATCCGGCGACGGGCGCGATCGACTTCGACGCGCTCCGAAAGGTGGCGCGCGAGACGAGGCCGAAGCTCGTCGTCTGCGGCTATTCCTCCTATCCGCGCGACTATGACTATGCCGACTTCAAGCGCGTGGCCGACGAGGTGGACGCGCTCACCATGGCCGATGTGAGCCATATCGGCGGGCTCATCGCCGCCAATGTCATGCGCAATCCGCTCGATGCCGGCTTCGACATCATGACGACGACGACGCACAAATCGCTGCGGGGTCCGCGCGGCGGGCTCATCCTCTGCAAGGAGCGCTTCGCGAAGAAGATCGACGCCTCGGTCTTCCCGGGGCTTCAGGGCGGGCCGCACATGAACCAGGTCGCGGCGGCGGCGACGACCTTCCGCCTCGCCGCCATGCCCGCCTTTCAGGATTACGCCAGGGCCGTGCTCGCCAATGCAAAGGCGCTCGCCGCGGCGCTCGTGAAGCGGCAGACGAAGCTCGTCACCGGCGGCACCGACAATCACCTCATGGTCATCGACACGGTGGCAAGCTTCGGCATCAACGGCGCCGAGGCGCAGGAGGCGCTCGACCGCGTGGGCCTCACCACCAACAAGCAGGTGATCCCCGACGACCCCAATCCGCCGATGCGGCCTTCCGGCCTCCGCCTCGGCACGCCGGCCGCGACGGCGCGCGGAATGGGCGCGAATGAGATGGAGGAGATCGCCGCGATCATCGCGGGCACGCTCGCCGCAAGGGGCGACAGCGCGGCGGAGGCGGAGTTCGCGAGCCGCACCCGCGCACTCACCGCGCGCTTCCCCGTGCCGGGGTTCTGATCCCGCACCGATCTGTCCGGCTCCGCGCCCATGCGGGCGTGGGGCCGGTCAGCCTTGTGGCTCAAGGAGGCTTTCGAGTTCACGGCGCATCAGCGCGCGATATTCCTTCATGAGCCGATCGCCTTCCTTTCGATCGACGGCGATGGCGAGACGGACGGCCGCGCCCGTGAGCTGCATGAGGAGGAAGGACGCCGCCTCGAGCCGCGCCTGATCGCGCCTCGCCACCAGATGCTTCAACGCAGCGAAAAAGATACGCGCATTCTCGCGGCTGTCCTCGATGTCGAGTTCCTGAAGCGCCTTGTCCGACTGCGTGCCCGACCAGATGTCGCGCACGACCGGCTCTTCGAGGAAAAGCCGATAATAATCCATAAGCGATGCATCGACGCGCGCAATTGCGTCTTCCGCCGAGCGGATTTCGGCAAAGCCCGCGACGAGTCCCTGCCGCACGCGCTCCATGACGCGGATCGCGAGCGTCCGCAGGATCGCCGCCTTGTCCGGAAAATACTGATAGAGCGAGCCTATCGGCACGCCCGCGCGCTCGGCGATCTCCGACATGCGCATGGGCTCGCTGCCCGTTTCCGAGACGATGTCCGTCGCCGCCGCGAGGATGCGTTCCACCCTTTCGCGGGCGCGGGCCTGTCTGGGCTTCCGGCGAGCCGTCTCGACCGTCATCTCGAATCCTCTTGCACCGATGGAATGTGAGGGATTATCATTTTCATAATATGAGGATTACTCACATTTTGCAAGGAGCCGATCGATGGCCGAAGCGGGGCGTGTCTGTGTGGTGGGCGGAGGACCGGCGGGGCTGGCGCTGGCGCGGAGTTTTCTCGCCCTCGGCATTCCATTCGATGTCCATGAGCGGCACGCCGATGTGGGCGGATTGTGGGACCCGTCCAATCCGGGCTCGCCCGTCTACAATTCCGCGCATTTCATCTCGTCGAAAACGCAGTCGCATTATCACGACTTCGACATGCCGGAGGACTATCCGGACTATCCGTCCAACCGGCAGATTCTCGCCTATATGCACGCCTTCGCCGATGCCTATGGCCTTCGGCCGCATATCCGCTTCAACACGGAGGTGAAGGAGGCGCGCCGCGAGAAGACGGGATGGCAAGTCACGCTCTCGACCGGCGAGACGAAGCATTACGCCTCGCTCGTCTGCGCCAACGGCACCAACTGGCACGCCGCCATGCCCAAATATCCGGGCCTCTATACGGGCGAGATGCGCCACGCGCAGAGCTATCGCTCCATGGACGAGTTCAAGGGCAAGCGCGTGCTCGTGATCGGCGCAGGCAATTCGGGCTGCGACATCGCCTGCGACGCGGCGCAGAGCGCGGACAAGGCCTTCATCAGCATGAGGCGCGGCTATCATTTCATCCCGAAGCATATATTCGGCATTCCGGCCGATGCCTTCGCCGCGTCCGGCCCGCAGCTTCCGATGTGGCTCGAACAGCGCGTCTTCGGCGTGATGCTGCGCGCCCTCAATGGCGACCTCACGCGCCTCGGCCTCAAGAAGCCCGATCATCGCGTCTTCGAGACGCATCCGATCGTCAACACGCAGCTTCTGCACTTCCTCGCGCATGGCGACATCAAGGCGAAGCCCGATGTCGCGCGCTTCGAGGGCAGGACCGTGCATTTCACCGATGGAAGCTCGGAGGAAATCGACCTCGTCCTCTGCGCGACGGGCTACCAGTGGAAGGTGCCTTATCTCTCGCCCGACGCCTTCGTCTGGAAGCACGGGCGGCCGGACCTCTACATGAACCTCTTCAGCCGCGAGGATGGCGCGCTCTACGCGCTCGGCTTCATGGAGACGAATGGCGGGGCCTACAAACTCTTCGACGAGATGGCCGATCTCATCGCGCGCACGATCCTCGCCCGGGCAAATGGCGGCGCGGAAGCCGATCGCATCGACAAGCTCATCGCGAACGACCGGCCCGATCTCAGCGGCGGCATCCGCTTTGTCGGCTCTTCGCGGCACGCGACCTATGTGGAGATCAATGCCTATCGCAAGCAGATGAAGCGCCTGCGCAAGCGGCTTGGCTGGCCCGCTCTCGCCGATGGCTGCTTCGAGCGCCTTCGCGCCGCGTCCGCCAGGGAGGCCGCATGATGAAGAAGGCTCTCATCACGGGCGGCGGCGGCGCCATCGCCGGGGAAATAGCGCTTCGTCTCGACAAGCGCGGCTATGGCCTCATCCTTGCCGATATCGACGAGGCGCGCATGGGCGCGGTGGCAAAGCGCCTCTCCCGCCCCACGCTCGCCCTCCGCGCCGATCTCTCGACAACCGAAGGCATCGCTGCGCTCGCCGCCGCCATCGAGACGGAACATTCCGACCTCGACCTCCTCGTCAACAATGCGGGCTTCATCGAGCCCGGCGACGCCGACCGGCTGGCGCCAGATGTGCTCGACCGGCACATCTTCATCAACCTCATCGCCCCCATGCAGCTCACAAGCGCGGCGGCGCGGGTCATGCGCCCGCGCGGATCGGGCGACATAGTTTCCATCGTCTCCATGGGCGGGATCATGGCGCTCAAGGGAAGTGCCGCCTATGCCGCGTCGAAATTCGGCCTTCGCGGCTTCCTCACCTCGGTGCGGGCGGAACTCGCGGGCGATGGCGTGCGCGTGATGGGCGTCTTTCCGAGCGGCGTCGATACGCCGATGCTTCGCTACGAAGCGACGCATGGCGGCTCGCCGCTCAATTTCATGGGCAAGGTGCTTACCGCCGCCGAAGTCGCGGACGCCTGCATGGCGGCGCTCGACAGCGGACGCCTCGAAACCTATGTGCCTTACAGCGACAGCGTGATGGCGCGGGTGATGGCGGCCATTCCCTGGGCGATCGAGAAGGTGCTGCCGCGCTTCGAGGCTTCGGGCGAGAAGGGCCGGATCAAGTTCCTCGCCGAACGCAATCTCACGATCGAGCGCTGACGCTCAGGCGACAAGGAGACTGAGGCCTCGCCAGAGCAGCACCGCGCCGATGGCAAGCGTGATGCGCTGGCTCCAGACGCGAAAATTGCTGTCGGTCATGCGGTCGAGCACTTTCTTGCCCGCCGTCGTGCCGGCCATGGAAAGCGGAATGACGGCGAGGAAGATCCACCAGGGCAGAACGGCGGCCGGGCCCGGGCCCGCGCCCGCCGCCTCACCCGCCGCCACGCGCAGGATGAGACCGAAATAGACGAGCTTCAGGATATGGCTCAGCGTCTGCGTCACCGCCTTGGTTGCGACGACCTGATGGCGCGTGAGCGAGGTGCGGACAAAGAACACATCGAGCAACGCGCCCGCCACTCCCGCCGACAGGTTGAGAAGCGTGACGAGAAAGCCGCAGATCTCGGCAGCGCCGCGCTTCGTCACATCGAGCGCCCAGCGCTGCGGCACGGCGGCGGCGGCGAACGGCACCAGACCGAGAAGGAGATACATCGTCACCTTGTCCGGCACATAGGCAATCGCGGTCAGCAGCGCGAGACCGAGCATGGAGCCGATGATGTAACGGCCGAAGATGCGCCAGTCGATGTCGGCCCGGTTGAGCACGGCGCGATAGCCATTGGCGGCGGCCTGCGTCGCGCCATGCAGCATCATGGCCGCGCTCACCGGCAGCACCCAGGCCAGAAAGCCCATCAGGATCATGCCGCCCGACATGCCGAAGATGCCGGAAATGGCCGAAGTGAGAAAAACGACGGCGCCGATGGCGGCGGCAAGCAGAGGTGTCATGAGAGGCATCTCCGGCCAGAGGAGCCAATGAGGGCATTTACTTCATTGACATATATCTGCGCCCGAACGGCTTGCCGATCAATAACCTATTGATTTTATTAATGTCATTTATTGACAGCCTGCGCCTAACCCAATCTGTCCGATTGTGATGATTGTAAAATAATCAGGCGCGGTTCCACGCCGGACTTGTCGCGCCAATGGGCCGGGACTTCTAGAGCCCCAGGCGCGCCTCGAGCCGGGGCAGAAGATCGCTCCTTGCACGGAATATATATTCGGCCGCCGACACGGTGACGGTGTCGCAGCCAAGCTCGCGCAGCTTCGTCGCGACGGCGTGAATGTGCTCGCGCGGACAGAGAACGGAATTCTCCTTTCCGCCATCCAGACAGCCGAAATCGCGCCGGAGCGTGGCGAGCGCCGATGCCGCGTCTGAGAGGCCGCCGCCCGCCGTCACGACGGCATGGCTGTCTGCGAAGCGCTTGGCGTCGATCCGGTCGAGCATGGCGCTTGCGGCGGCGAGAGAGCGCGCGCCCCAGTCCGCGCGAAGGCTTGCCACGAGGTTCGCCTGGCTCTTCAGCATCACGCCATCGTCGAGAACCTTGAGATTGTTCGCGGCGAGCGTCGAGCCCGTCGTCGTGATGTCGACGATCGCTTCGGCCGTTCCGGCCGCGGGCGCGCCTTCGGTCGCGCCGCTGCTTTCGACGATGCGGTAATCGACAAGTCCATGCGCGGCGAAGAATTCGCGCGTGAGATTAAGATATTTGGTGGCGATGCGGAGCCTACGGCCGTGCCTGCGATGAAAGGCGAGCGCCACATCGTCGAGATCGGCCATGGTGGAAACGTCGATCCAGCTTTGCGGCACGGCGACGACGACATCGGCATGGCCGAAACCGAGCGGCAGCAGAAGCTCGACGGAATTGTCGGCATCGGCGAGCTGTTCGCGGATGAGGTCTTCGCCCGTCACACCGAAATGGATCGAGCCGTCTTCGAGGCGGCTTGCGATCTCGGACGCGGACAGAAAGGCGACGGCCACGTCCTTCACGCCGGAAATGCGGCCCACATATTCGCGTCCGCCGCCGGCCTGCTTCACGGCGAGCCCCGCACGGGCGAAAAAGGCGTTGGCGTTCTCCTGCAGGCGGCCCTTGGAGGGAATGCCGATGATCAATGCGTCGCCCATCAGCGAACCTCCCCCGTTGCGCCCGCCAACCGCTCGAGCGTGATGGCACAGCCGACCGCCGGAATGCGCGCGGACGCGCCGAGGCTTTGCAGCAAGCCGTCATAGCGCCCGCCGCCTGCGACGGCGCCCTCCGCGCCCTTTCCGGCCGCGCGCAGCTCGAAGACGAAGCCGGTGTAATATTCGAGCGTGCGGCCGAAGCCCGTCTGGAAGCGGGCGCGCGAAAGATCGACGCCCTTCTTCTCGATGAGTTCGAAGCGCCGTTCGAGAGCCGCCAGTTCCCGGCCGATCGAAATCCCCGCCGCTTCCGTCAGATCACGGATCGCTTTCGCCGCATCCTTCGGCGCGAGAGAGAGCGAAAGGAATGCGCCGATGAGATCGGCCGTCTCCCTTGAGAGGGGCGCGGTATTGGCGTCTGCCGCGCGCTCCAGAAACCGCTCGGCGATTTCGGCGATGCTGCGGCCGCCGACCGGCGCGATGCCTGCAAGGTCGAGCACATCGGCGATGACCCTCTTGGCGCTCGCCTCGTCGAGCGCGCCCAGCGCGGCAAGAAGCCCTGCCTGCGCGTCGCCGCCCACCGTGGCGCCATTGGTCGTGAGCCGCGTCACCAGTTCCTTGAAATAGGCAGGCCGCCAGAAGTGCCGCTTGAGGCGCGAGCGCCAGCCCGCCGGAATGTCGAGCGCATCGACCAGCGCATCGAAAAGCGCAAGATCGCCCATTTCGATGTCGAAGTCGCCAAGCCCGCCCGCGCGAACGGCATCCGCCGTCAGCGCCAGCATCTCGGCATCGGCGGCTTCGGCGTCCACGCCGCCGAAGAACTCCGCGCCCGTCTGCACGAATTCGGCCGATTTCGACGAAGCGCTCGGCTCGAAGCGGAAGACGGGGCCGGAATAGCAGAGCCTCGCCTCGCCCGCGCTCCCACCTTCGAGATAGAGACGGCAGGTCGGGATGGTGAGGTCGGGCCGCAGGCAAAGCTCGCGGCCGCCCGGATCGCTGAAGACATAGAGGCGGCGGCGGATATCCTCGCCCGAACGGTCGAGAAAAACCTCCGCGGGCTGCAGAAGCGGCGGCTCGACATAGGCGAAGCCCGACTTCTCGAAGACGGCGCGCATGGCCGCCGCCATGCCCTCGCGGGCGCGGCGCGGCTCGCTCATGGTGGCTGGCGTCGATGACATGGATTTGACCTTTCGCGCGCCCTATCCTCCGGACGCGCCCTGTTTAGCATGAATTTCGTTAATTTCGGGAATGCTAGAGAGCGATCGCCTAGCGGCGATGCTGCCCCGAATGGAGGCCGTGCCGGGCAAGAATTTCGCGCACGCCCTCGACGAGCCCTGCCCGCTCGACCTCGATCTGGGCGGCGGCGCCCTGACGCCACTCGGCATTGTCCGTAATCTCGCGCGAGACTTCCGCGCCGAGGATCAGGTCCTTGAGGGTGACCACGCCCCTGGCGCGCTCATCCTCGCCCTCGATCACGGCAACGGGCGCGCCGCGCTTGTCGGCATATTTCATCTGGGCGCGCATGCCGGAGCCGCCGAGATACATTTCGGCGCGCATGCCAGCGGCCCGTAGCTCGCTCACCATGGTCTGATAGCCGGCCATGTTCGCGGCATCGAGCGTCAGCACGACGACCGGCGCGGCAATGGCGTCTTCCTCGACCCGGCCCAGCGCCTCAAGCGCCGCCTGAAGGCGGCTCACGCCGACGGAAAAGCCCGTCGCCGGAACCTTCACGCCCTTGAAGCGCTCGACGAGGCCGTCATAGCGCCCGCCCGAGCCCACCGAGCCGAAGCGGACCGTATTGCCGTCCTCGTCCTTCACGTCGAAGAGAAGCTCCGACTCGAAGACGGGGCCGGTGTAATAGCCAAGGCCACGCACGATCCAGCTATTGAACTCGATGCGGTCGGCGCCATAGCCCGCGGCGGCGAAGAGCGCGTCCATCTCGGCAAGCTCCTCGATCCCTTCGCGGCCGATGGCGCTGTCGCCAACCACATTGCGCCAGCCCGCGAGCACGAGCCCGCGATCGGCGGAGGCCTCGTTGAGGCCGGATTCCACATAGTCGAGCACGCGCGCGATCTGCTCCGGCGCGAGACCCGCGCCCTTGGTAAAGTCGCCGGATTCATCCTTGCGGCCCGCGCCGAGCAAAAGCTCGACGCCCTTGCGGCCGAGCTTGTCGAACTTGTCGATCGAGCGCAGCACGGTCATGTGCGTGCGGTCGCCCGCATCGCTGCCAAGGCCGATCTGCTCCAGCAGACCGTCCAGCACCTTGCGATTGTTGACGCGGAGACGGTACTGCCCGCGCGCAAGGCCGAGCGCCTCCATCGTGTCGCAGGCCATCATGCACATCTCGGCATCGGCCGCGACGCCGGGCGCGCCGACCGTATCGGCGTCGAACTGGGTGAACTGGCGAAAGCGGCCCGGCCCCGGCTTCTCGTTGCGCCAGACAGGGCCCGTCTGATAGCGGCGGAAGGGCTTCGGCAGCGCGTCGAAATGCTCCGCGACATAGCGGGCGAGCGGCGCCGTCAGATCGTAGCGCAGCGCGAGCCACTGCTCGTCATCGTCCTGGAAGGAAAAGACGCCCTCGTTCGGCCGGTCCTCGTCGGGCAGGAACTTGCCGAGCGCATCGGCATATTCAAGCGCCGAGGTCTCGAGCGGATCGAAGCCATAGCGCTCATAAACCTCGCGAATGCGCGCGATCATGCGCGCCTCCGCACGCACGAGCGGCGCGGCGACATCGCGCAGCCCCTTCGGCACGCGCGCCTTGGGGCGATAGGTCTTTTCCTGCTTGGCCATGATCGTCCGGAGCCCTGGAAGCGCTTCGGAAAAGCGCGGGCGCATACCTAACCCATTGCATCCACGGGAACAAGGTTGCCCGTCCCGGCTGGCGGCCGCGAATCAGCACATTTTTAACGATGGCTGCAGGCCGGGGCGCCGGACCGCCGCGCCACGCCCAAATCCAGGCGCCGGGCAGCCGGAAACGACGTTTCCGTTTACCCTGCCGCGCCTTGCCGGCTATGGCCCAGGGCGTTGAAATTCCTGGTTTTTCCACCACGGGGCGACGTACCACTTGTGGCTTACCCACAGCCCGCCCACCAGATACGCTGCATCTTTACCAAGCGTTTACCAATTGGGCGGATCGTGGGGACAGATCGATTCGGAAGACGCGCCGCATCCCGGCTGACGGCTTCCGAAGAGCTTTCCGGCCGGGCCGGAAAGGAAGCTTAACCGGGGGCAGGATCGATCGCGTGACGGGTGGAACAGTGATCAGATCGATCCAGGGTGGGGGGCGAAGGGCAAGCCTATGATGCGCCAACCCAAGGAGACGTCGGCAGCCGGTTCCGCGTCAGCAACGCGCCAATATCAGGGCGAAGAGCGCCTGCAGCCGCTTTCCGCGCATGTCGTGAGTGACGATGCGCCCTTGCGCGAGGCTCTGCGTGGCCTCGATCCGGCAAACCTCGCCGGCCCCATCAATTTCAGCTTCTCGCGCCCCTCCGATGGCATTGACCCGCTGCTCTCACCGGGCCTCGATGTGGTCCTGATCGACATCGGCGCGGGCGGATCCAAGGAAATGGGCTTTCTCAAGCGCGCCATCGCGCTTGGCCCCGATGCGCCGGTCGTTGCCATCGGCAATGACGATGCGAGCCTCCAGATCGCCGCGATCGAGGCGGGAGCGGAGGATTGCATCGAGTGCGACGCCCGCGCGCTGCGTAGCCTCACGCTCGCCATTCGCCGGGCCACCGTTCGCCGCTCGGCGCGAGAGGAGCGCTGCACGGCAAGCGTCCGCCCGGTAGCGGAACCCCAGGTCACGCTGGTGCAGGAGACGCCCGAGGCCATCGTCATCCTCGACAGCCAGGGCAATGTCCGCTTCGTCAACGGCGGCGCCGAGGAGCTTCTCGGCCGCACGGCGTCCGAAATGCTCGGCAAGCCCTTCGGCCTGCCAATCGAACCTGGCGAGCACGAAGTCGCCGTCATCAGGCCCGATGGCGACAATCGCTTCGCGGAGATGCGGATCGTCGACACGCAATGGGGCGGCGTGCCCGCGCGCGTCGCCGCGCTCAACGACACGACGGTGCGCCGCAAGCTCGAACGAACGATGCAGGCCGCCGAGGCGCAGAGCCGCGAGACGCTGAAGCGCAGCCGCAGCTTCTTCTCCAACGTCAATCACGATCTCAGGACGCCGCTCACACATATCATCGGCTTTTCGGAGCTGATGAAGAACGAGCAGTTCGGCCCCATCGGCCAACCGCGCTATCGCGACTATGCGCGCGACATTCATTCGAGCGGCGCCATGCTTCTCGACATGATCGAGGATCTTCTCGGCATCGCGGAAGCGGAGACGGAAGAACTCGATCTCACCAACGAGATCTGCAATATCGGCCAGCTCGTCGAGATCGCCGCCGCGAGCCAGAAATTCCTTGCAGGCAAGGAAGGCGTGCGGCTCGAGATCGACTGCCCGCCGAGGCTGCCCGGCCTTCGCGGCGATGCGCGGCGGCTGCGGCAGGGACTTTTCCGGCTAATCTCCGAGGCGATCCACTGCGCGCGCCGGGGCGCCACGCTGCGGCTCTCCGCGCGCGAGGAAGACGGGCGCCTCGTCCTCACCGTCGCGGAAGATCCGCAGAAGGACGAAGCCGGCACCCAGACGCCGCTACCCTATGCGCTGGAGCGCCATGACGATCCGTTCGTGAGTTCGGAGGACAGCGGCGCCGCGCGCGAGGAAGGGCTCGCCCTCTCGCTCACCCGCAAGGTGATGGAGCTGCATGGCGGCACGCTCGATATCGGAAGCGCCGCCCAGCCGATGTCGATCATGCTGAGCTTCCCGGCTGACCGCGTGATCCGCTGAGCCCGAGTGCCGGGCGATCGGGCCCGGCGATTGGCGCTGTGACTTGCGAGCCCGCCTCATGTATATTCATGAGGCTCGAAATGGGTTCGGAGACAGGCCATGCCGGAACTCGACGTCGTCGTCCTTTCGCGCCTTCAGTTCGCCTTCACCATCTCGTTCCACATTATTTTCCCCTCCCTGACGATCGGCATTTCGGGGTTCCTCATTCTCGTCGAGGCGCTCTGGCTCAGAACGGGAGAGGACATCTACAAGCGGCTCTACCAGTTCTGGGTGCGCCTCTTCGCCCTCACCTTCGGCATGGGCGTCGTCTCCGGCATCGTCCTTTCCTATGAGTTCGGCACCAACTGGGCGACCTTCTCGCGTATCGTCGGGCCGGTCATCGGCCCCCTCATGGCCTATGAGGTGCTCACTGCATTCTTCATGGAAGCGGGCTTTCTCGGCATCATGCTTTTCGGCTGGGACAAGGTGGGGCCGCGCCTGCACTTTCTCGCAACCTGCCTCGTCGGCGCGGGCACGGTCGTCTCGGCCTTCTGGATCATCTCCGCCAATAGCTGGATGCAGACGCCCGCAGGCGCGCATCTCGACATGGCCGCCGGACATTTCGTGCCCGACGACTGGGCGGAGATCATCTTCAATCCATCCTTCGCCTATCGCTTCCTGCACATGGTGGCGGCCGCCTATCTCGCGTCCGCGCTTTTCATCGCCGGCATCTCGGCCATCTATCTCCTTGGCGGCAAGCACACATTGCTCGCGCGCACGAGCTATTCGATGGCGCTCTGGGCCGTGCTCGTGCTCGCCCCGCTGCAAATCCTCATCGGCGACCAGCACGGGCTCAACGTGCTCGAACACCAGCCGACCAAGGTCGCGGCGATGGAGGGAAACTGGGAGCGGCAGGCGCGCGCGCCCATCCTCTTCTTCGCCATTCCCGACGCGAAGAGGGAGATCAATCATCTCGAAATCGGCATTCCGGGCATAGCGAGCCTCATCCTCACTCATGACATGGACGGCATCGTGCCGGGCCTGCGCGACGTGCCGAGAGAAGACAGGCCGCCGGTCGGCATCGTGTTCTGGTCGTTCCGCCTCATGGTGGCGCTCGGCCTTCTCTTCCTGCTGATCGGCCTCTGGAGCGCCGTGGCGCGCTCGCGCGGCCGTCTCGATACGGACAAATGGCTGATGCGGCTTTCGGCAGCAGCGACGCCGCTGGGCGTCGTTGCCATTCTCGCGGGCTGGTTCGTCGCCGAGATCGGCCGCCAGCCCTACACTGTCTATGGCTTCCTTCGCACATCCGACAGCGTGTCGCCCGTGGTCGATGCAAGCGCGGTGACGACGAGCCTTGCCATCTTCCTCATCGTCTATGGCGGGCTTTTCGGCGCCTATCTCTACTACTTCACCAAGCTCGTCCGCATCGGCCCTCGCCCGCCAGAGCGGCCGGAAAGCGAACCCGAGGCCATTCAGGGCGCGCGGCCCGGCCTTGTCCTGCCGCCAGCCGATGCAACGGGCGCGGAGGTGACGCCATGATCGACCTGCCCCTCATCGCCGCCGGCGTGATGGCGCTCGCCATCCTTTTCTATGTGGTGCTCGACGGCTTCGATCTCGGCGTCGGCATCCTCTTTCCATTCGCGCCCGACGACACGGCGCGCTCGACCATGATGAATTCCGTCGCCCCCGTCTGGGATGGCAACGAGACATGGCTCGTGCTCGGCGGCGGCGGGCTCATGGTCTTCTTCCCCACCGCCTATGCGGTGGCGTTGCCCGCCTTCTACATGCCAATCATGGGGCTTCTCTTCGCCCTCATCTTCCGGGGCGTCGCCTTCGAGTTCCGGCATGGTGCGACGACGAGCAAATACATATGGGACCGCGCTTTCTTCGGCGGCTCGATCGTTTCGGCCTTCATGCAGGGGCTGCTGCTCGGCGGGCTCATTCAGGGCGTGCGCGTCGAGGATCAGCGCTTCGTGGGCGGACTCTTCGACTGGCTCACGCCCTTCTCGGTCCTGACGGGCATCGGCGTCGTCTGCGGCTATGCGCTGCTCGGCGCGACATGGCTCGTGCTGAAGACGGAGAATGCGACGCAGACATGGGCGCGGCGCGCGGCGATGGTGACGGGAGGCGGCGTCATCGTGGCGATGGGCGCGGTCAGCATCCTCACACCGCTCATGTCGCCGGCGGTCGCGGAGCGCTGGTTCGGCGGCATCAACATCATCGCCTTCGCGCCCGTGCCCGCGCTCACGCTCGCCGCGGCGGCCGCGCTTTACTGGACGCTCATCGCGAAATTCGAGCGCGCGCCCTTCGTCTGCGCCATCTCGCTCTTCCTGCTCGGCTATGCGGGGCTCGGCATCAGCCTGTGGCCCAACATCATCCCGCCTTCGCTCACGTTTCATGAGACGGCGGCGCCCGACGCGACCATCCGCTTCGCACTGATCGGCGTCGCGATTTCGCTGCCCATGATCCTCTTCTACACCTGGTACGCCTATAGCGTTTTCCGCGGCAAGGCGAGCGAGCATGGCGGCTATGCGGAGCACTGAGGAGGCGCGAACGGGCCACCGGCTTCTCTGGTTCGTCGCGCTGTGGGTCGCGGGCGTGGCGGCGACGGCGCTCCTCGCCTATGGCCTGCGCGCGATCCTCTCGCTCTAGCCTTCCGCGCGCTCAGGTATTGTTGACGGGAACGCCGAAGGGCGACACGCCGCGTACATGGTCCTCGACGCGCAACCTCTGCTTCAGGGGCGGGAAGGCGCGCTGCGAGCAATCGACCCGCTCGCACAGGCGGCAATTCACGCCGATGGGCGTCGCGCCCCTTTCATCGTCGAGATCGTAGCCGCGGCTATAGATGAGCTTGCGCGCATGGGCGATGTCGCAGCCGAGGCCGACCGCATACTGATCGCCCGGCACGCCGATGCCGGAGCCGCCGCGGCTCACCGTGCGCGCGATGGAGAAATAGCGCGTGCCGTCCTCCATCTGGATCACCTGGGTGTAGATCTGGCCGGGCACACGGAAGGCGTCATGCACGTTCCAGCGCGGGCAGGTGCCGCCGAAGCGCGCGAAATGGAACCCCGCCGCCGAGAAGCGCTTGGACACATTGCCCGCATTGTCGACGCGGATGAGGAAGAAGGGGATGCCGCGCGCGCCGGGGCGCTGGAGCGTCGTCAGCCGGTGGCAGACCTGCTCGAAGCTCGTGCCGAAGCGGCGGCCGACGAGCCTGAGGTCGTAATGCGTTTCCTCCGCCGTCCTGAGGAAGGCGGCATAGGGCATCAGCAGAGCGGCGGCAAAATAGTTGGCGAGCGCGACGCGGCAAAGCGTGCGCGATTCCTCGTCTTCGAGCCCCGAGGTTTCGACGATGTCCTCGATCGCGCGGGACTGCTCGAAATAGCCGAGCTGATAGGCGAGTTGGAACGAGCGGCCCGGCTGATCGACGAGTTCCGAGAGGAAGATCGTCTGGCGGTGCCGGTCGTAGCGGCGAAGCTCCCCCGACATGAGATCGGCAGGGACGACGCGCGTCGTCACGCCATGAGCGACGCGAAGATAGTTTCTGAGGCTCACATAGGGCTCGTCGGCGCCGAGCGAAGCCTTGCGATAAAGCTCCTCCGCCGTCTCGTCGAGCACGGGGAAGTGATTGTTGCGGCTGTTGATGAAATCGCGCACCACTTCGAGCGGCGCGCTCACCGCCTGCCCGCCATCGAGGAGATCGCGGTCGGCGAGCCTCTCGGCAAGCAGCGCCGTATTCGCCACGGCCTGCTGATAGGCGCGGTAGAGAGACGCGATGCCCTCGGCGGCGACAGGGCTTGCCGAGGCCACCTCCTGCATGTCCTGGACGGTCATCCCGCTGTCGCGGAAGAGCGGATCGGCGAAGACCTCGCGCAGCGCCGTCAGCGCCCGGGCCTCGTCGTCGCCGGCGAGGCTGCGCAGCTCGACGTCATAGACCTCCGCGAGCTTGAGCAGGATCTGGGCCGACATGGGGCGCTGGTTGCGCTCGATGAGATTGAGATAACTCGCCGAAATGCCGAGATCGGCCGCCATGCGCGCCTGCGTCAGGTTCAGTTCCCGGCGCAGGCGCCTAACACGCGGCCCCGCAAAGACTTTTTTCTCCGACGCCATGGCGTGAAAACCCTCGTTCCATGCCAGAAAGCGGCATCTTATTTTACAAACTTTACATTCACAACCGTTTTCAGCGTTAACGCTGTAATGTTCTTTACTTTAATAGTTTCAAAGACTTAGGAATGTTTTGGACATTTCGTTGTCGTGGCTGTATGACCTCGCCAACATCCATCATCAGCGGAGGCATCGGGTATGAGCCAGTCGACAGCCACGGCCAGCACCAGCGGCATCAACGTCCGCGGAAAGATGAAACCCGGCTATGACCGGGTGCTCACAGCCGAGGCGCTCGCCTTCGTTGCCGATCTGGAGCGCCGCTTCGGCGCCCGTCGCCGTGAGCTTCTTGCCGCACGCGACGAGCGCCAGAAGCGCTTCGACGCAGGCGAGCTTCCCGACTTCCTCCCCGAGACGAAGTCCATCCGCGAAGGCGACTGGAAGGTCGCGCCCATCCCGCAGGACCTGCTCGACCGCCGCACCGAGATCACCGGCCCCGTCGACAATCGCAAGATGGTCATCAACGCGCTCAATTCCGGCGCGCAGTCCTACATGACCGACTTCGAGGACGCGGCCGCGCCGACCTGGGACAACATGATCGGCGGCCAGATCAATCTCATGGATTACTGGGACGGCAAGATCGGCTTCACGGAAGAAGCGTCGGGCAAGAGCTACAACGTCAAGGAGAAGCCGGCCGTCCTCATCGTCCGTCCGCGCGGCTGGCACCTCGAGGAAGCGCATGTCGAGATCGACGGCCAGCCCATGTCGGGCGGGCTCTTCGATTTCGGTCTCTACTTCTTCCACAACGCGAAGAAGACCAAGGCCCACAACACCGGCCCCTATTTCTATCTGCCGAAGATGGAGAGCCACAAGGAAGCGCGGCTCTGGAATGACGTCTTCGTCCACGCGCAGAAGACCCTCGGCATTCCCAACGGCACGGTCAAGGTGACGGTGCTCATCGAGACGCTGCCGGCCGCCTTCGAGATGCACGAGATCCTTCATGAGCTGAAGGATCACATCGTCGGCCTCAATTGCGGCCGCTGGGACTACATCTTCAGCTACATCAAGCGTCTGGGGAAGAACCCGAACTACCTGCTGCCGGATCGCGCGCAGGTCGTCATGGGCAAGAACTTCCTCAATGCCTATTCGCTCCTCCTCGTGAAGACCTGCCATGAGCGCGGCGCCTTCGCCATGGGCGGCATGGCGGCGCAGATCCCCGTGAAGGGCGACGAAGCGGCGAACGAGGCCGCCTTCGCCAAGGTCCGCGCGGACAAGGAGCGCGAAGCCAATAACGGCCATGACGGCACCTGGGTCGCGCATCCCGACCTCGTCGCCGTGGCGATGGAAGTTTTCGGCAAGCTCACCGGCCCGAACCAGCTCGCGCGCCAGCGCCAGGACGTCCATGTCGGCCAGAAGGAACTTCTGGAGCCGCATCAGGGCGAGCGCACCGAGGAAGGCATGCGCGAATGCTGCCGCGTCGGCGTGCAGTATATCGAAGCCTGGCTCGGCGGGCGCGGCGCGGTGCCGCTCTACAATCTCATGGAAGACGCGGCGACGGCCGAGATCAGCCGCACGCAGATCTGGCAGTGGCTCTATCACGGCGCCACGCTCTCCGACGGCCGCAAGGTGACGCCGGAACTCTTCCATGAAGTGCTGGCCGACGAGATGACGAAACTGCGCGCCACGCTCGGCGAGACGCGCTGGACCTCCGGTCACTTCGAGGAAGCCATCCGTCTCTTCGACGAAATGGCGACCGCAGAGACCTGCGAGGAATTCCTGACCCTTCCGGCCTACAAGCTGCTCGTCAGCCACGAGGCCTGAGAAAGACGCTCCGAGACTGTACCCAGAACCTTTCCGACCCCAAGGAACCTACCCATGAGCAAGAAGACCTTCTACGATCTCATCCCGAGCGCGCCCAAGGGCCGTTTCGACAATGTGAAGCGCAACTATTCGGTCGAAGACGTCGAAAAGCTGCGCGGCTCGTTCCCGATCGAGTACACGCTCGCAACCCGCGGCGCGAACAAGCTCTGGGAACTCCTGCACACGACCGACTACGTGCACTCGCTGGGCGCCCTTTCCGGCAACCAGGCCATGCAGATGGCGCGCGCGGGCCTCAAGGCGATCTACCTCTCGGGCTGGCAGGTTGCCGCCGACAACAACACCGCCGGCACGACCTATCCCGACCAGTCGCTCTATCCGGCGAACTCGGGCCCGGAGCTTGCCCGCAAGATCAACCGCACGCTGAAGCGCGCTGACGAGATCGAGCACTCGGAAGGCGGCGCGAAGCGCGATTGGTTCCTGCCGATCGTCGCCGACGCGGAAGCCGGTTTCGGCGGCCCGCTCAACTGCTTCGAGATCATGAAGGCCTATATCGAAGCGGGCGCCGCCGGCGTCCACTACGAAGACCAGCTCGCCTCGGAGAAGAAGTGCGGCCATCTCGGCGGCAAGGTTCTCATCCCGACCCGCGCCCATGAGCGCAACCTCAACGCCGCGCGCCTCGGCGCCGACGTGATGGGCGTGCCGACCCTCATCATGGCCCGCACGGACGCGGAATCCGCGAACCTCATCACCTCGGACATCGACGAGCGCGACCACGAGTTCATCGACTTCGACGCCGGCCGCACGGTCGAGGGCTTCTACCGCCTGAAGCCGGGCAAGGGCGTCGACCACTGCATCAAGCGCGGCCTCGCCTTCGCTCCTTATGCGGACCTGCTGTGGTGGGAAACCTCGCACCCGAACCTCGAAGACGCGAAGCGCTTCGCCGAGGCGATCCGGAAGGAATATCCGGACCAGCTCCTCGCCTATAACTGCTCGCCTTCCTTCAACTGGGAAGCGAACCTCGACAAGGCGACGATCGAGAAGTTCCAGCGCGAAATCGCGGCCATGGGCTACAAGTACCAGTTCGTGACGCTCGCCGGTTTCCACCAGCTCAACTACGGCATGTTCCAGCTCGCTTCCGCCTACCGCGATCGCGGCATGGGCGCCTACTCCGAGCTGCAGCAGGCCGAGTTCGCGGCGGAGAAGAACGGCTTCACCGCGACGCGCCACCAGCGCGAAGTCGGCACGGGCTACTTCGACCTCGTTTCGCTCGCAGCGGGCGGCGGCGAGAGCTCGACGACCGCGCTCGCCGACTCGACCGAAGCCGCGCAGTTCAAGACGGCCGGCTCGCACTGATCCGGCTTCACGGCTGAAACAACGAACCCGCGGAGAGCGATCTCCGCGGGTTTTTGTTTGCCCACCGTCACGGGTCATGCCTGACGGCGGATCCCGATGAACTGAAGCTCAGCGAAGGCGCCGCCGACAAGCGCCTGCCCCACAACGAAAACATAGCCGAGCCGTGTCGGCTCGACCCAGCCGCTTGCGAGGAGCGCGATGCTGTCGATGACCCAGAGCGCGTTGAGGATAATGATTGCCATCGCGGCCCTGCGCGAAATCGGCTGGCCGTTTGCAGTGATGTAGACGAAGCCGGAAAAGAGGATGAGCAGCAGGCCTGCGTAGAAAACGAGATTTTCAGGCAGGCCAAGCAGAGGAGCGAGGAGCGATGCGGCCACGGCCATGAGCAGGCCGGTGGCGCCGGTTCCGATTGCATCCACAAGCAATGCGTTGCGGAGCAGCGAGGGGGAAGAGAGAATGGCTTGCATGATCGGTTCTCCTTTCAAGCATTTGGCATCTGGTCGAGGAAGCCGGTGATGGCGGCGAGACGCCCGTCTTCGGCGATGACGCCGAAATCGGTGCCCGCTATGCCCGCCTCCCTGCCATCCGGCCCGATGAGTTCCCAGCTGAAGCGCAGGCGGGCATTGTGCCCCTCGCCCTGGCCTACCTGCCGGAAGACATGGCCGGGGAACTGCGCCTGCGCGCCCGCGATCATGCGGTCGATGCCCGCATGGCCATGACCCGCCATGACGGGATCGATATAGGCGGCGTCCTCGGTCCAGTGCCGCTCGATCAGCGCGCGGCGGCGCTCCGCATCCGTCTCGTTCCAGATGGCGAGGTAGCCATCGATAAGGTGATTGACGTCGGTCATACTGATCTCCTGATGAAGCTTTGCACGAACGGCTGCGATCCTCGGGCCGCGCCGTGCGCCAGTCGATTACCCGGGAGGTAATTGCCGCCATGTCGCGAACGATCAAAACTGACGGCATGTTGAACATGAACCGCCCCGCCGCCGTCGGAGATCTGCTGCGCGCCTGGCGCCAGCGCCGGAGGCTCAGCCAGCTCGAGCTGGCCTGCGACGCCGATGTCTCGGCGCGCCATCTGAGCTTTCTCGAAACCGGGCGCTCGCGCCCGAGCCGCGAGATGCTGCTGCATCTGAGCGAGCTTCTCGATATTCCCCCGCGCGAGCGCAACGCGCTCTTCATGGCGGCAGGCTTCGCGCCGCTCTACACGGAAACGGCCATGACGAGCCCCGCCGCCGAGGAGGCGCGCCGCGCCGTCGAATTCATGCTCACGAGCCACGAGCCCTCGCCCGCGCTCGCCGTCGACCGGCACTGGACGCTCGTCGCCGCCAACCGCGCCATCGGCCTCTTCCTTGCCGATGTCGCGCCGGAGCTTCTCGAGCCGCCGGTCAACGTGCTGCGGCTGAGCCTCGATCCGCGCGGGCTCGCCCCCCGCATCGTCAATTTCGGCCAGTGGCGCGGCCATGTGCTGCATCGCCTGCAACGGCAGGTCGCCGAAAGCGGCGATGCGGCGCTCGCAGCGCTCCAGCGCGAGCTTGCGGCGCTGCCCCATTCCGGCGGCCGGTCCACCGCCCGCCTCGACGAGCCCTATGGCGACATCGTTCTGCCGTTCCGGATCAGGAGCGAGGAAGGCGTGCTCTCCTTCCTCACCACCACGACCGTCTTCGGCACGGCGGTGGACCTCACCTTTTCGGAACTGGCGATCGAAACATTCTTCCCGGCCGACGCCTTCACCGCGGCGGCGCTGCGCCGAAAACTTCCGCAGACGGCGGGCTGACCGCCTTTCGCTCCGCGCGGCGGCTTGCTCCCGCCGTTCCCGCATGGGACAAATCCGGCCGATCCTCCCAATGACTGCGAGAGAGAAGCCGATGACCAGCCCAGCCACCACCGATCTTTCCGATGCCCATCCCGATCTCGTCGAGCATTGCGAGCCGATCTTCCGCGATTTCGGCGGGCGGCGCGCCTTCTCGGGCCCCATAGCGACGCTCAAGACCTTCGAGGACAATCCGAAGGTGCGCCAGGCGCTCGAAACACCGGGCAATGGCCGCGTGCTCGTCGTCGATGGCGGCGGCTCGCTGCGCTGCGCGCTTGTCGGCGGCAATCTCGCAGCTCTCGCGGTTCAGAATGGCTGGGCGGGAATTGTGGTACATGGCTGCGTGCGCGACACGGCGGAGCTTGCCGCCGCGCAGGTGGGCGTGAAGGCGCTTGCTGCACACCCCAAAAGAAGCGAGCGGCGCGGGCTCGGAGACTATGATGTCGTTCTACGCTTCGCGGGCGCGACCTTCCGGCCCGGCGAATGGCTCTATGCCGATGAGGACGGGATCATCGTGAGCCCTAAAAAGCTCGACTGAAGCAAAACGGACGATCCGCCTGTTCGCGCGGATCGTCCGTCTGCGTCCTTTCGCCTTGCGGCTCGTCAGTCCGCGGCCTTCGCCACGATCTCCTCGATGAAGGCAGGCAGCGCGAAGGCGGCCTTGTGCACGGCCGGCGTGTAGTAGCGCGTCTTCAGCCCCGCCTCGCGATAGCGATGGGTGAGCGTTTCGACCGTCACCGCGTTCAGGAACTCGTCATCCGTACCCCACCCCATCGCCATGAAGCCGCCGACATAGGTCGGAATGGTGGCGACATAGCAGTGAGCGTAGCGGAAGAGCCGCTTGAACTTCGCCATGGTGCTCGAAAGCTCTGTCGACTGCAGGAACGGCACGCCGTTCTGCGTGACGAGAATGCCGCCTTCGGTGAGGCGCGCCTTGGCGTTGCGGTAGAACTCTTCCTCGAAGAGGACGACGCCAGGCCCGACGGGATCGGTCGAATCGACGATGATCACGTCATATTGCTCCGACGAGGTCCGCACGAACTCGGCGCCATCCGTGAAGATGAGGTCGAGGCGCGGATCGTCGAATGCGCCCGCCGAGATCATCGGCAGATGCTCCTTCGCCAGATTGGTCACCGCGGGATCGATCTCGACCATGGTGATCTTCTCGATGCCCTTGTGACGCACGGCCTCGCGCAGGATGCCGCCATCGCCGCCACCGATGATGAGCAGACGCTTCACGTTCCCATGCGCGAGCACGGGCACATGGGTCATCATCTCGTGATAGACGAACTCGTCCTTCTCGGTCACCTGCGTGGCGCCGTCGAGCGCCATCATGCGGCCGAAGGTCTGGTTGTCGTAGATCACGAGGTGCTGCTGGCCGGTGCTTTCCTCGAAGATGATCCTGTCCGCACGATAGGAAATGACGAGGCCGCCATTCTCATGGAGAACCTCGTCGACCCAATGGGTCTTTCCGTCGCTCCGAACCGGCATCAGACCATGTCCTTTCCGCGCCGCAGTTCCTCGACGCGAATGTTGGACGGGCCGAACGCCTCCTGCAAGACGGCGATCGAGTTCTGCGGCTCGGCCTCGCCACACATGAAGACGTCGAGGGCGGCGTAATTCGCCTCGGGCCAGGTGTGGATCGAGATATGGCTCTCCGACAGCACGGCCACGCCCGACACGCCGCCATTGGGCGTGAAGTGATGGAGGTGGATGTGCAGCAGCGTCGCCTTGGACACCTCGACGCAACGGATCAGCGTTTCCTCGATGTGCTTCAGATCGTCGAGCCTGCTCGCACCGACCAGATCGATGATCAGATGCGTTCCGGCGAAACGTTCGCCATTGCGCTCGATGAAGAAATCCTTCCGCTCCTCGTCATGGGTGCGCGGTCCTTCGGACAGCGTTTCCACCGATGCGAGATTCGGGGCGTTGTGGGGGAACTCGAGTACTTCCGCCTGGGTCTTCCTTGAATCGCGATTCAAGTCGATCCCCAATTGGAAGAGGGCGCGGGGCTCGGACATGGGCCTCTCTCCAACCAGTAGATGGACCTGGCTTGCCGGACGCATTGCGCCGCACCGGATTCCACACGGGAAATCGCGATGGGCTGCGCCGGGGCCGTGGATATTTAAGCTTTCGCAGATTGAACGCGGTGGCTTGAGGTGCCGAGTGCAGGGCGAACTCGCCCGGCTTGACCGTTACCAAGAACGGCGCGGCTCGGCGTCATCAGGGGCGTCAGCCCCTCAGACTGTAATCAGGCATATGCATTCTCCCCAGAAACCCGGCTGGCTGCCAACGCGGCATGCCGCCAAACCTTCCAAAAGAGACGCGTACGCCGTTACGTAGCCGGTTCCGGGCCAGGGGCACGTGCGATTGCGTTCTGGCGCTCATGTAGATGGCGCAGTGCAGCGTGTCAAACAAAAACCTCCGCATGCGCACATGGCGCCGAATTTTCATCTGCGGTGTCCGGATTACGGCGTTCTACGTCCGGCGAGAGGGTTCTCGCGCATGAAACTGTCGAGGCAGGCGATCAAGTGCCTCATCCGATTCGCGTGACGAGAATGCCTGGCGATGCCGAGCCCGGCTCTTCAGCCTTCGATCTGCATGATAGTTATTGCGATTGATTATCAATAGCGATAGCCTCGCTCCATCCTCCCGCATCGGAGACACGCCATGAAGCCAGCAGATCGCGCCTTTTTCCCTTCTCCGTCGCGCCATCCCCGCTATGTCCCGGACCTGCCGGTCGCCGAGCTTGGCTTTGCCGAGCAATTCCTCGTCTGGGCGATGCGCGTTCAGTGGTCCCATATCGGCGACGGGCAGCAGAACTCGCTCGTCGTGCAACGCGCCTTCGACAAGCTCGACATGCCCGAAGGGGCGAGCCTCATCGCCGAGCTTACCGAGGCGCTGATCGGCGCCTCGACGCGGCCCCTTTCCGTGCCCTGCCCCAAATGGCGGGTGCTGACGGGCGACGAGGCGCGGCTTCTCAACTTCCTCGCCGCGCTACAGACGCGCGATGGCGCGCCCCTCGCCTTCTTCGCGCCGGAATGGCGCCAGCCCTCGCATGCAGCGATCTGGCCGCCCGCGCAGCGGCTGGCGCTCGCCTGCACCGCCGCTGGCCTCCATCTCGGCTCCATGCGCGCCGACGCACCGGCGCTGCGGCTGGCGATGCCGCAGCTTCACTGACGCTGCGATCAGCCGAAGCTCTGCGCCGAGGCGAGTCCGCCGAGACGGTTCGTGATCGAGAAGAACTGGGCCACCGTCTCCTCGATGATGTCCTTCGCCGACTTCACCTCATGGATGAGGCCTGCGGACTGGCCGGCAAGCGCGGGCGCTGCTTCCATGTCGCCGCCGAAATAGACATCCCGAATGCCCTTGAAGACATCGGCCGGCATGCGCCCTTCCTCATGGATCGCGTCCATGCGTTCCGACTTCAGCGCCCGGATGCAGGGCGTCGATTTCTTGTTGAGCACATAGGTGCCCGTCTCCTTCGCTTCGACGATCTTCTGCTTGTAATTCCGGTGCACGGGGCTTTCGGCGCAGCTTACGAAGCGCGTTCCCATCTGGATCGCTTCGGCGCCGAGCGCGAAGGCCGCCGCCATGCCGCGCCCGTCGCAGATGCCGCCCGCGGCGACGAGCGGCACATCGACCCTTTCGCGGATCGCCTGAAGGAGCACAAGCGTCGAAACCTCTTCCGGGTTCTTGAAGCCGCCGCCTTCCGCGCCTTCGACGACGAGCCCGTCGACACCCGCATCGACGCATTTCAAAGCCGCATCGATCGTCGGCACGGCGTGATAGACGACGATGCCCGCCTCCTTCAGCGGCGCGACGAATTTCGCTGGGCTGCCTGCCGAGGTCGTCACGAACTTCACGCCCGACGTGCAGACGAATTTGAGCATTGCATCGTCGCGCAGGAAGAGGATCGGCAGATTGACGCCGAAGGGAAGACCCAGCTCGCTCATCTTCGCGATCTCGGCCTTGCAGGCTTCGGTTTCGCCGGACGAGGTTTCGATGATGCCGAGCCCGCCTGCCCGCGAGACGGCGGATGCAAGCGGCGCGCGGGCGATCCAGCCCATCGGCGCCTGGATGATCGGATATCTGGCGCCCGTATGGGCGAGTACGCGGTTCATGTCGTTCCTCCCGGCTATGAAATTCTTATGCCCGGAGTTAGCCCGCTCGCAGGAAACGATGCAAGCGGCACAAACGAAAACGCGGAGCCCAGGGCCCCGCGTCAGTAGCACCGCGTTCACGATAGCGCGAGCGGCGGCTCGCCCTCTACCTGAAATGGCCGTAAGCCTTGACGACAGCCTCCGAAAGCTCGCGATAGGCGGCCTCGACGCCCGCGCGGATCTCGTCGAAGGCGTTCTCGCCTTGCGAGGCGAGCGTCTGGAGGCGCTTCTGAAGCCTGGCGCGATCGGCCTTGAGGCCGGAGAGGATGCCGCGATAACGCTTCTCGGCGTCGCGCAACGATTTCTTCGCCTCGCGTTCGGCCTTGTCGATTTCGCGGGAAACGCCCTTCACCTGCTTTTCGAGCGCCTTTCTGGCGGCGGCCTGTTCGGCCGAGAGCCGGGGCGCGGTCTTGGCTTTCTTCGCGGTCCCGGCGGCCCCTCGCGCCGCCTTCGGCTTCGCTTTCGCGGGCGCCTTCGGACGCGCTTTTGAACCCGCCTTTGAACGCGCCTGGTCAGCCCCTCCGGCCGCCTTCACCGGACGCGCCGCCGTCCGCCGCTTCGCCGCCGCCGCCCGCGCCGCCGAAGTGCGCGCTGCCGGAGTGCGCGCCGTCTTGCCGCTTCCGCTCCTGCGTCTTTCCGTCATGCCGATCCCCAATCGATGTTCCATGCGCGGCGCCGGCCTCGACGCCTTCATTGATCAGAGTGCCGACATTGCCGGTCCCGTTCAAGAGCGCCATTGTGGGGGCGCGGCCGCACGGCGATACCCAATTCGATCCGCATTCCGCATAATGTTGGCAGTTTGGTAAGCGTTCCTGTCGTTAAATGCGCTCACACATGGGGAAACGCCGGTGCCCGTTGGCGCGCCCCCTCATCTGGGGATTATGTCCCCCGAGGAACGAAGAGCCGCCACATGGCAAAATTCCTGTCCCTCACCAACGCCCCCGGGCGAGGCATTCCGCGCTGCGGGAGCGGTCCTCGGACATGAACGCCGGAGACAGAACGCGCATGGATGACGGCACTCCCGGCGAACGGACGATCATGCTCGTTCACGGCATGTGGAGCGGCCCGCATGTCTGGGAGAATTTCCGGGCCTATTTCGAGGCGAGCGGCTACAGGGTCGTGACGCCGACGCTTCGCCACCACGACGTCGCGCCCGGCACGCCCGTGAATCCGGCTCTGGCCACGACGAGCCTTATTCATTATGCGGACGATCTCGAGGCCGGCATCCGCGCGCTTGGCGTCAGGCCGTTCGTCGTCGGCCATTCGATGGGCGGGCTTCTCGTCCAGATGCTTGCCGCGCGAGGGCTTGCGCGTGGCGCGGCGCTGCTTGCTTCCGCCCATTGCTCGCCTGTCTTCGCGCTCGATCCCATGGTCGCATGGTTCTTCCGCCGGGCGTTTCTCACGCCTTTCTGGCGGAGGACGCAGCTTCCCTCCTACGACACCATGCGCTGGGGTGCGCTCAACGGCCTCGACGAGGAGGAGGCGCGCAGGCTTTACGCGACACTCATACCGGAATCAGGCCGGTGCCTCGCCGAAATGGCCTTCTGGTATCTCGACCGGCGGCGCGCCGCCCATGTCGATGCGAGCAAGGTCACTTGTCCGCTGCTCTTTCTCACCGGCAGCGAGGACCGCCTCACTCCCGCGTCCATCGCCTGGGCGACCGCCGACTATTATGGCGGCAAGGCGCGCATCGAATTCCTGCGCGGACGGGCGCACTGGCTGCCGAGCGAGCCGGGCTGGGAAGAGATCGCCGCGAGGGTCGAGCGCTTCTTCAGGACGGAAACGCCGCGCTTCCAAATGGAAACGGGCGCAGCCGAAGCCGCGCCCGAACACTTCCTTCCCATTCCCGCCTGAGCGGACTATTCGGCCGCGCGCAATGCCGGTGCGGGCTGCTCGCCGCGCACGAGCCTGCCCGGCAGGGCGCCGGTCGGCTCGCCATCACGATAGATCACCTGTCCGCTGGCGATGGTGACGACATAGCCTTCCGCTTCCTGCATCAGGCGGCGCGCGCCGGAAGGCAGGTCATAAACCATATGCGGCGGCTTCAGGCGCAGGCGCTCGAAGTCGATCACATTGACGTCTGCCTTGTAGCCCGGCGCGACGACGCCGCGATCCCTGAGGCCGATCGCCTCCGCGGTGTCCTTCGTCTGGCTCTTCACCACGAAAGGCAGATCGAGCCTTTCGCCGCGCGTGCGGTCGCGGCACCAATGGGTGAGCATATAGGTCGGCACGCTGACATCGCAGATCGCGCCCACATGCGCGCCACCATCCGACAGGCCGAACAGCGTGTTCGGATTGCGCATCATGGTGAGCGTATTGTCGAGGTTGAAGTCGGTGTAGTTGTGCAGCGGGAAGAACAGGAATCCCGTACCGCCATTCGCCGTCAGAATGTCATAGACGATGGCGTCGGGGTTCTCGCCCGTGGCCTTGGCGCGCGCGGCGATGCTCTCCTCCGGCGCGGGCTCGTAATTCGGCGGATCGCCGAGATCGAACATCTTGTGATAGGCGCCGGCGAGCGAATTGACGAAGGGATGGCCCGCCTCCGGTGCCTCCGCGATGAGCTTCGCGCGGAAAGCGGGATCGCTCATCACCGCCACCCGCTCGGCAAGCGGCAGATGGGCGATCGCCTGATAGGAAGGCCGCGTGACGAAGGGATGGACCGAGCCCTGCAGGCCGAGCATGAGGCCCACGGGGCGCCCCTGCACCTGCGCCTTGATGGGCAGTCCGCGCGATGCCGCGCCATCGAGGCGCCTCATCAGCTCGCGCCACTGGTCGGGCATGACGTCAGCCTGCACCATGGAGAAGCTGAGCGGCCGGCCGGAAACGCGCGTCAGCTCCTCGATGAGGCCGAACTCGTGATCAATCTCGCGGAAATCGGACACCCATTGCAGAACGCCCGTGCCCGCATCGCGCAGTGCCTCGGCAATGGCGACCATCTCGGCATCGGCGGCGCCGAGCGTCGGCGTGAGGTCGCCATCGGCCGTCCTGTGCACCATCGTCCGCGTCGTCGAGAAGCCGATGGCGCCGGCCTCGATCGCCTCGCGCGTCAGGCGCTTCATTTCGGCGATCTCGTCGGCGGTTGCCGGCTCGCGCTTCGCGCCGCGCTCGCCCATGACATAGACGCGCAGCGCGCCATGTGGCACCTGCGTCACGATGTCGATGTCGTGCGGCAGCTCCTCGATCGCGTCCATATATTCGGCGAAGCTTTCCCACTGCCAGGAAAGGCCCTCATGGAGTGCCGCGCCCGGAATATCCTCGACGCCTTCCATGAGGCGGATGAGCGTGTCGTGATCGGTTGAGCGCACGGGCGCGAAACCGACGCCGCAATTGCCCATGACGACGGTCGTCGAGCCATGAATGGATGACGGCGTGACGCGGCTCTCCCATGTCACCTGCCCGTCATAATGGGTGTGAATGTCGACCCAGCCGGGCGTAACGAGAAGACCCTTTGCGTCGATCTCCTCGCGGCCCTTCGCCGCCACCCTGCCCACCGCGACGATACGGCCCTTGTCGATCGCCACATCGGCCTCGCGCGGCGCGCTGCCCGTCCCGTCAACGAGCATTCCGCCTCGAATGACGATATCCACTTCCGTCATGTCGTTCCTCCTGGAGTTTCGATTTCTTGTTGGAAGGCAGTCTAAACGGGGGAGACGGTCGGGGGAAGACACGCAAATCTCCCCGAACCGGCCGCAAATCCGCCGGATGGACGCGCTGCCGGATCAGAACCTGCCGGATCAGAACCTGCCGAATCAGAATCTGCCGATCAGAACCTGAAAGTGATCTTCCCGACCTCGGCCAGTTCCTCGGCCGAAAGCTCCCATTCGCCCGCCTTCACATTCTGCTCGACCTGTTCGGACCTTGTAGCGCCCGCGATGACGCTGCCGACATGGGGTTGCGAGGCGAGCCAGCCGATGGCGAGATCGAGGAGCGAGTGGCCGCGCGCAGCGGCAAAGGTTTCGAGTTTCTCCACGAGGTCGAAATTCTCGTCCGTCAGGATGGCTTTCGCGCGGTCGCCCATGAGGGTGAGGCGGCCGTCGCCCGGCCCGCCGGTCCCACGCCTGTACTTGCCCGTCAGCATGCCGCTCGCCAGCGGGAAGTAGGGAAGAACGCTGGCCCCATAGGCCTTGGCGGCGGGCACAAGCTCCAGCTCGATCTTGCGGTCGAGGAGGTTGTAATGGTTCTGCGCCGAGATGAACCTTGCGCCGCCCGCCTTGCCGGCCAGATACCACGCCTCGACGAGCTGCCAGCCCGCGAGATTGGACGAGCCGATATAGCGCACCTTGCCCGAGCGGACGAGATCGTCGAGAGCCGCAAGCGTTTCCTCGACCGGCGTCTCGGGGTCTGGGAAATGAAGCTGGTAGAGGTCGATATAATCCGTACCAAGACGTTTCAGGCTCGCCTCGACGGCCTGCACGATATAGCGGCGCGAGGCGCCCTTCATATAGTCGCCATCGCCCATCGGCAGGCCGAACTTCGTCGCGACGACGACATCCTTGCGGCGCTGTCCCAGCGCCTTGCCGAGCATCGTCTCGGAGCCGCCCTTGTTGCCATAAGCATCGGCCGTGTCGAAGAAGGTGATGCCGAGATCGAGCGCCTTTCCGACCACCGCGTCGGTTGCCGCCTGATCGCATTTCATGCCGAAATTGTTGCAGCCAAGACCGACGACCGACACCTTGAGGCCCGACCGGCCAAGCACTTTCATGCGCATCGCATCCTCCCGAAATTTCTCACGACCGAACCGGATGCAGCATAGCGCCATTGGCCCCGGCCTGCGCTAACAGGACTGTCAGCAATGGCACATGCGGCGCAATTGCACCCCTTGGGCAAATTGACTAGACTCCCGGCCTAGGGGAATTACCCTAAAAACGAGGACGGGCCGCAACAGACCCGAAAACGGGCGTGCTCCCCCGGGGCAAGCGGACCGGGCCTGTCTCAGGAGGAGGAGACGCATGAAGTTCACATGGTTCAATCTGATGCCATGGCCCTATCTGCCGGACGACTTCCGCGAGAAGTACCGCTCGGTCTGGGTCGACATTCCCTCGAAGCTCTTCGATCCGGCGAAGAGCCATGAGGTCTACAATACTCATATCGACCTGCTCGAATATGCCGCGACGCTCGGCTTCGACGGCATCGGCGTCAACGAGCACCACCAGAACGGCTACGGCATCATGCCGTCTCCGAACATCATCGCGGCGGGGCTTGCCCGGCGCACGAAGGATGTCGGCATTGTCGTGCTCGGCAACTCGATCGCGCTCTACAATCCGCCGGTGCGCGTCGCCGAGGAATTCGCCATGCTCGACTGCATCTCGGGCGGCCGCCTCGTCGCGGGCTTCCCGGTCGGCACGTCGATGGACACGAACTATTGCTACGGCCAGATCCCGGCGCTGACGCGCGAGAAATATCAGGAAGCGCACGACCTCATCATGCGCGCCTGGCACGATCCCGAGCCCTTCGCCTTCAACGGCCGCTACAACAAGCTCCGGCATGTGAACATCTGGCCGCGCCCGATCCAGCAGCCCAATCCGCCGATCCACATTCCCGGCGGCGGCTCGGTCGAGACCTACGACTTCTGCATCGACAACACCTACTCCTATTCCTACCTCTCCTTCTCGGGCTATATCCGCGCGCGCGCCCTCCTGCAGGGCTATTGGGACCGCGTCGCCCAGCGCAACGCACCCGACACGTCGCCCTATCGCGCAGGCTTCGCCCAGACGATCTGCGTCGCCGAGACGGATGAGGAAGCCGAGCGGCTCTACTCGGAGCATGTGAGCTACTTCTACAATCGCTGTCTCCACGTCTATCCGGGCTTTGCCGACGCGCCGGGCTACCGCACGATCAAGACGATCCAGACCGGCGCTCTCTCGCAATATGCGCCGCCCATCGGCGGCTATGCGTCGCTCACCTGGAAGGACCTCGTCGAGCAGGGTCACGTCATCGCCGGCAGCCCCGAAACGGTGCGCCAGCGCATGGAAGAGCTCATCAAGGGCCTCCATGTCGGCAACATCTTCTGCCTGCTGCATGTCGGCGACATGCCGAGAGACAAGTGCATGTATTCGACCCGCCTCTTCGCCGAGAAGGTCATGCCGAAACTCCGCAACATGTTCCCCGAACATGCCGATGACGGACGTTTCTGGTGCAAGCCGCTGGCGAAGCAGGTAACGCCGGGCAACCTGCCGAGCGAAGCGGCGGTGGCGGCGATGGTGGGAGGAAAAGACTGATGGAAACGAAAACCGTCAAGACGCAACACGCGCCCGTTCGCTATTTCGAGGGCGGAAAGGGCGCGCCGCTCGTCTATCTCCACGGCGCGGGCGGCGTCACTGCCGAAGACCCGCTACTCAACAAGCTCGCGGAGAGCCATCACGTCTTCGCGCCGCTGCTGCCGGGCTATGGCGATTCGGAGGAATGCGGCGAAATCCGCGACATGCTGGACTTCACGCTGCACACGGCGGATGTCGTCGAGGCTCTCGGGCTCAAGGACCCGATCCTTGTCGGCCATTCCATGGGCGGCATGATCGCCGCCGAGATGGCCGCCATCGCGCCCAACGACTTCTCGCGCCTCGGCCTCATCTGCCCGGCGGGTCTCTGGCTCGACGATCATCCGATCCCCGATCTCTTCGCCATGCTGCCCTATGAGATGCCGCAATATCTCTTCCACGATGTGGAGGCGGGCACGAAGCTCATGACGGCGGGCGTCGCGCTCGACGATCCTGAATGGCTCAAGGGCTTCCTCGTGCAGAACGCCCGGCAGATGGGCATGGCGGGCAAGATCCTCTTCCCCATCCCCGAGCGCGGCCTTTCGCAGCGCCTCTACCGCATCAAGGCGAAGACGGTGCTCGTCTGGGGCGACAGCGACAGGCTCATTCCGCCGGCCTATGCCCATGCCTGGAAGAAGGCGATCAGGGGCGCGGAACTCGTCTCCATCCCCGAGGCGAGCCACATGGTGACGCTGGAAAAGACCGCCCAGGTCGCCGCCGCGCTCGCCAGGCTCGGATAGCCGGACACGACATCGACATTCGGCGTCACATAACAAGAAACGGACGTTGGATAGGAGCGAAGGGCCGTCCCGAAAGGGACGGCCCTTCTGCTTTGCGGCGCACTCCTTTCAGAGATGCGTCGCGATGGCCGCCATCACCAGCGCGATGAGATCGCCGACAACGAGAACCCCCGTGGCGATGATGCCGATGCTGAAGCCCAGCTCGCGCTTTTCGGCGGCCTTGTAATAACCGCGCGCGTAAATGACCCGGCCGATCGGGTAGAAGATGCCGACAAGCGCCGCCCAGAGATCGCCGATGGTGAGCGCGAAAAGCCAGAGCGCGGGCAGGAAGAGCACGAGACCTTCCAGCGTGTTCTCATGCACGCGGATGACGCGCATGAGTTCGTCCGGCCCGCTCATCGCGGGCGCGGGCACCTTGTGCCGGCCGCGGGCGCGGCCGACCTGGAGGGCCATCCAGAAATAGACGAAGAGTGCGAGAAGGGTCACAAGACCCGTATGCGGATAGGCGAATGACATGCGTTGCTCCCCCTGAGCCTTTTCGATGGAACGAGGTTACACGGCCGGTCGCGGGCTCCCAAGAGCCATGCGGCGCGGCCCGCCCCCTCAGATCTTCTTCTCGCCCTGCCAGTAGCGGTCGCGCACCGAGCGCCGCACGATCTTGCCCGAGGGCATGCGCGGCAGATCGTCGGTGAAATCGACCGAGCGCGGACGCTTGTAGCCCGGCAGGCGCTCGGCGGCGAAGGCGAGCAGTTCTGCCTTGAGCGCGTCGCCGGGCTCGACCCCCTCATTGAGCTGCACGACCGCCTTGATCTCCTCGCCCCATTCCTCATTGGGCACGCCGACCACGGCGACGTCATAGACGGCTGGGTGCTTCAGGATCTCCTCGTCGATTTCCGCCGGGTAGATATTGACGCCGCCCGAGATGATGACCTCGGCGCTGCGCCCGGTGAGGAAGAGGAAGCCGTCGGCGTCGAGATAGCCCATGTCGCCCATGGTGAAGTAGTCGCCGCGATAAGCGCCCTCGGTCTTCTCCGGCGCCTTGAAATATTCGAAGCGGCCCTGCGCGGGCGCCTGAAAATAGATGGTGCCGACCTGATCGGGCCCGAGCGCGCTCCCCTCCTCGTCCACCACCTTCATGACGACGCCGGGGAGCGGCTTGCCGACCGTTCCCTTCTTCCCCAGCCATTCATGACTGTCGACGAAAATGCCGCCGCCCTCCGTCGCCGCGTAATATTCGAACAGGATGGGGCCGAGCCATTCGATCGAGCGTTCCTTCACATGCGCCGGGCATGGAGCCGCGCCATGCAGCACCCAGCGCAGGCTCGAATAATCGTATTTCTGCCGCAGCTCGGGTGCGAGGCTCAGCATGCGGTGGAGCATGGTCGGCACCACATGGGTGTGGGTGATGCGGTGCTTCTCGACGAGGCGCAGCGTGTCCTCGGCGTCCCATTTGTCCATCAGCACACAGCCGACGCCGGCATTGAGCGGGAAGTTGAGATTGAGCGCCAGCGGCGCCGCGTGATAGAGCGGCCCGGTGACGAGCGCCATGTCCTCGCCGGGGCGGAATTGCGCCGTCTCCGCGAGCTTCGCGTTGAGCGGCGTCACGGGCGGCGCCTCGCGCCGGAAAACGCCCTTCGGATGGCCGGTCGTGCCGGAGGTGTACATCATCTGCGTGCCGAGCACGGGATTGTCGATGTCGTGCCCGGCCTCCGCCTCGACCATGGCGTCGTAAGCGGCAAAGCCCGGAATCTCTCCGCCGACGGAAAGCCTGATCGTGGCGAGCGGCGACATGTGGGCCGCCTCCTGCGCGCTCGCCGCAAAGCGCATATCGGCGACCAGCGCCTTCGCCTCGCAATTATCGACGATATAGCCGACCTCGGAGCCCTTGAGGTGCCAGTTGATCGGCGTCAGCCGGAAGCCGCCACGCTGGCAGGCGGCCACCACCTCTGCGAATTCCGGGCGGTTGGAACAGAGAAGCGCTACCGCATCGCCGGGTTTGAGCCCCGCGCCGCGCAGAGCGCGCACGAGGCGGTTCGCCCGCGCATTGAGTTCGCCATAGCTCCGCCCGCCCGCCTGCGAAACGATCGCCGGCCTGTCAGGCGCTTGCGCCGCATGCCAGGCGATGAGCATGCCCTTCGCCTGTGCTTCCTCCCTGCTCATGCGAGCCGCCGTTCCAGCAACATTCATGGTCATCCTCCCCATTTGCGGTTTCATGTTATTTTCTCCCGCGCAACCATTGGACAGCGGCCGGTTTCCTGCCGTCAAGCTCTCCTCCGAAAGACCACTGGACTCCGGTATGACGAACAAGCCCGGCCCTGCCCTCCGTCTGACTGCGTTTTTTCTCCTCGTCTCCATCTCAACCGCCTTTCAGCCCTCCCCGGCCGAGAGCGCCGAGCCGGCCGATAACGGCTTTCTGACCGTGCAGGCCGAAAACGACCTCTTCGCCAAATTCGCGAATACCGACCGGCACTACACGAACGGCGTGCAGATATCCTGGCTGTCGGCGCCGCGAGACGACCTGCCGGAATGGCTGCGAACGATTTCGGCGCCGCCGGTCTTCGCTCTTTTCACCGACGATGCGGAGGTCGTCCGCACGAGCCACCGGATCGGCGTGAGCCTCGCCCAGGCGCTTTTCACGCCGGATGACACCGACCAGAGCGCGCCCATTCTCAACGACCGGCCCTATGCCGCCTGGCTCCACACCACCTTCACGCTGCAAAGCGTGCGCGAGAACGCGGCGCATGAAGCCTGGCAGGACCAGTGGAAGCTCGATCTCGGCGTCGTCGGCCCTTGGGCGCTCGGACGGGAGACACAGAACGGATGGCACCGCCTCATCGGTGTCGATCAGGCGAGCGGATGGGCGAATCAGCTCCGCAACGAGCCCGGAATCAATCTGAGCTTCGAGCGCGCCTGGCGCTCGGCGACCTTCAGCACGCCGCGCATGCTCGGCCTCGAAACGGATATCATTCCCTACGGCATCGTCGCGCTCGGCAATGTGCAGACCTATGCGGGCGGGGGTGGAACGTTCCGCATCGGCCCGGCCCTGCCCAATGATTTCGGCCCGACGCGCATCTATCCCGGCATCGGCGGTTCGGAATGGTTCCACAGCGCCAACGGTTTCGACTGGTATCTCTTCGCTGGCGCCGAAGCGCGCGCCATCGCGCGCGACATCTTCCTCGATGGCAACACTTTCCGGGACAGCCAGAGCGTCGACAAGAAGGTCTTCGTCTTCGACGGCAAGCTCGGCGCGGTCGCCGTTCTCGGCGCGACGCGGGTGAGCTTCACCCATGTCTTCCGTACACGGGAATTTTACGGCCAGCCCAAGCCCGATCAGTTCGGCTCGATCTCGGTCAGCTTCGGCCTCTGAATACCGCCCCTCGCGGCGGGCCCGCTTGTAATTCGCCTGACGTTCCGCATGATGAACGCCATTGAACGAATTATGCAGGAACGGACATGACGGGCTCTCTCATCTCGGCCGATAACAATTTCGGCCTCGTGGCCGCTTTTTTGTGCGCGGCGGCCTTCGGCGTCTGGTCGGAGGGGACGAGGCTCGGCAAGATGCTGTCCGGCGTCATTCTCACCATCGGCGCGGGCGCGCTTCTCTCCAATCTGCGTGTCGTGCCCTTCGCCTCGACCTTCCACGATCTCGTCTGGAGCTATGCCGTCCCGCTCGCCATTCCGCTTCTTCTCTTCAAGGCGGATCTGCGTCGCATCATTCCCGAGACGGGACGCCTGCTCTTCGCCTTCGCCATCGCCTCGCTCGGCACCATTGCGGGCGCGATCGCTGGCTTTCATCTGATCGATCTCGGAACCTACGGGCCGAAGATCGTTGGCACGATCGGCGCAAGCTGGATCGGCGGCTCCATGAATTTCGCCGCCGTCTCGCAGATGCTCGAACTCAAGGACGGGGCGGTGCTGGGCGCGATGGCCGCGTCCGACAATGTTGGCGGCACGCTCTTTCTCACCCTGCTCGTTCTCCTGCCTGGCTCGGCGCTCATCCGTCGCCTCTTTCCCTCGCGCGTGATCGACGAAGCGCCGACCGAGGACGAGGCCATCGAGGCGCAGGAACGCAACCATTTCCACATCGCCGATCTCGCAACGGCGCTCGCGCTCTCCGCGCTTTGCTGCTTCGTGGGCTATGCCGTCGCGAGCCTTGCCGGCATTCCGCAATTCGGCGTGCTCTTCGTCACCATCGCGGCGCTCGCTCTCGCCAATTTCTTTCCGCAGCGCATGCACAGGCTCAACGGCGATTTCGATCTCGGCATGTACTTCATGTACATCTTCTTCGCGGTCGTGGGCGCGGGCGCCGACGTGCTGCTCATGGTGCAGACGGCGCTTCCCATCTTTGCCTTCACGGGCGTGATGGCGGCGGTGCATCTCGCCTTCGTCCTTGGCGGGGCGAAGCTCTTCCGCATCGATCTTGCCGAGGCGCTCATCGCTTCCAATGCCTGCGCGCTCGGCCCCGCAACCGCCGCCGCTCAGGCCGCGAGCCAGCGCTGGCGGACGCTCGTCACGCCCGCCGTGATGCTCGGCGTGCTCGGCTATGCGATCGCCAATTTCATCGGCGTGGCGCTGGCGCAGTTCCTCGGCTGAAATGAGGGCCGAGGCGATCAGACCTCGGTCTTGGTGCCCAGTTCGACGACGCGGTTCGGCGGGAGCTGGAAATATTCCGTCGGCCCCAGCGCATAGTCCATCAGCAGAATGAAGAGCCGGGACTGCCAGGCCGGCATCTTGGACGAGTGCTCATGCACGAGCGTCTGGCGGCTGACGAAGTAGGACGTCTCCATCGGCGGAAAATCGAGGCCGAAGGTACGGCAGCGCTCCAGCTGTTCGGGCACGTCCACCTGCTGCATGAAGCCATGCTTTATCTCGATGCGGGCGAAACCGTTCGATAGGGTTTCGACCTTGAGCTGCTCGGCGAGCGGCACGCGCGGCGTATCCTCCGTGCTCACACGCAGCAGCGCCACGCGCTTGTGCAGAACCTGATTGTGCTTGAGGTTGTGGAGCAGCGCCGTCGGCACGACATCGAGATTGGCGGTGAGGAAGACGGCCGCGCCCTTGACGCGCTGGATCTTCTGTTCCGACGCCTGCCGGAGCAGCGTGTCGAGCGGCACGGCACCGTCGAGGAACTGCTCGGCGAGGAGCTTGCGCCCGCGCCGCCACGTCTCCATGACGATGACGATGCTGATGCCGACCGCGATGGGAAGCCAGCCGCCCTCGAGCACCTTCGTCAGATTGGAGACGAGGAAGCTCAGATCGACCGTCAGCAGCAGGAGCGCAAAGGCGGCGACGGGGATCAGCGGCCATTTGGCGATGCGGTAGTAATAGTAGAAGCCGATGCAGGTCGTCATGACCATGGTGCCGGTCACGGCGATGCCATAGGCATAGGCAAGGCGCGACGACGTCTCGAAGCCGAGCACCACGGCGAGCACGCCCACCATCAGCGCGGCGTTGATCTGCGGAACATAGATCTGGCCCGATTCGCGCGCCGAAGTGTGGCGGATGCGGAAGCGCGGCAGCCAGCCAAGCTCGACCGCCTGGCTCGTCACGGAGAAGGCGCCCGAAATCACCGCCTGCGAGGCGATGATCGCCGCCATGGTCGCGAGGATGAGCAAAGGCACGCGCAGGATTTCGGGCGCGAGGAGATAGAACGGATTTTCGATGGCCGTGGGCTCATAGAGAAGAAGCGCACCTTGCCCGAAATAATTGAGAATGAGCGCGGGCCAGACGAGCGATATCCAGACACGGCGGATGGTCGCGCGGCCAAAATGGCCCATATCCGCGTAGAGCGCCTCCGCGCCGGTGATGGCGAGCACGACCGCGCCGAGTAGCGCCAGCGGATGCGTGTGTCCGGCCATGAGAAGCTGGAAGCCCGGCCGCGGATCGAGGGCGGCGAGCACGGCCGGATGCTGGACCACGCCATAGATGCCGAGCGCGCCGATGGCCACGAACCAGGCGGTCATCACCGGGCCGAAGAGAGCGCCCACGCGCGCCGTGCCGTTGCGCTGGGCGAGGAATAGGCTGACGAGGAGCGCTGCCGCGATTGGCATGGTCATGCCGCTGAAGACGGGCGAGATGACTTCAAGACCTTCGACTGCGCCGAGCACGGAGATCGCCGGCGTCAGAATGCCGTCGCCATAGAAGAAGGCCGCACCGAGCATGCCCGCGCCGGTGATCGCGGTGGCGAGCAGACTTCCCGAACGCGCCTTCTTGAGCGCGAGCGCCGTCAGCGCCAGCACGCCGCCCTCGCCCTTGTTGTCGGCGCGCAGAATGAAGACGACATATTTGATCATCACGACGAGCGTGATCGCCCAGAAGACGAGCGACAGCACGCCGGTGACGGTTTCCGTCGTCGGCTTCAGGCCCACTGCGGGATCGAAGCACTGGCGAATGGTGTAAAGCGGGCTGGTCCCGATATCACCGAAAACAACGCCAATAGCTGCGACATGGAGAGCAAGCCTGAGCGGCTGGCGCTCGACTTCGGACGAGGCGATGCTCAACGGCTGGAGCCCCCTGGGTTGCGAGGGGGCGCATGCTGTCCGATGAGCGCCCCAAGGTCAACATATCCCCGCCCGCGAGCGAGCCGGGCGGATTGCGGCGTGTTGTCTCCTCTGTTAGAGCAAATCTATCGCAATTCACCAACTCGCACTAACGATTATGGAGAATATACATGGCTGGGGATCCGGTGCTTCTCGTTGAAAAGTCGGATGGCATCGCCACCGTCACCCTGAACCGTCCGACCGCCATGAACGCGCTGTCGCGCGAACTCCGGCAGGCCATCGCCGAAACATTCGAGGCGCTGGAAGCCGACCCGGAAACCCGCGCGGTGATTCTGACCGGGGCGGGCAAGGCTTTCTGCGCCGGGCTCGATCTCAAGGAGCTCGGCTCGGGCGCGAGCACGGTCAACGGCACCGTGACGGACAAGGACCCCGTGACCTCGATCGGCCATTTCTCCGGCCCGGTCATCGGCGCGATCAACGGCGTGGCCATCACGGGCGGTTTCGAGCTGGCGCTGGCCTGCGACGTGCTCATCTGCTCGGCCAATGCCCGCTTCGCCGACACCCATGCCCGCGTCGGCATCCTGCCGGGCTGGGGGCTCAGCCAGAAGCTTTCGCGCGCCATCGGCATCTACCGGGCGAAGGAACTGTCGCTCACCGGCAATTTCCTCTCCGCCGAGCAGGCGGCCGAATGGGGGCTCATCAACCGCGTCGTGGCGCCCGAGGACTTGCTGCCCGTCTGCCGCAAGCTTGCCGAGGACATGCTCTCGGTGGTGCCGGACTGCCTGCCCGCCTACAAGAAGCTCATCGACGAGGGCTTCGCGCAGAGCTTCGGCGAGGCGATCCGCACCGAGCGGCGCTTTTCGAGCGAACGCAACGGCAAGGTCGAGGCTGGCGCCATCGAGGCACGGCGCGAAGCGATCCGCCAGCGCGGCCAGCAGCAGAAGAACTGAGGTCCGTAGGGCTCCTTTTGCTCCACGGAGCTGAAACCGCTAAGCTCCCCGGAAACACCATTCAGAGCATTTCCGGGGAGACAAACCATGCACGATCTCGTGATCCGCGGCGGCACCGTTTACGACGGAACGGGGCGAAAGCCGTTCGAGGCCGACATCGCCATTGACGGCCGCACCATCGTCGCCATCGGCAAGGTCGAAGACGGCGGCCGCGAGGAAATCGACGCGCGCGGCCAGATCGTGACCCCCGGCTTCGTCGACGTGCACACGCATTATGACGGCCAGGTCACCTGGGACCCCTATCTCCAGCCCTCGACCTTTCACGGCGTCACCACCGCCGTCATGGGCAATTGCGGCGTCGGCTTCGCGCCCTGCAAGCCCGAGCAGCGCGAATGGCTGCTCGGCCTGATGGAAGGCGTCGAGGATATTCCGGGTACGGCGCTTGCCGAAGGCATCAAGTGGAACTGGGAGAGCTTCCCCGAATACATGAATGCGGTCGAGGCCTCGCCTCTCGCGCTCGATGTGGGGTTGCAGATACCGCATGCGGCCGTGCGCGCCTATGTGATGGGGGAGCGCGCGCCTGCGCTCGAGCCTGCGACGGAAGCCGAGACGGAAGCCATGGCGCGGCTCGTGGTCGATGCGCTCGATGCGGGCGCGCTCGGCTTTTCGACCTCGCGCACGCTCAAGCACCGCGACAAGCACGGCGCCTCGACGCCGACGCTGAAGGCGGAAGCCGACGAGCTTCACGGCATCGCGCGCGCCATGGGCAAGGCCGGCAAGGGCGTCCTTCAGCTCATCGCCGACTTCAAGGACACGGACGCCGAATTCGCCATGCTGCGCGGCATGGTCGAGCTGTCGGGCCGGCCCATGTCGATCACCATCGAACAGGATGACCGCTGGCCGACCGTTTGGAAGCGCGTGCTCGACAACATCGCCGCCGCCAATGAGGCGGGACTTCCGATCAGGGGCCAGGTGCCGCCGCGCGCGACGGGCCTCCTCCTCGGCCTCACCGCCTCGCTCAACCCCTTCGTCATGCATCAGACCTTCCGCCAGATCTGGGGCGCGCCGCTCGCGGAGCAGGTGAAGGCGCTGAGGGACCCCGAATTCCGCGCGAAGCTCCTCGCCGAGGAGCCCGCCTATCCCGCGGGCGAGATCATCGAGATGATCTGCACCGCCTATCACAAGATGTTCGCGCTCGGCGAGAAGCCGAACTACGAACCGGCGCCCGAGGAGAGCGTCAAGGCGCGGGCCGAGCGGGCGGGCAAGAACCCGCGCGAGATCGTGCTCGACCTCATGCTCGAACGCGATGGCCGCGCGCTCATCTATTTCCCGCTAATGAACTACCATTGCGGCAGCCTCGCCGATGTCGAAACCATGCTCACCCACCCGAACACGGCCTTCGGCCTTTCGGATGGCGGGGCCCATTGCGGCATCATCTGCGATGCGAGCTTCCCCTCGACGTTGTTGACCCATTGGGGCCGCGACCGCACCCGCGGACGCAAGCTGCCGCTCGAATGGCTGATCCACGGGCTCACGGGCCGCAATGCGGAACTCGTCGGTCTCAACGACCGCGGCGTGCTCGCGACCGGCATGAAGGCCGACGTCAACGTCATCGACTTCGACGGGCTGACGCTCTACTCGCCGCGCATCGTCAACGACCTGCCGGCGGGCGGCAAGCGGCTCATCCAGGAGACGGACGGCTATACGGCGAGCATCGTGTCGGGCGTCGTCGCGTTCAGGAACGGCCAGCCGACTGGCAAACTCAACGGGAAGCTCGTGCGCGGCGCGCAGGCCCGCCCTGCGGGAGCGAGGATTTCCGCCGCTGCCGACTGACCGGCGTTCGGAACATGACGGAGTGGATGGATGGGCCGGCAATCCTGCCGCTCGGAAAATCGCCGTAACGTGGCCGGGGCCGCGCCAGGCCACGGCGCGACACGGCGCCGCTGCGGGCTGGCGGCCCTGGCCATTCATCGACGGTTCATCGCCCGTCACCTATCTGTGACGATGAAAAAGTCCGATCGTGCGGTGCTCGCAACCGCATGCCGGAAACGATACGTGGCGGACGCGGCAGAGCTTGGCTGCCGGACCGCAGGCAATCCGGAACATCCCCCCAGGCGGTTTCTCTTACGGTAGCTTGAATGGACAACCCCGCGTCACCACGCACTTCGAGCAGGTCCCCGCTTGCCCGCGTCGCGATATTCTTCGTCTTCGTGCTTCCGGTCGTGATCGCAGCCAATCTGGCGATCTGGGCCTCGTTCAACCGGCCTCACGAGGCCGAGGCGTGGACCGGCGAGATCGTCGGCTTCTCCTACAGCCCCTATCGGCTCGGGCAGGATCCGACGAAGAACGTCAACCCGACGCGCGAGCAGATCGAGACCGATCTCAAGCTGCTTGCGGGCACTGTTCAGGCCATTCGTACCTACAGCGTCATTCGCGGACAGGAAGACATCCCCGATCTCGCGGCAAGCCACGGCCTGTCGGTCGCGGCGGGCGCCTGGATCGGCACCGACCAGAAGCGCAATGACGAGGAAATCGCCAACCTCATCAAGCTCGCGCCGAAGCGCAACGTCGTGCGCGTCCTGGTCGGCAACGAGGCGCTGCTCAGAAACGACCTGCCGGTGAGCGAACTCATCGACAAGATCCGCGAAGTAAAGAAGAAGGTCTGGAAGCCCGTCTCCACCGCCGAGCCGCCGCATATCTGGCTGAAGCATCCGGAACTCGTGAAAGAGGTCGACTTCATCGGCGTGCAGATTCTGCCCTACTGGGAAGGCATTCCGGTGGACCGCGGGGTCGATGCGGTTTTCGAGCGCCTCGACGAACTGCACAGGGCCTATCCCGACAAGCCCATCGTCATCACCGAAGTCGGCTGGCCGAGCCGCGGCAAGATCATTCCGCGCAAGCCCTATCCCGGCATTCCCGAGGCCGAGCTTTCGGGCGAGGCCGTGCCTTCGCTCGTCAATCAGGCGACCTTCCTGCGCGAATTCCTCAACCGCGCGAAGAAGGCCGACCTCACCTATTACGTGATGGAAGCCTTCGACCAGCCCTGGAAGGCAGCCGAGGAAGGCGCGGCGGGCAGCTACTGGGGCATCTACAATGCCGAGCGCCAGCCGAAATTCCCGATGGCGGGCAGCATCATCGAGGCGCCGCACTGGCGCTTCTGGGCGTCGATCGCGGCGGGCCTCGCGCTCGTGCTGGCCGTGGTCTTCATGCTTCGCCGCCAGCATGTCGAGACGGCGGGCGTCGTCATCTTCACCATCATGACGCAGATCGCCGCTTCCGCGCTCGCCTGGGCGGGGCTCTCGGTCACGGGTCTCTATCTCACCTCGGTCGATACGTTCATCTGGAGCTTCCTCTTCCTTGCGCAGGGGCTTCTGCTCATCGTGCTTCTCGCCGAGGCGATCGAATTCGTCGAAGTGATCTGGACGCGGCATGGCGAAAGGCACTTCGAGCCCTTTGAGAAGGCGGAAGCCTATCCGCCAAACAAGGTTTCAATTCACGTCCCGATCCACAACGAGCCGCCGGAAATGGTGCGCGAGACGCTGCTGGCGCTCTCCAAGCTCGACTACCCGAATTTCGAGGTGCTCGTTCTCGACAACAACACGGTCGATCCGGCCGTCTGGCAGCCCGTGCGGGATTATTGTGCGCAGCTCGGGCCCCGCTTCCGCTTCTTCCATCTTGAGAACTGGCCGGGCTTCAAGGCCGGCGCGCTCAATTTCGGCCTGAAGATGACCGCGCCCGACGCCGACATCATCGCCGTCATCGACAGCGACTATCAGGTCTCGCCGAACTGGCTGCGCATGATGGTTCCCTATTTCGCCAAGGAAGATGTCGGC
>WBZO01001118.1_pt1 | contig 45513 bp, 41 predicted proteins | sample 5204261 | NCBI WGS metagenome assembly WBZO01 (sample SAMN12412400, study PRJNA552823) | activated sludge metagenome | isolation source: activated sludge from anammox sidestream of wastewater treatment plant... | place: USA: North Carolina | collected 2017-09
CCGGTCATGGATTCATGACTCACTCAAGAATTTCGAGGCCGATGGTGTCAAACATCGCCGCTGCCCCATGGTCCCCGGTATTGTTCAGGTAGAGCGCAATTGTGAATACTTTTCCTCTTTCAGGGATAAGGAACTCCACAGACCGTGCCTGCCACACATCACTTCCGGTCTCGAAATCAATGGCTCCCAAAATCCGCAATGGAATCTGATTTCCATCCCGGCCGATGTAAGGGCTGTCCGGGGCAAACCGGTAGGCCCCTTTTTCTGGAGTGGGAATCCCCAGGGCAACAACTGCCTGCCCGATGCAGTTGCTTTTTACAAGCGCGGACAGGCGCACTTTTTTTCCGTTTAAAGGAGGCTGGTCTGCCAGCCTCTGGAAAAGAACCTGCCTTCCACGGGGGCTGTAATGGAGTTCCGCCACCAGATTTTCACCCGATCCGCCAAGCGGAACACGAACATAATTGTAGTTGCTGGCATCCCTGACCTGCCAGGCGGATGGAGTCCTGGATTGTTCCGGCCAATCCTGAAATGAAGAATTTTTGAGGAGTGATACAGAATCCAAACTCGCTGGCGAAGGAGGCATGGAAAGCGGTTCTTTCCGGATCTCCTCCAAGATCTCGATGATTCGTTCGGCAGGTGTGAACCCCTCGATAATTCTTCGAATTTTGAACTGCTGGTCAAATAAAAAAAGTTGAGGATAAACACGAATCCTCTGGGGATCGAAACCTCTGTAAACATCCTTGCGGTTTTCCGGTGGAAGATCATATATGGGCAAGGTCATCCGCATCCGATCCCAGGTTTCCTTGATATAAGCAGCCGGCCATTTGCCCTCATCCCTGTCGGGTGCGCACAGCAGAACCGGAACCTGTGGCTGAAGAGCAGAAAAGCGCTGTATTTCTTCGGCCTGCCTGCGCCCAAGCCCATCCATGATCTGGACCACACACATCACATTCAAATCCGCTTTATTCCAGACCACCTGGGCGGCATCAGCGGGGTAGCGCCCCAAAAGAACCGGCGGCGTCAATCCCCCCTCCCAGAACCCATACAGATTGGCTGGCCAGGCTCGATCTCCAGAACCAGCCAACAGGAATGCGGCCAGGCTGACAGTGAATAAGAATGCTCTAGTCATTGCCATAAAAGTAACGTTCCGATAAAGTCATCGATTGCAGATCCTCTCCAAGGGACATTAACAAAGATCCCCGGTGCTGGAAACTCATCGATGAACGACGATTTGATTCGGTTGTTGAATGAATCCGCCCCGGGATTTAATGAAAGGGAAAATTTATGGCTACACTGACGAAAACTCTGGCTGCCGATTACAAGGTGGCGGACCTTTCGCTTGCCGAATGGGGCCGGAAGGAAATCGAAATCGCCGAAACCGAAATGCCGGGGCTGATGGCTCTCCGCAAGGAGTATGGCGATTCGAAGCCTCTGAAAGGGGCGCGGATCGGGGGGTGCCTCCACATGACCATCCAGACCGCAGTCCTGATCGAAACTCTTGAACATCTCGGAGCCTCTGTCCGTTGGTCTTCCTGCAATATATTTTCGACCCAGGATCACGCCGCCGCCGCCCTGGCAGCCAAAGGCACACCGGTGTTCGCCTGGAAAGGTGAAACCCAGGAGGAATTCTGGTGGTGCATCGAACAGACCATCTACTGGCCGGATGGGAAACCACTCAACATGATACTTGATGATGGCGGCGATCTGACCCTGGTAATACACCAGAAAATGCCTGAACTGCTTGCCGGAATCCGGGGTATTTCCGAAGAAACCACAACAGGTGTTCATCGCCTGTATGAAATGGAGCGGAATGGCACCCTCGGCTGCCCCTCGATCAATGTCAACGACTCAGTCACCAAGAGCAAATTCGATAACCTGTATGGCTGCCGTGAATCGCTCATCGATGGGATCAAGCGCGCCACGGATGTGATGATCGCCGGAAAGCTGGCAGTGGTGTGTGGTTATGGGGATGTCGGCAAAGGCTGTGCCCAGTCACTGCAGAAATTTGGAGCACGGGTGGTGGTGACTGAAGTGGATCCCATCTGTGCCCTGCAGGCGGCGATGGAGGGTTACCAGGTTCTTCGTCTGGAGGATGTTGTCTCGGAGGCGGATATTTTCGTGACCTCCACCGGCTGCTGCCATGTCATCCGTCGGGAGCACCTCGATGCGATGCGCGACCAGGCGATTGTGTGCAATATCGGCCACTTCGATATCGAAATCGATGTCGACTCGGTGTTTAAGGACCCTAACCTCAAGCGGGTCGAAATAAAACCCCAGGTCGACCAGGTCATCTGGCCGGATGGCAAGCGTGTCACAATCCTGGCTGAAGGGCGGCTTGTGAACCTGGGATGTGCGACCGGCCACCCCAGCTTCGTGATGTCGAACTCATTCACCAATCAGGTTCTGGCTCAGATCGAACTCTGGCAGAACGCGGAAAATTACCAGAAAAAGGTCTATGTCCTTCCGAAACACCTGGATGAGAAGGTGGCAAGGCTTCACCTCGAGCGCATCGGGGCACGCTTGACCCAGCTGTCACCAGAGCAGGCCGAATACCTGATGCTGCCGGTGGATGGACCCTATAAACCGGATTACTACCGTTATTGAGATCAGTGCAAACCAGAAACCCTGGTGGACTGAACGGGATTGTTCCCGGAGTTCGCCAGGGTTTTTTGATTGGAGGCCATGAGACTTGTTTGTCATCGGAGTTGATGCAGGAGCCACAAAAACCCATGCAATCGCCCTGGAAGATTCCGGGAAAGTGCTTGGAATCGGTCATGCCGGATGCGGCAGCCATGAGGCGATCGGCTTTGTCCGGGCCAGGGATGCTCTGGATGCAGCCATCAGACAGGCGCTGGAGCAGGCAGGGAAACCTCTTCGAGATGCCCGGTTCGCTTCATTCTGTCTGGCAGGGGTGGATATCCAACACGACATGGTTCATGTCCCGAAGGAAATGCTCGAGCCAATCCTGGGCGGGGTTGCATTTCTCCTTAAAAACGATGCTTTCGGCTGTCTTCGAGGAGGAACCCGGGACCCATTCGGCATCATGATCAATTGCGGTTCAGGGCAGGTCGCGGTTGGCCGGAATCGTGAAGGGGTTGAAATTCGAGTTGGCGGGTACGGCTGGGATTTCGGTGATTTCGGCGGCGGGAATGTGATGACACAATCGGCACTGGCTGCAGTGGTACGGGCAGATGATGGCCGTGGAGCCCCGACAGCGCTGCTCGATTTGATCCTTCAGGCTTCTGGCCATGCCACCATTCCGGATTTTCTCGAAAAGGCCTATCGTGATGGAGAATATGTCCGCAGTCTGGGAATCCCCAGGTTGGTTTTTCGCTCCTCAGCTGCCGGAGATTCGGTGGCGCGCAGCATCTTGAAATCGGTAGCCGAAGAGATGGCTGTCACAGCCAACACCCTGATCCGGCGGCTCAGGATGGAAAAAGAAGCATTTGACCTGATCACCGCAGGGAGTGTGTTTCGAGGAGAGGATCCCTGGTTTCTCGCAACCATCCGCTCACTGGTTCTGCCTCATGCCCCTTCGGCCAACTTTCGATTCCCTCTCTATGCTCCGGCAGTCGGTGCGGGTCTGCTGGCGCTCGAGGCAGTGGGGATTCAGGCAACCGATTCTGTCTATGGCAACCTGGATCGGAGCCTTCCTGCTGAGTTCAGATCCTGAAACTGTGCTGGCGCAGTCATCTGCCCGATATATAAAAAGTAATAACAATGGGAGCCAATAATCCATGGTAAAAGTTGCTGTCATCGGTGGTGGGAGCTCCTACACTCCCGAACTCCTCGAAGGCCTCCTCGAGAGAAGGTCCAGCCTGAACCTTGACCGGATTTGCCTGATGGACATTGATTCTCAACGCCTCCAGATACTGTCGTCACTGGGAGAGCGGATGGCCGCAAAAACGGGAGCCGATATCCGGATCGAATCCACAACCCAGCCCGATCAGGCAATCGATGGGGCCGATTATGTGATCACTCAGTTCCGGGTGGGTGGAATGGCCGCCCGCATACGGGATGAAAAGCTCGGGCTGCGCAATCATATCATCGGCCAGGAGACCACCGGTATCGGTGGGTTTGCCAAGGCACTGCGAACCATTCCAGCCATACTCAATATCGCCGCGATTATCGAAAAAAGAGCTCCGCAGGCCTGGCTGGTCAATTTTACAAATCCCGCCGGAATCATCACCGAATCTGTCCTCAAACATTCCAGTGTCCGGGTGGTCGGCCTCTGCAACATTCCGATTGGTTATATCATGGCAGCGGCCAAGGCCTTTTCAGTTTCTCCATCCAGCATCGAACTCGATTATGCCGGATTAAACCACCTGTCCTGGGTGCGTGGCTGCCGTGTGGATGGGATCGATCGATTCCCGGAGTTTCTTGAAATCATCGCCGGGGAATTTGAAGAGGAGGAGAAACCCTCCAGCAGGGCCATGGCGATGTGGACCCGATTCCTCGGTGTCGTTCCCAATTACTACTTTGCCTATTACTTCTGCACAGCATTGGTCCTCGAGGAACTCAAAGCCCGTACACGGACACGTGGAGAAGAGGTGGTGGAGGTTGAAACCACCCTGTTTCAAAAATATGCCGATCCGGCTCTTTCAGAGAAACCGGCCGAACTGGAGAAGCGTGGAGGGGCCTTCTATTCGACTGCGGCAGTCAACCTGATCGAATCCCTGGCCACAAACCGTGGCGATATTCAGGTGGTCAATGTCCGCAATAATTCAATTCTGGGCGAGCTTCCTCCCGAATGTGCAGTCGAGATCCCATGCCGAATCACCGGCTCGGGGCCGGTCCCTCTGCCTCAATCTCCCCTTCCACCGGAACTTCGAGGGATGCTTCAGGTTGTGAAAGCCTATGAGGAATTAACTGTCCGGGCGGGAGCACTTGGGGATCGAAAGTCGGCCATTCTTGCCCTGGCCACTCACCCATTGGTCCGCCAGGTCAGTGAGGTTTCGCGCCTGTTTGAGGAAATCCTGGAGGAGAACTGTCAGTTTTTGCCCCAGTTTGCCAGGTCATGACCCCTCAGGGGACATAGACCACAATATCGCCGCGGCTGCTGGTTCCATTCGTAGGAGAATAAACCGGGTATTTCTGCCCAAACCCATCTTCCGAATCAGGTCCAATGCTCCACAACATGTACCCCTGGCTGGGATATTTCAACCGGGTTGGGCGAACATTCGGGGTGTTGTAGCTCATTGAATAACGATATGCGATCCCCCCGCCGAATCCACGGCAGTGGGCAATTTTTGTGCTGGAGTAATGATACAGGAATGGGCGGTTCCCTGCCGCTGGATTCCCATGAAGCTGAAATGGATCATGGAGTTCGGCATTGGTGATATACTTGATCGGAGTGGTGACAACATATCCAACCGCTTCATAACTCCAGTAAGGCTCCTGATTGAAGACGCCGCTTCTTCCTTTGCAGTCGGTGGTGGGCAGCCCTGTGTCCCCATCCTGGCCTGCCGCACCTTCAGCACTGCGGTGGTTGAACGGGTACGAGTTGAAATCGGCAAAGTAAGAGGCATGGACTGTTTCCAGTGTTTTCAGCTCCGCACGCACTTTGGTGACCTTTGCACGCAGCTGGGCTTCGAGGAAATTGGGCAGTGCGATCGAAATCAGAATCAGGATAATTGCGATGACTATGAGCAGCTCGATCAGGGTAAAGCCAAGCTGGCTCTTGATTGATAAAGGTCGGGCGCTAGTCATGATAAGCTCGATCTCCCTGGGCTGTCTGTGGTCAATGGACCACCTTGGAACATTCTTTCATCCTGTCACTCCAAGATAACATAATGTTATATGAACTTCAAGTTTTTTGCAAAATATTCTTTGGGTCGCGAAAATCAGGCTCAAGCGGCAATCAGGGGACCATTTCAGCCGGATGAGAGGGGATGGCGGTCGGCTGGGGTTGAGCCATCCGTTCCCGTGCCAGATCGCCTAATAAAGTGTTCGGACTGCTCAGCACAATATCCTCATAAACAGCAGGATTTGAGGGGTTTTCCAGGGCCGCTTTTTCGAAACGGATCCGTTTGACCAGGGTCTGGTTCCCCGATCTTTCCTCCACCAGACTCCACTGCTGAAGGCCTTCCGCCTTGTGGCCGGATTCAATCTGGATTTTCCCGATCCGGTAATAAATCCAGTCGGTCAGGTCTGAAGGGCCTAATGCAGCCGCCAGGTTCCGGTAGTTTGTTTCAGATTCCTTCCACTCACCACTTCCTTCGAAGAAGCAGGCCAGGCTGAAGGCCGCCAGTTTGTCTTCCTCAACCCCGGTCATGTACCTCAAGCGCCAGAGGGCTTCATTCGCCAGACTCTGGCCCGGGTCGGTCGAAAGAACCTTCTGAAAACCTTCCCGGGCAGCCCCCCAGTCCCTTTGCCAGAGATTCCATTCAGCCAGCCAGAACATGGCTTCAGCCGCATGGGAACCTCCTTCTTTGAGGATGTCCTCCAGGAGGGGAATTGCTTTGCTCTTTTCATGGAGCTGGGTATGGGCCATGGCCATCAGAAATGCGTTTTCTCCCTTGTAAGTCGGGACACGATCGATATTCGGCGTTTCCTTGAGGACAACCAGTGTTTTTCCGGGTTGATAAAGTTCGAGAAAAAGGCGAGCCATGGACAAACCGGCACGGATTTTTTGTTCGCCGGTGGTCTTGGGAAGATTCTTCAGGGTTTGCCAGAGGTTGATGGAGGCGGTGAGATCACCAATGACGGCATTCGACCGGGCCGCAGCCTCGAGCATATTCGGACGGCCCTTGAGCTGCTCCAGATCCACCGATGCGAAATAACAGCTTGCGAGACGATGCTCTCCCTGCAGGGAGAGGTCCAGCCCGATCCCCATCAGATGATTGCCTTTACGCCCGGGGTCTTTAGCCCAGTAGGCCTTTAATGCCTCGGGTGGGGCGACCAGCCAGGCTTCGAGGACCGGAACCCTGTTCAATTGAAGTGCGAGTTCGGTCGCCATCTCCACAGCGAAGTCTCGCCATGGGGCTTTGACTGTGTCACTGGCAGCCAAAACCTCATCGAGTTTTACAGAGAATGTCTCCATCTGCTGGGTGCGCCGGAGTTGATCCACCAGGCGTTCGGGCGACCAGGTCCCTCCAATTCTCGGCGCCTGCGAGCGCAGCGCCTGATAGGCAGTCAATGCTCCGGAAACATCTCCAAGCGAAATAGAGACTTCGAGCAGTTCCTGCGAAAAAATCGCCGCCTGACTGGATTTCGCCAGCCCTTGTTTATAGGCTTCGATCGCTTCTTTGAGAAACCCCTTCCCTTTCAAAAGCCTGCCCCATTGAAGGTAACCCAGGTCTTTACGAGGATCCTGCCCGGGTATTCTGGCCCAGACAGCCAGGGCCTCCCTGTTCATGCCACGGTCAGCCAGCAGGCTTCCCCAGGCATCCAGGTAACGGCCAGGTGATTCAGTTTCGAGTTCGGAATAGATTTTCGAGGCATCCTCGATCTTTCCCTGTGAAGCCAGCATACGGGCCGCCTGGAGCCGTTGATCGATATTTCCCCACAGATTTTCACGAATGATCTGGATGGCTTCATCGATGCGGCCATTTCTTTCCAGAGTGAGCGCTTTGATGGCCAGCCAGTCGCTTTTCCCTTCGGCTGGGACTTCCATGGTTCCAGATAAAATCATCCCGGAAATCAGGTTCAGAAAATTTGGATCAGAGGCATCTTCCAGAAACCCGGACCACTGGGCGCGCATCACGGAAGGATTGTCTTTGAACCCGGTTTGAAGCAGGAAGCGTGCAATCTCCTTCTTGCCCGCCTTGAATGCAGCCCTTGAAAACTGAGTCCACAGGGTCGTGCCGCCATCCTCAAGCATCGAGGGCAGGATCTTCCACTGATTATCGGAAAGAGCCTGCTGTTCAGCCGCCGAAACCAGGCTCTGGGCCACTGTCACTTTGAGCCTGGGATCACCATTCCGATAAAGATCGAGGAGGATCTGGACCGCTTCTGTATTTCGAAGGCAGGCCAGCAGAAGATCGGCATAGACCAGGTGAAGCTGGGTCACAGTCGATGAATAGGGTGGATCCAGTTCATCCAGGGGTGTCAGCTGGCTTTCCAGCAGCTGGGCGGCATCGGCACTCTGGCCGAGAGATTTCAACACCGACAGCTCGAGGGTCAGCATTTCGGTTGGGTCGATTTCCTGCTCCCAGCCCTCCATGTTCCGGATCGAATCGATCTGCACCCGAGCCTCCTCAATCAAACCGGTTTCCAGCATCGCTCGCGCTTCCAGGAAGAGGAAACGCGGGGTGAGCATGGAGGGATCCCCGATCTGGCGCAGTGTGGTTAATGACTGCAAGGCTTCCCTGGACCGGCCGACAGACAGCAGCCTTTCGATGCCATCTGTCAGATCTGCCTGGGACTGAGCTCCGGGGATTGGGATATTCAGCAGAACAAGGGCCAGTGCAACAAAAGTGAACCGGATATGATTCATACCGCTGATTGATTTCTCCTGTCGTGAGTGTTTGATCCTGTGAATGAGCGGCTCAGGCTTCAGGAACCTGGCCTCCCGGATACATGCCAGTTATCCGATAAATCCAGGTTCGAATCTTCTCATTCGCCGGGTCGAGCGAGACAGCCCGAAACAAGGCTTCACGCGCCTGGGGTCCTTCATTCAGTTTAAAGTGGCAGCTGCCGATCAGGAAGTGGATGTGTGCATTGGCAGGTTCAAAAGCAACTGCCGCACGATAACGCTCCAAGGCTTCACTCCACTTCTTTTCCCTGGCCAGTCCATCCCCTTCTTTAAGAAGGTCGGCAACCCCGAGGCTGACACTGGCCTGAACCGGCTCCTCTGAAGCATTCGTGTGGGTTTCAGTCGACACAAGTTCACTCCTCCTGTTTCTGATGATAAACAGAAATTTTCTGAAGGCAATTCCGGCTGCAGCCTGCCGGGCCAGGGTGCTCAGATTTTGAGGTATTTTTCAAAGAAGGCGATGAGAGTCGGCAGGTCGATAACATGAGCACCCTCATGGACTGCCAGACTCACCCTGTCCTCCGCCCCGAGATCCTTATAGATCAGTTTAATCTCTTCCATCGCCTCCCGGGCCAGGGGTACAGTAAAATCGGTGGCGGGTTCCTGGAGACCGTTCTGGCACATCAAAGCCCGGGGGGCGATCAGGCTGTAGATATCCGCCCAATCGGCCAATCCACGCAGTCCCTCGAATTTCCAGCAGGGGCAGTGCCCTTCCTCCATCTGATCCATTCGGGTCAGGAACCCGGAACTGGCCACCGCACTGATGCGCTCATCCATGGCTCCCAGCCACATCGCCATCTCTCCCCCGAGTGACAAGCCTGCGCAACCGATCCTTGAAGGATCCACTTCGGGCATAGCAACCAGCAGGTCTACCGAACGAATCAGATCCCACAACCTCTCCCCCATCAATGTCCGGCCTTCCTCATAGACCTCATGCTGGCCGACATCAACCGCAACAGTAACAACGCCGCGTTTGGCCAGTTCTGCAGCAAATGCGTTGTAGATCCCTTCCTGGTAGGTCGAGAAACGGTCCCCGCCATGCCCATGGATGCAGACCACTGCGGGATGCCTGGCAGTTGAATCGGATGGGAGAGTGAGGATGGCATGGATGCGTCGGTTGGCTGTGGTCTGAAAACCAATTTCCTGAAACAAATAACCTTCCCGGGTGGTGGCCGTGATCACCGCACTGGCAAATGCGACCCGATGCCCGGATTGGACCAGATCATCGAGCTTGAGCAGTTCATAAAACTCGGTGCGAAGGTTTTTCTGCCAGGCCCGTGCCTCCTCGGGAGGCCGTGGCGTGTAGCGCATGCTGCGCAGGACCTCTGCAGGCGAAGAGGCCGGGAATGAGGCCAGAAGAGCCAGGAAAAGTATCGGCAGATAGAAAGCCCTGAGGTGGTATTCAAACATCCTTGTCTTGTCCTCCCCCTGGCGGATTTTACAGCCGGATCGAGCCAGTAGAAACCATAGTGCGTTCCGGAATATGGATTGACAAGAGAGGCTGCCCACTGGCACGAGAAGCGGCACCAGCCTCCGGGAGAGAGATGACTCTCCGCCCGATGGAACCCACTTGATCCTTCTTTACTTCTCAATCAACCTAAGGCATTCATTGAGATATGACTTTTAAGGAGAAAAATCATGTCCCTGTCCGATGCAGATATCAAGAAGATTCTAGACCAGGCTGAGGTGGGAGCTTTGAAAGAACCCTCACTGCTTCGCGCCAACTCCAAAGGTGAGAAACAGACCACCAAAATGCACATTGTTGTGGTCGATCGCTCCGGCCGGATTGTCGGCCAAAGGTCCATGGGCGATGCCTGGCTGGGCAGCATCCACATCGCCCGTGCCAAGGCATTCACCGCACTCGCTTTCAGCAGCAATGAAAACGCCCTCACCACACGCTCCATCGGTCTGTTGTCACAACCCGGAGGGCCACTCTGGCAGATCGGCAGCAGCAATGTGGGCGACGGAATCATCGAATTTCCCGGAGGCCTTCCGGTTTACAAAGAAGGGGTGCTGGTGGGCGCCATCGGTGTCAGCGGTGATGGGGTTGAAGAGGATGAAAATGTCGCTGAAGCAGGTGCCAGGGGATTTGAGCCTCCAGCCGCTATCAGAATCGACACAGTCACAGCGGGAGCAGTGGCTTATACAAAATAGAGAATGGCCACCGTGAAGGGGCATCACCTGAGTGGACCCCCTTTGCCAAGCTGAGATTAATTTACTGAGGAATTGAAGAATGCCATATACTCCCCATACGGACCTGGATATCCAGGAAATGCTGCAGCTGATCGGGCTGTCCTCAATTGAGGATCTTTTCGAGGAGATTCCTGAGTCGATCCGCAAGCCATCAATTCAGGTTCAAGCACCGAAAACAGAGGAAGAAATTCGTCGGGTCATCGATCATTTATCCGGCCTCAACCATCCCGCTGGAGAGTCTACCTCTTTTCTGGGGGGAGGAGCCTATGAGCGCATCCGCCCCAGCATTATCGATCGGCTGATTTCGAGAAGCGAATTCTGCACCTCCTACACCCCATACCAGGCTGAGGTGAGCCAGGGAACGCTTCAGTTCATTTTTGAATTTCAGTCACTGATCACGCGGCTGACCGGAATGGAGGCCACCAATGCCTCCATGTATGATGGCGCTTCGGCACTGGCTGAAGCCGCTCTGATGGCTCTTCGGATCAACCATCGGGGGAAACTCCTGGTGGCTGGCTCGATCCATCCACGCTGGAAACAGGCGCTTAAAACCTACCTGACCGGCATGGATGCCGTGATCGAAGAAATCCCGATGAAATCTGGGACTCTCGATCTCGAGTGGCTTGCCGGCGCGGTCGATTCACAAACCTCCTCTGTCGCCATTCAGTCACCGAATTTTTTCGGTTTCCTCGAGGATCTTGAGAAGATCGGCGAGATCATCAAACCCAGCGGAGCGGTGTGGATTCAGGCTTCGGATCCAGTATCCCTGGCCCTGCTGAAAACTCCCGGGGAGTGGGGCGCCGATATCGCCATCGGTGAGCTGCAGTCCCTCGGGCTGCCGCTTTCTTATGGCGGACCTTACGCGGGGTATTTCGCGGTGCGTTATAAAGATATCCGCCAGATGCCGGGAAGGCTGGTTGGAAAAACGGTCGATTCGGATGGGAAGCCCGGATATGTCCTGACCCTGCAGACCCGTGAGCAGCATATCCGCCGGGATAAAGCCACATCCAACATCTGCACCAACCAATCCCTGTGCGCCCTGGCGGCCAGTATTTACATGGCCACCCTGGGCCCCTCCGGCCTCAAAGAGGTGGCGCAGCAGAATTTCGATAAAGCCCATTACCTCGCTGAAAAATTGACCCGGATCCCCGGCTTCCAGATGCTCTCAGAGGCTCCCTTCTTCAATGAGTTTACCCTGGTTCTCCCAGGCAAGGCTTCCGAGGTGGCAGCACGCCTGCGAAATCAGGGGATCCTGGCAGGGATTCATGATGCTCACTGGACAGGAGATCCCAGATACCTGGTTCTGTGTGTGACCGAAACCAAGTCCCTGGAGGCACTCGATCACGCTGTTGAAGCCTTTCGCGAGGCGATCCGTTGAACAAAAATGTCCTGTTCATTCTGGCTGACCAGTTCCGCTGGGACTGCCTCGGTGCAGCAGGGAATCCAGTCATTCAAACTCCGAACCTGGATCATCTGGCGCATGAAGGGGTGCTGTTCAAGAACTGTTTTGTCCAGACCAATCCCTGCGGCCCGAGCCGGATGTGCATCTATAACAGCCGCTACCTGTGTTCGACACGCGCCCTGACCAATGAGACCCCCCTGCGTGATGCGGAGGAAAACCTTGGAATGCACCTCCAGGATGCCGGATATAACCCCGGGCTGATCGGATATAACGATTATGTTCGTGATCCGGCGACACTTCCTCATGGGCACCCCCAGAAGACCACTCCCTGCTATGACAATGTGCTGCCCGGTTTTGACTGGATCCTGTTTCATGATGAATACACCAGCCCGCAATACCTCCAGTGGCTGCGTGAAAAGTGTTATCCAGAAGGCATCCTCGACCGAATCCGCATCAGCCTGCCTGATGTTCCACCAGAAGGACCGGGAGAACACCTGCCTCTGTGTTTCCCTGCCCATTACAAGGCAGAAGACAGCGAGGCGCGATTCGTCACCGGCATTGCGACCGACTGGATCTCCAGGCGGAAGGGAAACGGCTGGTTCCTCAGCCTGAATTACATCAAACCTCACTCCCCACGCATTTGCCCTTCCCCATACCATGACATGTACGCCCCCCGGAGGATGCCAGAAGCCAACCGCCGGCCTGGAGAGCTCGAAAAACCTCACCCGTATTACCAGCTGATGGCAGCGGAAAAGCAGCTCGAAAACGACAGCCACCTGAGGGAAACACGCGCCAATTATTATGGGATGATTTCAGAGCTGGATGCCTGCCTCGGCACTCTTTTCGAGTTTCTAAAGACCTCGGGGGAATGGGATCACACCCTGATCGTTTTTTCATCGGATCATGGGGATTATCTTGGGGATCATTACCTGCTTGACAAGGCGCATTTCTTCGATGAAACGATGCATGTTCCTCTGATTGTCCGGGATCCCTCCCCGGAAGCGGATGGAACCCGGAGAACTCAACTGGAAGGGCTGGTGGAGTCGATCGATATCGCACCTACCCTGCTTGATTTTCTCGGCAGGCCGAAACCCGACCGTTTTCAGGGGAGCAGCCTGCTGCCGGCTGTCCGCCAGGCAGTGCCGTGGCAAGGCAAAGAGTCGATCCACTTCGAAGCGGACTTCAGAACCCGTTCGACAGTTCCTCCAGGGCTCCACCCGGATGAATGCCTGTTCTGGGTCATCCGGGATCACCAATACAAGTATGTCCAGTTTGCTTCGCCAGCCATGCCGCCACTTCTTTTCGACCTGCAGAAAGATCCCAGTGAATTTGACAACCAGGCGGATAATCCCGGCAATTCTGCAATCGTGGCCGATTACTGCCAGCAGATGCTCCGCTGGCGGATGCGCTTCGAAGACCAGCGCATGGAACATTGGGCTGCAAACCATCGCAGGCGTTAACTTTTCAAGCTGGTACCTTATTGGCTGAAGAGGTATCGGGCTGGAACGTTACATCCATCAGCCTTTTTCCGTTTTGCTTGATGTAATGAAAAAAACTGTCGCAGACAGTTCAACAGGAAGATCGAAGCATCGATCAAGGAGAAAAAAACAATGAAGAAATTGTCAGCTATAGCAGTCTGTTTGTTTCTGGCATTCCTTTTGATCCCTCAGGCACCGGCACAGGATCAGAAAACCATCCTCCATCAAATCTCGGATGCCCAGGCGGGAATTTATGAGCGGGTCGGCCCTTCAGTTGTCCGGCTCATCACCAGCCGCGCCCACCCCGACATTGATGCGATGAAAGATAATCCGATGGCCCCATTCCTCGATCCCAAGAACTGGGAAGGGACACCCTTCGAATTCTATTTCCAGGGACCGGATGGTGAGAAAAAAATCCACCGGTTTGATAACCGGAAAGGCCAGGACGATTCAGAGAATGAGAATGAGGATGAGGGTCAAAGTGAAGGAAAGTCCCCATTCCATGTCAATGGAATCGGCTCCGGTATCGTGTACAAAGTTGACAGCGATGCCGCATGGATCGTCACCAACAACCATGTCATCGGGGATGCGGAACGCCTGGATATTGAATTCAAGGATGTCAACCCGATCACGGAGTTCGATCTGATCTCTGATCCCGGCGATCCCAAGCGGAATGCTTTTCTTGACAAGAAATCCGACCTGGCTGTCATCCGGCTGAGCAAGGATGTTCTGGGAGACAGGCAGCTTGTCGCTGTCCCGCTCGGCGATTCAGAGGCATTGAAGGTTGGTGAAATCGTCTTCACACTGGGTTCGCCATTGAATCGTGAACAGACTTTCAGCCAGGGCATCCTGAGTGCAAAAGACCGAAGTGGTGTCTTCCCGGACCAGTCTGATAAAGAGATTCGATATGAGGGATTTCTCCAGACAACCGCCTTTATCAATGTCGGAAACAGCGGCGGGCCACTGCTCAATGTGGATGGTGAGGTGGTTGGGATCGATGTCGCCATCCAGACCGCAGGCGGCTTTTCGAATGGGTTTGTCGGAATTGGATTCGCAATCCCATCCAACCGTGTCAAGGAAGTTGTCGGATCACTGATGGACAAGGGAAAAGTGGTTCGGGGTTATCTCGGTGTGCTGATCGGCCAGCCAAGCATCAGTTCAGCGCAGTATTTCAACCTCCCACCCAAGAGTGGAGCCGAGGTTGTCGAGGTGTATCAGGAAACACCAGCGGAAAAAGGCGGCCTCAAGAAAAAAGACATTATCCTTTCCTTCAATGGAACACCGGTTCATGGAACCACTCACTTCCAGGAAATGGTCGCACGCGCCCCGGTGAACCAGACCGCCAAAGTTGAGGTGCTGCGGAGTGGCCAGAAAGTTCAGCTGGATGTGCCGGTCGAAGAACAGCCGGAACAGCCGGTGGCTCGAGTCTCGGGCGGTGAAGGAATGATCCCTGAACTGGGCGCCACGCTGAAGGGGCCGGATGAGGAAGAGGCCCGGTATTACAAGGATGCCGGCAATTTCGAGGGAGTGATTGTCAGCGAAGTTGATCCGGAGGGGCCTCTGGCACGAAAGATCCCCAAAGGCGCTCTGATCACCGCGATTGAAAAGACCAAAGTCACCTCTGTCGATCAGGTCAAGGAGCTGCTTGAAAAAATCATCGATGCGAAGAGCGGCCGCCGGGAGATTCTGGTCATGGTCAACTTTGTTCCCAACTCGAGTGAAAACGCCGAAGAGTTTGTGATCGTGAAACTGGAAAGACCGAAGAGCAAGTAAAAAATCAGACCCACCTGATGCAGGCAGGGAAAGGGGCGGCCAGAAATGACCGCCCCTTTCTCATGAAAGCCAATTCTTTTCAGAACCAGGTTGCCTTGCCTGATTTCTCCCGGATGACAACCCGCTGAAGGAAAGTGATCGCTTTCTCAAGCCCCTCTTTGGGGGTCATCAGGCTGTCTTCATGCTCGATGGAGAGAACATGGTCATAGCCGCAGAGTTTCAGGGTTGAAACGAAGTTATTCCACCAGATCTCGTCATGGCCATATCCACAGGTGCGGAAAACCCAGGAACGGCTGAGGACATCGCCATAGTTCTTGGTATCCAGCGTTCCATTGACCTTGGTGTTGATGACATCCACCCGTGTATCTTTGGCATGGACATAATGAATCGCTCCCTGGAGCGCCCGCGCAGCTGCAATCGGATCGATCCCCTGCCAGAAGAAGTGGCTGGGATCGAGGTTCGCTCCGATTGTGTTGCCACAAGCCTTGCGAAGTTTGAGAATTGTTTCCGGGTTGTAAACAATGAATCCTGGGTGGGCTTCGAATGCCAGTTTGACACCATGATCCCGCGCAAACTTGGCTTCCTGGGTCCAGAATGGGATGGCCACCCCATTCCACTGGTAATCGAGGACCTCGAGGAAATCAGGCGGCCAGGGGCATGTGACCCAGTTCGGCTGGGTGTCTTTTGGACCGCCACCCGGGCATCCTGAAAACAGAATCACCACCTTAACTCCGATTTTTTCAGCCAACTCGATAGTTTTGCGCTGAACTGCGGTATGGGCTTTGGCGATATCCTTGTTCGGGTGAAGCGGATTGCCATGGCAGGAGAGGCCGGAAATTTTTATCTTGCGCCTTTTGAATTCATCCTGCCAGTCAGCCAGTGCCTTCTTGCTTGAGAGCAGGTCTTCCAGCGGGCAATGGCTCTGCCCTGGATAATTTCCTGTTCCGATTTCAACCCAATCCACGCCACGTGATTTGATATAATCGAGCGAATCACCCAGAGGGACCCCATTGGCCCCGAGAATTACAGAAAAGACTCCAACTTCCATGATCCTTGCCTCCCTGAAGAATTTTATTATCTCGAGTGTGGGACAGATTCACAGCCGTTCACTCGAGGGTGAAACTCATGCAGCCAAGTCCTGTGTGTGCACCTGGTGGAATTAGAACACGGCCCCAGAGAGACTTCAACTCCGGGAATGCTCAATTTTCCTGATCAGGCGCTGCAGGCGATGGTTCAGGTCCCGCTCCAGCCGTTCAGTCCAGTGGGGCAGATCACAGCTGGCAATATCCCCGATTTCATTCGAGTCGAACCGGTCAGAATGGATGATTGGCAGATCATCCTCGTCTCGATCATCGCTCATCGTGGAATAAGTCACAGACCGCCTGCGGACCGATCGAACCTGGATGTATTCATAACGGAGGTCATCCTCAGTCTCCTCTTCATCCGGCTGAAATTGGTCCAGCGGTTTCGGTTTCTGGTTATAACGGGAGAAAACTTCGATGACCAGTTCACGGGCTTTGCCGTAATTTTTTTCGGTGTGTTCGAAGTATTTGGCAAGTTCGATGGAAATGAGCGGATCGAAGAAACCGGACTGATAAGCAGACTGCCAGATGGAAGCAGCCCGCTCGAGGTTTTTCGCACGCTTGTGCAGGAGGGCCAGATATCGGGAGCACAGATGCCATTCCACTGTCCACCGCGATGGACTGGGGACCGATTCCAGGATTTCGATGGCTTTCTGGAGATTCCCGCGGGAATCATAATATCGTGCCACACCCAGCGACTCCCACAGATTGGATGCAGAAAGGGGGTCGATATGGAGGCGGCAGGCCTGTTCGGTCAGAGCGGCCAGAGCCACGATGTCCATCCGGTTGTGATAGAAAATCGGAGCCATGGTCTGTGGGGAAGCGCCTCGCAGGAACTGGAAATAAAGATGTGGAATCAGGCTGCCAGGGACATCCCCTTCACGCTCACTGCCAAGAACTTTCGATTCGAGAAAGGAGAGATTTGCCGCGCCATAAGCTGGTTTCCAAAGGCGGCGGGCTACAGGCAGGAGGTCGAGGTGTGGTATTTCGGACAGGGGAATCCGAACCCGGTTAAAGACGAATCGTGTCCTGAGGAGTGGCAGATCAAAGGTAGCCCCATTGTAAGTGACCAGCAGGGCCGCCTTTTTGATTTCCTCCCCCAGAAGCGCCATCTGGGCAGGCTCCTCATCAAAGTCACGCATGAAGTATTGAGTGACCAGAAAGCCTTCTTTCTCCAAAGAACCGACACCGATCATGAAGGCGTAGGTTCCGGTTCCCCCGGCAAGACCGGTTGTCTCGGTATCGATGAAGAGAATTTTTCCATCCGGCTGGTCGAGTTCCAGGCCGAACACCTCAGCCAGGCGCACCGCATCGAGATTGCACAATGATTGAAGGTGGTAATTCCCGAAAAACTGATCGTAAGGAAAAAATTCCTCACTGACAAAACAGGTATCCTCACCGACCGAGTGAACTTCGCCTGGAATGAAACGGGAGAGGTCGGGCGGGTCTTTCCGGGGGGCTTCCTGCAGAATCAGATCCGAGGCACGCATCACTCCAACCGGGAGTTTCTTATTCAGCTGGCGGAGCCTTTGGACAATATCATCGATCGGCACAACTTCCCTCCCCCCGGGTTCCTGCTGATTGAATCTTATGAAACCTGTACAGGCCGCACAAGCAGAATACCAGCTCGCCCCCTGAAGCTCCTGCAAATATCAATGGAAAGCGATAGGATAAAAAGACCGCCATGGCGATCATTTACCTTGATAATAATGCAACCACACGAGTGGCTCCGGAAGTCCGTGAAGCTCTCCTGCCATTTCTGGATGAGTTGTATGGCAATCCGAGCTCCCCCCACCATTTCGGAGGCCAGGTGGAAAAATACCTGACCATTGCACGAACCCAGCTGGCAGAGCTGCTGGGGTGCAGGCCGAAAGAGATCACCTTTACCAGTGGAGGAACGGAATCGGATAACCTCGCCATCCGGGGGGTTCTCGCCGCGCGGCCTGAAAAGAGGCACATCATCACTTCACAGGTCGAACACAGTGCTGTTCTGGTTCAGTGCCAGGAGCTGTCACGCCAAGGGTACCATGTCGATTTCCTGACGGTGGATTCGGATGGGCAGATCGATCTGGAGGATCTCGAAAATAAGATACAACAGGATACAGCCCTGGTATCGATCATGTGGGCCAACAATGAAACGGGAGTCCTGTTTCCGATCGAATCCATTTCCCAGATATGCAAGGCCCATAGAGTCCCCCTGCATGTCGATGCGGTCCAGGCGGTGGGAAAAATTCCGATCAACCTGGGTTCCACCCACATCGATCTGCTGTCGCTGTCCGGGCATAAAATCCATGCTCCCAAGGGAGTCGGAGCGCTGTATGTTCGAACCGGCCTGCGAATTCGCCCGATTACCTGGGGAGGGCACCAGGAGCGTGGAAAGCGCCCTGGCACAGAGCCAGTTCCCCTGATTGTCGGACTGGGCAAAGCAGCTGAGCTCGCTCATGGCTGGATTGATGAGGAACAAAACCGTGTCCGCCAGCTTCGTGACATGCTGGAGACAGGACTGGCCGGGTCCATCGCCAACCTTCAGGTCAATGGAGCAGGAAGCCCGAGGCTGCCGAATACACTGAATGTCTGCTTCAAAGGGGTCGAAGGGGAAGCCCTCCTGTTGCTGATGGACCAGATGGGCATGGCGGCCTCATCCGGGAGCGCCTGCCTGGCAGACAAACTCGAGCCTTCCCATGTTCTGCTCGCGATGGGGGTCCCCGAATCGGTTGCCCAGGGAGCTGTTCGCTTCAGCCTGAGCCGTTACAACACAGAAGAGGAAATCCGTGAGGTTTTGAAGGTCATCCCGGGTCTGAATGAGAAGGTGCTGCAGCTCTCGAAGGCCGCAGATCCGGTCAAGAAGATGGTTTCCCCATAGATCCATGGGGGCGCAAAGCCTTTTTCCAGGTTTTCCAGAGTGCCTTCGGGCCAGTCATACTATTCAGGTACATGCGCCTGCGTGATTCACGATCGGCATCTATCATGATGATCCAGGCATCTCTTTCCGCCCGTTCGAACAATCCACCGAGGGCACGGATCCGGTCCTCCAGCATGTCCAGATCATGGATTTCACCCAACAGGTCCTGAATACGGGAAAGGGATTCTTTCCAGGGTGATGCCAGTTCTGTCAGGAAGTCTTCGGTGATATAGCGAAATCTTTTCAATATAATCCGCAGCGTGTGCCATTCGAACCGATCGTTTGTCCGCACCGCACCGGAATGATGGCTCAGAAACTCATCGAGTGTCTCTCCAGCCAGCAGGATAAATGGGGTTGCAGAAGGATCGAGCGACGCAGCCCGCCGTGGAAGAATGCATTTCCAGAATTCCCAATTGTCGAGATCGAAACGGGAAAGCGCCTGGAGAGATTTGCGCCTGTGATTTTCTTCATCGGCTGAAAGAATTCCGGTCAGCTGATCCGCCAGGGGATCCGGATCACGCCTGAGCCGGTCAATCCAGATCTGGAGGACATGAGTATCTCTCAGGCAGCCCACCGCCCGAGCCAGTTTCCCGGATTGACGGAGCATCTTTTTCCAGGATTTATGGGGGTCGAGACGCTCGATTCCTGCGGCAAAGGAACGGCAGCGGCGCAGAGCCACACGGAGATCATGGATGGTTTCCTCATTCGGAGACTGAAGGGAATTTCTCACCAGCCTGCCCACCTGCCGCATCCGCTTCTCGAGGGGATGGACTGCTGGGGAGTCCGGAATTTCTACTTCGGTCATGAGTCCCCCCAAAGAAATTCTTCGATATCCAGGCTGGCCATGGTTCATGATACACCGGTACGATCCTTCTGGCTTCATGAAAGTTCTTTTTTGAACTGGCTGGTGTCCACATCGAAGTCCTTTTAACAGAACCCGACCTGCTGCCACAAATCAAAAAGACGTGTAAACTAGCCGCCGTTTTCATATCAACTGCTTCATCAATGAAGGAACATGCCATGAATGGACTCTTTTCTCCGGAAGAGATCGAAAATGCCATCCGCAGTGGTGAGATCGATACAGTCATAACCGCTTTTCCTGATCATCTTGGCCGGTTGATCGGCAAAAGAACGGTGGGCGACTATTTTCTGGATCATGTCATGACCCGCCCTCTTCATGCCTGTGCTTATCTGCTGACTGTGGATATGGAAATGACCCCTTTCCAGGGGTTTGAGTTGACCAGCTGGGACAGAGGGTATGGCGATTTCAGGATGATCCCGGATTTCAGCACACTGCGTAAAATTTCATGGCTTGAAAAAACGGCTCTGGTCCTTTGCGATCTGGAAGGTGAGGAGGATGACCAGCCGGTCCAGGAATCCCCACGGACGATTTTACGGCAGCAGATTCAACTTGCTGAATCGAGAGGGTATTCCTTCGCAATGGGGTCCGAGCTGGAGTTTTACCTGTTCGATCAGACCTATCGATCCATGTATGGCAGTTCTTTTCGCGATTTGAGGCCTTCCACCGACTATCTGGTCGATTATCACATCCTGGGCACCACCCAGGATGAACCCGTCATCCGGGACATCCGCAATCAGATGAACAACTCGGCGGTTCCAATCGAGTTCAGCAAAGGAGAGTGGGGCCGTGGACAGTATGAAATCAACCTGCGATACACACACCCTCTCGAGATGGCGGACCGCCATGCCATTTACAAGAACGGGGCCAAGGAAATTGCCACGAAGCATGGAAAAGCCATCACCTTCATGGCGAAATATGCCTCGGAAGCTGCCGGGAGCAGCTGCCATCTGCACACCAGCATGTGGGGGGTCGAAGACCAGGCAAACTTGTTATGGGATGAGGGAAAATCAGCTCCCAGCCAGCTGTTGCGCTGGTTTATCGGTGGTCTTCTTCAGGGAGAAAGGGAGCTGTGCCTGCTGTTTGCACCGACAGTTAATTCCTACAAACGATTCAGAAAAGGGTCCTTCGCGCCAACTGCGATCAGCTGGTCGGTTGATAATCGCACGACCTGCCTGCGTTGCGTGGGGCATGGAGGGTCTTTCCGTGTGGAGAACCGCCTGCCGGGAGCCGATGTCAACCCTTACCTTTCCATGGCAGCTACCATTGCGGCTGGTTTGTATGGCATCGAGCATCAGATCGATTGTGGCGACCCATTCGGTGGAGATGCCTATTCTCACTCGGGTCTGGAGAGGGTTCCCGGCACACTCGATGAGGCCATGGAGGCATTCCGCAATTCTGCGATTGCAGAATGGGCATTTGGAGAGCGTGTCAAACGCTTCCTGATCCACCAGGCCGAGATCGAGCTGTCCTGTTATCATGAGGCGGTCACAGACTGGGAGCGGAACCGTTATTTCGAAAGGATTTGATATCCTGCCAGGGCCAAAGGAATCACAGGCTGTTCATGGAGAGGCAGTGGATGTCACCCCTTCTTCCCTGCCCTGAAAGGACTGGATATCCTGAAATCTATGGATGATCTCCGTTTCGAAAAAGACCGGTATCTGGTCATAAAGCGCGAGTATGCAGAAAAGCTGTTGTCACCAGCGGCACTGAAAGAGCTGGAGGGCGCGGTTGAAAGCCTGAGCCACACCTATTTTGTGGTCAATCTGGATGAGGCTGAGGGCCGAAGCGCCATGGAAACTTATTTCGAGAAACGCTATTCAGCCTCCCCGGACCGTTGCCCCGAGTGTGGATCGATTCTGGCCCATCGTGGTGGATGCAGGGAATGCCCTAACCCGAGTTGCGGTTGGGCAGCCTGCCAGTAACTCCTCCAAGTTTATGCTCATATTCCAGAGAGTGGGACTCAACTGTCTCATATTCTGAGTCATTTTTGTCCCACCCTAACGAAATGAAGCAAGCGTTACCACCATACCCTTTTCCACTTCCGCTTCGAAATAACCTATCAGACAAATTTTCGTTACGTCAAATACCTGAATTCAAGCAAATAACAACATTTTCGTTAGAGGATGACAAAATTTCTAAGTTTGGCACGCCTTCTGCTTTATCTCGGGATGTCTCTGAAAAAAACCTGCAGCCGCAGGGAAACAGAATCAGGGATAAAAAAACAAAAAGGTTCAGCCGACCGGTATGACCGGTGGAAGACCAGGAATTGAAAACAGGAGGATAGGAAGATGTCAAACTTGATGAACAGGAAGCGTGGTTTTACACTGGTGGAGATCATGATCGTTCTGGCAATTATCGGTCTGATCGTGTCGATTGCTGTTCCGGCCTTCTTGAAGAACAGACGGGATGCACAGGGAAGCGCCTGCAATGGCCAGCTGGATTCGATCTTCTCCGCCAAGGAGCAGGTTGCCTTCAAAAAGAATGTACGCATCAATGGCCCGATCATTCCTTTCAATGCCGATGAAATCAACAGCTATCTGCGTGGCACCAGTGTGGATGATCCCTGCCCGGGTGGTGGTGCTTACACAATCGGTGACATCAATGATGCCAACGGCCAGGTGATTATCCCGATTTGCGACCAGTCCGGCGAAGATGGGGGTGGTGGTGTGACCTTCGAACAGCAGGGCCTCCACATCCATCGCCGCTCCTACACACAGGATGGCAATGGCGACTACGCTCAGAACACCAACTATACCTTCGCCAGCTGATCCAGACTCACACATAACCTCACTGTGGAGGGTGGCATCGCGAGATGCCACCCTCTCGCATTTTTGCCGGATGAGTTTTTTCTGATGAAATTCGACCCAGGGGAATCACCCGCGGATCTCCGCCATTCAGTGCAAGGCTTCCTCCCATGCCCTGAGAATACGAAGCCTTCCCGTGACCTGGCTCCAGTCCGAGACTCAGTTTCACCTCTCCTTGGGTTTCAAAAGGCAGTCGAATCTGGAGGATCCACTTCGGAAAATAATCCTTATTTTCTGGCATGATTGCTGCGAATTTTATTATTGAAACCCTGGTCCACAACGAAACAGCCCATCATCAGGCGCTTCACACCAGTTCAGGGGAATTCAGGACATAACACCGGATCTGCATCCGGGTATTAATAAATCGACCGAAGAGGAGAGGCAAACATCATGGCGACATTAAGAACAAGAGGATTCACACTGGTTGAGATCATGATTGTGCTCGCGATCATTGGACTGATCGTTTCCATTGCAGTTCCCGCCTTTTTGAAAAACCGTCGAGATGCTCAAGGAAGCGCCTGCAACGGCCAGCTGGATTCCATCTACGCTTCGAAGGAGCAGATCGCATGGAAAAAGAATGCTCATGCCAATGGCCCGATCATCCCCTTCAATGCGGATGAGGTGAACAGTTACCTGAGGGGAACCAATGTGGATGATCTCTGCCCGGGGGGCGGAAGTTATACAATCGGGGACATCAATGACGCAGATGGGCTGGTCATTGTACCGATTTGTGATCTTGAGGCTGAGGATGGCGGCGGGGGGGTCACCAATATGGCCCAGGGGCTTCATATTCACCGGCGGTCATACAACCAGGACGGCAACGGGGATTATACCCGGGACACCATACACACCTTCGCGAACTGACCCGGCGATAATCTGAGAGTGATTGAACAGGGGGCGGAGTCATCTGCCCTCTGTTTTTTTTTAGAGCCAGATTCCGGGCTGCAGCAGGCCCGCAGTTTCCTCGAAGCCAAGCATCAGATTCATATTCTGAACAGCTTGCCCCGCTGCGCCCTTGAGCAGGTTATCTTCCACACTGGCGACAATCAGCCGCCGTGTCCGCCGATCGACATGGACGGATATATCCAGGAAATTGGATCCCTGTATGGCCTTCAGAGAGCACTCTTCCCCGACCGGCAGAACGCGCACAAAAGGCTCTTCTGAATAAGCCTGCTCATATACCTCCTGAGCTTCCTCCACCGAAATATCGCTGGCCAGCTCTCCATAGATGGTAGTCAGTATCCCTCGTGTCACCGGCAGTAGATGAGGCACGAACGAGAGCCGGATTTCGGAACCGGACAGCAGAGATAGCTCCTGCTCAATTTCGGGGATATGCTTGTGTCCTGTGACCTTGTAAGCACTGAAATTCGCATCGCATTCGGCAAAATGCATTCGCTGGGAAAGATGCTTGCCGGCGCCACTGACCCCGGATTTGCAGTCTGCGATGACCGATCCCGGAGTAATGAGCCTGTTACGGATGGCCGGGGCTATTCCGAGGGTGACACAGGTGGCGTAGCAACCGGGGTTGGCGACCACACGGGCATTGCGGATCTCCTCCCGGTGCAGCTCGGGCATGCCATAGACCGCTTCCTGGAGCAATGCGGGATCCTTGTGGTCGATTCCATACCATTTTTTATAAATCTCTTCTTTTCGCAGCCGTGTATCACCTGAAAAATCGATCACCCGGATTCCCCGGTCCAGGTAACCTCGCGCCATCTCCATGGCAACTCCATCCGGGGTTGCAAAGAAAACGATATCCGCTTTCGAGCCATCATCTTTGCCCACAACCATCTGCCGGGTGGTACCCCTCAGATTGGGACGGTATTTCCAGATGGGGGTCGGCTCTTCGGCGCGACGGTCGATCAGAGTGATCGACTCAAGGCCGGGATGGGAAAGCAGCAGACGCGCCAGTTCGCTTCCAGAGTAGCCCGCAACACCAATCACCTTCGCGGTGGCCATCAGATTTCAATCTCCTTGGTTTTTTCCGAACAGGTTTATTCAGATCGCGGAGGGATGCGAATTTTGATCTTCTGCGAAGAGGAGGAGGCATCACAACACCCCCTGCCTTTTTTTCTGACCTGTTTCCAGACAAGATAACATGCAGCTGAAATCAGCGAAACACCAACCAGAACCGCATCCAGGAAATCAGGCATCAATCAAACCCCATCCAGCCACCCACCGAATAGACCAGGAAAGAAGCCACCCAGGCGGTGAGAGTCATATAGGCAAACATGAAGGCCGGCCAGCGCCATGAGTTCGTTTCTCTTCGCGCAATTGCGATAGTCGACATGCACTGGCAGGCATAAACATAAAAGATCAGAAGCGACAGACCGACCCGTGCGGTCAGGAAGGGCTTGCCTGTGGCCGGGTTCAATTCGGCATGCAGGGCCTGGCGGAGGGTCAGGTTGTTCTCATCCGCATCTTCACTGATTCCATAAATGACCCCGAGTGTGCTGACGAAGACCTCACGCGCCGCAAGAGAGGCGACGAGGCCCACTCCCACTTTCCAGTTGAAGCCCAGCGGTTCAATCACCGGTTCGATGAAATGGCCCAGACGACCGCCATAGCTCTTCTCGAGCAGCTCTTCACGCTCCTGGCCATTGATTCGGCTGATTTCTGAGGCTTTGGCTTCCTGGCTCACTTCCAGCTGGGAGGTGATACTCAGCCGCTCTTTTTCATATTTAGCCAGGGTTCCCGGATCTCGTGGAAATGACAGCAATCCCCACAGCAGCACAGTCACCGCCAGGATGACAGTTCCGGCTCGAGTGACAAACTGCAATCCACGGTCCCAGAGCAGGAGCAGCAAATTTTTCAGGGATGGAGCTTTGTAGGTCGGCAGCTCCAGCAGGAGGACCGGTTTGGGGCTGCGGAAGAGTGTCTTTTTGAAAATTGAAGCAATCAGGATGGCTGAGGCAATACCCATCAGATAAAGGAAGCCCATGACCAGCCCGCCCAGATTGAGAAATCCGAACACTTTCTGATCCGGAGTAAAAACAGTTCCAATTACCAGTGTGTATACCGGAAGGCGTGCACTGCACGCCATGAGGGGGGCAATGAGTATCGTGACCAGCCGGTCTTTGCGGCTGGGAATGGTTCGTGTCGCCATGATGCCCGGCACCGCACAGGCGAAACTCGACAGCAGCGGTATGAAAGCCTTCCCATCCAGCCCGACCGATGACATCAGGCGATCCATGATAAAGGCAGCCCGTGCCAGATATCCTGTGTCCTCAAGAATCCCGAGAAAGAGAAACAGGATCAGGATCTGCGGAAGGAACACGACTGTATTCCCGACACCGGCGATGATTCCATTGACCAGGAGATCACTGAACATTGACTCCGGGAGGACGGTCTCGACAAAACCAGCCAGGCGGCCGAACACCTGCTCGATGACCTCCATGGCGGGAGCCGCCCAGGTGAAAATCGACTGAAAAACAAAGGCGAATATCAGAATAAAAAGAATCGGACCAAACACTGCATGGAGAAAAACCGCATCCAGCTTCTCAGTCGGGGTGTGCGGGTGGTCTTCCTGCCGGACCTCCGCCCGGCGAAGGATTTCAGCGATGTAATCATAACGGGAATGGGATTCTTCCTTGCGCAGGCCAGAGGTGGTTGAATGAATATCAGAGAGGACCTGGCGAACCTGCTGCAATTCCCTTTCAGGCAAGTTGACTGCTTCATCCCCATCGATATTCGCCAGAAGGAACCAGAGAGACTGTGCCCGATCCCTTTGATCGACAGGTTTCCCATTCGAAAGACACTTTGCCAGTTGCTGAACAGGGAGTTCCAGCCTCTCCGGAAGCCGCTCGATAAAAGGAGGGATTTCAGGCGACAGGCAGGAGCCATCCTTGAGTAACGAATCGATTTTTTTGAGGACTTCATTCAGACCAGTCCCGCGCCGTGCAACTGTAGGAATTACCGCGCATCCCAGGAGGGTCTCGAGCCGGGAGGGATCGACATGAATCCCCTTCTCCCGGGCCACATCCATCATGTTCAAAACGATTATCAGTGGAATTCCCTGGTCAAGGATTTGGGTGGCCAGATAAAGATTCCGCTCCAGGTTGGAGGCATCGATGACACACAGCACCAGGGTTGGGGCCTGTTGACCGGGAATGCGGCCAAAAAGAACGTCATGAGCCACCTGCTCTTCCGGGCTGCGCGCTGTCAGGCTGTAGCATCCCGGAAGGTCGATCAATTGAACCGTTTTTCCCGAGGGGAGGGTCAGCGGGGCTTCTTTCTGCTCAACTGTGACTCCAGGATAATTGGCAACTTTCTGGCGGGTTCCCGCCAGTGCATTGAACAGAGTGGTCTTGCCTGCATTGGGATTGCCAGCCACCGCAATACACAAGGGACTCAATGAATCAGGAAAAAATCTGGAAGATTTCAGCAGGGGTCCAACCAACTTTATGCCGGGGAAGGTTCCAGTAAAACCTCTTGAGCATCCAGACGGCGAATGGCAATCGAGGTGCCTTTCAAACGGATCGCCATCGGGCACCCCAGGGGAGAAACCCTTTCCACCTTGACAAGGGAACCGGCAACCAGTCCCATCTCCATGAGACGGGTGATTGAATCGCCACCCCCATTGACATTCATGACTCGTCCAATTGTTCCGACCGGCAATTTATCTAATGTCAGCTTCATGTTTCAAAACCTTTGGCTGTTTTCTGTAAGGATAGCCTGACCAGCAGTGGAAGTACAGACCATTTGATACTGTAACGTCACATTCCTTTCTGAAACCCCGAACAGGGGAGTCAACCGGGTTCAACTCCTTCGGATTCAGGTTCTGAGATATTCAATCGCAGCCTGTTAAAAAATGGGCACCACTGGCAGGCTGCCAAAAAATGAAAATTGGCAGTTCATCAGAAAAGCATAAATATTCACCATTGAAGATAATATGTATTTGATACAATATTGGCCTCATCAGGCCATGGAACATTCCTATCCGCCACTGTAATGATTTTTACCTTTCTTACAAAACAGACAGCCCTTCTGGATGGAAAATTTTGGGGGCACAAAAACAGGAAGATTCTTCAAAAATATTGACAATATCCCCTAAATTTCGGTCCTGGAAGCTGCCCGCCGATCTCACTCCCAGACTCTTTTGCGCATGCCTGGCCGGTTCAAACGCAATGAATGGCATATAAACTGCAATGTTTTGTGGTAATTGCAACGGTTGATTGGTGATTTATGGATTTCGACACACATTTTCAGGCGGCTGAAGGAAAGCTGCTTGGAGGAGGAAAGAAAAGTCCTGGGATATTCATTGCCAACCGGGGATATGGCAAAATTGGTTAATGCATTAAATATCAATTTTTTATTATATATTGCTTGACATGAGAAGCAGATATTGGATAATACGATCGAACGAAAAGCACATAGAAATTGGAACCACTCCTCCTGGAGGAAACAATGCCTGAAAAACGGTTAGATAAAAATGATGGCCACCACATAATCCCACCCATCTCACTGCCTCTATCCTCCCGGCAGAAAGATCAAGGGTTTACCATGGTGGAGGTCCTGATTTCAGTGGTCCTTACCACAGTCGCCTTTGTTGGAATATTTGCGACCTATACCACCTCCCTGGCTGTTCAGAAAAAGGTTGATGAACGTTCCCAGGTGCTCTTTCTGATCCAGAAAACATTTGAGCAGGTGCTGGCGGTCGATTACACCGATCTGACTGTCGGAACCACGATTGAGATTTTCGAGGATGAACTGGATGGGCTGCTGACCATTACCAGCAAGGTTGAAACAGTAGTGGATTCCGGCATGCATGCCTTGTGGACCCGTTTTTCAGATCCCACACCGACCTCCCATTACAAGCGGGTCACCATCACCGCTGAATGGGCTCCAGAAGATACAAGCAACGACAAGAAAGAAAAAATGGTGTTGACCACTTACCGGGTGGAACATGAGAACACGGTTGATTTCAGCGAGAGGGCTTCCAGCCAGCTCCCATGGAATTGAGGGAAGGAACCATCATGCACCGTTTGAAGACATCCGCCAAAGGCCAGCAGGGATTCACCCTGACAGAGGTCTTGATCGCCAGCAGCATTGCGAGCCTTGCCATGGCTCTGTCGGCTGTTGCGGTGATGGGATTCCGCTATCAGGGGCAGACCACCTTCTCCCAGCTGCAGACACGCCTGCAGACCCAGAGTGCCATCGAAAAAATCGGACGCCAGATCATGCAGTCCACCAAGGTGGAACTTCAAGGGGATCCGGACCTGGGAGAACCGCAGTTTGTCTATCTCTGGCATGACGACCAGGAAGTCTGGACCCCGGAATCGACTGCGGATGATATCCAGGGGGTTCTTTACCAGGATCCCGGCAGTCTCGAAATCCGTTACCGCCCCGATGTTTCTATTCTGGAAACGTATGAAGTGGTTTCGACGAATATCGAGACGATCAAATTCACAACCAGCGGGAAGGCTTTATTTGTCGAAATCACGATGAAATATGACCCGCATTTTTCCGGATCTGAACGCACTGTTCTATCGAGTTTTGTCATCCGGAACAATCCCAAGATGAAGCATGGCGGCAGCCATTAAAAGGAGGTCAACGAGCTTATGCACAAGCATCGATCAATCGTCGGCCCGGCCACCGGAAGACCCCATCCAGAGAGAGGAATCGCCCTGGCGGGAGTGTTGATATTCACTGTCATATCGGCTTTTTTCAGTGCGGCAGTGCTCCATGCTCTTTCGGTTCATTCCCGGCTGGTCCAGGACAAGTACAACTACACACGGGCTTTATATCTGGCGGAGTCAGGATTGAATCGTGCTGCAGAAGCGGTCTGGACCGGATATCTGAATGCCAATCCTCTCCCGGATGCGCGCATCGCCTGGCTTGAAGATCATTACACCGATTTCGATCAGGAAGATGTCTCCATTGGACCGGATGGCGACACCTACACAGTCAAAGCCAGGCGCATGATGACAACAGGAGAGGACGAAGAACGCCTGATTGTTTTCGAGGCAATCGGCAATGCTGTCGGTGGGATTGAGCCTGCCGAACGCACCATTACACGAGTGATCCGGTATGGGCATGATCAAGGCTCGATTTTTGATTACACCTACTTCCTCAACAACTTCGGCTGGTTTTATGGATCAAGCATCACAGCCAACGGAGAGGTGCGAGGGAATGGGAATTTTGAGTTTCAGAGTTCGCCAACAGTCAATGGGGATGTGTATGCCAGCATCAACCCGGATGTCGGCGCTGGCGCACCAGGCCAGATTCTGGGGTCTTACAATTCGTGGAATCTTTCGACTTACCGTACGAAAGCGGTCGGAAAACCCACCTGGCGGCCGACACGCCCGGAGTTCGAGTATGGTTACAGCGGGGAGAGCACCGACTTCGAATTTCAGCAGATTCTCGAAATGCCTTACCTGGGAGATATTTCACGTTTCGAAGCTCTCGCCCAGCAGAAGAATGGCGAACTCACCACAACAGCGAGCTCAGGCCCGGCCATGCCGACCCACATCAATAATGTAATCCAGGGTCCATTGTTTCTGTATGGAACACCCACAAATCCGATCGTCATCGATGGCCCGGTCGTGGTGCGGGGGGATGTGGCAATCGCAGGTTATGTCACCGGCCAGGGAACTATTTACAGCGACAGAAACATCCATGTGGTTAATGATATCATCTACAAGACTCCTCCCATCTATGACAAGTCAGCGGGGGCGAATCCAAATACTAATGCAGCCTACAATCAAGCAGCCGATTTCCTGGGGCTGGCAGCCAAAGGCAATATCATTCTCGGGGACTACACCTCAACTGACTGGACCGGAAATGTGGCTCCGTATATCAAGCCGCCATTCACAAAATCTTATACCGATGAGGATGGAACACGGCATAACGGAGATTACACAGCCAGCGATGGAGCCAAAAGTGATGGAACTGTGCGCAAAAGGTATGAAGGAACCTGGACCAATGCCCAATTCCAGTCGATGGTAAACCTGGCCAAGTCCCTTTACAGCCGCAGTGATTCATTGCCTCGAAGAATCGATGCCCTCGGCTATACCAATCACCTCTATGCGGGCCGTGCGAAAGATGCAGTCTGGAATGGGGCCATCATGAGCCGGGATGAGGGCATTGTGTTCAATGGCTCGGTCACCATGAACTATGATTACCGCGCCAAACAGGAAGGGGAACAGTACATCGACATCGACCTCCCCAAGGCGGCCAATGCAGAACCCACGATCTGGCTGGAAGGCCCTTATGAGCAGTGGGTTTCGAAGCTGGATCCACTCGATCACAGCCTTCAGGATTGAGTGATATCTGGATTCCAGAATGATATTTAAAATCGGAGGAAAGAAACGGATGTTTTCAGGAGAGACTGCCTTTCGATTGGGACTCATCATCGGCCTGTTTGCCATCTGGGGGCAACCACCCGCATACTGCCTGCGTTCGGATAACAATAATAACAGTGAAGCGGGGATCAAATCGGATTTTGAGGAGGTTCTTAAGACTCGGAGGGAGTCTGAAGAGCGTGCCGCCAGGCGCTTTCATGAGGTGTCAGCCCCCCCGGTTGATGGATCGGTCACAGTGAAGATTCGCGGCAGGTCCAGCGAGGAAAACCCTCGCGGTGAGACCATCGCTGAGGCTCGTGTTCCCCGTGAGGAGGTCGAACAAGGGGATATCGCTGCGGTTTATCGCAAGGTACGCTCCAATCGGAACGACAGTTCAAGCGCCCCCCTGCTGGAATCGGAAAGCTCCGGCACACCCTCCCAGGCGCTCCAGAAACCATCCAGAGAGAACTCCAGCGCCAATGTGATTTTTTCCGGGCTGCTGGCAGCGGCTCTGGGGGGCTGGTGGCTCAACCGGAACTACAGCCTGTCCGGTTTCATCAGATCTTGATCACAATCCTGTCTCTCCAAAGGCGCCAGGCAAGCGCATAGCAGATCAGAAAGAACAGGCTCAGAGAGGCCAGAATCCACACAAGCGGCATCTCCCGCGGCAGAAAAAAATGGAATATTTCAACCAGCAGGAGATGGAACACATACAGGGCTAGCGGGTTCATCCCGAACATGTTCAGGACTGTCAATCGGATGCTGAACCGATCCAGGCACTGAAACAGAAGGAATACAAAGAAAGCCAGCCCGGTTGAGAGAAGTGTAAAGGGCATGGTCATGCAACGGTGCGAGAATGGCCATTGAGCTTTGATCCCAGGCCATTCCATTTCCAGAATCATCCCCGCTGCAGTGAGGCCTGTTCCCCACAGGATTGAATTCCAGAAAACTGCCTCTTTTTTACCCTTCGCCAGCCAATCCCAGACCAGAGAGCCAAGCAGGAGGCAGAAGACCCAGCTGAGCGGTCCGAGCGGGCCTCCATCGAAGCTGTGTTCCGAAAGATAGGGGCCATATCGAGTCCAGCTGAACATCACCTGAAACAGAACCAGATACCCGCAAGCTGCCAGGACTCGCACCCTGCCGGACCTGTGCATGAATGGAATCGCCAGCAAGCCCGCCAGTCCGATATCCACCAGTGCATTCCACCAGCCATGCCAGTTATGTGGGCCATAAACCACGATCCCTATCAATGTGATGAGGAGATACCGTTTGAGGGCTTCCCTGCGTGCGGCGCCCAATCCCCGGTTCAGCACCTTTCGATTGAATGAGAGATTGAAACCGATTCCGACAATGAACAGGAATGATGGCGCAATGGTATCCGCATAGGAGAATCCTTCCCGATGGTGGGATAATGCCCAGGGCAGTCCTTTGAAGTGGCTCAAATAATTGACCAGGATCATTCCCAGTATGGTGTAGCCGCGGAGCTGATCGATGGATGAAATGCGAGAAGGTTTATTGCCAGCCGGTGAGGGTTCGCCAGTGCTCATCGCCCGATTATCTTATTCACCTTCGACCCGAGGAGGCAAATGGAGTACGCAGCGAAAGGATACAGGAACGGCAGCAGTGGAGCACGGAATCGTGCATTGGCGAAATAGACCATCAGGACCAGAGTATAGACAATCAGGGTAAGCAGAAAGAAATGGCTGAGCGGGTATCGTCGAATGGCGATGACAAGCCCGGACAAAGTCAGATAAATCACAGGCCAGCCCCAGAAAACCAGGGGAAGCCTCCCCTCTTTCCAGAAATAATCCCGATAAGACGGCATGATCATCTGGCCTGTTTCATCCCTGACCGGCCAGAAACGCAGTTCACGCTGCTGTGTTTCCCAGGGCCAGGGACGATAGGGTGAATCAAGGTAGCTCCACCATTTCCAGGGTTCAAAAGATGAAGACCATGACACTGGAGCAAGGAAGAGATGATAGACTTTGGCCAGGTTGTTCTGCATATCCTCCCAGAAATGGCTTCGGATATAGCGCAGGGCGATCAGAGTAAAGACTTTGCTCTCCACCACCTCATCATTGGATCCCTGCGCACGCAGCCTCTGACGGATTCCTTCTTTGTCGCCAAAGGAGTTGTAGCCGAAGTCTTCATGGTGGCCAAGGTAAAAATTGACGCCACTGTTGGTGCTGACCGGAACGACATGGTCCAGCACTGCCTGGTTGCGGATGGTCCAGAAAGAGACTGCCAGAAAGGCATACAGCACCATGACAAAAGGGGGGGCGAAAGGGGAATCCAGAAGGCTGAATCGATGCCAGTCGGCTGCCGGAGGGCGGAAATATGTGCGTGAAGCACGGAAAAACCAGTAGGCCCCCATCAGTACAAGAGGCGCCATGTTGGGGCGGGTCAGTATCGCCAGGCCGGCGATGATTCCTGCCCAGGTGGCCATGGGCAGAGAGGGCCGTGTGACACTCCTGACAAGCAGATATCCCCATGCGACAAAGAGCAGAGTAAACAGGGTTTCGGTCAGCAGCTGCCCGCAGAAAAAGATTGAAGTTTCTTCGAAACAGAACAGAGCCGCAGAAAAAAAGGCAATCGTCGCCGGATGCGGACAGGTCCGCCGATCCGCCACGGGATCGAGATCGGAACCTTTCCGAAGGTTGAAGAGGTGGAAAGTCATGCCATAAACCAGCAGGACAGTGAGGACACTGAGGACGCACTGGAGATAATAGATGTTGCGTGGATCAAGCCCGCACCAGCGATATACACCTGCAATCATCAGCGGGTATGCGGGTGGACGGTAGGCTTTGTACAGGTCCGACATGATCAGGCCTTTTCCCTCGAGCAGGTTCAGGGCCATGGTTTCGTAGTCAGCCATGTCCGAAAATGGGGGTGTGGTGATCTGAGAGACATACGCCAGGCGCAGAGCAAACCCGAGAACCAGCAGGAGAACCAGCAGACGGGGCTGCCAGCTGGAGGTCAAGCCCGTCTCAACCGGGCTGTCCACCGGAGCCATATCGCCATCGACTGGCACCAGAGCTTTCTCTTCCGATGAGATCGCCGGGATGGTTTCCGCACTGGGTGGCCCTGGCTCGGGTGGATGGTGGGAATCGATCGACATGACATGGAAAGGCTAACAAAGGCGGCTCAAGGTTGGAAGGATCAACAGCGCCGCCTCAGCCTGACAGAAGGCTTGACCAGAAATCCCAGGCGGTCGGCATTTTTGTGTAATCCACCCAGGCTGAATAGCCATTCATCAGGAGGCCCGGCAGTGCCACCAGGCTGATAGCAGCGAATGCCATCCATTTCCTCTGCAGATATTTCCACCCAAGAAACAGCGGCAGCAGGTGAAGCGGAACCAGGACCATGAGGTAACGAGGGCCGGGACAGATGCCGCCATGGTAATCGACATAGCTGCTGATCAGGATCAGGTAGGTTATGGATAATACGAGCACTCCCGAATAGAGCCATCGGCAGGTTCTCCAGGTCAGAAAGATCATCCCCCAGGACACCAGCAGGAGTGGGTTATAGAGGAGCACACTCAAATCCGGGCTGAAGAAAAACCTGGGGAGTGTATCGATCCATGGAGTTCGGAATGAAAGGCGGGCATAGGGAGTGGCCAGCAGCCCGCCCCATCGATACCAATCGAACAGCAGCAGACTCCCTGCGCAGAATGATATTGGAATCACCACTGCTGCAATCGATTTCCAGAAATTAATGCCTCCGCGGGGATATGTTCTCCATGCCAGAACTGAGGCCGAGAGCAGAAATCCCGGCACCAGCACCATCATATCCATCCGGGAAAGGATCGATGCACCCATTGCAAAGGAAGCCCAGACGAACTGCAAATTATTTCTTTCCACTCCGGCAGAGTCCGCCTGGCGATTCTTTTGAAGAATGAGAAAATAAAAGGCTGCGAGGAGGCACACTGCGGTGAGAGGCTGATTGAAGAAGTCCCGGCTGTAGGGGAAGATCAGGGTCGAGAGGCCACACACCCCCGCCAGCAGCGCCGACTCCCAGGCCGGTATGGAGGCCATGACTCCGATGCGGAACAGGAGCCAGATCAGCAGGGCAGACAGCCAGGTGTTTGTGGCCAGCGCCAGGCAATCCCCCAGCCGGCAGCCTTCATCCCCCGGCTGCGACATTTCCTCAAAAATACCTGCTGCAAGAAATCCCGGCAGGGCCACCACAGGAAGCAAGGGGCCATACAGGCTGTAGTGGTTTCCTCCATGCCCTGCGCGGGTGACCAGAGACCGGGGAACAGAAAGTTTTCCATGGGCCAGCGCCCTTGTTGTTTCCAAGTTGGTCCGGCTGTCCACAGTCATGGGCTTTCCGGGGAGCATAAGGGCCGAAATCAGGAGCGAACCGAGAAAGAGGAAAACACCAGGTGTTTTCAATTTTCAGCCAGGATCCTCTGCCGTGCCGCGATCAGCCCCTCCAGGCGGGGAGGGCGAATATCGACTTCAAAGGCAGGTTCGGTTTTATAAATTTCGAAGCGATATTCACTGTGCTTCTGAAGGTAGAGACACTGGTCAAAAAAATCAACAATGATCGCCACAGATTTTCCCGGTGAAGGACGCAAAACCCGGCCGACCCGTTGGAGTGCGCGTGTTTCGCTTTTCCCTGCCCCGGCCAGAATGAGGGCATCCAGTGAAGGCAGATCCAGCCCTTCATCGGCCAGGGTGGTCGCGATCAGGATGTGATTCTTTTTCTGCCGGAGCTCTTCCAGCGCTTTGCTGCGAACCTCGCTCGGGTTGCCGCCATGAATGAAGACCGCGCCATCGATCAACTGTTCCAGGTTATGGCCATGCTTGATCTGATTGACCAGGATCAGGACCGAGCGCCCTCTGGAGGCACAGTGTGCCGCAACTTCAGCAATGAGATGGTTGCGTTCAGAGTTCTCCACTATTTCCGATTGATAGACTTTGGTGAAATTTCGTGCAAGACGCCTGTTGGTCGGCAGCACTTCAAACATTGTGATTCTGGGAGGCACGAGGAATCCCTGTTTGATCAGCTCGGTCGAGTTGACAACCACCAGTTTTGCCCCCAGCGCCGCTTCGATCATCAGGTCGGAACGGTCCGAGCGCCAGGGTGTCGCAGACAGCCCATACCTGAAAAAAGCATTCGGAAGTTTCATGGCGATCTCATAGAAACTGTCCGCAGGAACATGGTGGCATTCATCGAAAATCACCAGACGGCACCGGCTCATGGCATCCTGGATGACTTCCCAATCGGAGACAGTCAGTTTTTCGGATTCATCATCACTCCAGCAGGGCACCTCATCGACCGATTCTTTCGGCAGTTTGACATTCAATGCCCTCGCCGCAGTCTGGATGGTAGCCACTGTGATTTTTTCGATCTGAACCCGGCCATCGCCGATCTGGCCGATGGGGACCCTCAGGATTTTCTGGAATGCCTCAATGGTCTGGTAGAGCAGGTCTTTGGTATGAACGAAGAAAAGGGAATCGAGGCCTTTTTCAGCGATGATATGGGCTGCAATCAAAGTCTTTCCGGCGCCTGTTGCCAGCTGGAGGATGCCGCGTTCATTCTGGCGGACACATTTCAACACCTCCTGCTGATAATCTCGCAAGGGTGGGCCTTCCGCCTGGATGGGCTGGCCTGGAGGAGGCTGGAGCCTGGTGTCTTCAATCTGATACTCATGCCCTTTGTTTTTGAAGAGGGTCTCCACACGGGAAAGCAAGCCGGTCGGGATCGAAAGCCCGCCTCTCTTCCGGTAGAGATGCTTCTGCCCATCCCAGATCCCATCCTGAAATTTTTTTGAATACTCAGCCCCTTCGATCCAGAAGCTGGCGGCCTCTTCGATATCCTCGAGCGGGAGGTCATGCCCCTGGATTTTTGTGAATGTGTTGCCAACAATGAGACGTGTTCCGGCCGCACGGCTCTTCTCAAACTCCTCGACCACTTCTTTGGGGACCAGAGGCCATTCCCCTCCAAGCAGTTCCACAGCCTGATCCAGGAATGCCGCAGGAATCAGCCACTCCTGATTTTCTTTATTCCAACGGCGTCCTTCGATGCATTTGATCGCATCGACTTTGGTTTTGTCATACGGGAAGCGGACCCCGATGACACCCTCCTGCCGCACCTGAAACACAATCATAGCTCAAGGATAAGTGATCCATGGCGGAAAGTGTAGAAAGGCTGGCTTGCCCGGAGCCTGCGGGCCTTTTATGATTCCAGAGTCTGGTGGGAGAATTTATCTAAAGGGTTTTTTATGGACACATTACTGATCGGACTGCTTCTTGGTGTATCCTCCAGCCTGGTTGTCGCATGGCTGGCAGGCAGAAAAAAACACCCCTCTCATCCGGAACAGGGGGTTCAGGCTTACATTGCAATCGAGGGCATTCGTGCAGTCGGCGAGCTCGTGGTGCTGAAAGTCTTTACGCAGCAGATCATTACAAAAACGAACCATCTCTTCGGAGACTGGGGGGAACGCTGGCTGGCCTGGCTGGTTTCATCGAAAAAGACCGCCATGATCTTCGAGTTTGTTGTCGATTTTCGTTATGACCTCAAAAGCCCCAAGTTCACAACAACAGTTGTCGGGAACAGCGGCATCCATTTTGTCCTTCCACCCTGTTTCTATGAAATTCAGCTGAAGGATATCAGCATCTATGATGAAAAAGCTTCGGCCCTCGCACCGATCCTGCTGCCGGAATGGTTAGGCCAGGTTTTCGGAGGAAAGTTTACCGAGAAGGAAAAGAACCGCCTGATCCGTGCGGCGCGGGACAAAGCCGAAGAGATGGCCTGCCAGCTCAGCGGACGCATGATGGGGGAAGTCAGAAAATGCGCTGAATCCGCACTGCGATCCATCTCCAAAGGGATGGGTTTTACCGAGGTCAGTTTTGATTTTCAGGATGAGGGGCAGGTGCATGGAACTGTCAACCTGATGAAGTTTGAAGAAAGTGTCCGCAATGCGATCGGATCCGAGTGAATCAGCTCCCCGGTGGAACAGAAGAACTCCGGGGAGCTGTTCTGTTGGGTTTTCAGCTATATCGAATATTTTCCTGCAACAACACGCTTGAACTCAGGATTACGGCTGAGTGTGCCGGTCACCTGCTGATGAAAGCTGCGTGTCCGATTTTTGACCAGGTCCTGGGAAACAATGGCATCCCGAATCTCTTTCGGGCTGAGAGGTTCCGGTGAACTGCTGAGGACCTGCCGGATGGCTTCGCGCAGTGTGGGGCCTCCTGATTTCGACGAGGCTCTTGATCTGGATACGGCTTTCTTTTTCGGCGCTGACTTCCGTGAAGCAGATTTCTTTTTAGGTGATGACTTTTTCGCAGAAGCAGTTTTCTTCGCCGGGGCAGATTTTTTTGCGGGCGCCGCTTTCTTCGAGGGAGATTTGGCAGCAGCTTTTTTTACCCCCTTTTTAACAGCGGGACGGGAAGCAACCGCTTGTGCGGGCACAAGCGCTGCTCCTTCGATTGCAGCAATTTCTTCAGCAAGGTGCCGCAGCTCCTTCGAAAGCTCCGCATGGCGCGCCTTCAGTTCGGGCAGGCGGCTCAACTCTTTCTGTGCAAGTTTCTGGTACAGTGCCCTGACATCCGCCAGCGACAGTGCATCCAATCTTGGTTTTCTTGAACGACTCTTTCTTGCCATTCTCTGCAACCCCTTTCTGTGATAATCTCCCTCAGAATTCTTCCTCTATCTCCCGATTCAGATGCCGCAAACTGGGGATGTATTGACCAACTGCATCATCTCATTAAGGAATATTCTGTAGTCACTTATCAACTACGAGACATCTGTTACTATTGCACCTTCTTCATATTGTTGCAAGAGATATTCTGCTATTCCTGGAGATTATCAACAGTTATGCGAGCACTTAAATCACTGCTGGCGCCTCACTTCTCAGTTGCAGGATCGCTGCTGCTGGCTTTCTGCAGTTTTGTCGCAGGCACTCAATGCCAGGCGGAGACGGCACCACTCTGCTTCTTCGATGCAAGTGGAAAATCGCCACAACAGCTGGGGCTGCTGTTGAATGATAACGAATGCCATCGCATTGATAATGACTCTCTGCATTACATGGATATCCGTTCCGATACCGATCCCTATAACAAAGTTCAATGGCTGTTCGGTATCAATGAAAACCTCCCTCAGGACTGGAAGAATTGTGTGGCGGAGGTTGAATTTCTGGATGAAGGGGCTGGAGTCATCGAGGCGATGATGCTGGAAAGCGATCAGTTTAATGGCTCCTGGAGAACACCCCAGCGCGCCTGCTCCTATACACGCCTGAACACCTCAAAGGTGCGTCAGGCACTGTTTCAGTTTCACCTTTCCGGCCTCGACCTGAAGAACAGCCGGCACCCGATCCTCAAAATCAGCGGACTGCAACACCTGATCCGGATTCAACTCCACCGCAGCCTGGAGGAGGCGGCCTGGGAAGAGGCGGCGGCTTCGATTCCCACCAGCATCACTCCTTTGATTCAACTTCAACATCCGATGGAACTGGTGACTACGGCCGGTGTGACCGTGATCGGTGGATCGGATTCAATCGCAAGTTCTCTCAACAATATCCGCGAATTTGCGCCGCTGGCCCGCCTGCTCGGTTTCACATCGATCGAGCTTTATATGACCTGGAACAATATTGAGCCGAGATTCAATGAGTTCGATTTCTCCTACTACGACCGCCTGATCGATGCAATCGCCAGGCATGGGTTGAAGTGCTTTCCTCTGCTGATCATCGGATCGGCCTATGCGCTTCCCACCTGGTTCATCAACAGCCCTGACAACAAGGAATTTGTCTGCCTGGAACATCATGTGTCCAACCCCATCCAGAGTATCTGGGCGCCTGAACACCGGAACCATGTGCAGCGGGTGCTCGCAGCAATCGGGAAGCACTATGACGGCAAAGGGGTGCTCGAGGGCGTCCGCTTAGGCCCAAGCGGCAACTATGGAGAATCGCAATATCCGGCGGGCGGGAACTGGGGCTTCAAAGGGAAGCCCATGCATATTCATATCGGCTACTGGGCGGGTGATCCGGATGCTGTCATCAGTTTCCGCAACTACCTCGAAGGAAAATACGGGGCCATAGCACGCCTTAACCAGGCCTGGGGGGAGGCCCACCCCTCTTTTGAATCGATCGAGCCAATGCTCCCGGTGCAATATATGAAACCTCGCGGAAGGCTTGACATGACCGACTGGTATACCCGATCGATGACCGACTGGTGCGAATGGTGGGCGGTTGAAACCCGCAAGGCCATGCCAGCCACCAAAATCTATCAATCATCGGGTGGCTGGGGATTCCGTGAGGCTGGCACTGACTTCAGCGGACAGACGAAATCCATGGTGAAGATTCAGGGCGGGATACGCATGACCAATGAAACCGACAGCCTGGCTCAGAATATTTATATCAACCGCCTGGCCGCCACAGCTGCCCGCCATTACCAGGTTCCCATTGGTTACGAACCCGCCAGTTCCCATACCGCCCGAGGAGTCGTCGGCCGAATTTACAACACAGTGATCACAGGAGGCGATCACTGGTTCACCTATCACCTCAACCTCTTCAACCACCCGATGGCGATCGCCCAGTGGCTGGAAAACGCCCACTGGCTGGATCAGAGAAAACAACCTTTTGTCGAAATTGCGGTCTACTATCCTGAGACCATGAACCAGCTCGACGACAGCGCTTTCCGCCACCTGTATGCGTGGGGATTCTATCCCCGTGTCGCAGCGATCCGCCAACACATTGAAGTCGATCACCTGGATGAAACACTGATCCGGGATGGGTTCCTCTCGAAATATAAAGCCCTGATCTTCGCCTGGGGGGATGTGATCGAGCCGGATGTTCTGGAAAAGATCGACCAGTGGTGCCGGGAGGGAGGAACTCTCATCCATCCTTCATTCCCCAAAGGAAGTCTTTCCACTGTCGATGGAGATTCAGGCATTTTTAAAGCCTGGTCGAATGGCGATACCGGAAAAGGCGCTTTCCACCGCTTTCGCGGAGATATGGAACCGCCTGATCTTTATGCCCGCTTTGTCCAAGAGGTTCTCATAAACGATCGGGATCTGCATCCCTGGACTCAGGCAGCTTTGAAGACCAGGCATCCTGAGCAGGTGTTCTTTTCCATCCGGGAGGATGGGCGGATGCTCGCAATCAACTACTCGGATCAGAATGCCAGAGTCACACTCGATGGAGCCTTTGACGAAGAGATTCCTCCCTTCACGATCAAGCTGCTTCCAGCTGGAAAATAATACTGGCTTAATGAGTTCCTGAATGCGTATTTAAGCAAGCCTGCCAGTGCTGTGCGCAGGCGGCCCCGATTGACGAAAAGGGCAGAAGGGATAAGATGAAAGTACTATGACGCATTCAATGATCGACACGAATCCACAAGAAACTCAGGCATGGTTGAAGAACCTCGAAACAGCATTGGAATCCGGCGGCCCATCCCGTGTGCGGTACCTCATGGACCTGCTGCGGGAGTCCGCATACAACCAGGGAGTTCCCCGGCATCTCACAGTCAATACTCCTTACATCAACACAATTACTGTCGATGACCAGCCCACATATCCGGGGGATCGTGTCATCGAAAGGCGCATCAAGAGCCTCATCCGCTGGAACGCCATGGCGATGGTCGTCAATGCCAACCATGAATCGCATGGAATTGGCGGGCATATTTCAACCTACGCCTCGGCTGCAACACTTTTTGAGGTGGGGTTCAATCACTTTTTCAAAGCGAAGAATGAAAACTCACTTGGCGACCAGGTTTATTTCCAGGGCCATGCCTCGCCTGGAATATATGCGCGAGCCTTTATAGAAGGCCGCCTGCCCGAACATAAACTGGTCAACTTCCGGCGTGAACTCCGAAAGGGTGGCGGGCTTCCATCCTATCCCCATCCCAAGCTGCTTCCCGATTTCTGGGAGTTTCCTGCTGTAAGCATGGGCCTTGCTCCGATCGAGGCAATCTACCAGGCGCGTTTCAACCGTTATCTGCTGAACCGTGGTGTTCTCGATACGAGCAACTGCCGTGTCTGGGCTTTCCTGGGCGATGGAGAAATGGATGAGCCGGAAAGCATGGGGGCGATCACTCTTGCATCCCGCGAGGAGCTGGACAACCTGGTCTTCGTCATCAACTGCAATCTGCAGCGGCTGGATGGGCCTGTCCGTGGAAATGGAAAGATCATCCAGGAGCTTGAAGCGGCATTCCGGGGCGCCGGATGGAATGTCATCAAGGTGATCTGGGGAGGGGACTGGGATCCGCTGCTGGCGCATGATGATGAAATGCTGCTGCGCCGCCGCATGGAGGAAACTGTCGATGGCCAGTATCAGCGCTATTCGGTCATGCCGGGAGACTACATCCGTGAGGATTTCTTTGGGGTGCATCCCAAGCTTCTGGGAATGGTGGAGCACCTTTCGGATGAGCAGCTCCAGAAGATGCGGCGGGGAGGGCATGATCCAGTCAAGGTATATGCCGCTTACGAGGCAGCTGTAGCGCATCGCGGCTCCCCGACTGTCATTCTCGCCAAAACCATCAAGGGTTATGGGCTTGGAGAAGCCGGTGAAGGAAGAAACATCTCCCACCAGCAGAAGAAGTTGAATGATCATGAACTCAAAGAATTCCGCGACCGGTTCGATATTCCAATCCCGGACGAGGATCTGGATGAACGCCCCTTCTATCGCCCATCAGAAGACAGTGATGAAATTCAGTACCTGCTCGAACGGCGCCGGGCGCTGGGCGGATTTATTCCCGCACGCCATTACCGGACTAAGAAGCTCCAGGCTCCCGAACCCAGAACATTCAGCAACATTCTCGGTGGGAGCGGCAACAGGGATGAATCCACCACGATGTCCTTTGCACGGATTCTCGCCCAGCTGCTGAGGGATAAGGAACTCGGGGATCTGATTGTGCCTATCGTTCCTGATGAAGCACGGACTTTCGGCCTCGATTCACTCTTTCAGAAATATGGAATTTACAGCCACAAGGGGCAGAAGTACCTGCCGGTGGATTATCCCGGCCTGCTTTATTACCGCGAAGCGGTGGATGGCCAGCTGATCGAGGAAGGAATTACCGAAGCTGGAGCCATGGCTTCCTTTATCGCGGCAGGAACCGCTTATGCAACCCACGACCGTCCCATGATCCCCTTCTTTATCTATTACTCGATGTTCGGTTTTCAGCGGGTGGGGGATTTGATCTGGGCTGCCGCCGATCAGCGGATCAAAGGATTCATGCTGGGCGCCACAGCTGGCAGAACCACATTGGCAGGTGAAGGCCTGCAGCATCAGGATGGCCAGAGCCAGCTTGCTGCAGCCGTTGTGCCAACCATCATCGCCTACGACCCGGCCTGGGCTTATGAAATTGCAGTCATAATTCGAGACGGAATCCGGCGGATGTATGAGGAAGGCGAAGAGGTCTTTTACTACCTGACACTCGAAAACGAGCCCTACCCGCAGGCGCCCATCCCGGAGGGGGTCGAGGAGGGAATCCTTCGTGGGTTCTATAAATTCCGAGCCTTCGAGAACCCTGGCGACATGCCCCGGCTGCACCTGTTCGGGAGTGGTGCGATTCTTCGTGAAGCCCTGCGTGCGCAGGAGATTCTGGCGGAAAAATTCAATGTTGCCGCGGATGTATGGAGTGTCACCAGCTATAAAGAACTCCGCAGGGATGCTGTTGCAGCTCGGCGCTGGAACCTGTTCCATCCGGAGAGCGAACAGAAAGTTCCTTATGTCACCAGCCAGCTTCAGGCAGAACCATGGCCGGTCATTGCCGCGAGCGATTATGTCAGATCTGTCCAGGAGATGGTGGCGCCTTATGTCCCATCCAGTTTTTATGCGCTCGGTACCGATGGATTTGGCCGGAGCGATGCACGCAAGGAACTGCGGCGCTTCTTTGAAGTCGATGCGGAATGCATCACAGTGGCTGCCCTGACAGCCCTGATGGAACAGGGTGTTGTATCAAAAGCACTCGTGGCTCAAGCCATCAAGGACCTGGGCATCGATCCTGAAAAACCAGACCCGTATGCCTCATGAGGAGAGCGAAACATGAATTTCCCGCAATTTGAAGCGACTTCAGAGTCCGAAGGGTTTGTCAATATTACTTTCGACCCGCCTGTGACTCGGGGTGAGCTGGGATTGCCTTTTTCCTACCTTGTTCAGCAGAGGAAAGAAAGCCAGGTTCTGATCACCCGTTTCGGAAGGATATTCGAAGTGACCTGCCTGGCTTCTCACTGGGTCGCTTACCTGACCACCCATGGGTATCCACCGGAAGTTCTCGATGATTTCAAGGAAGCAGTCGGGTATGTGGAACCCGAGCCAGAAGTTGCAGCTGCAGAATCCGAAACTACCGAGGAAGTTCCAGCCAAAGCCTGACAGGACGATCGCATCCGACTGAAGAAAAACCCATTCGTGGGATGAGGCCAAGGATTCCACTTTCGCCGATCCGTGAGCACTCCCCTATTCGTCCTTCGGAATGGAAGCCCCCCCCGGCTCACCTCCCGATTCGGCAAGGCATCAGTTCTTCATGCCGGTCATCGAGATTCCTTCGATGAAGGTTCTCTGTGCGAAGAAAAACAGGACGATCACAGGAAGGGTTACCAGTGTGGAGGCAGCCATCAGGTGATGCCAGTCTGTTCCGCCATGTTTGCTCTGGAAGAACTGGAGGCCCAGTGCAAGAGTGAACTGGTTCTGATCAGTCAAGTAAATGAATGGCCCGAGGAAGTCATTCCAGCTTTCGATGAACTGAAAGACAGCGACTACAGTCAGCGCCGATGTCGCCAGGGGGCAGATGACACTCCAGAAAATCCGCCACTCTCCACATCCATCGATCCGTGCCGCATCTGTCAGATCCTGCGGGATCGTCTTGAAAAACTGGCGCAGAAGAAAGATGAAAAAGGCATTGCCGAAGAAAGCCGGAAGCCAGAGTGGCACCATGGTTCCGATCAATCCCATGCTCCGAAACAGGGAGTAAAGGGGGATCATGGTAACCGGAAATGGGACCATCATTGTGGCCAGCACAATCAGAAAGACCAGGTCCCTGCCGGGCCAGGCAATGCGCGCAAATCCATAAGCCACAATCGCACTGCTGACAGTCACCCCGAGGACCATCAGGCCGCACAGCCACAGTGTGTTTTGCGTATAAAGCCAGAATGGAATTTTACTGACTGCCTCGGAATAATTCACCCAGCGGAAATCAATCACACGGCCAGCCATCTGCACAGTGCTGCGGTCAACCGGGCGAAACTGGGTCTGGGACCCCCTCGGGCGGATCCAGGCGAGAGCAGTCCCTGCAGGCAGTGAATAATCCACAGATG